>Ga0179591_1353373_pt1 | contig 16373 bp, 10 predicted proteins | sample CZOMad2_1_08_16f_FD_182891 | JGI IMG/M metagenome (GOLD analysis project Ga0179591, IMG submission 182891) | Vadose zone soil fungal communities from Angelo Coast Range Reserve, California, USA - CZOMad2_1_08_16fungal (PacBio error correction) | ecosystem: Environmental > Terrestrial > Soil >...
TTTGTGGTCGGTCAGAGGACCCACGAAGGGGTGGAATTCAATATGCTCACGCGAAATCCCCTCACAAAAACAGAGGGAAAAGAAAAAGAAGATCACCAAGGCGAATGCTACGGCAACGGGCAACAGCATTAGCCAACCACAGAAAAAAAACAAAAGAACCAGCGAAAAGCAAGGAGCGCGAGCTCTTATGAAAGAGAGCAACAACGATGGAAATCTCCACAATAGAGCAGAAAGCCCCGGTTGATGAGCCAGGCAGTCCCGTCGGCAAAAAAGGAAAGGATATAATAAGTATCATAGCGAAGGGGTGCGGTGCGGAGGATAAAAAAGAAAGGAGGTCACTGAGCGGAAGCTACGCGAATAGGTCATCCGAAAGAAAGAGGAAAATCATTAGGGACAGCAGCAGAAGGCCAAAAAGAAGAGAAGAAGATCTCCGAGACGCTACGGAGGAGAAGACGAACTTCCGTGCTAGAAGAAAGGAACCCACTAGCAACGGATGCTTCGGGTCGACCATTATCCGAAAATTAAGAAATACACGGAAAAATTTGTGGAACAAGAGAAAATCTCTTGGAAAGAAAGAATAAATTGTTCCCTAATTCTGGGAGGCAGCAAAACACGTCTCTCCGGGGCGCGCCAGCCTTCCAGCGAAGGGGGTGAGATCGATACGAGGAGTCTGAAAGGAACGAAATTCGGAACCGAGTGGTCAAAGCCCGCGAGAGACGGAAGATCAGAAAAGAAAGCGAAAAGGGAGCAAACGTAGGAGCGCTCGTCCTTTCCACGCCACAAAAATCAAAAGCCACCGGACGGGAGGGTAAGCACGATCCAAAGCACAGCTCTGAACAGTCCGAAGCTCGGAAAACTTTAAAAAAGAGAACACACAAGGGTATGTCAGACGAGCTCGACTAAAACGAAAACAGGGGAATGAGGCGACCGACACCAGAGGTCTCGGGAGAGATAGAGCGCTTTCGTGCAATCAAGACAACAAAAAAAATCAAGGAGAATCGCACTCAGCAGGGAGGAACAAATCTTACCGACATCTGTCTAACAGCGACCTCCTGAACCCGCGGCGGGAGCCCTCCGTCCGAAAGAAGCGGGCGGCCGACGCCGGCATAAAGTGACGCTCGAGCAAAGTCCGGTTGGAACCCACCAAATAAGGCCTTAGGACGCAAAAAGCTGACCGGCGCCACTCGTAGACGTCGAAAAAGGGGGGAAAGGACGAATCGCGAAAGACGACGGAAAAAAGCGCGCCCGAGCAAAAAGCAAGTGAAAGCCGCCCGATGGGGCGGAGGAACATAAAGCACCAGACACATACGAAAAAGACAGGGAGAGGGAAGACCAGTAAAATAAAACTCGAAAGTACTTAAGCGCACCGACCAACCCGAAAGCGAAGCCGGAACCACTTCTCACCAGAACGGGGGGTGGAACAAGGGAAAAAAAATCGATCGCAATAGCCTAAGGAACCGAAAATTCCAAATCGAAAAGCGATACACTTAGGGAGCGGGGGTAGCAGAAGGATAATAAAGCAGAAATCGGCACAAAAACTCAAATCGGAAAAGGCGTCCACTTAAAAAAGTCCGCGCGACTGCGCCGTGCGAAATGGCAAGGGCCAAAAAAGGCCTAATAACCACAGAGAAACTCCTAGAAGGCAAAAGAGCCACAAGCACAGGAAGGCAGCGGCAAATCAAGAACCGGAGTGAGGGAGTCTAAGGCAATCACGGGAAACCTGCGAAAATCAAGCTCCAAAAGCTGTAGAAAAGAACCCAATGAAATCTCACAAGCCCTATAAGGATTGGCAGCCAAAGCAGCGAAAGGGGGGAAAGAGATTATAAAGAGGAGGGGCCAACAAAACGAGGGAAAACTCGGACAGGAAAGGGGGGAGGTTTGGAAAAAAACCAGGTGGCCGCCGGGGTATGGATCAGCTCTAGAGGGGGCGAACACTGGGAAAAGGGTTGACTGAGAGGATAGAAGAAAGACTATCAAGAAAAAAAAAGGCGCGAACGAGCGGGGTGGGTGGGGGGGGGGGGGGGGGGGGGGGGAGGGTGGGTGTAGTGGGAGGTAGGGGGGGGGGGGGGAGGGGGGGGGGGGGGAAGGGGTGGGAGGGGATAGGGGGGCGGGGGGGGGGGGGGGGAGTTGGGGGGGGGGTTTGGGAGAGTGCGAGGTGCGTTTTTGGCGGAGTGGTGTGTGGCTGGGGAAAGTTGGTTTTGGGTGGACGAGGCCGCAAGCCACGGGGCGTCAAGGGAGGAGCTCAATCTCTAAAAAGCGCGGAAAGAAAGGGGGAGGAGAGCGTGTCAAAGCTGGAACTCCTGAGGAGGGGAAAAGCGATGAACTTCTCCTGACTGAGGAGGAGCTCAAGGCATTACGTGGCCGAAAAGTAATCGACCGAGACGAGAAGAGCGCTGGTCGGGCTCGCTCACCGGAGACTACTGCTAACATAAAACGCAAAGTGATCGCAGTCCGAGGAAGGGAAGGAGATCTTCACCAGCGGGAGAAGCGGGCAGCCAGTTAAAAAAAAATTAGAAAGCTTCGCAAAGAGAAGGAGCAAAGGTGCTTAATGGACCTTCTACTTTTCCCGAAGGACGGCAAGGGACTTCCAAGAGCCAATATGAGAGGGAAGGATCCAGGAGATCACACACCAGGGCTAAGACGGCAAAGACGAGGGAAAGCGGGTCGGAAAAATCGCAGATCATATACTTGGAAAGGCGCGGGCCAAAAATCAACGCAAGGGACGCCTGGGGAGGACGCAAGGAAGTCTCGGCTGGCGGGCAAAAGAGCGCTCGATCGAGGGGCGAGACGTTCTAAAGGTGCCCTTCTACCCCAGGGGGAGAGACTACTCCGGTCAAAAACCCTTGCTAAAAAAATGTCGAACAAGGGGAAGAAGATCATACGAACAACACAAAAGATATTCGAAAAGAGAGCGATCTGCTCGAAGGACTCATGTCCTGCCCTAGGGGCCTTAGGAGCCGGGAGCCAAATGAAGTAGTATCACCCACCAGCTGGGTCGAAGGGCACTGCTCGAAAAAAAAAACGAAGTCGCCGAAGGAGAGGAAAGAGAATCCAAACGAAACAACCGTCATCACGCTTCTTCACCCCGCGTAACCCCCTGCGCCCGCGTCGGGCTCAACAGAAGCACATTGGACCCAAGGAAAGAGGCACGAGAGTTTACCAGTCAAGCTATGGAAAAAGGTTTGAGGCAGATGGGGACGCGGAGGAATAAATCTCAAGCCGGAGAGAATCCAAGTGGACATCCTTGCGAAAGGAGAACGGATAGAGGACACTGGATAGGAGAGGAGAGGCTGCTAAAATCAAGGGCGCGAACTCGGGCGAGATCAGGGGGAACAGAAAAAAAATGGGTAGCCTGATCGGTGGCGGGGGCGAAAAGGAAGGACAATCAGGCAGGGGGGCCGGGTATGAGAAACGGCGTAGAAGAGGAGACAAAGCGACATGCCCCGCCGAGCCGACAATGTTCATGTGAAGGACGACCCACCTCAGTAAGAATGACAGAAACAATCGGAAAAGGGGGCACAAGAAGCTCGTTACACGAGCCACGACACGAGGAGCAGCAATGGTTGCATCTGGAGCAGGACATAGCGGTATTGGAAAAAAGGCAACGTGAAAAAATCAGCTAAGGGATGAGAAGGCGGCTCCTGGGGATCGAGCAGAGCACGCCAGAAATAACATAAGAGTAAAAAGAATACTTTGAGCTGATCACAAAGAGAAACAGAAGAAGTAGGGATCGCGGGAGAGCGGACGAAAGACGGCCCAGCGGCAGCTGCGTCCATCGAGGAGAGGGGACGATATAGCAGGGAGGGACGGCAAAGGCCACCAGCGCAGCCTGAGGGAGAGTTAAATGCGGTATTACTCGGCGGGGGGGGGTGGTACTGGGGCTGCAGCTCATCTTGGATAAAAGCCAAAAAGTAAAGGTACAGGAAGTACTGGATTCGGGAAAAGGCCAGCGTGGACAGGAAACGGAGCGAGGGAGCTCTCGAGCTGCCTGCTTGGGCGTAAGAACAATTCTCAAGGTACTCCCGAGAAAGGAAAAACGGAAGGGAGCTAGGGCGTACGCCGGGTAGCTACGAAGCAAAAAACGCGGAAGGGTAGAGCTGTCACTAAACAGGTCCGAAACCGAAGGGGAGAGGACTACTGATAGGGGCGGTTCCTAGGAAGTAATCGTGACTGAAAAATAGGAACAACGTCGTGCCTGGGCCAGGGGGCAGGGAGAAGAGATTATTCGGGGGGGGGGGAGTATCGAGTAAAAGAGGGTCAACGGGAGCGGGCGCCCACTCGGAGGTCAGACTTCTCAGGTCAGTTGATAAAGGGATGAGCAGGGTCTCCTCTATATGGGAGAGAGAGAAGTCGTGTGAAAAATACGATGCTACGAGAGTGAACGTCTTGGATCCGTAGCGCGCTCGGATACGCACGACGTCGCGGGCAGAAGGTGGCTGTTGTATTCCCGACAGGAATCTGCTATGGGAAGAAAAAGAATGGTCCTGTTAGAGGACTCCTCTGAGGAGCGCCAACCGAGATCACGAGTTCTGAGGGGATGAGCGGGAAACAGGAGTGCGGGAGAACAGGAACAAAAAAAAGGGAAACAGAGAACGGTCCTCTTCGTAAACGACACACCCAACACGGGTATCACTTGCTGAGGTTCGGGTTGGGAGAGCAAAAAAAGAACGCCTAGATAAGAATTTGAAGAAAAATATCGCTACATGTCTCTAGGGGCGCCGAGAGAGGGAAAAAAACGAAGCTTTAGGACAACTACAGAGGACCGTCGTCCACGGCATATCTCTGTCCGAGAGGTGTCAATCTTTGCTCACACGGGACGGAATTGCGGGGAAGGATGAAAATGATAACTATCGAAAAGACGATCCGACAGACCACTAACGAAATCACGAACCCGGAGAAAATGACCTACAATTCTAGATACTTTCTCACATGCGCATAAAACTCATAGATCACTTCAAGTTGACTGGGAGATAGAGGACGAGAGAAGAACCTGGTCCGAGGAAAGAGAATACGGAAAAATCTTCATAATCAAGGGAGGACACGTCTACTTGTCTAAACAACATCCGTTCGGAACCGACAATTCAAAAACACAAATAGCGGACTTTTCTGACGAGAAGCCAGGGGGGATTGAAACTCCGCGAAAGGAGGATGCAAATAAAGCGCGAAGACATCGGGCGTGCCCTCTCGGTCTCTTAACAACGCGAGCGGGAGAGGCGGCCGCAAAAACTGGTCCGGAGCGCCGCAGAGGGCGAGGAACCTGAGTCTCGAGAACGAAGATTAAAAGCGGTCGACTGCTGATCTCCCGCCTGGGAACGCTGGAGGCAGGAAACGGGGCTTAAAGGAATGGGGTGGGACTCTTAAGAGTAGATCGGGGTCACACAAGAGGGAGATCCAGCCAGGAGTGCCGTTCCCTCAGGGGGGTCGGCCTGCTGTCGAAGGGTTGCAAGGGACCGACGAATGACGCAGAAATGTGAGAAAGGGGGCTCGGGGACTGTGTCCTGCAGTGGATGCGGTCATGGAAAGACTCCCGACTCGAGCGAATGTTCGTTTTCACTGGCGACACATCATCTACAAAAAAAAAAGGATGGAGTAAAAAAGAAAAAGTGGTGGTCGGTCTGAGCGTTGCTAGGGGCGGCTCAGAGATTCATGGAAACAGAATCCACGGGCGCCACACAGCGACCAGAAACTTACCGGCGGGTACGCTGCGTCATCCGCGGGAAAACGTTCTCCACAGCCGGCTAAAAGCGACGCACACTACCAGGTAAGTGAGGCGACGTCGTGGGGAAAGACACGGGGAAGGGAAGCGCAGCAAAAACACGGCCAGCCCCCGGAGCGGACCAGGCAGCCCCGTCTCAGGGGAAAGATCAAGAATCTCAACCGAAGTTGTCATGGGGGCGGCAGCTATCTAATAAGGAAAAGGACGGTCAGAAAAGCGCACGGCGAACCTGAGGTGCGCACAAGAACAACATTTAGGACAAGGCGGAGCACGCAAAGATTCTACTCGTAGCTACCTCGAGGGAAAGCCCAGCTTGAGGGGGGAGAGACTAAGCACAAAAACCATCGAGGGCGTGTCGACCATGATATGCTTGACGAAAAGAAGACGTTAGCGAAGCAGCTGAGACTCCCTCCTAATGGGAAAGGAACTTAGGGAGAGGCGGGGGTGCACTCTAAAAAATCGAAAGCCAGCATGGGACTGACGACGCGAAATGGGGAGGAGGCGATCACTGCGACCAGTCGAGGGAAAAGCTTATCCCTGACATAGTTCAAAGGAGCGCGGGGAGGGGCCTATAGCCTATAGGATCTCTAAGCGATCGAGTCTTCGGCAACGACGACCTGGGAAATCCCGCAAAAGAGGCAATCAAGTTATGTGACAGACATGAACCGACACAAAAATGGTCGACATCGGCCAGGGATGAAAAAACGAGTGTAATAGCGCGCAAAAAGAAAAAAGCGGAACAGCTCGGCAAGCCTCGGCCAGAGAGAAGGCGTCGGGGAAGAGCTGGGTCGTCAGACAAACCCGACCCCTCAATGGAAAGGAAAAAAAGCCCTCAGGGAAAGCTAGGGGTCTGCTCGGGGCAAGCACAATCGAGGAATTGAACTCGGCTCGAGCACCCCGGAAATGTGGAGAAGTCAACCTCCGAGAACGAGAAAGCTAGCGACAAGACAAGGAGGTGACAACAAAAGAACTAGGAAGTATGGGGGGCCGAGACCCCGGATCACAATCATTTTTCAAAATCAAAGCTCTGAGAAAGAGAAAATAGCTCACACCGAAGGCTCAACCAAAAGCAACGCCATCGGCATCCGGGGACGATCTAACTCCATCTACGGCGCTGAGCAAAACTGAGAAAAGACGTCCATTCGAGAGCGACACAACGGTCGGGCCCAGAAAAAGGAGGAGAACTCAGGTAAAGGGATCGGCACAGGAAACCCCTATTCTAGCAACCTTCTCCCCGACCTGGAAGAAAACCGTCGAGCGTTCACGACTCAATCGCCCGGCAACACGCAGGCCGCGCATCGTCACGGGGAGATACAGGCAAAGAGTGTCAGAACTAGACCGTCACGCCATCCTCCCAACAAGCTGACGCCAGCCTCAGGGAATCAGAAGGGTCGCCGTTCAGTTTTCAAGGGCGCAAAGTCCGCCGAGTCAAAAAGCTCGCGACCGAGGAAGGCACAGACTAAAAATCAGAAATGCTTTCATGGCGGAGAGGCATGGAAAATAGGCGATCCCAAAAAAAGAAAAAAACAACCGAGAATACCCGACCTCACCGCACCAAAAAGGGCAAATCAACCCTCAAGGATCTCTAAGCGCCGAATACGTTCAGGAATACCGATCGAAGCGCGAGCTGCCACGACTAGATCGTCTGGGGAGGGTGAGCATAAAAATAGGAGTCTGGGCTCAAAAGCTGGGGAGGGGAGTGCGAGGGCGGAGAGACGAAGCCCAAGATAAACGAGCAAGCAGGCCCGGCGGAGGGTGTTCTCCGGGCCGATCAGAAGGAAACGCCGAGAACCAATCGAGGGCTAAACCAGAAAAGCGCGCTGTAGCTGCGGGACACCGAGAGAGTTTGCGGGGGAAGGGCAGCTCACGACTAAAGAGAAAACGCACCGTCCCAACGGTGCTGCCAGGCCGCCGTCTGAAAGCATACCGACGGGAAGGCGAACTAGGGTCAGACTACATGCCAGAAAAGAACCTAACAAGACCGTTCCTGCACGCCTCCGACTTCGGACAAAGATGTCGAGCTCCAAAAAGATTTAAAAAAAAAACCAGATCTATCTGCTTAGCAGAAGCGGGGGGGAGGGGACAAAAAAAAAAACACAAAAAAAAAACAACTGGTCGAACCGTCTACCACAAAACTGAAGACTACTAGATCACCGCCGTGGAGCGGCAGGAGAGACAGGGCTCACATCGGGGAAGAAAAACACCGGGGGGCAGGGAAAAAAACGACCTGTCTAAAGAAAAACGGGCCCTCTGCGGGAAGGGGGTCAAGGTTCGAGAACATGGTAGGATAAAGTAAACAAGTTCTGAGCAAGAAAGAAAAGTAGAGAGGTCGGGGGAGGAGGAGCTGAGGCGGCGAAGAGTCGGACTTGGGACTGGTTCGATCAGACTTCACAATCGGTGGTGCAGCACTTCTGCACTACCAAGGCCGAAGGGACGTCAGTCATCATTAAAGCCTGATCGAGTCAATCTAAAACTCACACCACAACAAAAGGGAGAGGCTGTCTATTCCAGAGGAAAGCCAACCTGAAAAAAAAGGAAAAGGACTGCAGGAGGGCCGGGGAGTAGAGCAAACAGGGAACCGCTCGGAAGGCAGCTCGACGCCGTCACCCGCGAGAACTGCTCACTATCATTCCGTCTAGCCGGGCGGACCCCCCCGCGTCCCCGAAACCAAAGAGGGAAAGGTGAATGATCAAAAGGTAGACCCACGTCCTCTGAAAAGACCGTGCGGCTATGCGCGTCAAGAGAGGTATGGATAGCAAAGTTGAAAACTAAACTCGAGCCACAAACTTGGCGAACGAAGTATTAATGCCGCCGTGCTTTGACGGACGGCGAAGAGCAAGCCCGAGATAGAAAATAGGGATAGGATACGAAAAAGAAAAACTCAGGGGAGATGAGCTCTCGACCAAGAAAGGGAAGAAGAAATAGTCTGACGATGAAATATAGATCCGGCGTAGTTCTTATAGAAAACTACCCGAGCAAAATAAAAGAGAAAATCCGACGACGGAGAAGGAGAAAATTTGCTTCAGCCAGAAAACTCCTCTCCTCGACAAAACAAATCAAGACATGCACTACACAGTCGCCGGCGAACAAAGTCGACAGAAAAGACGAATAGCTTGAGCGGGACGAGGATTTATAAGGGAAACAGGAAGAAAAAAACCGAAGAAACGGCATGCGCTGGAAAAACTGCTCGTAGGGCTGAGAGAGGGGCCCTCAAGGGGAAGCCCATAGAGAAGGAACAAAAAACTGGGATTTCCCACCAACCCCGAAAAATCAACAAAATAGGGAGGGAGGAAAAAAGTCTGGAAAGAGAAAAAAACCCTTGCGACTGCCGAAGGAACGCTGAATCGCAATATCGGCTAAGCGAGTTGCAACGGGGGAGTTTCAGGCGGCATATTTTGACTGACAAGATAGTCAACGACAATTTGGTGAAAAAATTCCTGCTGGAAGTTGCCAGGGGAGCTGGCAAGAAGAAAGAAAAAACGCATAACTTAGGGTGGACCGCTGCCTTCTCTTGGGTTCGGGACGGAGCTCGATCAGGGTGCGTGCAGTCGGTGGCGCAGTAGAAAAGTCTAAACCGGGAGACCGAACGAATGATTCACGCGTCGGGGGCGTGGGCTAGGGGGCGCGAGAAGTATCGCTGAACAAGAGTGAGGGGGAATGGGGTCGGCAAGAGGAAAAAGCGGCCTGTAGTCTGGCCAGCGCGATAAAGAAAATTGGAGAGCGAACGAGGAGAACGGAGAGGGTCATTGTGTAAAGCGACATCGGCTCTTAGAGGGGAGTCTTTCGATCTGGGGTCCCGCCTAGGTAACTCTGGTGGGGTAGAAGGTGACAGCTCGCGATGAAGCAAAGTAGGGGGGGGGTGGGTAATGGGGAAAGGGGGAAGGAGAGACGGTGGGAGCGGGTTTACGAGTAGCCGGGGTATGTCGTGGAAGAGGGAAAAGGCGAGCCTCACAGCGGGGGGGGGGTGATTGAGAGGGGGGTGGTAGGGAGAAATTTGGAGAAGTTTATTTAGGTTGGAGGGGAATAATAGGGGTGCTTCTGGGGGGACTGTGTCTGTGTCGATAGGGAGGTCTTCCTCCTTTCGGGTGTTGCGGGGTCTCTGGGACAGGGTCGGTGCTGGCTGTTTGGGGATGAGGGGTAAGGGGGTGGTGGGGGGTGGAAGGGAGGATGGAGATTGTGGGAGGGGGCGAAGGGAGGGCAGCTCGCCGCGCGAATATGTGGAAGGGAAGGGTCTCGAGTAAGGTTACGTTGAGTCGCAGAGGACATGGGCGTGGATGTTGTCTTCTATAGATCGTGATTCCAAGCGAGGGGTAGGAAGAGGGAGTAGGAAAATATAATAGTGGCGGGGTGAGGGGTGGAGCGTACGGAAAGAAGAAGGTGTGTAGAGGGGAGGGGAGAGAGGGGTGGAGTGTCCATAGGAGTAGGGAGGTAGAGGGAGGGTGTTTGTGGAGATGGGAAGGATGAGGAGGTGAAGGTGAAGCAGACTGCGGGGTCATACGTCGCCCAATTCGAAGGGACGAAAGGCCGTCCGGGATAAAAGTGGCAAAAATGCAAGATCTGTGTAAAGACAAAAAGGAGAATAGAGGGTACTAGGAGGAGAGGGCGACTCCCCATGTCTGAAATCCTTAATTGCGGGCTCGATGGGAAATTTAGATGAGGGTAGGAGACACTGTCTGATACAACAACACGTGCAGCCACACGGAGGGGGAGATATACTTTCATCTGTAAACGAGGGGGGAGCGCGTTCGAATCTAGCGGATAAAAAAAACAATCTTTCCATCGGCAATCAGCTTGCGAGGAGCTGGCGACGAGAGAGGAAAAGACACCCAGGGAAGGTAACCAAAGAGGACCCCGTCTCCCTCGGGAGAGGGAAGAGCTTTTCTTACTTTGCGACATCCCTTGAGGCCGGGTGGGCAGGAGGTAGGTCTTGAAAAAAAAAATCGAGAGGACGGCTTCGGAGAGGAAGGAGAGACCTCCGCGATTTCTGCGTCCTCTGCCGGATCGACGGGCGACGATGACAAGCCTCAAGGGACCTCGCAAGAAGGATGGTCTCTGCGACATAAACCGTCCTATCATAGAGCGGCGAGAAGGACTGGGGGAGTCAAAGGAGAGGAGGCCTCCACAAAGGGACTTGGACTTCTTGGAAGTTCTTCGGGAAAGAAGGGCTAAAAGCGTATGTGGCAGGCGTCGAGCAAAGGACGTCTAGACAGAGAGAGAGAGCTTCTTGATCTCGGCAACTACGGGTGACCACAGGTGGACCCGGCGGAAAGCGGTGCGGTTGAAGCGTTCGCCGGAGACCTACGCGCGGCCGGATGGGTTCCCTCTGTCGAATGCGCAAAACTTAGAAAGGCTGCTTATAAAACATTCCCGGGACGACGCGGACCTGGGAGGACGACAGGGTCAAAAGCGCTCAGCGAGAGAGGCCCTCGGTCTGCGAGGCACACAAAGAACGAGAGACCGCACCTTGTAGTACGAGACGCGCTGGGCTACTTAGTGAGAGGGGACAAGAGGCGACTCCTCAAAGGGGCGCCGCCGGGCCGGTCCAGGGAGGGCCGGGAGATGGATGCGGTCGGAGAGACCGCCAAGACGGTGGGACGACCGACCAAGACAAAAATCAAAAACGAGGAGGAAAGAGAGATTAGAGAAAGGCAAAAGGAGAGGCGAGAGTAGTCAAAAAACAGAAAAGCCATACACGCGCAAGGACAAGGGAAAAATAGAGGAAAAGCGCAACAGCTGCGTCCAGGCTGAGGCAACAAGCAAATAAATCAGCAGTAGCCACAGCGCAAATCCAGTGAGTGGAGGCCCAAATGGGGACGCAAGACCCGACAGGGCACGCCAAAAGAGAGAGAAAGGCCCGGTTTCCAGACGGCCGCAGTCCCTCATGGGCTGGATATCAGGATAGAACACAAAGGAGAAGTTTTCTGGCTGGGGGCGGCGAACGAGGTGAACATCAACTATGAATCGGACGCCGCGAACCACCAGGTCCTAAGGCAGTTCATGTAAGCAAAACTCGGGGAAGAGGAATCTGGGAAAACGCGCTCTAGGATAAAGGAGAAGGTCGCCGCCTAAACAACCGAAGCAAAAAAATGAGAAGCGCCGGGATCGGAAAAAAATTGGTGGCAGGCGCAAGCAAAAAAGTTGACGATCCGAAGTAGAAGATGTAAAGGGAAAGGATATTTTGCTAGCAAGCGGGCGAGCGCCACATCAAGGAGAGGAGGAAAGCTTCTGCGACGTCGACAACTCAAGATCAACGAGGGAGAAGAAGGTAGAGGGAGCGCACATAACGCAAGAGGCTGGATCGAGGGTAGGCGGAGGACACTCCCCTACCGTAACAACACAAGTCCGGTGTTTCTCACATCAGACCAAGAGCAAAAAGTGAGACCTTCTACTTTGGGAAAAAGAAACTGATGAAAAAAAAGTTCCGTTGACACTTCTAAAGATAGGCCCTCTTAGTCTAGAAAGCGCGAGCGTATCCTTCTAGGCTATCAGCCCGTTCAAAAAACGAAAAACCGAGAGAAAAACCCAGACGCAGAAGCGATACCTCGACCACCGGAGAACGGCGCTCAGCGACATCGTTCTAAGGGGGAGGAAAGTCTAGCCCGCCTAGACAAATCAAAAAAAACACTTGCAATAGCCTGACCTCTAACCGAGAGAGAGAGGGTTCGGAGGCAGAGGAAGTATTGGCCTCAAAAATAACCGGCTCCACGTATCAAGAAGGGGGTTCCTCTACCGCAAAAAAAAACGGTCACCTGAACCCACGACAGACAGGAAGGGAAAGCCGCAACTAGGGCGGAGAAGAAAACCTCATCGAACATAGAGAAAAACATCCGCGGGTCACGAAAGCCCTGTACAGTCGTCGCACCCTACACACAACAGAGATACCAAAAGGAACAAAAGACCAATTGCTCCGCGTAGAGCGTCAAGGAAAAGAGACTAACAGCTCAATCCAAATAGGAAAAGCTCCTGAGTTAACTTATCAAAAAAACGAAAAAAAAACGCCTATGGAGAAAAAGAGGACGTAAAGAACACCAGCTCCCCGTTCCAAGATGGGAGAAATGGGGCTAAGTAATGTCTCAAAACGAGAACTACTCTACGCTCGATCAAAACTAGGCCAAGCGCACATGATCGGGAAAGGGAGCCGTGCTCTGAAAGCGTAAACATCGACCCCTAGACGGACAAAACTATAAACAGAAATCGCATGAAACCACGAGCACCTGGGGATCCTACAGTCTCAGGCAAGATCCAGATAGGAGATGAAGGCGCTTTCAGGGAAAGAGCAGGAGACGCAAAGCTCGCACTACTCACTATAGGGGGGACTGTGAAGTTGGGGAAATCTCGGTGGAGGGTTCTGGTCAATCGGGAAAGGCTTTTGGGACCGGAGAGAAGACGGACTAAACGGGTGCTCTGCAGAAACATGCAACCGAGAGAGGGGTGAGAGTGGCTTACGCCGAGAACAGGCTCAGCATCTGTTCCAAAGCCCAGGGCCTGCACGGACGAAGGGGGTAGGGGGGGGAAACCAAAGTAAACCCCCAACCAGGGACTGCTAAGAGCGGCGACCTAGGAGGCTGGACTATGACCCGCAAGAGCGGATGATCCACGCGGGAAGAGAGAGGGACGGGGTCTATAAACGTGGCGCAGGTGCCTAAGTGGGGGGGAAACCGATAAGCTTATCACTCCTCGCCGCAGACTCTGAAACAATATGGTCGGCCGTCCGAGGACAGAGTAGTCGACAGCAAGAAGTCGAGTCGCGCAGAGGGGGGGAAAAAAAAGGGGGGGAGTGAGAGCACGTAACGGGGTACAGCCTCGAAAATCGATCGCAAACAAAAGGGGGGAAAATTCTAGAAGAGAAAGTGAGCACCCTGAAAACACCATAACTGTCGATGAAACTGGGCCAAAAAAAGGAGAAGAGGAAGGCTCAAGGGAAGCGTACGCACAGACGCGTGCGTTGTAGAGAAAAGGAAAACGAATCAGCTTGAGGTAGCTGGAGCGAAGGAGAGGAAGGTTCTAGCTGCTTTCAGCAGGGCCAGGGAAACGACCCCCCAGTTGAGTAAGGAAAAGACAGGAAGGAAGGCATCGTGCATGTACAAGAGGGAAGAAGATCGGCAAAAAGATCTAAAACAAAACAGAGGAGGAGGAAAGGGAAGGCTCGTCAGGATCAAATACTTTTCCCGGACGAGGCATGAGCAGTCAGGTCCGGATTAAAACACAAAGGAAATGAAGGAAAAAAGGCGATATGACCTTGGGACGGAAAGCAGAGAAAAGCTAGGCCAAACAGCAGACGAGGCCGGACCCTCATACCCCGCCAAACTAAAAGAAGTCCAAGCGGCAACGTAGACCTCATCGAGCCGATCTTTGAACGATGTCATCGACATGGGATCATCAAAAAGGGGTCTCAAAGAGGGGGGATCCTTCGAGAAGCGCGCACGTCTTTCGATCCAAAACTGCCTCCGGGGATATATTACGGGACGGAAAGAGGAAATCTCCTATCAAGCGAGAGCGATCGGAGGAGCTCGGAAAGGCGGTGAAACTCATGCGCCAGATCGGGGAAGAGCGAAGTATCAGAGTCAGGAATTGGCCATGTAGGGGTCGAAAAAGAGAAGCTAGCCCCAGAAAGAAGGCAAGGGGGCCTCTGAGCTGACCTGTGGGTGAGCCTGACGCCCCAACGGAAGAAAAGCTTAGCGAAGCAGGAAAAGGGACCGACGAGCTGAAGGCAGAAGGAGAAACTCCTCGGCATGCATGTGCGGAGATCGCTGAGCATTGTGGGGAAACAGAATTTGGGCAAGGGCACGGGGACCACACGAACGGGGCGAAAGTCGGAGCACAAGTCAAGGAGGACCTCAAACCACGGCTCGCCAAAAAACTCAACTATCGACAAAGAACATAGCCACAGATATGTAGAGAGAGGACGGGGGAGGGCTGGCCGGCCCATAGACCTGAAATTCAGAGAGGGTGGTCGCGGAGGGGGGGGGAACTTCAGGCATCTGGCTGGGTGACTGGACAAGGGAGCTTCGGGGTTTGGGACGTCAGGAGAGAGGGAACAGTCTCAGGAAGAAAGAAAGCCGGGAGATCCGCTGCCTAAAACCTTGGCAAAGCAGTCTCAGGGGGGAAGAGAAAAGGAGGCCTCTGGGGGCAAAATGTCAAAAAAAAAACAAAAACCTTTCGAGCCATGAACGGGATGCGCGGGTAACGTGCGCCCCTACGAGGGACGCGTATCTGAGAGTGGGAAACAGAAAAGGGATCGCTCCGATACCGCTGAAGGGGCTGGCGAGGAATGCTAGCTACTAGGCCCTGGCTGCTGGAGATGGGTGAGAAGAGTTCTGGTTGCGCGTTCGGGGAGGGTAAACTGTCTCCGCGTCACGCAAAAGGCTGGTCAGAAGTGAATTCAAGGGGGGAATTATTATATGCGGAGGCTCATCCATAGTGGGCGAGCCTAATGTGTGGAGCTAGAGTATGAGCGCAGGGCGTCTTTGAACGCTATTTAGCCGCGCTGCATAGTACGCTATCGTGCGGAAACAAAAAGGGGCTTGCGCCCAGCGAGAGGGGAATGATGTGGGCATCCAATTAAAAAGAGAGGCTTATCTGCAAGAAAGGTTCGAAATGGAAAATTATTCTTGCTCAACTCGGGACAATGTAATTGCGAATGGTGGGGGTATGGCTCGGGGAAAGAAACGGTCGACGGACTTGCCACTACTGAGTAGAAGTACTGGTGGGGCTTATAGCGGTTGAAGCATAGGGACGGATCAGAGGAGTAAAAGCAGAGCAAGAGGGGCTAGAAGCCTTTGCGGACTAATGTTGCCTGTACTAACACTACCCTAAGGGGTGGAAACTAAGCGGGAAACGAGCCGGAAAGAGAGGACTCCTGTCTAAGGGCGAATACCGGACTTAAATTTTGGGAGGAGGGGAGGGGGGTGGAGACGAAGCTCGACAATCTTCGAGCTATCAAAGCATCTGGCATTAGAGGGAGAAATCTGCCGCGACAAAAGGAACGGTCCTCAAGAGAGCCGAAACCCCAGGAGCATCCGCTCCGAAACAAACGGGGGGTCTCATTCTGCCACAGCCGAAACCGGCTCACTTGGCAACTCCGCGAAAAGAACGCTCACCGAAAACGGGGGGGAGGGATCGGGGAATGAGCTGAAAAAAACTCGTGTCGTCCTATCAACGTAGGCCTTCTTTGTGGGGGGGGTTTTTTGTTTCCCCCCGACAACCGACGCGAGGGGAGGGGGCAGCTAGCGGAACTTCTCACGCTGCAAAAGAACAAGCTGGAGGACATAGGAAAGATTGGCATGGAACCAAATGCTGGAACCCGAAGGTCAAAAAGGGAGCTTACAAGAGAGAGAATCCTGTTCCAACGGAGGCCGTCTTCAACGAAAAAAACAGGAGAAGTGCTGGGATAACGCGATGAAGAAAATCCCTGCGAACACGGGGGAGAGACACCTGCGCTAACTAAACCGCTGTTGCGCTTGAAAAAAACGGGTCGGAAGAAGGGTTAAAAAAACGAAGGAAGAGAGCCCAGAGCGCGAATGGCACCAAGAAGAAAGGTCTGAGCACTGAAAACCAAGTTCCCGCAAAAAGGGATGGAACGAGTGGATGACGGGTGGAGGGAGGTGAAAATTAATACGCCCTCCGAAGAGAGCCCTTTCGGGGGAAGATCCGTAAA
>Ga0179591_1359148_pt1 | contig 16373 bp, 15 predicted proteins | sample CZOMad2_1_08_16f_FD_182891 | JGI IMG/M metagenome (GOLD analysis project Ga0179591, IMG submission 182891) | Vadose zone soil fungal communities from Angelo Coast Range Reserve, California, USA - CZOMad2_1_08_16fungal (PacBio error correction) | ecosystem: Environmental > Terrestrial > Soil >...
CTTTGAAAAACTCGGGGTGAAGATAGGAGGCGCGTCGGCTGCCGGACTCAGGGGAAAAGACAAGTAATTAGATCACTGGATCTGAGCAATGAATCATCAGGACGACCATTGCAACTAGGCGCTGTCGGGGTAAAATGTCATCACGAAGACTCGGGAAGGGGACGACAACCCACATGTGGTAGGTCGTGCCGCCGGGTGGTTCCGCTCTATTCAAATCGTGCACGTCTAGGCCTGAAGGACTAAAGTTAGGGCCGGGGGGCGTACTTAAGTCGTCGGTAGGACTCGGTGAAAAGGGCGATACGATCTACAGGGGGGAGCCATCAAGGGGCGATCTAATAAGGGCGGGGTGCCGGCCGAAAAAGGCAGCAAGTTGCGCAACGGGCACCACCAAAGATGGCGATAACCGCTAGGGCCGGACCCCTCTCAGGGGTCGCGCATCATCGGGGAGAACGCCCTGGCCTGGGGGGGGCGGGCGCAATCGCCGAAATGGGCAGTGCGCGGGTAGCCGACACAAGGTTGCCTAGTCGGAGATGGGCGGGAGGGAGAAAACGTGACGCTTGCTACGTTTGGAGCCAACGGAATAAAACACACCCATCCTGCAGGGATAACTCGATGAGGCTGAAAGGGGGATGGAGAAACGTGACCAGCTGTCCCAATCAAGAGAGCTGCACGGGAAATCCGTCGATCATGGACCCCAGGAGGGGGGATATCTATTCGTGGAAAAAATTGTTTTCCTATACCTGTAGAGACCTGTGGCATGAAATCATGGTCAGAGGGGCCGAGCACGAAAAAAAGCTACTGCTCACGAGTTCGGGGACTTGAGGGCGAGTCAGCCGAAGGCGAAATCGAAAAACTTGGCGATCTTGATTCAAGGGACCTCGTACGGGAAATAGCGGGGTTTTGAAGGGTGTGACTACAAAGGGGGCGCGGTCGTCGACCAGAAAAACGGGTGGCCGTAAGGGGGTGTTGTGTAAAAGGCAGACCACCCTCTCTAGATGGAACCGGGAATTCTTGGTGTGGGACAAAGTGCCTAGGCGTGGGGGCTGTCCAGTTAGGGCCGTCCCCTACGGAAAAGGAAGAGTTCAAAAGACGCCGGTTTAAGACAGCAAAATTGTTAAAGTGAGTGAGGCCTTCGCCAATTGAATCTGACGGAGACGCAGAAAAGCGAAGCCGTCCGCCGCGGGGGGAACGAAGGGCGGGGATACAGATTCACTTCAGAATAACCCCGACAGCCTCGATGGAACGGCACCAACATCAAAACCGAGGCGACAACTGTTCCCCGATGATCGAATGGTCGGCTGATAACTGGGGAAGAGGGGAAGGGCAGCATGAAACGTGAACTGACAACTCCTGACCGGTGGGCGGAGCCGTGGAGAAGGAGGGGAGACCCGCTCGGCGGGTGCGGCCGGCGGACATTTTAGGGTCGAATTGGACACCGCCTCGATCGGTCTAACATCAGTCATTTCAGACTATCCACCTAAAAAAGTAACCGGAAGGCTCCAGAGCTAAATGAGTCCGGGCACATCAAAATCATACGCAAAAAGACAGGGAGTGCTCCTCAATCTCCGAGGGGGGGTGTTACTCTCGTAATGTAAAAAATTATCACGGCATCCTCACCACCGAGGTCTCCGAGGAACCGCATAGTGAATGTGAGCAAATCGTGGGTCAACGCCGCGCGGTGGGTAACAAAAAAAAAACCAGTAACCGTCCGCACCCCGGCATGCTCGAACCAACTAGTGCATAAAGGGGAGCAAACTTGATTCCGGAGGCCTGTTCCGGGGCGGATCTGGCTGAGGTAATCGAGGGGAGGTGGGCAGAAAAACACCGAGCCTCGAAACCGGGGGCACGGGGGATTAGAGTTGGCGGTGAGCACTAGCTTCGATGGCCTTCCTATCAAGTCGCGGTGTCGAGGATGGTTGAGCCCGGCAGGAGTGGGGGGAATTGGAGATGAAAAAAAATCAAACAAACGCGAGACAAGCACATCGGCGGACAGCCGAGGGAGGCCGCCGAGAGAGTTGAAAAAAAAAAAGAGGCAGGGCGGCTCCGACGATGATGTGGGCTGGGGGTCCTGAACTGCGATCCGAACGAGTATCGGTACAGAAAGGGATCCGACTGGTAGAAAGAGGGTCTCCGCATGCGCGAATAGGAAAAAGAAAAGGGAAAAGCCAGGATCCGAGACGTCTCGCCGGCCACCCATCATCGGAAAAAAAGCCATCGAAAGCACAAAACACCCTGAAGAGTGCCGAAGGGACTCGCATACTCTGGGGGAAGACCACCAGCTACCGGGAAACCGCACCCGCGCGGATTCTAAGAGCGTTGACGAGATTGGGATGTTGGCGAAAACCGGGGGAGCGATGTTGCGTGAAGGTAAAAGGCCGGCGAGTCACGAAAGGGCAGACTCAAACAAATGCGGTGGCTCACGATTGAAAAAACTTACATCTCGGAATGCATTCGTAAGGTGCAGACAGTCAGCGTAGGCAGGTTAAGACTCGGCAAAAAAACTCTAGGGAAGGAAAGGGGGTGGGACTTTGCAACGAACCGGGGGGGAAGTGCCATCTGTGGCTTACGTCAACTCGGCGGAAAAACTGCAAGCGCGTCGATGTCCTCCGGGTTTGGAAAGAGCAACCAGCGGAAGGGAAGGCAAAAAAAAAAAACTGGAGTTCCTAGGTCCAACTTCGAATGGATTGGAATCGTGGAATGGTGAGGTCGACTATTCCTGCTCCGAGCTCGTGGTTCGCAAGCAGCGGACACAGTGATCCTGACCATGGGCAGTTTAAAAAAGAAAAATCACGACTCGCGGGGTGAACTAGGGGGGACGGCCGAACTTCTCGCAAGGGCCCTTGCCGGCAAAAGGGAGACCGCCTTGATAGGCCCATCCCTGATGAAAATCAATAAGAATACTCAATAGCTCACAAACAACCGAGGTAAAGAGTATGATTGCTTTAGCACAGGGATCTCAGTCAAGTCTGTCGACAAAAGGGTCCGCCAACGGGATTTGGGGGAGGGGAGAAGCGTTTCACCTCGAATCTTTGAGTTGCTCTATCCCCAATCCGGATCAAGTGTGAGAAAGGGCGGGGCTTTCTTCCGAAAAAGATCGGGGGGGCGAGCATAGGAAAAGCACATTCCCGATCAACGCACGCGAAATTGTACCTATGATCTTAAGCGGGAGCTTGGCATCAAAGTCAGATAGACAGCACCAAGGAGGGGGAGACACGAGGAGGGCTTGAGATCTGAGATCTGGGGGGGAAAAAATGAGGTTACCAGGGCATTGTCCGAGTACGTTCGGGTTGCAAAGGCAACAAAAAAGACAAGCCATCGTACAATGCTTATCGCCCGACGCTGATGTCGAAGCAGCCAGAAAACGTGCATCCCGGAGGTTCAGGAGTCGGGGAGAACGACAAGTGATTGAGGAGGGGGGAAAAAATGCTACGTCGGGGGGGGGAAAATGGTTCGCAAAAATCGGGGGGACACCCGCTCACATCAACAGCCTGAGAACTGAGTCGTATGTGAAAAAAAGGAGGGTTCGTTTCCGCGGGTCATCGCGAGTTACTTCCAAGACTCACGGCACTCCTGCAGGTAGGAAAGCCGACGGTGCATCTAAAGAGGGCACGATTAGTGTGCGGCCATCGATAGGTCTTATTTCACTCTTGCAGGTTTCAAAAACAAATCAGAGACAATGCCGGGGATAACCTCTGATAAAGGGGGAACAATTTCTAGAGGACCGCTGGTCGACGTAGTTCGGAAAGGAAGCACCCAAGGCACACCCTGCATCGCTGGGATGCCCTCATGGGGATCATGCAAGATATCACGCGGTACAGTAAACTAGTCTTCGTACTACCTAAAACAGTTGGGGGTTTGCGGACAGGTACCTACCAGCCGACGTTATAACGCACCAGCGCAACCCGCGAGGACGTACGGCCATTCCGCCTGGAGTGGAGCAAAGCCAACGAAATCTAACCAGAGGAACCGGGTTCCTATTTTGGGGTAGGAACATCCGATCCCCATCGCTATTCCTCACACGGGGGCCGTAAACCCCCACCGGACTGCCCGGAGAACAGGGGGGGGTTCAAGGGTCTTTCCGGGGTAAAGAGATACTTAGGTCTTGTACAACCCAGGGGGGGGGCATCTCCATCTCGAGTGGGGGACTGGGAGACCATCAAGATCTTGGTGGTCCGTGCATTACATCGAGGGGGTGAGTATGGGAAGCGAGTACCTGTTTTCCAGGTCAACTCCGAGTAACGCCTGTCTGCATGCGCGGGCAAACGGTACGCTGGAACGATATTTTGTGCGGGGATGATATCGGCGTTTGCATGGTGGGGCGTTTTCGATGTAAAAAACCTAGTCCGGAATCCTCTCGCGGTCTTGTACACCTATCAGACGTCATAGACCAAGTCCCTCCTAACAGGAGAGTAACTTAATGACTAGAGCTATGGCAGACTGAAAACAAAAAAGGTCCAGTTGGGGGTAAGGCTAAGGCTAATGAGAGGAAGGAGCTTGCCAGCCAAACTCTGGACGCGGGGTACTCAGTGTCGCGGAAGGAGGGGGAGGCTGTAGGGGGGTACGAAATTAATGGACTGATTTTGGAGGCCGACCGGGAGATAAAGGACTGGGGGTCGAAACCGCCTCGGGAACGAGGCCTATCTAGTTGTTAGGGCGCCAGAGATTCACGAGTAGACCCCCCTCCTTAAATTGGGTGAGGGCTCTTCTTGCCTGACTGAAGTGTCCGAAGGGGAAGTGCAAAGGCCTCAAGGGAAATAAAGAACACCGCGCAAAAAACTGACACAACCCCATCATTCAAATGGGTGCACGTAGAGGGTGGGCTGCCAGCAACCGGACCGTGCCAACCTACCACTCATGGAACCAGGCGACTTGGACACTCCAATGTAGTCCCATGCAAACCAACCCGAACGACTTCGTAATTGCTTCACATCAAAGCAGATCTCAAATGGGAAAACTCGCGCACACCCCCACAAAAGCTTGACTGACAAATAATCCCTCAAGCCAGTAAAAGCACGTCGATGAAGTTGCTCGAAACGAGGAAAGTCACTTCGGTCTGCCTGGATGGGGCGGCACGGTCTCGGGGGGGTTCTAACAAGTAAGACCGATCACCAGTCCTCGGTGATAAAAATCTAAGAAAAACGTGACGCCTCTCCTATTATGTTGACGCCGCAAAAAAAAACAAAAATTTCTGGCGACCATGCACAAACTCAAACGTTCGTAGTCATGCAAAGGTGCCCGTTTGCGAACGGCCCAAAGGTGCATCGACTTATCCCATCGCGACCTCGCACTAGGGGCGCAGGGACCAAACGCAAAGGGGTTCGGAGATGCCGTACGATCGAACAACGGCAGGTCGGGCGGAAGGGGGCGCCCCAGAAGTACCGGATTGGAGGTCGGGGGGCGCATCACGGTGCGGTGGTGCCCCCAGCAACTGCTAGGGAGAGGCCAGGATGCAATCAAAAAAACAAAGTCGCTTCCTGGAGGGAAGGGAACGAAGGTAGGAGGGTCTCCTTCCTATTCCTTTCAACCCATCTGGGGGGAGCACAATAAAATTGGCGTCATACGGGGGGCGACTGAATGACTCAGAGCTCACCTAAAGGGTAGAGCCTCTACGAAAAGATTCAAAAACACCTAAAGTGTCCAACGCACACTGGGGTGGAGGACACCTGTTAGTCGTTGCACAGCGAGCCTCTATTTCTTCTGGAAAATCGCGCCTTAGAAAGTCGTGGTCGGCGGAAAGCATCCAAGGGACATGCGGTCGACGATATGGTAAAAGAAGAAAAACTGCAGGACGCGGACTTCATAAAGCAATGGTGACTTCACATAAACCGGGAGGTGTCCCAAGGATCTCAACAACAAAACGAAGATCGCGACACCTACGGGTGTGAGGGCATTGGCTAAGGGGAAAGGGAGGGAGAGGGGACAGTAGAGCATTTTACGTCGTCCTCCTCAAAGATGCTGTTCCGGTCCTGAGTCAAGATCGAAAGCTGAAGAATTGGCCAATCTGAGCTGCGGGACAAGCCTCAAAAAAAGAAAAAAAGTTTCAAATCCCACCAAAGGGGTTATAGCGGTTGTCCTGGACCGCGAGTGCCATCGTTGGCTTCAGAGCATGTCGACGACTTTCGTGTCGGACGATGAGGGCAGTCGTCTAGGGAAAGGGAAGTGGGATAAGTCATAATCTAAGTGTAAAGTCCATGGGGCGAGCGCAGCTACAGGACAATCGTAAGAAATACCTCTCTCATGGGGCTCACGTTCCGACCAACCGAATCTCTAACGCAATCAGAACCGCCTCCGCGGAAGATTGGTGGCGCTATCATGCTCACAAACCTAAGGGGCCGTCTCGCATAGCCGAACCCGTTGGGCATGCGCGGGGGTCTAAACTCAACGCCAACTTTTCGAGTGCCAGAATCAACAAGCTCGATTCGCGTATGTTGGGAGAAAAAGATGAGGGGACTCGTCTCCCAGTGTGGCTGTCTACAAATCACCCCAGCCTGAGAGGCGAAGAGGCCGACGAGTCTTAGGGGAGAAAACCAGGGAAAGGCAAGGGGTCAGGTCTGCCACCAGGAGAAGTCTGTTTAACACGGTGTCTCGCGATCAGGAAAACGGCCGGTGGTGATCGGCGGGTATTGACGTGGGTTTAAAAAAAGTGCAGGAGACCTTCCTCGGGACACTGAGTGATCTGGTCAGCGGGGGGTTAACTACGTTCTAGGGGAAACGTTACGGGCTTAGGGAGATCATGAATAGACGTTGAAAAATCGAGAGTTACACGGGCTATCTGCGGGTGCGAGAAGCAGGGAAGAGCTCTAGGGGTGGTGGCATGGGAAGACCAGTGGGGATCTGACGAGGATACAGGGGCCCTTATTTGATGGTTTCGGTGGGTGGGGGGGTACACGGCGGGTGTGCATCCCAACCCTCCGAATCAAAATGGACCATATTCTGGGGGGGGGTGTTTTCAGTCCTGTGCGGCGGTGAGTATGGCTGAGGGCCTACGTTGAATCACACTGCCGGCGCAGGTCCTCCCTCCATATGGGATGGACGGGGGGGTTAAAAGCTAGACTCGCGCGAAAAAAATCGTGACGTCCCGGACTGAGGGAAGGATTTAGAAACGAGTCAGAATTCGGCATAACGACTCTAGATTAATTCGAAAAACCGCGCATCTCAATCGGGCCCGCGACAGGTCCCAGATGATCAATAGCGCCGCTCCTTGCATTCGAGGACCAGCTTGATCGGCAGTGCAGCTTACGGAAACCATTCCTTACCTGGTTTTACCTAAAGGGGGAGGGTGAGCGGACCAGTTCGAGTCTGTTTGGTGCGGAAACGGCTCTACGGATCCAGGAAATGGTCCCCGCTATCGTCTGAAGCGCGGGGGGTACTACAAACAATAGTCAAAACTGAGCGCAGATGCGAACTCACCCTCCGCTAAGTATGGCCCTCGTCATCAATAATCTCCGGTTCGAGGTAAGGGCATTCGACGGGCAATCACTCCCCAGATATTGAGAAGAACGTTACCAAACCCGGGCTATTGATTTTCATTTCCGAAGGTTGATGCACAAGAACTGGCAAGGAACCAGGGGGGGGTTTGTAACCGAAGGGGAGACGTAACATTCACTCTAACCACTAGAGGCATTCATAAACTTCTACAAGGGACGGGCAGTAACTGTGGGTAACGAAGACTTGGCGGACTACGTAGGTCGGTAATCTCTCTCATGCACATCTTCCTCGACCGTTTCAAGTTATGATTTGGAGGTCCTCGCGGAAAGGAGTTTCATCCAGGCGCGTGTGGGCTGATGGCTGTGGAAACCTGGGGGGGCAGGCGGTGTTGCTGAAAAGGGGAAACACACGCTTGACGCAGGAAAAAAGTTTCTTCTACAAACGAGGGGGGGTGTTGAAGGGACGAAGTGATCTGGGTGGCAGAGCAAATATAGAGGGGGTCTTCGCCTACTATTCGGGAATTGTTTTTCTGTACGAGACGTTTCGAAAATCGTACCGGAGATGCTATAAAAGGGGCAGAGTTGAGCCGCCGCTTCATTTGTTTTCTCAAACTGGAACCGTGTCCAGGAACAGAAGAACGCTTCTCGAGCTTGGACGTGTCAAAAACTTAACGGCGATGAGACTGCACTCACGTCGCTTCCTCGACTGCAGGAGGGCCTCAGCTCGAGTAATGGGACGTAAAATCCGCGACACGGAGGGGGGAAAAAAACTCGGGTATATAATCTCTACTTTCTGACTCGCTTTTGGTGGTGGCGCGCCGTGGGCGATCAGGCGATCAACTTTCGGGAAGGAATACAGGGAAAAAGGGCAAAAGAAAAAAACAAACGAACTGTCGATTGCCCTTGTGTTCGGGATTCAGGTTCCCTTTACGTATGCAGCCGACAGGATAGGAGCCGTGGAAGGTAAGAAATGAAGGGAGGGCATTATGTGGGAGAGTGGCCACCCTAACCGGGGTGATCGGCCGAAAAGGGACATCTTTTGACTGTCCCGCGCCAACATCGTAAAAAAAACAGCCGTAACAAGGAACATCCGCTGAAAATTTCCTGGGTTTGCCACGGGCACCCAGAATAATGCCACGAAAAAAAACGGGAGCGCCGCGTTCAAGCCGGAAGGTGGTCGGGCAGTGATCAGGTCGATGCCGTCCAAAGAAACCTTGGCTGGTTTTCTTTGGAACGAAAAGCACCGAAGGATGGGAGTCAACCGTATCCTGACCAGGAATCCTCGGAAAACCGAGCACATTTGCAATGGACAAGGGCCGATTCTCAAAGTACAGGGTAGGAGGGTAAAAGTCTCCCAGAATTGAAGCGGCCAGCCCGGACGAGACATCTCTCTCAACAAAAACGGAGGATATGATGTAGGGGGGACGAATCATTTGTAAGAGGGGCGTGCGAAAGACGGTGCCCGCGAAAGGAAAAGGGAAAAGGGGAGGGGCGAAAGGACGTTTTCACCTGTAGGAGCTTGCTGTGTTGAAGCCAACGGCATGGGGAAATCACGCGAGACTTGCGGAGGCACCGCAAGACTATCAATCACGGCGACGGCAAGTGTAAAGGAAATGTGAAAAGAGCCCGACTCCAAAAGTGAACGGCTTGCTGGCTTTTCATAAAGAACGGGCGCCACCAAGGATGGAATGACGCGGCTGCTGGGGATACTTAGAAGATGGGTGGGGGGAAATCCTCGTTTTCATGGAGGGGAAAAAACAAGGACTTTCGAAGGGGGGGAACCAACGGGTGCGGACCAAAAATATCGTAGGTTGCAAGGACCGTCCCAGCGACGCTGATGTCGGGAAATGAAAGAATGCAGGGGGATCAATTTTCACTCAGTGAGCCGGTGCCAAATTAGGGGGGTCTCTGGGGGGAGTCAAGGGCGACGTGAGGGATAAACACCGCCGGGAAAATTCGAAAAAATTGAACGTCGCGAAAAAATCACATCGATCATCTGAGAAATGCACTCACGGTCGGGGTTCAGGGGGGGGTTCTGGGGCGACGTGGGGGCTTCAACAACTGCTGCAACTTTAGAATCCGTAGCGGGCCTCCGGGGGACGGGGAAAGACTCGCCGGGCAAGGATTAATTTCGCTTCCGAAAAAACAAGAGGAAGAATCTTCTGTCTCGACGAACTGGTTGTCCCGGTCAACAGCAATCTCGACCATCCGGAGACCGTCCCTAAAATTAAAAGAATCGCGATCCAGGTCTCGGGAAAGATGTCTAAAGGCGGTGGTACCTACACCCCTTAAAAAGGGTATATAAACCCGCATTGCGCCAACTCTGAGAAAACGGCGGCACATAAAGAGAGTCAGGTTGCCTTTGTATGGAGAAAATCTTGTGGGCTGTACCGAAAATCCTGCCTTTGAAAGCCCATCGCCGAACCCTCTGAGGGGCCAGGGGGAAATGTCCTTCCTCTATGGAAGCAAAAGCGCTCACACACGTGCAAAAGTTCGAGGACTATTTTGTCGAGAGAGTAATACAGATCGACGAGGAAGAACATTCTGTCCCCATTCCAAACTGGCCCTTACTCCCTGTTTGCGGTGAAATGCCTGTGATAGTTCATGTTGGATAGATGCAGTGCGGCGGGGACAAAAGGGTGCTCCAGTTCTCCAGCTCAAGGGAATCAAAAGAGGGGGGTACAAGGTTCCGAGAAAAGATAGGGGTGATTATGCCGTGTGTAACCCTTCACGAGTCAAGAGGCCGGGGCAACTGTGAGTCCCGGGAGTCGTCGGCGTGGGTAAGGGAGAAAAAAAAAGCGCTGCTCTACTTGACATATTTTTCTTTGAATCGCGTTCAATCCGGGGTTATTCGAGAGTGCAGGGTTTCCTCAGGGTCTAGGGGAATATGCCACGTACGTCACACTTAAATCGCTAATAGGGTTTTATCTAGACAAAGTGGTAACGTCTCTTTACTACACGGAACTTGTGGGAATTGATCAAGCTGAGCATGCCTCGGGGTGCCCATCCTGGATCAGGGAGAGGAGCATCGTGGTACCTTGTGCCGGGAACGTGTGGGAGCTCTGGGGTGTTAATTCATCTGGTTTTAGGGGGGGGGGGTTTTTTGGGACCTAACTACTGGTATAAATCCGAGTCGTCGTGTGGTCATCGATGGGGGGGCCAGAGGAGAATGCTCACACTCGGTCCCGAACCTTAAACGTGTGATTCAAGCCGGAAGGTCGGAAGGATGCATTTCCGAAGGGGGAATTGATCAAGAAGGGACCCTCCGAAACAGAACACCTTACACAGCACGGGGTAATCTAGAGAGTGTTTGTAGAATTCCCAAGGTTCCACCTCGGGGGAAAACGGAACAAGGGCCACTCCTTCAGCTTGAAGACTAAAAGTACGACATCTGGTAGTCCAAATGCCAACGCGACGATCGGGCAGTCCGACGTTACGACCTGAAAAAGGGAATCGCCAAGTTGACAAACAGGAAACGGAGTCGTTGGATCTCCCTCATCCTGCGGTGAGCAACTGCCGACGGTGATCGTCACAGGGACCATGAGAACTTAATTCGGCCTAGGGGACGGCCACTTTGCCACGAAACAATACTCAAGAGCACCAGACCGCGTCAGGATCTCAAGGCAAAGCTAAGTTTATTGTTGCCGACCGGAGGGTCTTCCCGTGGGACGACGCATAGGACGAAACTCAGTGTTTCGTCGAGCATGCGGTTTTTTGGACGTTGATAAAAAAGGAACGGTCCTCTTCGCAGCCCCAGCTCCGGGGGGGACCTAGTTAGGTGACGTGAAAAGCTTTTAGAAACAAAAGCATTCCCACTGGTTGGGAGCGATGCCGCGGGGACGAGGAAAGTAAGAGTTGGAGGGCGTTAGAAGGCAGTCCCCCAAGGTCCTCTGGGGCGGGGTCGTCGGTAGCGAAGTCCGGATGGTGTTGCCAGGGGCTAAAAAAAAATTGGCTTCCTGTTTAAGGGTTTCTTTATGCAATCCCCCTTCGCTTTCTCTAAACCCCGTTGCCCCCCGCCGATTCCGCTCTCCACCTTAAATTGTCATACAATAATAAGGAAGGCGCAGATCTCACAGGAATTTCGCACTAAGTGGACTAACTAGCATGATCTCGGAACCCTCCTAAGAAACCTGGGGGGGGGGGGGGGGTGGTGTGTACGGATGATCGTAGGGCAAGGAAAGTCCAGAGAGAAGCCTCTATTTCCAGTCTTCACTTCTTTCTCCTTTATTATGACCATGTGGACCACATCGACCTTACGCGGCGCGATGGCCCAATGCTCTCCTGCAATACGAAGTCGGAAGGCCCATCAAACCCTAATGTATTTCCCCGGATTCTCTCAAAACCACAAAGAGTATGATTAAAGATATAGCGGAGAAAACTACTCGGGGGGGGAATTTCGGACCAATCTTCGAGGTTAGAAAATCAGGAGGGGCCGGGGAAAAAACAGTGGATGCTTGGGTTCTCTGAAAAGACCCGCAATCAAAAAGTCGACAGAAAGATTCAAGGAGGGAGGTTTAAAAGGTCATCATCCGGCCCTGGGACTCCTAAGGTGTAGGTTTTCTGACGCAAAGGGGGGTTAAGGCCGCCTATTCAAAGCGTCTAATGCGGGACGTTCACAAAGTTCGGTTCGGTTTTACTGAATTAGGGATGGCGCAGGGTCAGGGGGGCAGAAAGAGGACGTGGGTTAAAGCATCCTAACTTCTAAGAACGGGGGTATTGCATGAAGTCCCAGGCATAGTGGTCAGTTCCAAAACAAAAGCTCTAAAAACCCGGATGGGGAACGTTCCTCAGAAAACTGGGGAATAGGGGCTCGCAGAAGCTGCACCGACAACCTGGGGGCAAAAAAAAAGGGGGGGGGGGGTATATTTAACAGAAAGCAAAAAACCCGTGGGAATTCGTTGAACAGCTCCGTGTTCCGTGGGCCGGGTGCTGGGTAGATCGGAGTCTTTTCCGGGCGCCCTGCTCTTGCCAGAAGTAAAAACCACCCAGCCAAGAAAACTCGATTAGGAGCCTGGTCGAGGGTCGCGACCACAACCTACCATCGGGGAAACCGAAAAAGGAGGCCGGTTGCGCGCGATAAATGAAATCCAAGGGGTTCTCGAGAGTACTTTGGAGGGGGAAGCAAGCGGAGACAAGCGGAAACTGATCATGTCAGCAAAGTGGAAACGGGGGCGGGGAGTTGTCCGCGTTTACTGATTTGGGAGGTTGCCGCCGTTTCGAAAATAAGGAAGGTGACCTTGTAGGAGGCGGGAAGTAATCCCGGAATTGAAGATCGGTAGGGGGGGGGTGGGGTGCATGAATAATAGCTGTCAGTCGCCCGCTCCAATTGGTGGACTGGTGGAGGTTGACGGTGGGGGGAACTTTGGCAGCCAAACCCAGATCTAGAGGGACCAAGTCTTGTTGACAGGGCGTGGCCGGAGAGGGGGTTTTAGGGGAGGCCCTGTCTGAGGGGGAAGTCTGACCACTCAGGAGGATCTGAGCGCACGGACGTTCCTCAAACAATATGGAAGCGGGCGGGGACGACGTGGAAGCGCCGCCGACAAAAAGAGATGCAGGGGACGACGAGTGACAGAGGCCGGATAAAACAAGGAAGCTCGGTTACCCCTCAGACCGAGCAGTTACGAATAAAGAAAAAAAAAGCGTCCCGGCGAAGGGCCCGATGAGAAAGTAATCAGTGTAGGGGACTGTCCAAGACCAGGGGGAAGGAAAGTGCTCTCTGCGGAAAACCAACGCCGGAAGGGGTAGAAAGGAGTGGAAGAGGCGTTTGGGAACCTGAGCGTTCTCGCGGGTTCACTTCAGAAAAAAAGGGGGGCTCGAGGGTACTGAGAAGGCCTGGGGCAAAGCGCATCGGGCGCGGATACTCGCAAAGAAACGTATGCCAACGTACGAATCGCCTCGACGCCATCAATCAACCGAAACTGAAAGGAATTCCCGCAAGCGAAGCAATCTTACTCTCGGGGTAAGAACATGTACTCAACGCAGTAACTAAATATGGTCCTCGAAGGACCAAAAAATGTGAAAATTGGGGGATAAAAAGAACGCGATGGATACTGAGCACCATGGGTGAATCCCAAAGAATAAACTCAAAGATACGATCACGGTCGAAAACGGGAGTCCGGAAAAAAAAGGCAAAAGGGGGGGGGGAACACTGAAGCGCTGGCGGGACTACGTCTGGTATCGCAGCTTCAAAACCAATCGGTCGGACCGGGGGAAGTGATGGGCGGATGGGCATAACAAGCAGAGAAGTCATTCCTTGGGCATAGCAGGTTAACCGTATGTGTTGAAATAACCGGGGGGGGGAGGTACACCGGGTTAAGAAAAAAAAGAGGGTTCGTCTCCAGTGGGCAACAGTTCAAAAAAAACGTCGAAAAAAGATTTGCTCCTAAATAGTCAATCAAAACGGGGATTCGGGCTGAGCAAAAAAATGGATGGTTGGGCAAGCTTTTTTCTTTGCTTCGTATCCGACCAGAGTGCCAAGCGTACCGATGAGGGTCGAATGTTATCAGCGGGCTGGATAAGGGGGATTGCTGTTTCGAGATGGGTGAAAATGGAAAGGCTTCGACCAGAAAAATTCTCACGCTGGACGTTTAGTAACCTCCTCTGTTAAACTTCGCCTCTCACGAGTCTGATGAAAGAGAAAGTCAGGGACAGCTGCGCAGTATCTGGGACGAAAGCGCTCATAAAGAGTCACAACTCTTGTGATAGACGTCCTCTATCAGGGGGAAGAGCGATTGTTTCCGAAAAAGTTAAAGCGTTCGCACCACGGGCGGGGAAGAAAAAGAAAAAAGACGAGCCCTTGCTCACCGGGGGGTGCACAACTGGCGGGCGCCAGAGAAGTGAGAACCAATCTGAATTCATGAAGGGGGACGTGCCGCGACATCGCGTAGGGGTGCCGGGCCTCGGCAAGCATGACGCTGGTGAAGGGCTTCACCCGAACCCGGGACTCGAGATTGCCATATTGTAATAGGGGAACAAACGCGCGGCCAAACGATCGCAGGACTCAAACGCGTCGATGTCCTATGGTGGGGGCCTCGCACACCAGCGGAATGAAATGCCAAACAGCACCTGTCGCGCAAAGCTTGAATGGCGCGGGCGGGTGATCTGGACATTGATCAGTCAATTCGCGCCGACAAAGGGCCGGTGGGTTGAAAAGACCGCCGGAGGAAACTTGATCCGACCGCCGTTGTACGCAATGAAAACGCCCAGAAGGCAAAAGGCGGCCGAAACTTCTCGAAAATGTGAGTTGGCGGGCAATGGAGGAAAACAAACTTGAGGAGAAATCAGGAAAACAAAGAAGCTCGCTCACCACACCGAGGAGGAGGACATCTGGATTAGAGGATCAGGGGGATTAAAAAAAAGAAAAAAACAGAGTGACCATCCGAACGGAGGTAAAAGGTCAGAGTCATGTGGGGGTTCCACCGTGTGCTGTGCGGGTTCTGGTGTGAGTGCGTGCGTGCCAGCAGGGCAGCAGTGTGTGCTGCGTGGTGGGCGCAATGTGTTCGTCACGCGCAGGTCTCTGCGGGGGAGGGGGGGGGTGAAGGTAGGAATGATCACCATGGAACAGCACCGAGTGACCGAATAAAAGGGTCAGGGGGCATCATACGAGTGGAAAGGAACAAGGAGGACATGACTAGCTGCAGATCCGATTCGTGGGGGAAAAGCGGATGAGTTAACCCGATGGCATGTTAGCGTCGAGTCCAGTCCAAAATAATGAAGTCATGCTTGAAGAGAATGAAAAAGCAAACTGATGTCGACTGCAGCACGCAGGAAGGGGAGTCCGAGATGGGCATCAAATGGCAAAAAAAAAAGGGAGGGGTCGCGGTGAGCAAGGGCGACAAGAGAACACCTCCTGACACCACAGCAGGGGGAGCACGGCCGCGAAAAAAAAAGAAAAAGGAGTCAGACTGAGTCGAGAAGTCGATACAAACGATCGGGTGCTGTTTCCAAAGTAGGTGAATAAATTCTGCGAAAAACGGAGGGAAAAACCGTAGAAGAGCGACGTGCGTGCGGGCAGGAAGACGCAGGATAGTGTTCGGATCAGCGCGAAAAGGAATTCGACGCCTGCACGGTGGCCCCGGTAGGATCGCCCCTGCAAAGCTGGAGTTCACGAAGGGAGCACAGTCGGCCGATTGGCTAACTTCGGGTGCGGGGTCCTACAGAACCAAGAAAAAAAGGAATAGCGAGAAGCCCGCATCTGGTTTGCTCTGCCAAAGAGCAAAAAGGCGTCGACGAAGAGTGGGAAGAAAAGAGTTGTTGTCTGGGGACACGTACGACAAGAGGGCGGTGGACATGCAACATCAACCCGCGCGGGGACGGCCAAAAATAGACGAGGAGTGCAAGCCACATAATCCAAAAAGGTGCACCTCGTCTGGTAGGAAAAGAAAGGAACATGACGTAGTCCAGGGACCAACATCCGAAAGTTACAAAAAGGACTGCCCGACTCAATTTGTCGAAAGGGATGCAGCCGAAGTTGTCGAGCATGCCTTTGAAAGGGCTGTAAACAGGGTGCGCAGGGAGCCACAGAAGAGGGTCAGGGAAACCTCAATAGTGCGTGGGCCCTAAAAACCGGATACCTCTTAATTTTTGAGAGGGGGGACTTTTGATTTTTGGTGTTTTTGTTGTTGGGTTTTGTTAAAAAAGAGGGAGCCGCCAGGGCGATCTTGCTGAACCCGGGTGAGGGGAGCGGAGGGGAGGGGCTTGCGACGTTGCGAGGTCGGGTGAGTCGAGGACCATCAAGGAGGAAGGGGGCCCGATCGCGGGCTTGGTCAAACGGAGAAGGGTCGATCCATCGGTGAACGCAACTAACAAATCCGTGTATGACCGCCTCTGCCACGTCAGTTCACCGGTCCGGATTGGGGGAAAGAAGCGATATGCTCCTGAACCGCGAACCAGCGCTGGGTGGGCCGTAAAGTCATCGGGAACCGTGTTCGCCGGAACGCGTATGGG
>Ga0179591_1271381_pt1 | contig 16370 bp, 15 predicted proteins | sample CZOMad2_1_08_16f_FD_182891 | JGI IMG/M metagenome (GOLD analysis project Ga0179591, IMG submission 182891) | Vadose zone soil fungal communities from Angelo Coast Range Reserve, California, USA - CZOMad2_1_08_16fungal (PacBio error correction) | ecosystem: Environmental > Terrestrial > Soil >...
AAAGAAATGAGAACAGGGGGTCGGAGGAGGTACGAGGTCGTTCTAAGGGGCATTGAGGAAAACAGGGACGGCATGGGCGAGAGAGGCGATCTTTAGGCGCGGCGGGGCTGGGAGGAGGTCAAGAAGCGGAAAAGGGGGAGAATACTTTTCATATAACAAGTGACAGCTTGGGAGGGGATACTGGGGGGAGGAAAAAAGGACTAGAGAAGGAGAAGAAATCTGGGAATCTACCCACAGTGCAATCTTCAAAAGGATTGAAAATGAAGGAAGGCGGATCGATATGTTGTTTTCCTGCTTTCTAGCCTTGACACGAGGGGCTCAAGAAAACTCCGAGGGGGAAATCTCAGGACCAGCTGGGCCCTAGCTGATGCAGGGGGGGAGTGGGAGTATGTTGTATCAAGCTAATAAAAGTTTCCCTATGATTTGAAGAAAAAAGATTTATCGTCTGGAAGAGAAATCGCATGTGTATTTATTATGGAAGTCTTAGAGAGCAAGAGAGAGGGAAGACCCTCGTGAGGGGGACCTCTTCTACCTAACCCGGGAAATGCAGAGGCATTAGAATCTCATCTTAACATGCTGAAGGAGGAGCAACGTATATGAAAGACGGGGCTCTCGGTTCACTTGCGGATGGGGACGATACTGTGGTCAGTATTACGCCTCAAGATCAAAACTTAGGAGGCTTGGGACTTGGGGGAGCAGAGCTTCCATAGCGAAAGGGAGTGTAGGCACGGTTGGGGGAGCCGGACCAGGAGCAGCTTCCACTTTCAGTGGGGTCGCGCATTGGTGGGGGGGGGGGTTGTAAGGGGAGCGTGTGTCCGGCAAAAAATGTACAGCACAGAAGGGGAAATTTGGCAGGCTGACGAAAAAACAAGTAGAGAGAGGCGAGAGCCGCCTCTGGGAGGCAGGTATATAGGAATCCTACTCTCTCATGAGGGGGTTAGGGGGGGAGCCCTCGCTTATCGCTCCAGGGGTGATTACCTTTCCTTAGAAGAGCGGGGGAGGTAGGGCAGAGGGGGGGCGGAACGCCCTTATCGAAAATGGAAAACAGAGAAACAAACAGGGCCGGGGTTTGATCGCCCTCTACCGGAGGAGAAGAATGGAGATCGGGGGAGACATGTCTAAGAGGAAGGGAGGAAGTTCCTGGCAAGTTTCAGTGGGGGGGGGGGGGGGGACGGGCGACGGCTGGGGACTTTTCGTGAGAGCGGGGAAAGGGAGGCAGGAGAGGCGGTATATAAGGGCGTGATCCACCACCATATACATCCTGAAGTACAGTCAAAAAAAGAGGATTGTCTCTTTGGGAGGGGCCGAAGGATTCCTCAGAAAGGAGGATAGAATCCTCCTGTTTCAAGCAACTATTTCCAAATCCAATAAAAGGGGTATTAGGTAGCCTCAGCAATGTTATTGGCTGGAAAAATCTGACGCTCAGGGGAGGGTGAAAAAGATTTCCATATCAATTAATCTTCCTACACTCTAAGATTTGGAGGAATTCTCTGAACTAGGGGTAAGAGAGGTGATTCCTCAAGATCCTGGGGGGGGAAAAGGGAGAGGAAGAGATAAGACTATCAAAAAAAGAATCAGTCTCTCTGGAGGGGGGGACGTCAAGGAACAGGACCCTTTAAGGGGGAAATAAAAATGAGGATATCAAAATGACCAACCTGGCTGGGGAGAGAGTAACCGTTGGGAACGTGAGGTACCTTTCAGCTCTCTGAAACCATAATTTGGGGAAAATCATCTAGCTCTTACGAGGACGCGAGGGCGAGAAGAATGACGCGCTTGAAAGGGTGTCAGGGGAAAGGCGGAGAGAAAAAAGGGGAAAGCTTCTATGAGCCTGGCTCAGCGGAGAAGACAAGAAACAAGGTCACTAGGCATCGACACATGACAAAGAAAACGGGGCGGGAATATTTTGACTGTTTACTGACAAGGTCCTGTCTCCTCCATGAGGGAGGGGGGGGGGATGTAGAGGGAGAGAGGGGGGGGGTGAGGAGAGGGAATCTAAGGGGGAGGTGGGAGAGAGGGGTGAAGGAGGGGGGAGTGAAAGAGGTGAGCGAAGAAAAGAGGGGTTGGAGAGAGGGAGGGTGGTAAGTTGGGGGGTGAAATATGAGGTCTGCCGTACGCTGGTGAGGCCGCCCTCGGGTCACTCTCATTTTTGTCATTGTTCCCTTCTCCCTTCTTCGAGTTGCCTGTGACGGGCCGAAAACGCCGGCTTTTGGGCAGGCTACAGAGAAGAAGACCTCCAACCCGCTGGACGCCGGGAGGAGAAAAGGAGTCTTCTAGAGAAAACAATCACGCATGGAGAACAAGAAAAGAGGGGATGGGATGACCTCGGTCTCTACTACTCTGGGGGGGGGGGGTGAAACACCTTCGGGAGAAAAAATAATCTCATCACTGGAAGGGGAAAAAGGGGAAAACAGTTGAAAACAAGTTCGAAAACCATGCCTGATCTCAGGGGGGATCAGGAGTCCTGAGGGGGGAGAAGAATCAACGCCCGCATCCTCCGGATAAAAAAAAGATGGTCGTGAAGGACCTTTCGTCTGGTCTTGGCAGGGACCAAAAAGGCGACGAGGGGAGTCGAGGCAGGAACGTCATTTAGCGGGGTGGCAGAGAAGGGAAAGGAAAACGGAGGGAAAGAAAAAAAAAAAACGGCTTCTGTTCGACCTCTGGAAGGAACGGGGTTCGGAGAAAAAGTACTGGTACGCCTACTCTACAAGGGTCTTTCTGCGAGGCACAGCCGAGAGCAAATGAAGGGTGCCTCTCGTGATAAAACTTGGGGAAAGGAAATCTGGACTGAAAGGAGAGGAGCGGCGCACTTCAATCCCCTACCAAAATAGAAAACGGGACATCAGAAAACCCGTTGAGCATCTGACTTAAACAGCATAGGGGGATCTCCCATTAAATACCTCACCAAAAAAAAAAAAAAAAAAAGAGGAAGAGAGGAGGGAGGCGAGGGAAAGTCCGGATGCGTAACCCAGGCCAGGGGAGAAGAACGAGGTTCTCGTAGGCGGTCCGTGGAATGTGCGTGGTTGGTTTGGCAGAAGAAACGGGGAGGGAAAAGAAGAAGAACCGGAAAGGGAAAATTAACCAGTCAGAGAGAAGTTGGGCGGGGAGAGGGGGCGGACGCGGTATTGGGAGGAAGTCAGGAGAGAATACGAAAGACCTTAACATCCGGGATGGGAGAAAAGGAGAGGCAGCTCCTTCCACTAAAGGGGAAGCACCGGCTCTCGCAGGGTATGAAGGGAAACAATCCGGGGAAGGAGATTGGTTAGGAAAAGAGACTTCAAGAAAAATAGGGGTAGCAGGAGTAGAAGAGGACAGACGAATCACCGCTGAGACACCCGGCGATAAAAAAAGGAACGAAGAAAAAAGTCCTTGTTAAAAACGAGGAGAGGGGGGTCCCGAAGAACCCTTCAACGTGTATATCGGCCGCTAGGAGGATGAACAAAAATAGCAGTTGCGTAAGCTGGTCATCGAGGAAGACTGAGGGCAGGGAAAGTTAAAAGGAAATATCTTCTGCTACGTCACGCTTGCGGACGGGTGAGGGGAGGACAAAAAGGAGAAGAAGAGGGGAGGGAGACAAGGACGGGATTTCACCCAGTGTTGGGGGGTGGTTTGTGTGGGTTGTGGTTTTGGTGGTTGGTTGTGGGGGGTTGTTGGGTGATAAAAAGAAAATGGGAGGAGGGGAGGCCGGAGAAAGAACCCGCAAGCCCTTCCAGGGCAGGAAAAGAAAACAAGGCGAAAAAGTACCCGGGGAGTGCTTTTAAGGGGAGACGAAAAAAGGCAGTGCTGGAGGGGGGATCTAGCACGCGCGGGAGAGAGGGGGAGAAAGAAACCGGTGGGAGATGAAATGACTTGTCCGCACTCGGAAAGTTTTTCCTATAACTATGAGAAAACCTGGAGAGAGCAAGCAAGTACACGGTCAGGAGAAAAGAGAGGGAGAGGGAGAGATAACGAAAAAGGGGAATCAAAAAAGCTCACCCAGGTTTAAGAAACAGGAACGGTTCTGTCGGAATCTTATCCAAATAAAGCGTGGGGAGCGCGGGTAAAACTCCTTTCATCCACGAGAAAAAAAAGAGGGAGGGGGACAGGAAAATAGACGCGGAACGAAGGATGACACCTGCCAAAAGAAACAAGAATCGAATCAGAATGGTGAGGATGGCCCTTTTTCAAGGGGGAGGGGCCGAGGGAAGAACAAGGGACAACAGGAATAGAGAAAAAAGGAATAGAACTCTCAAGAAGAAAGCCCCCTCCCAATACAGGCTTAGAAATACAAGGAAGAAAAAGAAAGGTGTTAACAGTCAGAAGAAATTAAAGAGGCCAGTAAAGGGGGGCAGGGAAACGGGAGGCTCAACTGCAACACGGGGAAAGCAGCGGAAGGGAATCTGATCTACTTTTGTGGGGAACTTATATCAAAGACCCAGCCTCAAATAAAATCACTCCCCAGCCCGTCCAAGGATAAAAACCAGGGAAAATTGAGGCCACTCACTTCAAGCCTTTCGCAAATCTGACAGTATGTCGGAGAACAGCGTCAAAGTCTATCGCTCCAAAAAGAAGACGGCAAAGGAGATGGGGGTCCCAGAAAGGCATATCTCGGAGCCTCGCTGCTCAGCAACGAGACAAGGCGAGTAAAAAGTCGGTTATAAATGCGGGGTCACGGGACAGCCGCCTGGAGAGCCGAGGGGATAGGAGGAAGAGCTCTCCGAAATCGCCCTCTTTTGAAGAGGGAGGGGAACATGCCTACACCTCTCCACCGGTCGGAGGCCCATCGCTAAGCTGCGAAGGAAACATTAAACACCATAAAGGTCAGCGGGGGGGACTCACGGCCGTAAAGGGCTCCAAACAGTGTTTAAAATCAACAGAGGGGCCTCCGCGAGCTGCGTCTCCACACGAACTCAGGCAGAAGAAGGTGGGGGGCGAGGAGAAGGCCGGGTTAAAATTCAAGAATGTGAACCGAGGACGAACCGGACCAAAAGGAGAGAGATCCTCGCCGTCAAGTCAACGCGCGGAGGCCTGAGGTGGTCTGAGTAGGAAAAGGTACTCCGTTCTACCGGACCTGTTTATTCCTGTACTCGGGAAAGGGGACCAATAACAGATCGGGAGGGAGGTGCCGGGCAATCAACGTTCCTTCCAAGAAAGAACCAAGGGATCGGAAGGCCGAAGCAAAAGACCCTCAGCCTCACATCAGGGCCAAATTACACCACACCCCAAAACACAAAAAGAGTTCCGGGGGAGACTTAACTACTGGGCCGGGAAGTTGGTACTTATAACGCCGAGGTAAAAGCCCGAGGGAAAGAAGAGGGACATCAAGCGAAGACTCGTCTTCTGGGATTGAAATGGGGTGAAACCGGGGGGTGCAGTTAGAGATGGCAACCGAGAAACGTCGTTTTCTCGGCCAAAGGCCCGCGAGAAGAGGAAGAAAGAATCCCCGAAAAAAAAAAAAAGCAGTACAAAAGAACTCAAGAATCACAATTGGATAGAAAAATCTAAATTCATCAGAAGAAAAAAAGGGAAGCGCCATCACAAAGGAGAAATCTCTCTCAAGTTAAAAAGAGAGAGATGAAGAGAAAGGGGGGGCTGCGGGACGAGAAATGGAAAATATTCGTTTCATGAGAACGGATCTACCATTTGAGAGGTCGGAAGAACTGGGCGATCAGATCTTTTTATTTGCGAGCAATTATGGCGCGCGGAAAAAGGCAGAGAACAACCTGGAGGTAGGAGCGGCGGGTGGGACAAAACCCCCACCAAAACGCTGCCATAGAGAGAGGGATAAGCTGGTAAGGTAAGAAACTGAAAATCCTACGCGTCAAGAGGCGGAGGGGCGGTTCTCGGGCGCGGTGCGAGGATGGGCAAACTTTGTCCTAGTTCTGTGAGAATAAACACGTCCGGGAGGGTGATAAAACTCTCTCGAGCAACTGAAATCCACTCGCTGTTTGCAGGGGAGCGGGGCCTAGGATCAGGGGAAGGAGGGGAGAAATTCAGATTGGAAGATTCAGAGTATCTTCCTTGGTGAAAAGGGGGGACATGAAGAAGGAGGGTTACGCCGGGGACGCGGCGGAACTAGCACGAACTTCTTCTTTTGGCCGGGGGAGCGAAAAAGAAGAAAAGGGAAGGCGGAAAGTCTTCACTGGGAGGAGAAAAAGCTTAAACGTCCCTGAAAAAAAAAAAGTCTCGGAGGGAGGACCATTGCGCGCCCGGTTAAGGCGGAACTAAGGTGCCGGCTGGAGATCCTTTACCGGAAAAACGTCGAGAAAAACGGAGGTAAAAGTTTGGGATCTCGGTCGCGAGGCGCAGAAGGAGGGAGCACTGGGGGGGGCTAAACTTTGACCGAACAGCGCAGGAGGGGGGGGGCGACGTGGGGCAGTGCCTGTCTCTAGTTCCCGGACGTGAGGGTCGTCGCTTGTCCGAAGAACGAAAACATCGAAAAAATACAGGCAGGAAATATCGTACCAGATCGTCACCGGCATGCAAAAGGCAAGGAACGGGGGGGAAAGAGGACATAGTTATCACGCCTTGCGAAAAGCGGGTGTTTGAACTGACCGAAAGCGTGTCAGCGCTAGCACCTCTAGATGGAGGGACTCGCCGAAGAGGAGGCTGGGGCTAGGAGGACTTTTCCGTTTTCCGATCCGAGAAATTAAAGAGGACGGAAAGAGGTCCTCTAAGGGGGCGGCTGGACGTGGGTGGACCGGGAAGGCGGCGGAAAAAGAGGGGAGGAAAGAGAGGTCGTGCATTTCTCGCGTAGTGCTGCTATCTAGCAGGGGCAGACAACAAAGAGAAACCCTGGACGACAAAGCTGTTGCTCGGAGAGGGGCGTGAAGCAGGGTCGCAGAGAAAGCGAAAAATGCTAATCGGGAAGGGGCCTAGCAGAGGGGAATATCACGAGTCACCAGGGGTATTCACAGGGCGAAGCCGTCTCGGCCGGGAAAGGGAGGAGTGAAGAGGAGATTACGAGAGAAATTTGTCGGATGTTGGGGTGACGGGGGGGGGGGACCCTGCCCGTCTGTTGTTAGCAGACATGTGGTAAGAGAGGAGGGGGGGGAATTTAGGGAAGGCAAGAAGAGTACCGGCAGGGGTATGAGGTACTGACTCTATCTTAAGCCCTCATCGAGGGAGAGGTTCCTGCAAAAAGGTGGACGTCCGTAGAGGCTGGGGGTCTAGCAAGGAAACGACATAAAAATTCCGGGTTTATGAGGAAAGTGTGTGAAGGATGAGGTACACGTTGGGAAGGACCTAAAACCTATTAGGTATATCGGGGGGCAAACGGAGGAACGTCCGAGGGTTGGGCTGAAGCTGACGCGAACATCCTTTTAAATCCAGGAAAAAAAACTAACCGGAAGGAGAGGAAGAGAATATGTGGCTGATCCCAAATCCCTTTCCTCACAAGTTGCGAGAAGAAAATAAGGAAGAACCAGCCTTTACGGTGAAAGGTGAACAAGGGGGGAGGACCCCGAAGGCTCGGAACGGTCTTAAGGGTTTTCTCGGAAGAAAGGAAGACATAGCCGAGCGGTAAGTGTAATTCGACAAGTTACCTGAGCAAAACTAAGGAGGCTTAAACCACGCCTACATGCAGCCCTCTGGACCAGGCGGAGTAGGGCAGAAGCAAAAAGGTCGATCACACCGAACACCTGAAGGAATCCGTTCAACTCTTCGACAGCGTCTCGGCGAAATGAGGTTGTTGGGTTTACAAGAAAAGGTCGTCGCTACGAGCCGGGGAATGTCAATAACCATTTAATGGAAGGGGGCGAATGAAGATGGGAGAGAGGAAGCCAGACCGTGCGCAAGTTTGGTCTGTGGTGCGCGGAGTAGAAGAGGATAGAAAGCGAACAGTCTACACGATTGAGGGAAACTGGAAGGCACGTTATTCAAACTGGTGGAGTACGGACCGCGAAGACGGAGGAAGGGGGGGGGAAAAAGACAGTCTCTATCCTAACCAGATTTTTTCAGTGGATAAAAAAAGAGTTGACGGCATCATCTCAAGGAGGGAAAAGTCCTCAGCCCAATTAAATCAAGGGATCCCGAAGCAACATATCGCTCGGCGCCGCTTATACGAAGAGAAGGACTCTGATTCATTTTCGGGAGAGGTGAAGGCGGGGGGTAGTCTGTAATGTCGTTGCCGCGACCGAGGGAGGGGGGAGGGTCTAAGACCACATTCAAGACAAATCAAAATCAAACGGTACGACACCGGAGCACCAAGGGAAGAAGACCGGAACTGGAGTGCCAAGAATCCAAACTTACGAGAACCCAGCCAATCAAAAAAAAACTAATAGGAAAAAAAAAGGAAATATGAGGCTCCGTCCGGTCGGGAAAGGGACGGGAGGAAAAAAGGAAAAAGAGCCCACTTTGAGAATACGTTTATGGGGGGGGGGGGGTGGAGGGTTAATGGGTTAAGAAGACCTCTCTCCCGCCAGGGAAGTCACCGAGAAGAGGCAAAGAATCTTATATACTGGATCTTCAAAGAAGGGGTGACGAAGAATTAGGATTAGGAGGCTCAGAAAGAGTTTCTACACCGAGGAAAAAGGGAGAAAGAGGGTACTTGTAGAAAAATCACAAATTTCACTCAAAGCCCTGAAGGGGAGACGGGGAGCGCGAAGAACGAGGACAGAATCGGTTGGTGGGCGGGAAGAAAGAAAAAAATAAAAAACCTGAAGGGAATAAGTTTTATAGTAGTCAAGGGAGGGGAGGGAAGCTCGAGGGGGTAAGCCCAAAACCACTTGAAGTATCCTTGAGAAAAGAGAGGCAATAGAACACAGTAACCAACTTCCATAGGTGGTAATATATACTCATGAGGCTCGGGCGATTGGGAAAAAACATGACTAGGGTAGAAGAAAAGACGGCAGGAGTTCTTCTTTCCCTTATGTGATATCATATTCGCAGACCTAAAGGGAAGGGGTTCCGCAGGGAGAACTTAAAGTCGATTATATAAGACGCGTTTGTCCTGAGGTAAGGACTGGGAGAAAAAGTGGGTCAAAACTGGAAAGAAAGGGTTGTCTTCCTGTCTAAGGGGAACAAAAAAAAAAAGGCCAGTGCTGAGAAGGCGAAAAAAACACCCTAGGGGTCTTCCTCCAGGCTGGGAAGGAATAGCCACCGTCCGGGGTGGAGACGGGAGGGTCTGTAGCTAGCCTCTCCGTAGTAGATTGGGGGGTGACTGGGGGTGTGGTGGGGGGGGGGGGGGGGGGGGGGGGGGGGGGGGGGGGGGGGGGGTGGGGTTGTTGTTGGGGTTTGTGGGGGGGTGTGGGGGGGGGGTGGGGGGGGGTGTTGGTTGTGTTTTTGCCGTCGGGACGAGAAAGTAAGCCCACCTACCCCAGTCAACTCACTCACCTTAGAGCTCAGGACCAAAGGAAAATTTAAACAGGAAGTTCAGAAAACTGAGTCCTGGCGACCATACTCGTCACAGGGGTCGAACGCCTAAAAAAAAACCCGGGATGGTCGGAAAGAGATCGCCTGTATTGATAGTCAAGGGAATAAAAGTTCATAGTCAAAACACAGAGGGGTAGACGGAGGCGCGATGAAGAATCTGAAAAGTTCAAACGTAAGAGGGGATAGAATCAACCAGTCTGAAAAAAAATGACCGGGGTATAGCATGCTCAACCAGCCTATGCCTAGCGGCTCCAACAAGGAAGAGAGAACAATATCTGAAGAGGCTATCACTATACGCCTTCAAATCTCGACAAAGGGGCTTCGACTCAAAAGAAGGGGAGAACTCAGTGACCAACCGCCATAATGCAGGAGGCGGGAAGGGAAAAGAAAACTGGAGGAAAGGGGGGGGAACACACACAGCGGGGACAGATCGGGGAGGGGGGATGTCAAAGGTAGAGGGGGTGTACCTAAGGGGGGGATCAATCAATCCATATCAAACCCCGCCCGTGCAGGGAAAAAAAAAGAAAAAATAAAGTCCGGCAGTCCCTCTATTAGCAGGTCAGGGCAAAAAGGAGATCTGAATAATCTGCAAAGCAAACACTCCATAATGGAATAAGCCCCGTTGAGAGGGAGCAAGAAAAAAAGGAGGGGGAACGGAAAAGAAAGGAGGAAGGAAAATCTTGAAGGAGGAAAACTCTTCATCTCTCTTTCCAAACCTCAGGAAGGAAGTGACTTGGGATCAACTCTTAGGATTGAGTCCTCACTATCCAAAGCTCGGTGGAGACAGGACGACAACAGGCCGAAAGTCCGTCACCTTCCAATTACGAGAAAAGCTTCAAAGGGGAAAATTCCTACCAGCATCTGGACGCGCAGGGAAAGTTACAACACAAGGAAAACCATCACCGTCTCTCCTAAGGAAGCTTCGAAAACAAAGTGAAAAAAGAAGAAGACCGGTTGTAGCCTGAGCCTAGCGGCGAAGAACCAAAAATAGCGCATCTGTCCAAAACTCCAGCTACACTTTCAAAAAGACCTGGAAGGGAAGGATGTCGGAGCAGTTACGGCGTGTCACGGAACCGGGGATTCCTTTCTACAGGTCCAGAACAGCCAGAGGGAGAAAATGAAACGCGCTCAAATAGCTCAGACAAACCGCCTTTCAAAGCTATCCAAGTGCAAAAAGGGGGGAAAGGGAGCAGGTCAGAAAAAGGGGGGGAAACAGACCGGGATAGGGGACATCCAGGACACAAACGGTAAGAGGGGCGTAGGGACGGAGGGAGATAGGGGTCTGAGAACACCTGGGACCTAAGGGGATGAGAAAAAAGCACAAAGGAAAAAAACAAACATCCACCGGGAGAGAAAAACAAAAGGTCCTCTTCATATCTTTAGTTCCATTGTTAAGATACCGGGGGAAAAAAAAGGAGTAGGAGATATAGATGGGAGGAAAGGGGAGCAAAACCCTAGCCCGCCGCAAAATTTAATTTCTCGCCATCAGCAAGGAGAACGCGGGGGGGCAGGCGAGCAAAGGACAGGCGAAGAACACCGCAGGTAGCAGATCCGCCGAAATCATAAAAAGCCACATCGGAAAAGAGGGAACAAGCACAAAAAAAGGGAGAGAAAGATCTAGAAAACAACGGTGATTAGAAAAAATGAAAAAAGAAGGATGAGCAGGGTGCGGTGAGGAAACGACGAAGGGGGTGAATGCAGGAGAACATGTGCGGAATGCTCTGTCTCTCTTCGTCGGTGCGCCTGCAACAAGAGCGGACTGAGAGAAGAAGGGGGGAGAAAGCCGGAGGGGAAGACTAAGGCGGAACTCGGCGGTTCTATGTGAGGGAAAAAGGGGAGAACATCTATGGGAGAAAAGGGTCTAAACGTTCTCCTCAAAGAAAGAAAGAGTCAAAAGCGACACAGGGACGATACATGCGCTTCTTGAGAGATATTTTGCATAGGGTTTCTCCTTGCCGGGAGAGGTCAGAAATAACCTACGGAGGGGGATCATACCCAAGACTAGCCTAAGGGGCAAATTAAACTCTTAAAAGTGGGGGGGACCAGGTGGGGGTGCTACAGAGAAAAGAAAGGAAGTTCTCCGTAGGGGGGACTATCGTCTTCCTTCATTCTGCAAGGGGGGAAGGAAAGGGAAAAGGAAAAGGAGGAGGGGGGAAAGCGCTGAGGGACAGAAAAAACCGAAAATAATTTCTTACCTCGGTCAGAAAAAAGCACCATTCCGGCTGTCACTTCGCAGACGCGGCAGGGAGAGAGGGGGAATAAGAGGGTTCTCAGGGGAGGGAAATGCTAGCGAACTGGGGGGGGGAATCTTCGGGTAGGGGTGGCTCATTTCTCCGTACCGGACCAGAAGATCCAAAAACCAGAAGGCTCTGGAAGGGGGTGGAAACGACGGGAGGTTCTCGGCTGACGCCTGGTCATGTTTTGACTAACCTTTGCCGGGGGGGAAAGGAGACCAGAGGGGGGTAAACTCATTCCTGGGAGGCTACCCTTCTAGTGTAGGGACTTTTCGCCGGAGGGAGGGAATAAAAGGGGGGGGGGAAATCTAAAAAATTCTTTGACGGGGGGTGGATCTCGGAGAAAAGACTTAACTGCTCTGACCTGCAGGGTTCAGTTCTCTGAGAGATAAGCAAAAGAAGGGGGGGGGGTTCATAAAACTGTCGATTTGTTTCAAAAAAAAGGATTTTCTTGTGGGCCGAGAACCCCATAGCCCCTGGACTGGGGAAGAGGACAGAAGAAGTCTTTCTGGCATGGCGACGGGGCCTACCGGTAAACTCTCGATAACTTCTGAGGACTTGGGGAGCAGGTTCAAAATAATTTGCTTGGGGGGACTAGAAAAACTTGGCTTTGTGTTTATCTTGTGGATCGGAGGAGGGCGGATCTCCATTGAGGGACAGAGGACCCATGCCCAGCCCGGGCATTCAACCGAAGGGAAGGACTTGTTAGTCCTTAGTCAGAAGAGGACGATAGGAGGGAACAAACGACTGGTTTCCTTCTTAGAAAGAAAAATCGGTCCTTATCCCTTGACCATCCAATTTTATGGGAATGGCTCGAACTGTACTCTGGGAAGGGAGAGCGGGGAGAGAGAAAAAGAAAGAGGACTTGTATGATTAACTGGGGGGAAAAGTATCCTTCCCAGGAACCAGGATAGGTGGGAAAAAAAAGGACTACTGGGGGAATATATTTTTGATGCAGAGTGAACGGTTTAGGGAAGAGAGAACGGAGGAAGTCAATCAACTGCGACAGCTTACGTCCTCCGGTCAAATGGAAATAAACTTGCTGGGGGAAGAGGGAAGATAAAGGTGGCTTAGGAACCTTGGGGAGTACCGGAGGGGCTGCAAAAATGCGGAGAAAAGAAAAATAGACTCATCTACTTAAAAAGGAGTTAACTACGATCGGGGGTCGTCAAGGGAAATGGGTCGGGAAGATTCTTCCGACTTGTTCAAGAGTGACCATTCGTCTACAAAAGGGACAGAGGACGGGAGGGAAAAGGAAGGAGCGGGTGCAGGAGGATCCCAAATCACTTCCGCAAAACTTAGGGGGGGAACCAAAAGCGGACCAAGTTCAGGGAAGGAAGGACCAACTACGCAAGGAAACCTCGGTGACTAAGGGGATGGGTGGGGGAAAGTAAATAAACGGTACTTACTGCCCTATGGCAGGGGGGGAATGAACAAGTAGGAAATTACTAAACGAGCAACTGACTGTCCCGTAGAATTTAAAGCGTCCGACACTTACTTCACTGGTAAAAAAAGTTCAGGAGTAAATGGGTCAGAATAGAGGACAACAAAACCGTGGGGCACCTCTATTAAGGGGCGAAAGGACTAAAGGAGAAGGTGTGCATCTAACTCGACGCGGAAGTCTTTCCATAAGGAGTGCGACGAAAAAAGGTTAAGTATCGCTAAGGGGGGAGGAAGCGCCGGGGCATAGGGGGGGGAGGATCGTGAGCGATATCTCCGCCCATTCGGGGAAGACCGACGGAAGATCTTATACTGCTCAAGGGGGAAACACGAGGCCGGGGGAGAGAAAGGGCTTTATCGCAATCGGGACGCAAGGAGGGACGGACGCCTAGCAGGGGGTGGAAGGTAGGGGATACTGGATACCCTGCATGGTCCCTAAAAGGGCAAAACTGAGAGAATGCTGAAGGCGAAGGACAAACAGGAAGTAAGAGGCTACCGATACTGTGACAGAGGGTCAAGAGCTCAAGTTCAAGACTTGCTGTATCTTTTCTTCCTTCTGTAAACCCGGCTGCTTAACCAAGGAAAAAGAAAGCAAAAAGAGACTGGGGACTCGTACAACCGGGTAATTCCAGCGAGGAATCCCGAAAAGTCGGAAAACGCCAGACACAACCACAATTAATATATAGGATGCGGTTCTGAGAAGGGGGGGCGAAAAGAAAGGGAGAACTAGACCGGTTCTTCGGAAAGGGGGTAAGTGGTATTGGGTTAAAAAAGAAGCAGGAAACGCGGGCCAAAAAAAACACCTAAGAGGACCGGAAAAAAATGCCGTAGGAGCAAAATAAAAGTTCTGATGAGTTAAGAGGCGTATTCATATAGTTCGACAATTCAAGGGCAAAAGACTTAGAAACTCGGCAGTTCTCAACACTCTCCTCGGGGATCAACCTGGGAATCGGCGCCTAGCCGTTCCGGGAAAAGGGCAAAAGGGCAGAGGGGGGGTAGAAAAGAACCAAAAGAAAAAAACGTTCCTTTAAATTAAAACCGAAATCGTTTGGCGAGGCGAGGGCGAAAAAAAATATCGATCACCCGGAGGCCCGAAAGCAACCTTAAAATATACTGGGGGGGAGGATGGGAATCTCATAAGCACCAAAACCATCTTTTAAAGAAAGGCTAGGGCAGGGGGCTGGAAAAAAAAAAAGGTAAAATGAAGCTACAGTCGGAGAAAAAGAGGGGAGATGAAATAATCCATCGAGGTAGGGGAAAGATTGGAAAAAGAAAGAAGGGTAGGCACATAAAGAGGGTCCCCCCGGCGGGACGGCTGAGCGAACAATGAGAAGAGAAGGCGATTTCTCCCCGGCCTAGGAAAAAAAATTTCACCACTGCAAAATCAGGCAGAAAGGGCGGGGACGTGTCAGAGAGAAAAAAGACACTCACCAGAGGATCCGTAATTAGCAGCGGGGGAAGTCAAAGGCTGGCACGGGAAAAAGAGTGAGAGCCATCCTTTCCGTCTTCTAAGTTATTGTTATAGTCAAAAGAGAAGAGAAAACGGTCCATGGGTAGATCACGGGAGGCGCCGTAAAAGACTACCCCCTAGCAGGGGTGCTTCACGTACTCGTAGAAAAAAAAGAGTCAGGCGGGCGGGGAGGGATAAGCAGCGCGAAGGGAAGCAGTAAAGAATCCTCCCGCATGGTTAGAAGCTAACCCATTCAGGGGGAGGTAGGGAAGATCCACGGCGGTGTTCTGCCAGGAAGGGGAAGTGAACGTCCAGGAGAGGAAAAAGAGGATGTCATATATACAAGCGAGGACTAGAAAAACGGGGGGGAAAACGGCGATGACAAAGGAAGAAAAAAATCCAGGAAAAAGTTAATTCTAAAGATGCAGCCGGAAGGAAGACAAAAGGGGAAAAAAGAGAATGAAAACAGAGAGAAAGGGAAAACTCTAAATTAACCTTCTACACGGAGGGGAGAAAAAAACGGGCGGCGCGCCCCCCTATACCAGGGGTCATAACGTCGTCTCCGGAAAAAGGAAGGAAAAAGCCACAGGAGTCGCAACTCTGAGGGAGAGGGTCAGAAAGCGTAAACTCAAAAAGCGATCGTCGGGAAAGAGCTGACGTTCTCCACTGCCTGGGTCTCTTTGGCCAGATTGCAAGCGGGGCCTCTCCCCAGCACGATAAAAAAGAAGAAAGGTCAGCAGAAGGAAAAAACAGCGAACACAAAATCCACCTTTCCTTAGAACACGCTCAGGCAGGAAGGAGGGACTAAAGAAGACAAATCATCTGGGTACAATTTCGACTCGCTAAAAAGAAAAAGGCGGAGCGAAAGGGAACAGCACCAGACATATAGAGGACCTAATCAAGGCGAGCCAGACTATAAAAACCGCGTGTAAAAAAAAAGTGGAACGGGGGAATGAGAGTTCTGATCAGCCGCATGCCGGGGAGGAAAGCTGAGAGAAAGGAGTCAAACTCTCTCTCGCCTTTCTCCTCTCAGTTACTAAGAAGCGAGGAAACGGAAAAGAACCTGGCGACACCGTTAGACGCGCTCTCAATCCGCCCGAGAGGGACAAAAAGCCCTGGAGGAGGAGAGAAGAAAATCTCCAACCAGGTAAAGTCATCCTTCTAAGGTCCTGAGAGAGAAAGACAACGGGGGAAGAGGGAGGAGAACTTTGGCTAGGTAATGGTTCTGCATCCTAGCGCACTCAGAAAAGCAAACCAGAGGAAAGATTCATAAACCTCTGGGGGGAGCATCTTACTCATTCTACGCCGGAATCTGGTCTAAGGGGAAGGGGGAGAAGAAGGGGAGGTGACCAAACAAAAGGGAAGGGGTAATAGGTCGCGACGTCCAGCTGATCCTCTGAGGAAAAGAGACAGAAGAAGCAGCAAAAAAAAAAAGGTTGAAAAAAAGTCTCCTCCCTTGCAACGAACTGCCTATCGCCGTTCCAATTAAATTAAAAAGTCCTAAGGCAGAATAAGGAGGTCAGGAGCTAACCCCCCAAACCGTGGGAGCGCCGGCGGTGGGGGAAGGAAGTAGAAAGAAGGCAGTGTTATAAAAGCGGATGATTACCAGCCCGACACGGCCAAGGAAAGACAGAGAAAACCGGGCCGCGGGATGGGGGAGATTGGCCAGGGGGAGACCTGACAGCATGGGAATCATTAATAGGGACCGTTTCAGAAAAAAACGGAAAAAAAGGGAGGGGGACACGAAAATGGCATCCTCGAAGACAGAAAGACCTCATCCTACGAGCAAGAGGCAAAGCCGACGGACAGAACAAAGACTCGGACAGGAGACTCTGCCCAACATGTCATAAGCAGCAGAAACAAGCACAGCGCAGGAAAAACAGCAAAAGCAAAAGGGG
>Ga0179591_1274144_pt1 | contig 16368 bp, 11 predicted proteins | sample CZOMad2_1_08_16f_FD_182891 | JGI IMG/M metagenome (GOLD analysis project Ga0179591, IMG submission 182891) | Vadose zone soil fungal communities from Angelo Coast Range Reserve, California, USA - CZOMad2_1_08_16fungal (PacBio error correction) | ecosystem: Environmental > Terrestrial > Soil >...
GGAGGAGGGGGGGGGGCGAGAGGCGGAGACAGCTGGGGGGAGGATGGAGGGGATGGCAGAAGAGGGGGGAGGAAGAAGAGGGTGAGAGGTGTGTGGGAAGAAAGAAGATGGGTTCAAAGTCATTCGACTTGGGGTATCCCAAGTGGGGAAAGAGGAATATTGTGGACGTCGATGGCAAGCTTATATATTCGAGGGTACCAAGGCTGTTGTAGGCATCGACCTTTAACAGTCGGGAACAAATCAAGGCGAAAAGACTCTATCTCAGTCATTCTGCATCTAGCTATTTCTCTGGCGGAGTCGAGGTGACGCTATGAATAAGGGGGTCAAGCTCGGAATAGCTGCCTTCGGATTTTTCTGATGTCCGGGAGTGCCGCGGATCTTTTCACGGAACTCGGTCGGGGGAGAAAGCGGGAGAATCGTCCGTTCATCTTTCTCAAGGGGGTCTTTTCAACTGGCTCCATATTGTGTTGAAAAAGCATGGTGAAACGAGTTCCTATTGGAAATCAAAAAAGGGCGCATCTCGCGTTTCGGCTTCAGATTTTCTCTTTCCTAGTAGAGGGGTCGGAGGGAAACTCAGCGGCCTGGGGTCTTAGTGTAGAGGGCTAGAGGCGTTGGGGTAACGCTCTTGGGCTCTTCTGTCCTGTGCAAGGGGCAAAGAGAAGAAAGGGGACTCGCAGTTCTCCGTAACCTTAGGATCGCGGTAATCCAGAGGTCGGGGGAGCGCGAAGGGGAGATCACCAGATGGGGCATGTCGCCGGGGAAAATTAAAAGGGATTGTCCCCCCCAAAACGCGTGGTATCAGAAGTGGTCTAGGCAAACGTCCACGCTTGTAATGTCGCGCAGACGATTCACTATTCTTCTCACTCGAATTCATAAGAGAAAAGATTGGGAGCTTGGTTGACTAATTCAACAGAAGAGATAAGTGGACGGTTAAGGGGAAGATGGGTGGGGACACCGGGGGGCGAACTACCTGAATGGGCCTATTCGTTTGGAATTTCCAACCGGCCGGAACTAAATTTGGAAACGATCCCAAAAGACGGCGGGTTCCGCAGCGCCCGATTTTGAGGTTTGACCAGGAAAAGACGGGGGGTGTTGTTTGTCCGCGAAAGCGGAGTAACCGAGGGGGGTAGAGTAAATGGCGAGGACGTCAGAAACTGACAGGGTCCAGAAAAAATCCTTGACGCAACATCCTAAAAAACCTTTCGGGGTTTACTGACTACAAAGACCACCGCTCCATGGAACGAAACTCTCATGCACGCTGGCAAGAGGCCGAGCTGGGAGGCTGCTAACGCTTAGAAAGAAATACGAGTTGCGAGTCCCTACCTTTGTCCTGGCGAGGGGGGAAACGGTGGAGAGAACTTCTAACGAAAGCTCTGAGCTCTATTTCCCAAACGGCATAACGGACGACGCTCTACCAGTGAATCTAAACCGCCTGATAGACGGGGGGGTTATGGTTGGGGGTTAGGGGGGGTTGGAGGGGCATTCCTTTATAAACCGGCCTGTCAAATCGCCGGGGAAAATCGGGAGGTGAAAATCGGCGGAAAAAAAGGTCCCCCACTAATCAACGGGGAAAGATCCTGTTGTCTACTTGATAGGATACTCAGCAAGGAGTGCTGACAAGCTTGAAAGGAAACTGATCGAGATGCTGTGCAATCAAGGTAAACTCAGCGCCTTCAAGCTCTGGGCACTTAAGAGGAAGAAGGTAGGAAGGAGGTTTCGATCAACAGAGCAAGCGATAGTCTCAGTAAGACGAAGCGTTGCGCCAATAGACTGAGGGGGAAAAACCTAATAGCTTCCTTCGTATGAAAGGGGGGGGAGGAGAGGGGAGAAAACAACGGGAAAAAAAGGACACGCTACTACATTAGGCTTTCAAAGAAGTGTGTTAGTACCTCCTAAGTCGGAAATAGGAGCTAGCTGCTGCAAGGCGACGTGCGAGTCATAAAGCTTCTAAGCCCATAGAGAAGCAGTTCCGCACAAAAAATTCGGGGTACGAGGGGGACAAAGGACCCATATATGCTCGAACTGGACGTACGCCGTGGGCCCGTTGTTCAAGTGAAAAAGAAATCATGCTTATTGCTGACTCCAAAGTGGGCTTCGGCCTTGAGCCGCACGGTGCAGGGAAGGCACGACGGTTCTGGGCAAATCTAGAAAGGGGGCTCCAAACGCAGGCTTCTTTTTTGCTAAGAGGGAACAGACGTGACGGGAGGATCACCGAAACTGAGAGTTAAATACTGGCCTAACAACAGGAGTGGAAAGGTTGAAGTGCGACGCAGAAACCGAATCGCAATTACCGATCTTTACACCTTAGCTCTTTGGTAGACTGCAAGGGCGGTGTGAGGGAGATCTGATAAATACTGCGTCGAAGGTGGGGGGAAACTCAGAAATTTCTGGAGTCTGATCGGGTGGACGCTTCTGGGAAACTCCGACTACGCGCAAAAGAATTAAACCGCTGGTAAAAGGACAAGAAGAGAAAGAGCAAGGATAGGGGATGACGGAAGGGGTGAACAGGGGAGGTACTTGAGACGGGACAAAGAAGAGAAACATCTTGAAGCAATTCGTTTGTTTATCTTCCTGGACTGTACCATCTAGTCTTAAACTGTAACGAAACTCACTTAATGGCGACGGGGGACGCGGGATTGCACTCAAACTAACTAAACTAACCTGGAAAGTGAACAACTACCCAGCCAGTTCGACTGGGGAAATAACTTGAAACTCCTGGTGAGAAAAAGGGCCCCCACAGGGGGGCTCACACTTAAAGGAAATGCGCGGAGAACTAAAAGGGTGGTCAATGAAGACCAAGTCGGCTGATTATACCTACAGACGCGCCCAGCCGGGGAGGAGAACGGGAGGGGGGGTCATCTAGATAACAAACCAACAAAAAAGGAGGGCTAGAAAAAGAGAGAGGCTGGCACCCTCAGTCGAAGACTGTTGGTTTAAACTGTTTATTGCGCGGGGACTTGGGAGATCGGAGGATACGGCTGGAGCACAGGAGGGACAAGAGCGCGAAAAATGGGGGTTGAGGGTTAGAAAGTGATTGGGTTTTTCGCTAACAACAATGCATGTCAGTTTGGCTCTCGGGGTAGGGTTGAAAACGACTGGAAGGCAAAGAGCTGTTATTCTTTCAGTCGTAAAGGACAAAAGGGGGAAAGACGTGGCCACTCTAACACAAGCGTTTTACGAGATTTGGTCTGTTAGAACTCAAAAAGCTGGAGTGCGAGTACCGGCAATCGAGGAAAAAAAAATTCCGAAAACGTTGTAGAATCATATTTGTCCAGCGCAACGTAGGAGCAAGAACCGTCAATACCGGGCATGGCGTCTGTGAACCGCTCTAAAAATGTGAAAGAGCAATTGGTCGATTCGTCTTCTTCAACGACGCTTCGAGGTGGGAGAGTCTACTGGGATCTAGTCACGTAATGTGAAGGGCACCACTATCAGGAAAATGGGTATTGCCGCTCGATGCTACCCCATAGGTGTAAGTGGTCCCTGCGGATCAGTCGGCTCGTTTGTCGTGTTAAAGGGTTCGGGAGGGACGTCTGCCATAAGGTCGTACGTATCTGAAAGTCAAGCCCGGATACGGGTGAAGCTGAATTGTTCTGAGGGTAGTAGTTAAGAAGAGCCCTGTCTATCTGATCGCAATCGAGACAGTCCGTGGGCACTTCCGGTTACGTGAAGAGGTCATTCATCCACGCGCCCGAAAACCGGTTCAATTAATATGAGGTCCGATCCCTTTACGTGCCGAAAAATCTTCCTCTTCTTAACGAATGCTACGAGGAGGTTGTGGCGGACACAGCAAGTTACAATCATAGCGCGCGCAGGGCCCTAGAGAAGACAGGTCGAATTATTTATGAAAACGAGCGAGATCTAGGTGGTCACAAGTGGACAAAGCGGAGGAGGACCTAAGGCAGGGAGGCACCAGGGCTAGGGGAAAGGTTTCGAAAGTTTAATCTTCAGCCGACCGGAAAGGGGGGACGCGCGGCTAGAGGAAGAGTGACGTGAGTACCACCCCATACAGGGGGGGGGGGTGGGGGGGGGGTGTGTGGGGTTTTGTGGGGGGGGGGGGGGGGGGTGGGTTGTGTGGGGTTGTGGGGGTTGGGGGGTGGGGGGGGGGGGGGGGTGTTTGGTTTTTTGGGTGCTGGGTTGGGGAGTTTGGGTGGGTGTTTTTTGAGTAGTGGGGGTGGGAATTTGGTTGGTTGTGGTTGGAGGGATTGGGGGGTGGGCGGTGTGGGGGGGTTCTGGGTCCACACCTTTGTTGGTATACTTACTCCGCTACTAGCCGCGGCCAAACGAACGGGGCGGAAAGAAGGCGATACCACTGTGTTCCAAGAACAGGTCTGACGATTCAGGGAGAAAACGAAAAAAAGGTTAGGACACAGCTCTGGCGAAAAATTCGCGGTGGTGGGGTAGAAACAAGCGTTTTGTTGTACGAGGACGCAGTAACGTGGAGAAAGGCTTTTTGATATTTTAACAGGAGACCGTAAGCTTCACGCACCCCTTCGATCTGGGTAAAATTACGACGGAAAAATAGGTAAGGAAAACACGCGGATGAGGGACCCTATCCGGCTGATCTGGGGGTCATAAATGGCTCATATAGGATACCTACAAGAGGAAAATGAAAACCGACGGGCCACGGAGTGACCAAAACAGCAGCAGTATACCTGTCCACCCTTACTCTACAATTAAGGAACAGATAAAATAATGAGACGGGCACTAGATAGCCTCAATCGCAATCGTCATAACGAATGCAGAAAATCTAATCCTTCCATCGACTTCCCACCATTCTAGTCTGGCAGAGAAGTAAGTGGATACCAGAGAAGCCACTGTCAGAAACTGTCTGGAAAGTTAAATTCGCAGTGCGCCAAAGAGGGAGGTCAGATTTCGTTCTAACGGCCGCCACAGTAGAACGAATGAGGCAGGAACTACTTTACAAAACACTCAGTCGGACTCCTGAGAAAAGTGACGAATAGTAGTGTAAGGGGGCGACTCAAGAGCAGTTAGCAAGGGAAGGACGCAATACCAAGCCTTCTCTAGAGCGAAGTTCGCACCACGATGGAACCAAGATGGCCGTATGACCTGAGTCAAAACTAAGAGTAGGTACAGCCCTCTGAAAGAAGGCTAATCTTCATCAGAAAAAGCAGGGGAAAACAGAGGGATACCGCTACTAGACTTAATCACATCGAACTAAGAGTACGAGACCGCCGGCGGAAGATAACTCGGCGAACCATCCTTCATCCAACTTGGAGATAGATGACTAGAAGAAGGCACTACGTGCACTCTAGGTCGAAGGACGATGGCATGTCGGAATGGTCGAAAAAGCTCGCGTGGAGAGACAATATCAGGGATTTCATCTAAGGAGGAATCGAAGAAGAGGAAAAGAGAGTGGGGCGCGGAAACCAGCATGAGGGAGATTCGGGAGTTTAACCTTCTCTCCGGGGGGGCATACGTCAGACCCAAGGAAGGGGGGAACATCTAGCGGACGCATACGGAAAAAAGCCGTTTATCATGTACGTAAAAGGGACAAAGGTGACAGAAGAGGGGTTCGCCGGCACCTCATAAGGGACCAGCTTCCGGAGGTATTAGAAGAGAAGATTGACGCAGAGAGGGTGAAGCCGAACATGACCTCTAACTTACGTCGGTACAATTGATGAAGAACACATCGCAAGGATTCTCGGACTTTCTGGACTGGGATTTAACAAGAAAAGAGACGAGGGTCTAAGGATAACACGTCGCGACAAAGGGGATGACACCGCGCGTACCCAGAAAATCGGGACTTCCCCAGCCTCCCTGAAAATCATACAAATTGGGAGGGCCAAGATTGACGAGCCCAGTTCGTAGGGAGTGCACGCGGAATAATCGGAATGCTACACCGGGGATTCGGTCTACCATGGTCAAAGGGAAGAGGGGGGCCGTTTGGAAAAGTGCGCGAAAAAAAGGTATGCTCAAACTCTCGGGTAAAGGAAATTCTGAAGGAAGGGGAGAAGCGGGAGGTAAACGGGGAAGCAGAAATGAAGTCTTACTGGTCTGTAGGTAGAGTGTTCTGTCTCGGTTCGAAGCTGTCGCTGAAAACTCGGTTCAGCTGAGGAAATATATGTAAAGGGTGGAAGGAGGCCCGAGGCATAGTGCAGCGGACAGATTAGGTTCACTTCGAAAGAGGGGCTTTGGCATGAAGCTGATCAGGTTCATGCACCGTCTCTCATCGATGCGGCCGGATGGTCGGACGGCGTAAAATTGGAGGAAATGCAATCGGAGGGGGCTCTTGGCTACTCGCAACTTGAGAGTAGGGAGAGCTGCGGTCTTGAAACATCCGGGACATTGTACCGTCGGAGCGCCGGAGGAAGAGGCTCAGAAAAAACTAACCAATAAGTACTTAAGTTGAGGACAGAGGGGGAAAAGCATCGTTCTGGCGGAAAGGAAAAGAGACAGTAGGGAAAGGGGAGTGTGAATTACCTGCCTAGTAGACTGGAGGGGTGTCTCGCCGGGAAAAACATGGAAGGGCAGTAACACTGGGGGGGCGGGAGACGGAACAGAAGGATATGTAGGCTATTTCAACAGATTACTTGGAATAGGGGGTTGACCACGTTTGTAGCCAGACGAGAATAGGTGGGGGTTGGAAAAATGTTGGGAAAGAGTTAACGCATCGGGATAGGGGGGGGGGGGAATGGACCAAAACCAATTACGCGATGGGCCATTCGTACCAAGATAAGGGAAAAATATCGCCTTACAAGCATCGCCTAGAGGAGGGGGTCAGTATGTTGCACACGCGAGGGCGTGCCGAGAGGGGGACGGTTGAGAGGGACTGATAGCAGCTAGGCGGACAGCAAACAAAGAATTGCGCGTCATGGGGAAAAGGATCAAAAGAGAACTTGGAATGAGAACCAAGAACAACGGGGAAGGAGACGGGGCCTAAAGTGCTATTTCTAGGAGTCCTAAACAATCTGAGGGGAATGTGTAGACATATAAGGGGTGGAAGGAGGTGAAACAGCATATAGTATTATGAGTCCGATACTAGGAGGGATCTGGTTGGACCATATCGGGACTGAACTGATAGAACTGGGATCTACAAAGCCTTGAGAGAACTCTGGATGGGTTAATCCCGGGTCGATGATGGGAGAGTACCTACAAAAAATTAGTGGTCCCAAGGGAACGCGTGCGAAAGGTGTATTCAAGATCACAATGGAAAATCAAAAAGGGGGGATTAAGGAGACTTATCCTAATGCGGAATGCAAACTTTCTTATAAAGGACACTCTCTTGTACATCAAACATGAATCTACAACTCAGAGGACGCTGGTTAAGATCGAGGATTTAAGGGATAACTTTCGTTTCCCAAGAATCAAAAAGGAGCCAATGAGATTCGTATCTAAAACGAACCGGGGGGAACTGCTTGGAGAACTTAAACGTAAAGTAACCGCATTATGGAAATGTTCTGTATTAGGGCTCTGACAAACCAGAGTACGTAGTGTCAAAGAAAGGGGGGACTTTGGAAAAACGCCCCTCGTCATACTGGTGGGAGAAATTCCTTCGGATAGCGAAGTCGACGCTTCATCCGGCTTACAACTAAGAAGAGACCCATCGGAAAGACTGCAAAACGGGAAATTCATTCTGCAGGGGCAATACTAAGCCAAAGAGGGGTCAATTACTCTCTTCCATACGGAATGGCAGGAACTTACAGAACACAACCCGCTGCTATACGGGTCGCTCAGACGGTAGTGCAAGTTAAGGAGACCTGGGAATAGGGGATATCGTCCGTTTGACGATAGCTCGGATAAGTATCTGCTAAAATATCTGTGCAGAGGGTGGGGGGGCTAGGTGAGGAGTGCAGAGTCCGTGGTAAAAGGATAGGGGCAGATCGTTACGTTCTCACATGCCGGCGGGATAACGCTTGGCTCAGGGGGCTTCCTCTTTACTTGGATACAGAAAAAAAGCATCGACCGTAGGGAAAGAATAAGGTCCGAAGAATAGTCTGTTTCAGATCAGGTACATAGATGCTTTGTCTATGTGGACAGAAAGGAGTAGGAAGGGTTTCTACCACCTTCTCTTTCGCTGTAATACTTCTACCAATGACTGCACTCATAGATGGAGAGTTTTGGGTACACTGGGACGGGAACAAGGGGGGAGAGGATCGTAACCTACGCTGACCCAACTCTTTCCACGTAGTCATACTTAATGTCATTTCCCGATGAGTCCCATCACATACTTTTCCTCAAGTCTTCTTCCGGGGACAGATACTCCAAAACAGGTGCCAAGAAACAAGTAAATGGGTGGTCTTGCACCCGAACGAGAGAATATTGTAAGAATCCTGAAATGTAACTTACCAAGCATGCAGGTCGTTGGAACGTCGTCTCGTGGAAGTGCTAGGGTCCGAATCTAGTTGCAAAGCTCGACGTTTTGAAACGGTTACTCGTGATGGCAAGGTAGACTAGCTCGCAGGCTTGCCGAAATGACAAACACCTAGGATGTGATAGTTGGGGGTATCTCTCAAGAGGAACAAAGGAAGGTCTGAGTAAAAGAATAGAGGCAAAGCATCGTGGTGGTGCAGGCTCGTGGAGAGAGGGACGGGTGGGGGTTTGGGGAGGAATAGTGAAGGACTCGTCCTGCAATATCTGGTCAAAACGGACTGGGGGGCTTGGAGGGGTCAAAGCATTTCTATGGGGGTAGGGGTTTTGGGGGGGGCTTCGGAACGGGACTGGCCAGTAAGAACGCGGTTAGGTTACGGGAATGGCCGGTGCCGCTTAATTTGGGATACCAGGATAGACTTCATACTAAGGGTTGGGAAGAGGGAAAAAATGGGGGTTCTCTGTCAACTCCCTTTTGAGTTCTCATGCCTCGCGTTAGGGGGAAGCTAGACGTGGCAGAAAGGGTCAGTATAGAGAAAGAGTTGGGGTAAAAGAAAGAAACAATATATAGAACGTCAAGGAAGGGGTCGATTGAGTCAGGGGCAAATCTCATGCATAGTCAATGAGTCCGTCGCAGCCCAGGGGGAAACAAGGGGGCTCGTGGAAGAGGGGGAGAGTCGAAGTAGATGTTTATCGAGAGGCACTTCGGGGGTCTATGAGGGCACGACGCAGGCTAAAGTTGCGTACGAGTTCCTAACGAAAGGGTGACATCCGTAATGTCTTCAAGGACGAAGGGTTTGGTCACTGAAACCGTCAGTCTGAATACATCTGATTCCCAAGGAAGTAGCCTACGCCAGTTCTACAGGGTTTGGACAGGGCGGGTAAGAGAGGCTAAGTATGGGTTCCGATCACGGAAGAGCGGAAGAAATACAGTCGCAAGGAGGGGATGAACAACAGTCGTGGGAGGCAGGCGCAAGGTCCTGAAGTAAGAGGGGAGCGAGCATAAAAGCGGACAGGAAGAGGCAGGGGGGACATCCGCTGTAGCTCCCTAGTTCATTAAACTACGCAGGGTCGAAAGTTTGTAGGGAGAGAACACCCGCCCTGGAAGTCGAACTAACGCGTCCCGCTGAGAAAATTGAGCAGGTTTTTTATGTGGGGAAACGCGGAGAGCGAGCAATAAGAGGTTCCGTCAAGAAGGTGCTTTCACTTAATGACGAGGAGGGACGATGAAAAGAGGTTGGAAGGGGGAAGGGGGGGAAGCGAGAAGTTAGGCCAAAGAAAAAACAAACGGTGCAGTCTCTGCGGACATTCGGGGGGGGCGGTCGAACGGGGAGTCCCAAAAGAAATCTCACTCAGCGGGGAGGGATAAAAGGGGGTATCGTCGCCAGACTCGCCGAGGGCCAAGACAAAGTAAAGAACCGGATGAAGTCGAGACAAAGAAGGGGTTCCACTTGGGAAGGTCTGACGTGAGGAAAATATCGGAGAAGGAGGCGATAAGAGGGCATGATAGGAGAGGAGTCGGGAGGGGTGTAGTGGTATCAGTAACCGTGTGGTCTACGGTCTAAGAGGGGTTGTAACGGGAACTTCCTAGTCCCCTGAAAACCCCTCAGAGATTTTGAGGCTCCGGGGAGGGAGGGACGCACTACTTCTAACGACTCGTCTATGACTTCCTCATTCTTAAACGGCGTGGAATCTTGAGAAATGGGGATCCTCGAGCTTGCTCCCAAGAGGCCATCAACTACTTGACAAGCTTTTCAAACACCAAAAGAGTAACCTTCCCCTGGGAAATGCGAGTCGAGGCAAGGAATACCAGATCAAATGCTCTATATTCGGGAGGAACAAACTAGCCGCACTCGGTCCATTGAAAAACAAAGAAAAAGGCCCGAAAGGTCAACAATCGAGAAAGTCGGGAAAAAACAGAAGAATCGAAAAGTGCTTCGGTAAAGGCGGGACTCAATGGCAGCGTAGGCGAAAAGAAAAAGGATTGTCACCTCCATTTCACGCGAAAAACAAGGGAGGCAGGAAAAAGATCCGTATCACTCGAAAAGGAAACAAACTCTGTGAAAAGCAGCGAGCGCCGGCAAGCAATTCTTCCTAGTCGACATCGACAAAAACCTATGTCGCAAAGAATGCCGAACTAAACCTCCTCAGCCCTGAAAAAGGAACGCCTGGGGCGGAACCTGTCCGGAACACTTCACCGCCCACAAAGCCCGAGGCTCAAAAATCTGGAAGCAGGTAAACTGGGGGTCGAAAAGTCCACATACCTATTCAACGGAACAAAATTGCACTCGAACGCACCGAGGAAACAGTAAGACCCCCCCGCGAAACACCAGATCGGGCGGTCTGGAGACGTCCAGAGATAGGGAACAAACGGAGATAGAGGTTACTAAATGTACTATCCTGAACTCAGGGTGGACCAACACCCATATGTATGTGGACATTCGACAACGGCCGTCGGTGAAACTCGAGTAACGTCGGGGTTTAACTCTTGGTAATAAGAAAAAAAAAAATAAACGGGGTTCAGGTAACCTCGATCGGGCTTCCAGGTACAGAAGGCGTGGTCGGATTCGAAGGTAAAGAGAACCGTCGAAGGTTTTGGAAGAAGCCCGTCTTATGGGGGTGTAAAGCTCAGAGGGTCGTAGATGAAGCTGTGGGGCAATTGGAAGATTGTTAGTAAAGAAGTGGAAAGAGGGAAAGAATAACAGGGTCAGCGTGCACTCAGCTGTCAATCGAAAAAACCGTTAAAGAGATAAAGATTGAGCAGCGTTTCAGGGGGGAGACGGAACCGTGCCTCGGGAAAGAAAGGTCCGGGGAAGGGTGGACAAACACATAGCCCTTGACAAAGTTGGAAATTAAGGGGGAGTGCGGGTAACGAGACGGCAAGTCGCAAGTCTGGGGGAAAAGTGGATCCGCGCTTCCGCGAATCAGAACACAGATCTGTCTCTCGAGGTAATAAGAGTTGGGGAAGGGGGGCAGAGTTGCGGCAGCGTACTTCAGGAGGGTCGTGATCCACGTCATGGGACGCTAGGGGAGGGTTTTGTTAAAAAGGGCTCACCTGGAACTCGGTGACGGGTTTGTTCAGCGAGACCGGTAGAGACTCAGAGGAAGCATAAAATAAGGCTCGTTGCAGGGGGGCTCGGGGAGGCGTTAACCTCTCGAACTGCCCCCGAAGAGACAGCGCGAGAGAGTGGGTCTCTGAGCGTGGGGAGGGAGCTTCCGCTTTTGTTGAAGGAATTCAGGCGTGTCCTTATTAGGGTCCATCGCATCTGTAGCTGGGAAATCGGACCTCGGAGATGGGGGCAGATCGACCGACTTCAGACGTATGTCTCGGCTGCGGAAGAACAACACAGTCCAAAGTGAGAAAGCAAGTGTAGACTTCGGGTCGCAGGAAGTTTGGATTGAACCAGTCCCGGAGTTCGTCCAAACTTCCTATTTAAAAAATCGTCAGGCTTAGGATTGAAAAATGACTTGATTGTCCGAAGAATAAGGAAGGGAGTTTCCAAATGAATATGTCCTCGCTGGGACACTTCTGCCATCCGTTAAGAGGATCGGGATGAAGCCGAGGCGAGGGGAGACACGCCGAAAAGTATTCTTCCTCGTGAATAGTTGGTACCGGATAGGGTCGAAATATGGGAGGGGGGAGCCTACCTATGGGTTGGATTGACGAGCCGTCCCTCTTGGGAAGTGTATTAGAGCGATGCGGTGTTGGCGTTCGTACCTATGATAGTTTGGGGGGGGGGGAGTGCAAGGGTGGTACATACGTAGAAGAGGGTGTTGGTGGTCTCAAGTGGGGTGGGTACCCAGGCTTGCTAAACGTCCATTTAGGGGGACCGGAAGTGCTGGGGAGAGGGAAAAACCGCGAACACGCGCCGTAACGAGAATTCTGAGTCCAGAGTGATGTCACAGGCCGTGGAATCATATGGTTGGTACGAGGGGGGCTTTTTCGGGGAGGGAACGAAAGCTGTAGGCTTTTTTCAGGCGAAAAGAAAAAAGCTGGACAACGAGAAGACCAAAAGTAAAACTACGCCCAAAGTCCTGAAAAAAGGTACCGTGGAATCGATCATGGCCGAGATGGGGGGGCCTCGCGTCCGAAGTCTGAGAGTAGCTGGCTCTTCAAAAGGGTCCGTGAAAAAGGGAACCCATGCTTTAAGGTGGCCGGCTCGGAGGCGCTGCTGGAAAACGGGGGATCGAGAAGATGACTACTTTTCGAATCCTTTGCTACTCTTTCTGAATAACAGGACTAAACGCGCTCGAGACTTCGCCGATACGCCGAGGGGATCACGACAAGGGGCCCCAAAGGGAGACTGGTACACAAAACTGTTCGGCCTTACTGGCTAAAGTCCTACGGCTGGCACTCACCGGATTGAGCTGACAACTGGGATAGATCTCGTCACCAATGTCTAAGGGAGCGTCGAATTCCAGGAGTCGCTCGGCTGCGTGGCGTCAACTGTGATGGGGGGGCGTAGTCAAACCATACATGTTTCAAGAAAAAAACTGGAAAAAAGAAAAGCTCGCACGAGCGGTTAACAAGAGGCCGTTCGTTTTTCCCCGCTCTTCCTGGAAAACAGGGGGATACTCTAAAATTACATTCCTGACGACAGGAGGGAAAAAAGGTAAAAGCTACAGGGGGGTCGTGAAGCTCACGCCTCCGAGCTGGCGACGACGATAGCAAAGTCTCAGTAGACTACGCTATGGGACCTTAACGGCGAAAGTCCACACAGGGGATCAGGGCCTACGAAGTGGGGAAAAAGCCGAGGCATGTCATAGGCACCGGAATGGGTGGCCAATGTCCCCCACTCAGATTTAATAGATGGTAAGGTTCAATTAAGATCAAAAAAATAACCCCCCGAGGGGATTACTTTCCTGGAAGCCTCATACGAATGTCTGAAAGTTGAGCACAAAATCAACAGACTTTATTCTTGTACACCAAAGAACTCGTTATAATCCGCTGGGACTTTCTGTTAGACAGAGAGCAGATGTACTACAGCGAGAAGCTAAGGGGTGCCTAACGCAACCCAGGGCAGGGTGGAAGGGTCCGCTAATAATCTGGTATTAATAGTGTTCTGAATAGAAAAACTGGGGAGTTACGGAGAACGAAATACTGAAGAAAGAAAGCGCAACCTCAATCACGTACGCGGGAAGGGATACAAAAAGAGATCGAGGAAAAGGCTGGGGGTGGGGAATCATTGTTGGAGATGCCCCTGTAGACTCAACGAAATTGAGACGGCCAGTAAACAGAATTCTCCGTGCAAGAGGACGACAACCGCTAAGAACCAAGAAAAACCTCATTGGAGTGCCAAGGTTCTGGAAAAAGCAGCATCGCACCAGGGTTACGAAGCTGGAGGTCTAAAGTCTATTTCCAGCGTAAGTAGTATTGAGCGATCAAGTTCATTAAAGAAAACACATTAGTTTTTCAGGGGGGGGTCATATCTCGAAAACAAAAAGAAAAAGTAGTAGTATGAGAAAAGAGAGAATGTCTCTTGGAGGGGGGGGACGTCTTACAGGGGGTAGCTAAGGGCAATTTGCTTAAAATTGCAATAGGATGAATGTGGAGACGGGCCGGCTGAAAATGGTCAGGGGGCGTCATTAGGAAATGGTTGGGGGTGGGAGAAAGACGAGTAATTGGTCAAGGGGCTTGAACCATGGTGATCTTTAACGGGATGTGGAATAGGAAGAAACTTTTAGGCGAAGAAAAACTATTAGTGGGAAATGCCTAGGTACTCGCAGACCTCTATTAAACCCTCGTTTGTTGGGCGATCGATGAAAAGATATCGTGGGAAGATTCCGTGAGTGGCTTCTTATCGGGAGTCAAGACGCAGAAACGAAAAGGCGAAAAATTTTACAGCAAAAGGGTGGCATCATCATTATTAGCACGCGCACGTAAAAGACTATTGCTCGTTTAGGACTCAGGTAACAGCAGGGTATCTCTTGGGGCGGAAAGCGTGACACGAAAACTTTCCACTCGGGGCGGACGGGTCGGAAAAAAGTTGTCGCTGATCAAAAGGCACTCCTTGGATCAGAATCTAAAAAAGATCAGTTAGGTGTACTTTAATCGTCTAAGGGGGGGGGTAAGGCGCCTGAGGGGCAAGGGGGGTTTGAAAAGGATCGGTTGCAAAGTGAAAGGCAGCGTCCTCGGATTGACGCCACTGAGTCTTTTGCTCAATTATCTCCTTTTTTGCATGGTTCTACGAGGCGTGGGGCGTCATTGTTGACAAAACGTCCCGGGAATGATTTAGGAAGCTTCGGTGCCTTATTGGAATGAAAGAACCTTACTTGGGTAACTAAAAGCGGATCTAGCGGAATATAGACACTCTCATCAACCATTTGGGTCCATCCCTGAAAACTTGGCGCACAGATTCGGAAAGTCTGGGAGTAGGGCTTCGGTCATGTGAAGGATCTAAAAACCACTTATCTCCAAAAGGGGGGGCGGAAAGGGCCAAGGAAAAATGCAAGGGAGCGGTTCAGGTGGATTCCCGCGGATATCGGGGGGAATCACACCCTTTGGATTAAAGAAAAAGGGGATGGGAGTACATTAACTAAATGATAAAAGTTGAACGTTGGGGTGTCTTGGGAAGAGGGGAGCCTCGAGGAAAAATCTGCGTCAACTGGGGAAAAAAGCGATGAATCCACAAAGTTCGGCCAAAGCACTGCGTCCTGCAAGGGGAGTGGGAATAAGTGGGGCGCTTCTCGCTACAGAAAAAAGCTGATACTAGGAATGGAGTAGAATAAAACTGTTCATCAACCAATTAACCTTGCAGGAAGATGAGGAAGTATCAAGTAAGGGAAGCGAGGAAATCTGCATTAAGAGAGGGCGGACTGTTCATAGCTGTATGGGTCTCATAAAAGAAAGGGTGGTGGGAGGACGGGAGTAACTTAAGATATGGGGAAATTGACGGGGAATCCGTCCCATCTGGCCAAACATCGATCTGTTACAACGAAAGTCCGTTGCAAATAATAAAAAGGAAAAAATAAAAAGAGGAGGGTCAACCGGCATAGCTAATCGGAGTCTACGCGTAGTACGATGGCGAAGAGGGTACACCGCCCCCATAAGGGCTCCAAGGGGACGTTCGACCTCCCCCAAAAAGAGCCTTCCCAGGGGCTATTGATGGGGTAAAAGTACCAGGGTGGAAAAAGGATCATCAGGCTTGATTCGGGTCTTCTAAAATGGGCTGCTCTAAGCTCCGAAAAAAAGAGGGAACGTCGTACATAGTATACATACAACTTATGGGAAAGGGGTAACTTCTACCTGCCGGCCATTTCTACTGTAGGTTCACCAGTCCGGGGGCTTGAAATCAGAGTCACACCGTCATGGGGGTCAGCTAGCCAGTGGACAAATTGCCGATGAAAAAGATTCGGCGAGAAAGAAGGACAAGCAGATCCATCCTGAAGAGAACCTTAAAGAATCCTCCTAGGAAGCCGTAATACACGATGAAAAAGTAAAAAGGAGGGCCTACACCGAATGCCTCCTAGATGTAACCGTCTAAACGGCACCTAACTAGGCGGAAAAGTACAGCAAAAGACTTCCGCTCCCCTGAACCCTCTTCAGATGATAACTCGGCACTTAGCAACTATGGGAAATATGCGCTATACAATCTGAAATATAACCGGCAAAAGAACCGAACTCCTATAGACCCGAGACTTATGCAAGTATACCAAAGATCGACCATCCTTAAAACCTTATACTAGGGGATCTAATAGGAGAGAGGAAGAAGGTGTCGGGATAGGACAACTTAAAGTTTAGTTAGAACAATGTTGAAAAAGAATGCGGATCATCAACTAGAAAGACAAAAAAAAAAAAAAAAAACCATGCCGAGAAGGGTCAGTTCATATCACGCTGAACTCTAATCTGCGTCGGTCAGGTAATCAAGGGCGGTGGGGGGAGAATTAGCAGTGGTTAAGAAGGATCAAATCGTGAAGTTGTACACTCGGATGGATTTAGGGTGCGTACGAAATACTTCAGTTAAATAGGACACGCTTTCGTGCTATTTGGGTCAAGCCCCCTGGAAGAGGAAAGAGGAACGTTGAGAGAAATTGGCA
>Ga0179591_1287384_pt1 | contig 16368 bp, 21 predicted proteins | sample CZOMad2_1_08_16f_FD_182891 | JGI IMG/M metagenome (GOLD analysis project Ga0179591, IMG submission 182891) | Vadose zone soil fungal communities from Angelo Coast Range Reserve, California, USA - CZOMad2_1_08_16fungal (PacBio error correction) | ecosystem: Environmental > Terrestrial > Soil >...
CCCTCAAAAGCGCGAGATTGCAGCACGAAAGAAACGGGGGGGTCTGTGCCACAAGAATGACGGTCTGTTCAACAAAAGGAAATAACAGGGTTTCTCTGCGGGGGACAAGTCATAAAGGAACCGACGCGACTAACCAGTAAAAACTCGCGAGGCGAACTTCTCATCAAACAATTCCCCAAGGGGGAAAAAAAACAAAAAAAGAAGGGGTGTGGGGGGGGGGTCCTATGCTTTCCGTTAACAAATAAAAAATCATCATCAAGCAAACAGGTCCCCGACGCTACCAAGTGAGGGAGGGCACGATGCTCCCAAAAGGGGGAAAAGGGTGCTCCGTTTACGGGGTGTTTTTGTAACACGGGATTTTATTTTGTTGGGGGGAATGAATCATTGGTGACATTCTTGGGGTCAGCTTGGGTGGGGGGCTTCCAAAACTTACGGCCTGAACGGGGCTATCCAGGGGTTAAAACCGCCAACCGGAAATGGACATAGTTCTTTCACTAAAAAAAAAAAAACAACCAAAAAAAAGTACTCTAATCTCTGTGTTTCTTTGGGAGTCGCCAAGGGTACTGGTCGTTCTTCGAGTCGAAAAGAAGGACTCGGGTTCCCCCCCCATCCTGTTGAGTGGGGGGGAAAAAAAGATCTCCAACCCCAAATCCAGCAAAGAAAGTATCGGCCCGGAAAGGGGGACCTAAAAAACCACCCGATGTACCCTCGCTTGGGAAGGGAAGTCTCACTATCCACGTCTGCCGTTAAATCCTCTTTTGGCTGAAAACTAGAAATCCAGGATCAAGGGTTGATTGTCTCTGGGAGAGAACGATCATGAGGCGGGGGGCGGGGGTGAAAAGCAGTTTAAAAAAGAAGTTGAGACTCCTCCTGATATTATCGGAAAAGACATAAAACACTACCTTGGGATGGACCACTAGGGGTGAATGCTCAGCAACAGTAAGCCTTGTCCGACAACAGGTCCCCGAATGGGTAGAGGCAATTGGGGAAACGGGGGTTTATCAGACAAAGGGTCAGAGGGGTACAAGGAGCATGGAAACGGGAAAAGGGATGCGGGGAGGTGCCGCAAAAACAGAGCCTCCTTCCGATGGGAGGTCAATTCTGAAGCTCGGCGTCAGCCAGAGCCCCTCTTATGTAAAGATGCCACTGAAACAGCCCCTCGAGAAAAAAGGGGAGAAAAAGGACTCGCGGCAGTAAAATAGTAACAAGCCGGGTACATTGAAGGCTGAAACTATTGCGGGAGCCATCCGATAAAATGTCAGGGCGGGGAAAGTCCTGGACTGCAAAAGAGCAACTTTACGCGTTGGGGCATGTGCCCTCACACAGGGGGGGGGGGGAACCATTGAAAAAAATCACCAGTGGGAGAAAGACTGGTTACCTAGGCCAATTAAAGGCCTGAAGCTAAACTGCCTGGCGCAAGGAGAAGCACAATATAGGGGGGAGGGAGGAATTCGGTGGGGGGGAACATTGGTTCCATTATCAAGTCTTGAGCTCAAAAACCCGGGTCAGCCGCAATAATCCCGGGAAGAAAGAGGAATATCCTGGGGCAGCATCCTCCGGGGAGGGGGGGGAAGAGAGAGAGGCCCGAGAGGGAAAGCGACCTAACTCGGGGGTCAGGGAATGGGGATCGATGTGTCCTCCTGGATGTTAGAAAGGGTCCTACCCAACCAGGGAGAAAAGGAAAGGGACGGGGAAAAAAAAGGGAATAAAAGACCCAGCCTGAAGAAACCCAGGATTCGGGAGACCAGCAAAAATGTAACCCCGAGAAGTTGAAGGGAGACCTACAAGGAAAAAAAAATCGATCACGGGAGTGGACAACAGAGACTGTCGCGTGAGGGTCGGAGTCAGAATTATCAACGACAGGGAGTCGGAATCAAAGGTAGACGCAAAAGATCTTGTCGTGTTAGTCTAAAACGTCGGGAGAGAAATGGGAAAAAAAAAAAACAGTAGAGAAGGTAAGCAGCCCTAATTCTAGGGATCTTCATGGGGGTCCATGAAAGCGGGGTGTAAGCGGCCCTCAACCAGAAAAAAAGTATTGGGGGGGGAAAATCAAGGAACCGCCTCTCATAACAGGAGGGGAGGGTGAAAACAAAAACGCCTCAAAAAAAAAATGACAAGTGAAACAGAGGAACACGACGACTTGGGCAAACTAGCCCCACAGCCGGATTACCTTTGGGGACGAGAAAGAGCATTCAAACGGGGGGGGGGAAAAATACCAAGGGGAGGACACGGTGTACCGAAAAAAGAAGAAAATCAGGCCAAATCGGTGTAGGGGGGTTGAAAGCGGGGGGCGTTGGTGGGTCGGGACCAAACAAGTGTCGACTTGGACGTCTGGGAACTCTAAGGGCGAGTGAGGGGGGGAAAACGGTACTCAAATCATCGGCGAAACGGAAGGGGGGTGGAACCCCTTTGGCGGGGGAAGGATGGCGGGACGTCCAGCTGGAGCGAAGGGGCCAACGGCGGAGTTTCCCCATAAACGTGTAAGTTAACCCCCTAGGGGTGACCACACCACGGTGAAGGGGGGGGACAAGAAGGGGAAAATTCGATAGCGGGAGGGGGGGGTAGACATATACCGAGGTCCAGGCCTGTTGCTTAAGCATTACAAAAACGGCCAGCTTTTATCGGGGGCAGTTGGACTCAAAGTGCTTGAAAAAGGGAAACTGGCAAGACAAAAAAGGGAGCATAAAAAGAGCTTAAAAGAAATGTAAGGTAGTTTCCGAATAAAAGATGATGAGGACCTGGGGGGGGGGACGAGATGGGGCGCCCAGCTCAGCAGTCGGTTATTTAGCCTGGGGGACGAAGCCGGAGACCAAGTCCCCGAAGAGGAACGAGGCACTGGGAGAAACAGGGGGCGAACTTCAACCAAAAAAAGATATACTAAAGAGTCTTGTCCACGACATGACAGGTCGGTTTGGGGGGGGGCAAAGCAAAAGAAAGAGGTTTAGGTGAAAAAAGGAGAAAATCTGCCCCGAGAAGGAGCCCCAAGAGGTCTGCAACGAGCCCCGTCCTCTCAACGCTTGGCATTGAGCGACAAGATGAAATGTTTTCTTACTGGCGAGAAGAGGCCGTGGAAAGGAAAAGGTGTTGCGAAGAAAAGTCGATCTAAAAAAAACCAACGTGAGGGGGGAGGTAAAAAATGGGTCGCGAGAATAAAGAAAGAATAGACAGAAAAAAAGGGGGGGTGGGCTAGCTCGGAGAAAATAAGATTGGTGGAAAGGCCACAACAAACATCGAGAGAAAGGAAGAGACGGGAAGTTTCCCGGACAGAAAGTAAGGCGACCTCGGTGTGGTAAAACGACTAAGGTCAATTTTGCAAATTTCGACCGCCAAGGGGACATCACGCCCCGCGAAAAAGATGTGGGAGGAAAGGAACTTGAAGTGGCTAGACAGACCAAATGGTCGGAAAGGCGCAAGACTACGGGAGTTAAGGGGCGGGAGCGGGAAAAAGGGAGCTTCCAAAGGGGGGACAGTTGGAAGCATCTGACTGGCTGCCCCAAACAAGACAACAAGATTAGAAATACACACTATGGCTCGGGGAAAAAAAAAATTCTGATACTATCTAGTATTTGTTTGCGAAAAGAGACTCCTTTGGGGGGAACCACCAAAGGGCCGAGAAATCGGATCGCGTACGAGGCACCGCCTCGAATTCCGCAAGCCACAAAGGCAAATCCTTTAGCGATTGGGGGAAAAAGCCACAGGCAGACTACTCGAAAGGGAGACGACAAAAACCCTCATGAGAAAGCGGGAACTAGAAGGGGCATTCATTCAAGGCCGGGGGAAAAAAACATGTTGCGATAAAAGCTGGGTGGTCAGGCCCCAACAAATAGAGAAGGGGGGGACATGGGGGGGACACAAACAAGCAGCGAATTCTGGGCTGAAGTTTCTACAAGTTTTCAGCAAACCAAAAAAAGTCATCAGTGCCAGAGTAGGAAAGAAGGAGCCGTCAAGAAAGGTACGTCTGCCCACACTCAACGTACTGGGCTGTGGCCTAAACAAGACGAAATTTCAAAAAAAAAAGATTGTGTACACACCAGGGTCACCGAAAGATGGCCAGCACTAAATTATTTTCTACTGCGACAAAGAAAGGGGGGCCGCAACACAAATTTAGTAAAAGGGAGAGCCTGCGGAAACAACGAAAGAAAACTCAACTTAGAGGGGGGGAATGGGCTGAGGAATCATGAAGGTCCTGGCGGCTGAGGGGCTGGAACTGACTTGGGGGCCAACTTCGTAGGATTGACCGTTACCAAAGAGTAACTGGGGGCCAATTGGGGAAATGCAACGGTCAAGAGCAAGCTGGGGAATTGAAAAGGAGGAGCAGTCTAGCAGTTTACAAGAGCAATACATTAACTTGCGACTGGGGGGGAATCAAAAAAAGACCTCAAAAAGGTGAGACAAAGCCGAGAGGGGGTGCGTGCTTGGGACAAATGAGGGGACTGGGGCCCTGTTCTGGGCTTAAAGGAGAAAGCAAAGCGACTCAGGGAATCGTTGGCCATAGGGGCCTTGACGGTAGGAGAATAGGATTGGTAGGTCGTAAAAGAAGAATGGTCTTCTTGGCAACCACAGCTAGCTTAACACTAGACAGTGAAGAAACGTGCTTCAATGCCCCAGATCGGGTCTGGGGTATAAGAACTTAGACATACATCCTAATAAAGTTCCCCATATCCATGTCGGGTCAGAATCGGCCAGAGGAGAACTACTAGAAACTGTCAGCACTATATACAAGGACCCCATAACAACTCGTTAAGAACAAAAGACATTCCAAGATGCGAAGACCGGTTGAGCGCACGTTCAAAATTGGGGAAAAAACGGGCCCCACGAAGAACGCCGACGGGAAGGGTTTGTGCTGGAACGCGGACAACTTGTAAAGAGGTCCCCCCCTGGCCAATGGGAAGAGGGGGATCAACCCGACCATCATCTTTGGGGGGATTGGAACGGGAAGGAAGTCCAGGACCGTTTGCTCAGGCCACACCTGGAGAGGTCCGGGTCCGGGGAAAATCTGAAAAAAGGATCGAGAACCAATAGCCGGACGGATCGGGCCGGAAAAAAATCGAGCAACACACACAAATACCCACACCAAAAAAAAAAGAAAAAAAAAAAAAAAAAAAAAAAAGAACTCACAGAACCTGGACCGAGGTGGACCAAAGGCAAAAAAAAAACAAAACGCTCAGAGGAGGGAAGGCGATCTACAATGGGCCGAGGCGTCGGGGAAACAGCGGCCCTCGGGGGGGCTTATTCGAGAAAAAGAAGATCGACGGGTCAAAAAATCGTCATGCTAACGAAGAGTGTGTAGAGCAAATCCTCAAGCAAAAAACTGTCATAGTGAAGGGGAAATGACGGAAAAATGGGCAAAGAGAAAAGATTACCTGGAGGCTCAATCAAAATTACGGGGGGGGAAAAAAGAACCGGGGCGGACGATTTTATGCAGGTCGGGTGCTAAAAGAAAAGAGCCTAAAGGGGTGGGGTCTGTACATCAAGAACACAGGCTGGGAGGACTGCAGGAGGGGGGGGAAAAAGGGGTTCACTCTACTAAGAATCAAGGTTTTCCCCAGCAAAAAAGGGGGAAAATTTTTTGGTGTTGTGGGACAACATATCCTGGCGTGGTTTCAAGCAAAGGAGGGGGGGTGGTACAAAAGGAAAAAAAAACGGAAGCGCGAGCTACTACTCAAAACAGTGGGAAAAATTTCAAAACGGAGCAACGTGCATCCGCAAGACTCCTCCCCGGACGAAGGGGGATAGGAAACCAACCACGTACAAGCCAGGGGGTGAGCGGGGGTTAAGAACTTGGGGGGGGCCATGGGGGCATGGTTTTGTGAGAGTGTTGGATCATCAGGGTGTGTTGAGTTGAATTAATACGGAAAAGTAAAAGAAATTTGCTGAAAAAAAAAAAAAAAAGCCTGGGTGAGACAGTGCACCATTTCCCAGGGGTCACCGGAGTTTGTGGGAGTACCTGCTTCGCGTCTTCCTTTTTGAGCACAGTAGATCACTGGTTCCTTCAGTCACCCGCAACAGAGAAAGAAGGGAAGATCAAAGGAGCGTTAGGAAAAGACCAAAGAGTGGAAGGAATCGCCATGGGGAGGCGGGGGAACCAGTGGGGTGTCACGCCACCTACGGGGGGTAACCGTGTTCGGAAAGTCAGAGGGAGCCAATGAAGCTCGGGGCAAAACGGGGGCAAAAGGCTATGACGCCCTCAACTAAGGAAGGAGGGCAGGCAAAAAGGCCGAAAAAACCATGTGCACGATTGGGGAAGAACCTCCTGGAAAAAAGGTGGGGTGGGCTGCCAACGCAAGGGGGAGACAAAGAGGAAAAAACTCGGAGGAACTGGGGCGCCGACAAACTGGCCAAGTTTGTAAATTTGGGTGAGGGTCTCGGGGCAACCGTTCTGCTTCGGTAACCTCTCGAAAAGAAGAAGTTCGGGGAAATCATAGGAAAAGACAAAGGTCAAAAAGATTCCTGTGCAGCAGGAACAGGAAGGGGGTTGAGCTTTTGGCCAACAAGGTGGGGGGGTGCACGAATTGGCGAACTGAGGGGGGCTTCAGGGAGTCAAAATGTATGGAGGTGGCGATTGAATCCGGAAGAAAGGGGACCAGGGTTTGAAATGGGAAGAAGAAAAAGGGGGTCCGTAAGAATGGGCGGAGGGGGTTCTTACTGTCCCGTGTAGGATCACACGCCAAATAACAAGTTCATAAGGAGAGAACCCCATACTCCTCGTTGGCATAAGTTAAGCGGTAGGGGAAAGAAAAACAAAGAGAGGACAAGAGGTGGGGACTGGGTCGGGTTTAGAAAAAACCCTGGTTCCAAAGTTCCTGAGAAGGACGGTACCACGGACTACAGGTCAAAAGCTTGGGGGGAAACATGGCGAATGGAGGGAATAGCATGTCCAACGCACGGCACCGATATCGAAATGCTTCAAAGGGGGAAGAAGTGGTCGCCCCCACCGAGGGAGAACCTTTCGTGTGCAGGAAAAACATTTCACTGGGGTCGTACATGAAAAAAGGTCACCTGCCTCATACGGACTAAACAGGTGGCGGCCACGGTAAATCCACCGCAGGGGGAACACAACATCCAAGGACATGGGCTGTTCCACAAAACTGGAGGTCAAGCCGAAGTGAGGCAAATACGAAGAACAAGTCACTCAAACGGATCTGTCGAGGAAAGAAACAGACAGGTAAGGGAGGTGGGGCGACAAACACTAGCTTGTTTGGGTGTACAGAGATGCTCTCGCCGAGAATCGGGCTTGGGTCAGGAAGCTTGTTCAGGGATCAACTATTTGTTGCGAGTAAAAGGCTGTGGGGATAAAGAAAAGGGTGTGGGCTGGTTTTAGAAGAAAGTTTGAAGAAAAAAATAAACGAACAAAACGGGACCACGGGAAGTCATAGCACAAAAAAGGGAAAAGTCGGGAAAAGGTTAGGTTTAATAAACAAAAATCAAGGAAAAGGGTCCAAGGGAAAACGGCAAGAACGAAGGAGACCCACTTGAAAGGGGGGGGGGTTTTGTGGGGACAGGACAGCCAAAAAGGGGGGTTGGGCAGGAAAATGAGCTACAATGGGGGAGGGGGGATATGGTGGGGGAGGGGGGAATCTTCTAGGGGGGTTTAACGAAAAGAAAGCAAGGCAGTGCTTTGATACTAATCAAAAAGAGGAGGGGCGTCTGGGGGCGGCAGTCCATCAAGCGCCAACGATCACTGTCAAAAGACGAGCAAAAAAAATGGTCTAGACGAGGCCGGTAGGTTCCCCAAAAAATCTAAAACTAGACCTAAACGGCGTGGTGCGGGTTACATCCAGCTGGGGATCTTCTCAGGAAAGAGGTAAAAAACAGGAAAAAAAAATCAAAAAAGCCGCAAAAAACAGTGGGGGGCAAAAATGACATCAAGGCCAATAGTGGCACCGGGCAAGACAACCATCGAGCGGGGACATAGACTTTAAATGCAAGCTAGGGGGACGAACAAGTAAAAATCCTTACGGCCGACGGGGCAAGGCCGAAGGGGGGGGGCCGAAACGCCCGCGGGGCTCCAAGTAAGTTAGCAGGGAGGGGGCAGATTTGGGGGAAAATCCAAGAATCCCGACGAAAAAACACCAGACGGGCGAAAAGACTGTCTCAAAAAAAGAACACATTGGGAAGGAGGAAATAGAGGACGGGCGTCGGTGAAAATTATCAAAAGAGAAATCAGGAAAAGCAAAAAGAAAACTTGGGAACTTGCGCAAAAAAAAATAAGGCAACCAGGGAATTTGATTCTCCGCCGAATGGGGGAAATGGGAAACATATGCGAGAAAAACGGAAATGAAGGGTTAAGGGGACTAAAAAGAGGCTAACAACTGGGAAAGGGAGTGCCTTATGTAAAGGGTTTCCTGGAGTAGACACAACCACGAACTTCGGGGACAGAAAACTTGCATTGTTGGTTGAGGTTCCCTGGAAACTGACATCCGAAGACGGCCAAAAGCTGAAGGCAAGCCAAAGCCAAAAAAAAAGCTTCCGGGTCGGGGTCCAAAGTGGAGAAGGGGAAGCAGAGAAGCAAACTGTCAAACTCATGCTAGAACTGAGGAGCCAAAATCTTAACGAAGAATCGGCGTATATTTCGTGGCAAGAACTTTCGAAGCACCGCCTAGAGAATCACATAATAAGAGCTACCAACCGGCAAAGTTTGAAGGGGGGCTTGTGGGTAGAAGAGCGGGCCACAGAGCCGCCTCAGAGAGAAAAGAGAAAGTCAGGGGGACCTCTAAACTATGGACAACGGAACTTGATCCCGGAACAAGAAGAGGTAATTAATTTATACGGAAGGAAAGAAGCAAAAAAAAGATCAACACGGTTCCTGGGGCAAAACCGGGGGTTTTGGGGTGCCCGAACAAGTAGAACCCACGGCAAGGGGGAAAAGAATTAAGGGTTAACCCCGGAGGGGGCTTCGGTGACAGTTACGGAAAAGAATTCATCCCAGCAGGGGTCAAAGCCACAGTCAATCGAGTTTGGGGGAGGGGGACAAGATAAAGGCAAAGGAGTGGAAAAGGGGTGAAAAAATCGAGACATGAAAAGAGCGGGTACAAGTTTCGTGGTTAGTCAAGGACGCAAATTCTAGGTGAAAATATGACAGGAAAAATAGGTCAAGCGCCTCGCACTTGTGCAGTGCGTCAAACATGGGAGGGGGATAAAGTCACTGGTTTGGGTGTTGGCAAGACGTGGGGTGGAGGGAGAACGCTGGAGGAAAAGTTCCCGGCGTTAAAAGAGAAAATCAAGGGAATAAATTGAACGCAATTACCGCCGAAGGTGGACGGCAAGGGAGTTAAGACTGTCTTTTGTGTCCGTCAAGGAAAGGCCGCCCCGTCAGACGAAAAGGGTAGGAACGGTTAAGGGGGGGGAGACAAAGGGCGAAAACTGGAACGGGGGCGAGACGAAAGCAAAGAAAAAGATGTCGACGCGGGGAGGTGGTGGTGTGTTTCCGGCAGAAAACAAGGATAGTGACAGAAGAGACAGTTGGGGAAGAGGAACCGTAAGGAAAAAAAAAGCCCTCAAAAACGAGGAAACGGAAAAAAGGCCGCATGGTGTTGTCTCCCATGGAAGGAGAACCATTGGTAGTCAAGCGCAAAACAATTCACGGCAAGAAAAAACTAACCAAACGGCTCCGCCCAAACTTTATTTTAAACCAAAAGTAGCCCGGAAGGTTTGAACCAAACCTCCGTCCCCCCCTCAGCGCTCTTGCGCATAGGGCGGGCTGGATTGAAAACTACGTCCCGAGGGAAAAAAAAAAAAAGCCTGTTCGCCCAGTGGGGAGTCCCAAGTTGCACCGCAAAAACAGCCACAAAAAAAGAAAAAAAACAACCCCACCTCAAATTAAGAGGGTCCTCGAAAAAATCAACAGACTTCTAGAGCTTCATACCGGGAGGACCGGAACTGGGGGGGCGAACCACAATCAAAGCGGTCGTTCCGGGAACAGCGACAGGGGGCCGGTACCAGACTAAAAGGTCATACGGGGGGGAGTTACGGAATCGACTGGGGGGACGAAAAAAAAGCAAAAATTGGGTTCCCATCTAAAAAACTTTGGAGCTTCAGGGGACCCAGGTAAACAAAGCAGCTGGGACACCAAACCAAAAGCTACCCGTCAGAATCTCGCAAAAAAAGAGGTCTACAGGGGGGGGACTTGGGGCACTCGGTTGCCCGCCTTTGGAAGTTGAGCCTGTGGTTGTGACGGAGAAAAAAAAGAGGCAGGGAGGAAAAGGATAAAAAAACAGCGTGGGACGAACCAGAGGAAAATGGTCCCATATCTGGAAAAAAGGGGAAAAAAATAAAAAATAACAATTCCGTTGGGGCTATGAGGGGAACGTTTCACTGCTCCGACAAGGGGGAAACTTGTGGTCAGGCACTATGTGGGGGACAGGTCGGCTTCACGATTCGAAAATTTCACTGCCGATAGACTATGGGTCAAAACCCTAAAACAAGGGAAGAAGGGGTTTCTTGCAACTGGGGAACCACCATCGAGAAAGGGCCCATAGGCAGTTGAAGGCTCAAGCTGAAAAGAGTTGAACGTGACTGGCCCGAAAAATCCCCAGGAAACGGGGAACATTGAAGCCGGATTTTGAAAAAACGGCTCTGAATCAACAGGGGTGAAGCGTAGTGAGGAACAGGGCAGAACTAATGAGAAAAAAAACTCGGGAGGGAAAAACTCTGGGAGAAAAGACCCGGTGAAAAAGGCTGAGTATCAGTAGAAAAAAAAAACTCAACAACCAGGGTTACAAAACTGTTTGCCCAGCGATTGTGGCTGGGGAATTAGGGAAAAAAAATCAACACAGGAAGGCATGTAATGTCGTAGGGAACCAGGGGCTGCATGTAAAAGGAAAATGTAAAAGTGCTTAGAAGACTTTCAGCCATATTCAGGCAACTGAAAAAACAATCATGACATCAGACATGGGGGAAAACGTGAAGGCTTGAGGGGATTTTCTAAGCCAACGGCTGGTCCGGCGACCACAGCAGGATAAGTTCAGTCGCTGCGTCGGGGTCCGGAGACCCAGCAAAAATGCCGCGATATCAGAAAACCACTTAACTCCACTAGGTCAGTCGAAAGGAAGATATAAGGAAAGTTAAAAACAAAACCGATGTGAAACTCTATTGGGGGGTGGGGGGGTTTTAACGGTAATTACTTGGAAAGTTTACCCGCTGAGGGAGTCCGGAGGAGCGAAAGCACCGTGGACGAGGCGGGCCGGGCACACGAAATAGAAAAGCGTTAAGAGCAAGTCGTGCGTCGGGACTGGAAAAAGGCCAAGGGGCATCTATGGCCGCCCGAAACAGAACGCGCCATCTTGTTCGTAGGGCAGGTCCAGCGCGAAAACTCACACTCAATTGCAAGCCAGACCCAAAAAAAAAACAAAACAGCCTGAGGGGGTGGCCGGCAGTTAAGGGTGGGTTTTGGTTGTTTGCCTGTGGGGGGTTGCCACAGGGAGCACCGGGGGACCACCGTAGCTGAAAAAACGGGCGAAAAAATGACCCGGGAATCGAGGAGGGATCCTAAAAAGAAACTGGGGTGCAGACCACAAATCGAACTGGAGGGGCAAGTTTAAACGCGGAGGAACACCGAGAGGGACGTCCGGACCACGACCCAAGATACGTAGGTGAAAAACGATATTTTTGCTGTCGTGGGTTGGACGGGAAAGGGTGGGTTGGAGGACCCTTAAGTGCAGACCACAACCAACTGGCGGGGGTGTGGCTGAATAAATGATCAGGACTGGATCCCTGAGCATCCTGAAAAACGGCCTCTTTATAACCTCAAGAGGATTTCATGAGGACCTTTACTAAAAAACAGAACGAAGTCCATCTACCTTCAGGTCCAGCCCCACACACAAACACCCCCAAAAACAGATTACATATAGGGCGCCTTGCTTTGGCAGCAAAAAGGGGGCAAGGAAAAGGGCTTCAGCCTCAAAGGTTCTAAAGCCAAAATCCGTTTCGAAAGGCGGTTGAAGGACGAAGGGAACGCAATGGTCTTCGGAGAGAAATCAACGTCGAGCGCCCGCAATGGACGATGCCTGGTGGGGAGAGAAGGCAACAGAAAAAACATCCCTAAAAAGAATTGGGGGGGGGTCCGCAAAACCACGGATCGAGGATCGTTACGACTGGGACCATCCTCATGGCCGATTGCAACGGGGACATATGTCCGACGGACCTCAAAAAAACCTTACCCAGGACCGGGGGGGAGGCGTGAGCGCAAGGAGAGGAAACCGTTTTTTTTTAGGAAAATAGGTAAGCACACGGTTGCCGGTCTGAGAAATGACCAAAACCGGTGACAATCGCACGAAGTACGTTTAGGTGTGGGCGTGGGGGGAAGAGAGTGCCTGTGGGTTGGGGTGGGGGTTTGTTCCGTAGCCACGGTAAAAAAAAGGGTTACAGGAGGCCCTCCGAGTGGCTTTCGGCATCGGAGGGGGTGGAGAGAAACTCGGTGGAAATACAACGGCAGCCAAAAAAAAATGTGGAGACTAGCTGGTCTTACAACTTTTTTGACTTGGGGGTTCTTAGGTGTTCGGCAGCCACCGGGCGTAAAGAGCAACAGTAGCGTTTGTCAACCGAAAGGGAGGGTGGACGAAACTCAGGGACACACGAACCCCGTGGGGGATGTTTTTGGGGTGTGAAGACTCGGAGGAGAGGGGAGAAAAGGTGTGGAAAAAGAGACCCTCACCCAGGGGACAACTACTTTTAATTGGGGTCTAAGAAAAGTTGTCCAGGGAAAGAAAGAGGCGACGCCGGACTTCGAGCGAAATTGGGAATTGCCTGTGGGGGGGGGTTCTGCCAGACGAGAGCAAAGGGCAGACATTTCAAACGGCAAGGTCATAACTATGCTGGAAACTTCCCAAGAATGTGTCGGGCAGAAAAAAAAAGAAGGTCCGCCCGCAATGGGGGAATAACACGGATAGAGGGGGACACGGTGTTGAGGGGCGCCTGGGGAAAGTCAAGCCGAGGGCAAAAGGTCAAGCAAGGGAGAAACGCGAAAACCTCTGCTCGATAAGTGGTGGGGGGACGTTCCTAGGCCTCCTGGTGTTCAAGGACATGTTGTCAGGGTGCAGCGACTCTAATAACTAGAAAGAGGCGAGTTTCTGCCTCATTCGAGGAGAGGGGGGTTGGGATCCTTCCGGGGGTGTGAGGACTCATGGACTATACAAGCCGGTGCAAAAAAAAGAATGGATCTTCTACGGTGCTTGGTTGACAGGATAAGAACCACCAAAGAAGGAAAAAACCCAACCATGCGAAAGACGTTTCTGACGAATTGACAGTAAGAAAAAGAAACACTTTGGAGAATTAGCGACGAGTTAGACCATGGTATGAACGTTTTTACCTCATGACAGACATAGGGCTACAACAAAACCACGGAGAGAAATAAAGATAGGGGTCCATGGAAAAAGAAAAAGGGAAAAGAAACAAATGCATTCCGAAAAAATTACCGCGCAGACGCCCAACACATGTCAGGGGACTGCAACTGACCAATCGAGAAAAAAATAGGGGCAGTCAGGGCGCAGACGATTGCGGAAACATAGGTGCAAAAGCAACAGGTAGAAAGCACAACTGAATCCCGACAAAATCATGGCAGGATAGGGGGGAAAAAGTATACCACTAAAATAGGGAGTTGCCGCGGGCAAGAAAAGCGAACCTGTAAGTAAAGGCAAAATAAGAGCGACGCCGCCGGGCAAGGTCGGAAGCATTACAGGAGGACCAGGCCAAAAAACGAGTGAGGCGGGGGGAAAAGCGGCCGCGAAGCAAAACCAAAAAACGAGCCAGGGGATTGAGCGCGAGCCGAAAAAAAACTGGAAAAAATGGCCAAAGAAGGGAAAAGCTAAAGCCTGTTGGGCGGAAAATGGGGCGCCAAAAGCGAGGGCTCCAAAACAGAGAATCCTGAACCCCATACGTGCTAATCGAAGTGACTGTTTTCCTGTTACAGACGGAAGCACTGGATTGGCACAAATCCGGACCGTGAGGGTCGATGTGGGTCAAGATAGTTTGTAACAATAAAAACAGGTCGCCGACAGGCCCAAAACCTCAAAAAAAAAAAGTCGATATGAGGGGGGGGAAGCGAAAAGGAGAATTCACTGGGGGGGAAACCGGCCGACCTAACACGTGAAGGGGTTACTCAAGTGTTGTCGGACAATGCTAGATTCCGCTCTCTTCTGATCTAGCCCAAAGAAGGGGGTTTGGGCTATCCCTCCAAACTGTAGGGAAAACAAAGTGCGGGCAGTGGGAGTGGGGCGTCATTCAATCAACCTTTCGAAAAAGGCGTTCCTGAATGAAACTTAGCCCTTTTTATCAAACCTCGGTCCAAATTAGGGGCTGCCCCCGGAATCGACTTAGTTGGGGGGTGTCCATTAGAAAAGACGACGCCTGGGTTAATCCACCCAGTTGAGCTGTCGTGAAGTGATTTTAAATGGCTGATTGGAACGGACTAAAGGGGGCACTTGCAGGCGGTAAAAGGGGGCAGCTGGGTCCGGACAACTGCCAGAAGGAGTACAGACTTCTCGTTAGTAAGTCAATCGGGAACAGGAATGAGGATAAAAGGAGGCAATCGTCTACGCAGCCGGAGCACTGCCGTGAAGGACAAGAAAAATGAAAATGGCGTAGGGGGGATGGAGGGAAAAAAAGGGATCCAGCAAACGATGCATTGGCGACAGAGAAAGGACGCGACTAAATGCGAAATAAGACTTTGGCCGAACAGAAGCCGGCCCAAAAACGAAAAAAAAAACGAGATGGGTGGATGATTCAGGAGGCACGAAAGCCCATGGTGGGTGTACCTCCCGACAAAGCAAAGATAAGAGTGGGAATCATAAAAACGATTGACCTGGACCACCCAAACCCCCCAAAAAAAAAAGAAGCAGAGGAAGCGGGGGCTGCGAATTGAGAAGGCGCGTTTCAAAAAAACTTAGTAGTAACTTAATCATAGGAAAAGCCGCGGCAAGTGTCATTCCGGGCCCGAAGATGTTGGTGGGCAGGGGCATGCTTCTGGCCACGATAAAAGAAAAAGTCTTTGACGACGGCAACGCTTGTCATCTTAGAGTCATAATCTCCTCTTAGGAGCTACCTAAAAAGAACTTTCCACTTCAAGTATGTGGTTTTCCTATCCAAAGACGGCTCGCAAGGGAGGCTTCCACAAGTGCTGGCAAACACCGGCGTGGTTGGGAGGTTTGTTTGAATCTATAAAGAATTAGCACGGGACGCCAAGATCACAAGCACACGAAGCAATAAAGGGGCACATCCTTCAAAGCGGGGGCGCGGGAAAAGGGCAGGGCGTCTGGGAAAAATACAAAAAAAAAAAGTTTACCTACAGAAAAAAGGGGCCCCGGGACGAAGTAAGGCCAGAAATTGCACGGAAACGCTGGACTCGTCCGGATCGCATTACAGGGGGGGACGACGATAGAGAGCTAATCCGCCATCAGAAAGTAGTGACAAAAAATCGGGGGGGGGACGGAACCGTTGGTGAAAACTGCCCGATCTAAAGGAAGAACAAAGGGGATAGGAAGGGGGGGGAGAAAATCCGAGAAAAAGCGGCCAGGGGCTCAAGCAAGAGCATAACAAACACGGGCATAAAGCAGTCCCGAGGGGGGTGCCAAAGCACAAAAAAAACCAACCGCAAGACACGTCCAAAAGAAAATTCTGGTCAAGAATACGATTGCCAAATGAGTCTAGAATACAAGGGGGAGCCAGGTGTAAAAAAAAAAAAAGATCCCATGGCAATTTGGAGAACGAAAAAGGTCGGGGAAAAAAAAATCCTTCGGGGGGAGACAGAAGAAAAAGCACAAAGTCCGGGGCACCACGGAAGTGACGTGGGGGTGTGCTTGTTGATCGCACTAATCAACTCGAGAACGGGGTTCAAACAGGAAGGGGTTGTATAAAACCAGGGCAAGTGCGACGTCTAGAGAGGGCGCGCAAAGACTGTCAAGGGGGCTTCAAGAGAACAAAGGGGAAAAAAAGACCTCCGATTCACAGTTCCGGCGGAGAATCGCACCGCCACAAAAGTACCAGGGGGGTGCAAAAAAAAAAGGGTTATCCCATACTGGGACAATTGGGGGGTCATGGGGTTCATGGTGGGGGGTTTGGGGGGGATCAAGCAAAGGGGTTGGGGGAAAAAGGGAAAAGTATCAAGATCGGCAAAAGATGGAGGAAAATGCGGTGTAAGGACCGGGGGGGGCCAGTCCGGTGTGAGGCAGCAGGGGAGAAAAGCAGAAAGAAAAAAGCGTCAATTGTTGTGATACAACAAACAGCACAAAAGAAGGGAAGAGCCCCTTTGAACTTTAGAAAAAGGAGAAAAGCAAGGGGGGAGGGAAGGGGGGCCTTGGGAAACAGCGGCCGGCCTGAGGGTACCAGAATAACAAAGAAGTCAATGAAAACTGGGAAAGCAAAAGGTCGATCGCG
>Ga0179591_1191549_pt1 | contig 16367 bp, 12 predicted proteins | sample CZOMad2_1_08_16f_FD_182891 | JGI IMG/M metagenome (GOLD analysis project Ga0179591, IMG submission 182891) | Vadose zone soil fungal communities from Angelo Coast Range Reserve, California, USA - CZOMad2_1_08_16fungal (PacBio error correction) | ecosystem: Environmental > Terrestrial > Soil >...
TATCTAGGGCAGGAAGGCGTGGAAAATCAGGGGGTAAAAGCGCGGGGGGATGGACACCAATTGACCTCGTTCTCCTGCCCGTTGCTGCAGGGAACGGAGAAAACGACCGGACTCGCCGATTTAAGAGAGCAAAGAGAACGGCTTTGCAGGAGGAAAGCGGCTTGGGGACTAGCACGAAAACATGGGGGCTACTTCAACCCCCGGGTTAACCTGAGGCCTTCCTGGTTAAAACGGCCGCAACGTGTCGGAGGGAGGAGAGCAGAGTATCCACTTTGCATAATCCAAAAAAAAAAAGTAACGGGAGCTTCAAACTGGCGACGAAATCCGAGCCTGGGTCTGGGGCAATTCGAAAAACGGGCATCGCCGACGGGGAAACTCGACATCGGGGAAAGGACTCCTTTAGACAAAATGTAGAGGGGGAAAAAGCCTGGCCCCCGCCTATATCCTCAGAAAAACCACAATGGTCCGGGACAGGGGGGGGCATTCACCCAAGAAGGTGGTCCTTCTCCTACGCAGGAAAAGCCACGGTCACCAACGGGGGGGGGACGGTGAACGAGTGGGGAAAAGGGAGAATATTCATTATCACTGCCAGGAAGAAAAAACGGGACCTAAACCAAAGGGATAGGGGACACGGAGCACCGAAGGGGGGGGAAAAGTACCAAATACCTATGGGGTCTTCTGGGGACTGACAACCGCCGCGTAGGAAACCCGAGGGATGGGCCCGAAAACTGGTCTGGATGAAAAAAAAGGAAGTGAAAAACGAACAGGTGATAAATCGCCGTTAGTGAATTACAGGGAATGAAAACAAAAAAGGAAAAAATAAACGAGCCTCACATAACATCCTCTGTCAATCATCGAGGGGGAGACCGCCCGGGTGATGGGCCCTGAGGAGGACTCGTGCAGGGAACTATAATAAATAAGAGCCCGGGCAATCCAGGGGGACAACTCACCCGCGCAAACTACAAGTCCAAAGTCTAAAGGAAGGAAGGGAACGCTTATGGTCATTGGATTTTTCCTTGAGGTTAACATGCAACGTTGTGGAAAGGAGGGGGCAAGGAAGGCCCTCGGACCTACCTGTCGTATCGAAGGCCGCCACTTAAGGGAAAGTCTTTTAAAGAAGGAAGTCTCGGTCTAGAATCAAAGACCTTCGGTGACCGAGAGATAAAACAGTTTTGGGAAGAAACTCGGGTCGCAAAAGCAAAACGGAAAAAGCGAGGGGGGAACTTGGTCGAGTTACCCCCAGATGGTAAGCTGCAAGTTATGGGGTGACTGAGGGGAATTGAAAGGGGGTGTTTCCGGAGGAAAAAACGGAGTGGGACAAGGACTTAACCAAAACAAAGTGTGTACATCGGGTGTCCTGGTCTGGTAGCAACTAGCACTGTTGGAGGGTGCCGAATCGGGGACAACAAAACGTGAGGGTGTAGTGTTTAGGATTATCAGTTCCCCAACTGCCAGGTGGGGACCCGCGGGGTACAACGATATTAGGGAAAAAGCCAGGAACTGGGGGGGGGGTTTGGGCGGGACCCAGAAGGGGTTTAGGGAGGAAAAAACGTGGTCAAGGCGTGTTGAGGGTCTTGGTGCCAAATGGACGCCCTCTGGGAGGGGGGGAACCCAAGGTAGATTGGTCAGGGGGTTCGGAAAAGATGAAGAACGGTTAGTAGAAAAACAAAACGGGGTCCGGGAAAACGCCCTACTTGGGGGGGCGGAGGGGGGAAGACCCTTGAGCAAGCAAAACTTTGGCAGGGGGGGCCAGGCGGGAAGAGGGTAAGTGGGACGGCTGGGCTCGTTTAGGCCACATCGGTTCGGGGGAACCGGCGGAAAGGGAGGCTCCCGGGTCAAAGGGTCCCACGGGTTACAGGGGGGGGAAAGGAAGTAAAACCGGGTGTGTGAAGAACCTTTTTCTTGGCAGGTGCAAGGAGGGAACGTTGGTGTAGTGGGGCAAACAAAACTTTTTGGGGTAAAAAAAAAAAGAGGAAGGCAGAGGGGGGGAAAGGGTGGTCGGCTGCCGGAACCATGGTCCCGAACATTTGTCGAAGAGGGAAAAACAAAGGGACTTTTCTAGACCCAGAAACCGGGGGGTTAACGACCTAGTGAGACAAACGATTGAATCTTTAAGGCCGGGAAATGAAAAAATAAAGGGACAACAAAAAAAAATTTGAAGTACTCCAAGAAAATCATACCATTGTCCCCACCTTGGGGGGGGGTTGGCCAGGTTGGCCCAAATTGGGACCTCTGTTTATACTAAAGTAAAGGTGACCAGGGTGAACAGGGGGACAGAACGGAAGCAGCAGGACCTTGGTGGTCGCTGTCGAAGGGGTCCAAATCGTTGAAGTGGGGGGCAACGGCCGTTGGCAACAGACAATCTGTAGGGGGGCAAAAAAAGGAAAAGGGGGTAGGGGCGGGGGGTTAATTCTGGGGGTGAAGCGCCAGGAAGGGGTTTTGGGGGTTTGGATCTTCCAAAGTGGGGGGGGGGGGGGCAAAACGGGGCAAGAGGGGCGTAATACCGTGAACGTTGAAAAAGTAGCCGTCCTAATTTGAGCGCGAACTTTGTCTGACAAAAAAAAGAGGGTGTTTCAGAAAAGGTGCGACAGCACCTTTTTTGCGCAAAAGGGACGTGGGGTTCATTGGAAGAGAAAAGGAAGAAATTTGAAAACGGGGAAGGGAAGGGCTGCTAAGGCATGCAACGAAAAAACCCTGATAACCCCCGGTGGACTCAAAAGGGCGTCGTCACAAAAAAAGTTCCCGTCCAGTGAACTAAATGGGTTCCCTTTATCGAAAAAAATGGGGGGTTGAGCGCCATCAGAAAAAAAAAAAAACCACAAATGATAGGAGGAAAAAGAGAGAGAGAGAAATTAAAGCCCTTAGTTCACCTGGGAAAACGGGCTTGTGGACCAAAAAGGGAGGGTTCAGATGTCCACGGGGGGTTCAGAGTGTCGCTTGCTGCCACCAGGGGGGAGAAAAAATGACTTAAAAAAGGCCTACAAGGGGGGAAAAAAGGAAGGATGGGCAGGCCAACAGCAGGGCTTACCCATACAAGGGCCGAGAACTAACCCAGCTTTGAAGCTTCCAAAAAAAAAAGAAAAAGAAAAAAAAGAAGGAAAGGAAGCGCTCACCTGGCAATCACGACGTACCAATTACTTTCACCGCAGAGATGAAAGACCGCCAAGGGGGGAAACAAAAAGGGGGGCGCCTCCAACGAAAAAAAAAGACAAATGGAGGACCCCCATCGACAAAACGAACCCGACCAAAAGGCGCCTACGAAGGCCGTGGACCCTGCTCTGTCAGACGGTCACAGGTGCAAAGTCACGAGAAACAAAAAAAAGAAAAAACAGCTGAAAACAAAGGAAGAAACGCGGGGGGGTAATTCACGATACTTCGTCGGACACAGAAGTAACGGGAAAAAAAGGACCCCCCCCCCCGCAAAACAAACAACCCCATCCCGATGGCTATTCAAGATGGGAGGAGGGGGGGGTACACGCGAAAAAGAAGACTCCTTGACAAGAAGACCGAGTTCCGCAAAGGGAAAAAAACTCGTCCTTCATTAAAAGGAAAGGAACTCGGACAAGTGCTTACAGGTTTTCAAAGTACTACAACGTCAAAGTGGACCGGGAAAAGAGCCTAAAAAGTTCTGGAACTACAAAAGCACAGGCAAAGCAAAACCATGAAAGAACACTGTACTTCCGGGGGGAAACGACCACAGGGGAAATGGCCTGGTGGGACAAAACAGAGGGAACAGTACGGGCACGCACAACCTAAACACCAACAAGAAGTCCCTAAAAACATAGAGGACGCCTGGGGGAAAGAAAACTCGGCAAGACCTCATCCAACTATTGGGACGTGATCAGGGAAGGAAAGACCAGAAAAAAAAACTATAACACTGGTCTACCGAAGAAAAGTTTCCAGAAAAAACCACCCTTTTGAAAACTCTTCATCTTTAGAAACAAAACAAAGACCAAAGACTCCACGAACTTGGGGGGAAATACCTATGGAGAGGTTGAGGACAAACGAAGAATCAGAAAATTTTACTAACAAACACCTCCTGCCAATGACGAGTCCACAAAAAAAGTCCTTTCAAAACCTCAAAAGAAAGGTTGGTGTGTTGAACCTGCCACGGTTCCTGGTGGGACTCGCCCTAAAAAATAACAGAACGGGCTTAAAGCGACTTCAAAAACGTGTAAACCCGGCCGCAAAAAACCAGGGAAAAAAAAAAAGGGGGGGACCCAAAACACTTCCGTTTTGCGTCAAGAGGGGTCCAACAAAAAGAAAGGCTGGGAAAGAACACCCATACCCAGATAAACTTGGAAAACATCCTGGGGGGGGAAGAATCGACCGTCAAGCTAAGGTCTGGGAGGGGGACAAAAGGAAAGCGGAAAAAAACACGAACCCTGAGCGTCGTCGGGAAAAGAACAGGGCCGGACCCGAACCGCCGCTGTACGGTTGATTGAAAGGGCTGCCTCACCTTGTGCGACAACAGAGTCTACGAAGTGGGCTCGGGGTTTCCAAAATTAGCCTTGGCAAAGCAAAAAAGTGTAACGCAAGGACAAATCAAACAAAAAGCAGGGGAACTTTCCGAGGGAAGGTTAAAGGTCAAGGTCAGCAGTGACGCGAAACTGTATCTTGAAAGGTAAAAATCTTCCTGTTAGGAGGGGGCAGGGGAGGGAACTGGATCGGGAATAAGGAGAACAACAGCTTCCCAGGAAAACTTTATTTGTGGGAGATCCTAGCCCCATGGGACTAAATTGATTTGATAGGTTGAAACTTGGCCCAAGTTTCACCGCCCTTGGGGAAAAAAATCACAGGGAAGGACGCCCGCTGATATCCACTGTTTTCGTACAGGCCCCTGGGGAGAAAACCACGAAAAAAAAAAAACCCATCACATGCGCTCGCAAACTAGCGTTCTTCAATCACAAGCCGCAGAGGGTGACGGAGGTACAGGAGTCAATCCTTTTACCTAGAAAACTATGCGGAACCTCCCAAAAGGAACCGTGGTAAAGCAGCAAGAAACTTAGGAATGGAAAAGAAAAAGTTTCCGCGGTGTACCTAAGGGAGCGCCCGGACCAATACTACACGCTTTTGGGTAAAACAATTCCGGGACCATTGTTTTCTTAGAGATTGGCGGGGACAATTGTAGTCTTTAACTGCAGGGGCCACACTCTCTTTTTCCGCGGAGGAGAGGTCCAAGAAAGACTTGTAAGGGGGGAGAGGGGGGGGGGGGGAACCGCATCCTGGGCAAAACAAAAAAAAAACACGCTAATGGCCGGAGACCAACGGGTGGAAGCAAAGTTGAAGGGTGAAGGGAAGGGATACGAGGGGAAACGCTTCCTGCGGAAAAACTGGAACGAAAAGACCGAACCTCAAAAAAAAACAGGTTGACCGGGGGAGCATGGGTTAAACCTCTAGGGGGAGGAAAGTCAACGAGCGGAGACACAGGGGGGCCACTCGGGGGATCTCAATCACGCGAAAAAGAAGTTATTTGTCCGTACAGCCACAAACCGGGCAGAGGCCGCACGAAACCTTTTTCAGGTAGAACAAAACGGAGGCCATCAGAAAGAAGTGCCGCCCCCGCCCGCAACCCGGTCCCGAAGGCGTACCCAAAAAGAGGTCTCCGGCAAAAATCAAAAGAACGAGGGATAACAAACAAGCCGAGTAAGGTAGTGGGCGAGCGGCTTCTGCGAGTGTAACCATCCGGAAGTCCAGGGGATGAGCGGCAAAGACTCGCCTGGGGCTAATAGGTGCTGCGATCCGCAACACTTGGTCTGAACATGGTCTTCTCGTGGATGGGGGTCAAAACCTTCGACACCTTTTTTCCATTGGTGTAAGGAGGCACAACAATGGGGACTCTCCATTGAGGGAGTAGAAAAATCAACGGCCCAATCAGGGCCGCGGCTGTGGGGACCGATGGAAAGATGTTGGGTGAGGGGAAAGGGGGGACCCCGTACAAAAAAAACCGTCGGCGTTGAAGAAGAAGTTAGACCACCGCCCCTCTCCCCCTGTAAAAAAAGGATCTCTCAAAGGGGAAGCCCCAGAAAGGGAAAACAGGGCCTGCACGAGAACGTTGCAACCAGAAAGCAAAAAACACGTTGGAGGGGTCAAACTGGAAAAAACCAGGTCCGGCACTTTACCCCTAAGACCACATTAACCCCTCCAAGGAGGAACCTGTAAAAGGGGCGTGCAGCAACGTGTGATCCGGAACGAAGAAAAAAAAACCTCGAGTTCTCCGCCTGTAAAAACCGTACCACTCGTGCAGTTAAAATGAAATTCCTCAGCCTGAAACAACAGGAACCAAAGAAAACTAATAAGTGGGACAGTGTGTCAGACTTGCGGAAAGAACCACAGCGGTAACCAGGGGCAGTGGCTATTAGAGCGAGCCGCATGGGGGGGAAAACACACCTGATACCTGGAAAGAAAAAAAACACCAGGTGCGCTGTGTGAGGACACCGCCAAGATAGGCCTTGAAAAGGTGGATCAAAACCATCCGATTGGGGAAAGCACAAACACAGGCCTGCCCATGATCTTTGCACAAGCATGTCAATTCAATAACAAAAAGCTCAGTTCCTACCGAACCACAGGGAAAAATGCAATCGACGGCACACCTGAAAACGGCGACTGGGTTGCAGAACTGCAAAAAAACGGTGAAAGGATTATCCAGGGGAACGTTCAACGCACGAGGTGTCACTCTCGCCGACTGAAATTTCAACGATGCGTGAGGAAAAAAAAACTCGAAACAGACCATACCGCAGAAAAAAAAAAAACCCTAAATTCTTGAAGGGGAAACAGCGGGGGTGACTGGTGGCCCCAAAAGTGAAGAAAGGCACCGATTCATCTGATTCGCGGAACAACCTTGTTGGGGCCTCTAAAACCTGGTAAGCTCCAAACCAACGGGGGGTGAATAAAAAACAAACTTCAGGGACGAGGGCTGTCGTTTGACGTACTCCCCTCGAATGGCAAAGGGAGGCAAGCGGGAGTTGAGATATCAGCGTACAGTGTGAACCGACAATTCTAAAAAAAGCGGGCCGGTCCGTTGGTTTGGGAAAAGACAGGGTTGGGGGGAGCACCTCCCCGTCGTCGAAGTAGCGGGACAGTGGTCACGACAAGCTTCAGGAGGGCAGGCCACGCGGTCCCATACCCGGCCATTTGGGGGTGGTACATGGCGGGGGACAGCCGCTTGAGGGGACGGCGTCACGGGACCTAGGGAAAAAAGGATGTCTTAACGAAAACCCTGGCCAGAAATAAAAAATTTAAGTAAGGACGCGGGTTGGAAGAAAAATGTCGGGTCAATCACTGGTCACACCTAAAAAGGAGAGGCCATGCGAACAAAAACAGTGCTAACAGGTCAGGTTCAATAAGGGGCCAAAGCTAGGGAAAAAGGGGAGAGAAATCCGGGTGGGCATTACACGAATTCTCTAAAAAGACCTGCTGGGACATCAAAAAAAAGGAACTCAAAAAAAAAACCCGACCGGGCTCTGGGTGTTAACAAAAGCGCACCTCAGAAAACAGGTCCACCGAGAAAAAGAACATTGGGCAGGCAATTCGCTTAGTGGGGCCAATTGAAAAGCCACTCGGCAAAAGAGGAAGGCGGAAAAAAATGGCGCCTGTGGGTCCTCGACAGTGTTAAAAGAGATCGGCCCAGAAAAGACCCAGGTTGAGGTTAAAACTGCCCCTTTTCGGCTGGCGAGCAAGTTAAGCTCAGAACACTCAAGGGAAGAAAAAAAAAAAGTACGTCCTCCACGAAGGTCCAGGTGACTCCTGCTCAGTGAGTTAGATGGAATCGTTAATCTAAAAACGATAGTCAAAAAAATGTGAAAAAGGAACGAACTGAAACGGACCCACTCCCAAGCCAGATCGGGATTGAAAAAAGCTATTGGACGCGGAAAAAAAAAAACGGGAACTACTAAATGGCACAGGGAACCGGCTGACGGCTTGTGACAAACAAAAAAAAGTAGGAGGGAAACGAGGACTCAAAAAGAAAGTGAGTCTAAAACGGCTAACTGGGGCACTTGCACCAATCTCACCTAAACTTGCTAGTCAATTGAAAACTCGGGAAAGGGACCCAAAAGGGGGAGGACAGAAAAACTCTTCCATGCAAAAATCAGGGCCTTCGCCGAAAATCCTCGAACAGGAAGCCTTGCTCAGACATCTGCAATCGGAAAAAAGCCTTTGCAGACTTTTCACTCGGTCACATGGCCCGCTGGTAAGGGCCCTTCAGAGCTCAATCTCCTTAGCTCTGAGGAAATTGGGGTGCGGGAAGGACACCTCTCTGATTTATATGTGACAGGAAAAATGACCTTCGAGCCAACTCAGACTAAAGGAAAAAAAAAACCAAACAAAACAAAAAAACGTGAGTAGGGGAAAATAGATAGATTGGAAGACGGGGGGAAAAACGGACTCCACATTCCTCCTGGAAATCAGAGACGATGTCGGGTGTAGATCACAAATTTTCTCCCTGGGAGGTAAATAGTAAACACAGGAAAAAAAGCGCCCGGGACCGGACTGGGACAGAAAAAGCAAACCAGGGGGTCAACGTTACCCGGGCAGGCCCCGAAGGATCCATCTGACTCAATATGAAAAAGCACTAGGGCAGGACGTGAACGCGTGGGGGATGCCACTTCCAGTCAACCCTTCTCACAAACCTCTCCTCAAGGCTTGGTGAGCGCGGGAGACGCTGGACTTCCCAATGTAGGGTTCTGACGGTAAAAAAGATACGCTAGCACACCCGTTTCAGGGAAGCCAGGTCCACGGGTGCGTGGTTGTTGGGGAACGCAAAAGAGTAAAAGAGGGCGCGCGGGTTTGTTGTCGGAAAGACCATAAAACAAGAATAATGGGCCCGGGGGGAGCAGGTCGGGCCAGTTAGTCAAAAACCAAAACCGTGATCAAAAAGGAAAACTACGAGTGGGGTTCCGACGGCGGGGGTCAAAGAAAAAGGAAAGAACTAAAAATGCCACTCGTAACTGGGGAAGAGGGAAGGGCAGTACTGTTGCTTATTGCAGGGAAAAAAAAGAGATGGGGGAGAGCCACGCGGGGCACAGCAAACACCGAAAAGTGTCTCATTTCCCGAAAGGGGCAGTGTAATGTTTGCGATCCAGGGCACTAGAACAAGAGCGAAGGGGGGAGCGCAATCAAAAAAAAAGCCGATGCTCCAGCCTCAGGAAAAAAAAAGACGCACCTCGCAAATACATGGGCCCTAGGTGGCCTGAAAGGGGGAAGGAGGGGTAACCAGCAAGACGTTCGGAAGGGACGGGGGGGTTTGTTGACAATTTTTGCTGGTACACGCGGGGGGGCCCTTACGCAGCATGTACGTACTCGAAGAAAAAGAAAGAAACGAGAAAAAAAGCAGATGGCCCTGTTTGCACTGCGGGCAAAACCTCGCCCGTAAAGTTCCGGGGGGCCATGCCTTGTAAAGAGGGAAGTGAACGTAAGAAAAAAAACCGGGTTTCCTGGTTCTCTGGTCTGTCTTCCAGGTCGGAAGCCCAATCCGGCAATATAAGGACCAAAAGACCTGTGAACGCCCAGGGAACAGAAAAAAAGAAAAACTGGCCGTGACTGCAACAAACCGGCCTACCAGAAAAGAATGAAACCTAGACATATTACAACAGCTTATGTGGGGAAGGGCGACATCTTTGTGTCCAAACAACAGGAAACTTCACGGAACCTAAATTAGGGGTCCAAAAAAGCTACAACATATCAGCGAGCCGCCCTTCAAAAACCGAACCTAGTTGAGGTAAAGGGGGCAAAATCAAAAGGGAAAATCCGTCTCCTGGTCTCGTTAAAACTCAAGGCTGACCGTCCGGAACAGTAGGGAGGACAACCAGAACGACAATGCTCTCTACTCACTGCACTCAAACGCAAAGCGTACTCTAAAAAAAACCGGGCCTTGGGGACACGCGGGTCTGTGTTTCTTTGGTGAAGGCCTGGCCCTTCCAAGAAAAAAGAACCAAAAGAAAACCGTTCATGAAACCGGGAAGGCACTGAAAACAGTGGATGTTTAATGTCAAAAGGAAAAAAAAAGGGGGATTAAATAGGGTGAAGAATGTAGGGGGGGGGGGCAAAGGAAAAAGAAGAGGGGGGGGGTAAATCGTGGGGAAGGCGAAAGATTAAAGATGAGGTTGACGTGCTGACATGTTCGGTGAAAAAACGGAAAAAAAGAGCTGGCAGAAAGGGGGGGGGGGAAACAGTTGTACCCCTTGTGGTGTTCCTAAATCCCTAAGGGAGGGAAGGGCACCAGTAAAGGAACAAACGTGGTCTGCTGAAAGGTATTAAAAAGGGGGGGGTGGGGGGCAAGACGATCAAAACACTAGGAAAAAAACAACCATTAACGCGTAGTGAAGGCTGGGGCGTGAGTGTCAGTTCAAAAAAAAACTTCAAGGAAGGGAAAACACCATTAACTTAGGTAGTGGAGGGTGTTCCGGGGGTAGGAAAGCAAAAACTTTGGGAGTAAACCACTTTTGGAAAGGATGCCGAGGGAAACCTATGGTGGGGACTTCGGGCGGGTAAAAAAAAACGGATGGAAAAAAGACATCCAGGAAGAATCAAAATTCCTGGGGAAGAGTTGCTTGGACGCTGCAGGAAAATTGCACTTTAAAGTAAGCGCGCATCCGGAGGTAAAATGTACGCCAAAATGTCCGCTTCCACCGAAGGGGTTGAATTTCTCGGGAACTGTCCTCCAACCCAACGGGGAAAGATTGGCAGTCGGGGAAGTCCGTCATCACGGGAGCCTTTGGACTGCAAAAGGAAACAATCGGCCGGGAAAGAAAATAAGGACCTCTGTAAACCTCTTCAAACCAGGATGGCCTCCAGTCACCCCATCTATCACTACTATAACAAAAAAAAAAAAAAACCGGAAAAACTGCTGGGCAGGGACAAAGTGCGCGGCAGTCTTGAAAAAAAAAAAAGGGACCTGACAGCCAAAAGGGGGCAAAACACGCCGACTTCAAGGCAGAAAACGCGGAAACCTTAATGAATTTTGAAAACCAACCGTCGCAGCAGAGAACCTTACCCCTGTAGGGGTGGGTCTTCCAAGAACCTCGGTAAAGGGCCGCCTGGGGGAGGGATGAAAAAAAAATACTACCGTTCAGCCATTGTTGCGCCGACCACGGGGGGGACGGGGTAAGGCGGGGAACAGGCCAAGGGTATGAAAGGGGGGGAACACTCTAAACGCTGGGACTGCCCAAGGTCCGTTCTTGCTGAGGCAGGGCAATGGGAAACGGAATCCCGCAAAAAGCATTTGAAAAAGCTCAAAAAAACACGTCGAAAAAAAAAAAAAACGGCTGGGGAGAAAGGGGGAAGTGGCACTTGACTGCGCAAACAGGGCCTCCTGGGAACCAACCTAGGGACAAAACAAGGGAAAACGCCCAAAAGTCAAAAGAGCCCGGCAGGCATCAAACCGTTACTGACGGAAAAGGTTAGCAAGTCCCACAAGGTGGTTACGACCCGACCGAGCGGAGGAGGTTGGAACCATGCGTGAATTGTCAACAAGCCGTAACTCTTCCGAAACAGAAAAAGCCGACATCTTCTCTCACTTCAACTTGTAGACCAAACCCGACTACCTTTGTGACTACTAAACCTCTACACCAGGTCGGACTGGGGGGGGGGGGACAAGTCCGTAGAATGCTTACTCAAACTCCTTCAGACAGCAAGGACCTAACTTCAAGCAAAAAAATGTTGTCAGTGACAAGTCTGCCACGAGAAAAAAAAACTTCCAAGGGAGCCAACGGCCGAAGACTAAGGGGGGGAATCAGTAAAAGGGGCATCCGGGAAAAAGGAAGGGGGACGAAGAGAAATAAAGACCTAAAGGGGGGGGCGGCTGCTTAAGCAAAAAAACTCTCAGACAATTCGGGGGACCTAGGTCTCGGTCTGTGGCTTTTCTAACAAAAGTTAAACAAGGGCGAAAAACAGGTAAGAATGTCCGACGGGAGGGGAAGACGTTCTTTTTCAGAGGCGGACCATTCACGACTCTCAAAAACCTCGAATAAAATCTCTGTAAAAGCTTTCGGGGAAGACGACACCTGTTCTTTTTCCTAAAGCCTCACGATTAGTAAAATCAGAACTAAAGGAAAAAAGGCGTCTCCAGGGACCCGTATACCAAGAGAACAAAAAAAAGAATCCTACCTACCGGACGGGAGCAAAAGGGGAAGAGGTCCGGGGGGTATTTTTTGATTGGGGGCGGGTAATGGAGGAAAATTCTTTCACCACAGGAAAAAAACGGCTCCTCGAATACCCTGTTGTCTGCTCTGGGAACCACTAAATGTGAAGAACAGGGACTCAAAGGGGAAAAAAAGAGGTTGGTCACCCCGGGCGGTCCCGAAGAATGTTCGGTGAAACTACGAGCTGTTGGATTGGCGTCAGCACGGGGGGGGGGAATCAAAAGCCGAGACAGGCCCGGGGGGTTCGAAGGTGACCAAAAAAAGATCGTGAAAAAGCTTGGCCTGGCTTTTTGAATTGTGCCGGTGGGAGGGGGACGAAAAAAAAGCAAGGAGTTGTTGGCCAGGCCGCACTACGGCAGGGGTTTTGCCACCGGGGTTTTGGGGTCCCAACAGGTGGGAATTATACAGCCTGTTTGTAAGGGGGACAAAAGGGGATCCCTTTCTGGGTGGGTTGTAGGCAGATGCTTTCCACAGCAACAAGTTGGTTTCACCCACTTCTTGTCCGGCTGGGGGGGATCTTACCATCCCTAGGGGGTGTATGAACACACTGTAGATTAAAGGCGTTTTTCATCTCACTCGGGTAAACGAAAAACCCGGTCGGGCTTCCCCTTAGAGCCGGTCAGAGGGGTGGGGGTCTAACCATTGACCGAAGTGTTAATAAATCGGTCGGGGGAAGACTTAAGGGGTGGCGATGGAAAAAAAAAGGGAAAAGAATCCCGGGGTGAGCCCAAGAAATGTTTTGCTTTCCAGGAGGCATTCAAAGGTAGCGGCGTGGTGTAACGAGATGCTCTTCGGCCCAGCGGTGCACGTTGGGACTTAAAGTCATGGAAGTCAGACCCTTGTTGGGTGCCTTCAAGGCTTGGAAGGAAATGTAAAAAAAGAAACCACAAATTACAAACCAGGATTTGGTTGACGGCAAGGAGCCGAACAGTTTCGGGCAGCTTCACCCAAAAATGGGGTATGTAAAAACAGCACGGTGTTGTGGGGTCCCATAGCAGGGAAGTTTTCGTCACCCTTTACGATTGTCCTCCGTGGTCGACGAAAGGGGGAATGACGGGGAAGAGTGAAACCGAACCGGGTGGGGGGGACTTCATCCCTTGGCATTCTAGTGCGCCGACTCTTCTCTTTAATTCCCGTGGAAAAGGAGGGGACATGGGGGGAACGCCACGTACTACTACCGCCGGATGGGTTTTTTGCTCCGTTTGCCACGCGGTTTTTGAAAAAGGTGGATAAGAAGTCTTTGCAAAATGTTCCTGGGGCCTGGACCAACAGGCGGGCGGGGGGGAAGTTGGGTTTTGGGCAGGGCTGTAGTCGGACGGAATCAGTTTGAGGGTTCCACACTGGCCGTTGGCCTAACCCCAGGCTAGGGAACAACGACCGGTAGTCGAAGGAAAAAGGGGGGACTTGGGCAGAATGATAGAAAAGGATTTTTAGGGGAGCCGTCAGGGGGGGTCCGGGCCAGCCCCGGGGACAACGAGGACATGGGCGTACATTTGAACTTCGACCCATTTAAGTGAGACGCGGACTTGGTAAAGGGGAGTGGTTAAAAGAGAAGCTGGGGGGGGGGAAATCGTGGGGCATGGGTCAGGGGAAGGAAACAGCACTGCGGTTTCTTCGGGGGGGACGCATAAAGTCCTCAAAGGGGGTATAGAGGGGGAGTGTCCCGTGTCCTCGAGGGGGAGAAAAAGCCTAAACCCTGTGGAACATCGAAAACGGCAGGGGGGGAGGTCCGTCCCCCACAAGCATTGGTCGAAAGGGTGAACTAAGGGAAAGAGCAATTTTTGTATCCACTCTGATCAAAACCAACAAAACAAGGAAAGTGACGTGTTAACAGAGAAGAACAAAAAATCATCTAATGGGCCCCAAGGGGGGGAAAGGTGAAAAAGGGAACTACGGTCCTTGTTGGTGACGCCCCCGCCTTTTCGAGGGTCCAACCAGGGGGGTCCTAGGCAGCTTGCCATGCCAAAGAAAAAGATGATAAAAAAAAAAAGCCCCACAGGAGACTTAGGCGTCAAGAACAAGAAGTGGAAAAGGTAAAGATTTTTAGCACGAGCTTAACAAGAGGCTCTGCCAAGTCAGGCGCGCACAAGTCTCCGAAGCGGGCAAGTACGTAAAACCACGGTCAGCAAAATACTGCCCGCGCCCCGGAAACAAGGGGTAGTCAACAAAAACCAAACACCCCTCCAACTTGCGCGAAAAGTGACCCCCGGGGACTCCAAAACCTGGGACCCGGAGGAAAAACCTACGCCCCTTGGCCATCCGGGGAAAACGCCAAAAGGCCAGTGGAAAGGAACCGAGACACGAGATAACATAAAATTCAACAATCCACTTAAAAAAAGAACATTCCCAAGGTCACGTATTCAGTCTAACACCTAAGCAAAAAAAGCGTGAAAAATTCGCCCACCAAAACTCGAACAAAAAAACGATGGCACGGGCCCCCTACGCAGGGGAAAATCATCAAAAAAAAACAAAGTTCCATAATTCCCCCTTAGAACAAAAGTGTAAAACCCTGGGAACTCGCGCCAACCGCCGTCGCCTCATTAAAAAAGGGAACTAGAGGAAGGGAGTAAGTGCTAAGGTAAAAGGCCCACTGTAAACCCCCTGGTTTCAACACCGTTGCCTGAAGAATACAACACGTGATGGGGAAGACAAAAATCATCCTTCCAAGGACCTCAAGAAAACAGCCCACTTGGGGACTCCTTACACTAAACCAGGAAAGGAAGGCCACCATTAACCCGAAAAAGAAAAATCACAACTCACCTCTGCAAGGGAGCAAAACAAGCTCTTACACACCTTAACTCAGGGCCGGCCTGGGGAAAAAGCACACATTGGATTGCCCGAAAAAGGAATTCAAAAAAAAAAAAAACACCGCCCTCATCTCGTTCAGCGCCTGAAAAGACGTTTGTCGACGTACCCTGGTAAAAAAAAAAAAAAAGGTTCGAAAAAACCTACCCCTCCTCTACAGGGGGGGGGGGGGGGGGGGGGGGTAACATAAGAGGAGGCGACAACTCCCCATTACCGCGAACGGGTCCTACTCAAACACAAATGGTGCAGAAATAAAAAAAAAAACCAAAAAAACGTTCCTTAAGGAAGTTTTGTTTCCCACAAGGGCAACAGCGGGAGGGGGGGGGGGAACTCTCCTAAAACCAGACAGAACTGGCAGGGGAAAATCCGAAAAAAACCGGCCCGACACCCGGGGGGCGGTGTCCCTACAGTTAAACCCTTGGGGGAAAACCTGACTTGGGCGCATACAAAACTTCCTTCAGAAAGAAAAAGGAAAAGGCAACCAGGAAAAAGGGAGAGAGTAAAAAAAAAAAAAGAAAAGAAATCTTTGTCCCGGAACCGGAAAGAAAAGAAAAAAAAGCTAAACGTTCTACCAGGGTTCTCGTGGGTAAGAACCTCACCAAAAGGAGGACCATTCTGGGGTCAACCTAAAAGGATGGGAAGATCTAAACCGCTAAAACAAAAAAAAAGGGAAAGTAGGGACATGTTTACCTTAAAAAAGTGTACCCAAGCCATAACGACCTGGTAACTTCTGGTTGAAGAAAAGAGGCAACCCTTGAACGCCTGTTCAAACACGAAAAGGGACGACACCCAGGGAGGGGCATAAGATGGGAAAAATCCCGCCCCTGTTTTCCAGGAAGGAAAATTCCGCTTAAAAAAAAGCCAAAAATTTGCTTGATAAAACGGACTTCGGCGCTGTATTGGGCCACTGCCTGGTTAGCTAAGGAAAAACGGGTTCCGACCTCACAAACGGGGAAAAGGTTTTTAGTAGATCTTTTTGGGCCTAGGATGGGCTCTGGGTGAGAGGCGAGGGTACCCGCTTTTACCCACATTATTGGCGGAGACTGCCTCGAGATCCCTGTTGTAAAAGGGCCCTTGCGACCAGCAAAAAACCCACGACGGCAAGGATCCAGCATCAAAAAATCAGAGGGGGAGGAAGGAAGCCCCAATCGGGGTGACGTACTAAAAGCGGCGTCCCTAAGGTCCCTAGCCCCTAGACAACGGGTAAACAGGTCGCGCCGTTGCTCCTACTACTAAAAAAAATTGCAAAAAGGCAACGGGTGAAGGGGAGGGTGTGGTGAAACGGAGGGGCGCACAAAAACTATCGCTTTCCAAACCAGTCCCGCAAAAAGGGTTAGAGGGGAGGCTCGTCCGCCAGGCAAAGATCGTCCCCGACTGCCAGTAAAAAAGAAAAGGGTTTAAGAAAAACAAGGTTTCAACCCG
>Ga0179591_1366407_pt1 | contig 16366 bp, 22 predicted proteins | sample CZOMad2_1_08_16f_FD_182891 | JGI IMG/M metagenome (GOLD analysis project Ga0179591, IMG submission 182891) | Vadose zone soil fungal communities from Angelo Coast Range Reserve, California, USA - CZOMad2_1_08_16fungal (PacBio error correction) | ecosystem: Environmental > Terrestrial > Soil >...
GAGGGGTTCACAACGCGACACCCAATGCCCTATTAGCCAACTCGGAAAAGGGGCAGGGTCGAACTGAGCGGTCCGTAAAACTTGGTTGATTTAAAACACCACCGGAATGCTGAACAGAAAAAGGAAGTTTAATAGGACCTCAAAAGAAGTTGGTCAACCCGTTACGAGGGGGAAGAACCGGCGAGGGAATTTGACTTCCTTCGGCATTGAGGGAAAAAAAGAGCAACTCACGTCCCATTGAAAGTAAGTAGCGACGGGGGAAAAATAAATTTAACGAACGTCAAGGAATTGGGTGGAAGAAAGGGGGGCAAAGGGCCTCGGCGGGTTTGGACCTTCTTCGGGGCCAATGATGGGGGGAAAAACCGCAAACGTTGGCAAACCGCCGTCTGGGAAGGAGGGGATGTTTTTTAGCCTCCAGCGGGGGGTGAACGTGTTGGGAATCACATGCACGTGCGATGAAAAGGAAAACGAAGGTGGGTAAAGCTTCACGAGGAACCAGTAAATCCGATCCGGTCCAGCGAGACTAACAACAGAAATTGGGAAGTTCGGGGCCATTCCCGAGGGGGGTTTAGGTGGGGGGAGGAAGACCAACCCTAATCCGGGGGTCACGGGGGGGGGAGGTGGAAAGATACTCAAATTTATCAACACTCACAGAAAAGGTATAACAAATGAACGGCAACGAACTGGCTAAAAAAGGGAAAGAGGAAAAGGAACCAAGTTAGGAACGACTCAGGAAAAACTGTGTAGAGCAGAACAATCATAACGGGGGCGGGGGGGAATAACATCGGTGTGTTGGCACTTAAAGGTACCTATCGGGGGGGGGAAGGGCAGGGGGAGAATCGGGTGGTTAAGTATGATTCTATCTTGGGAAAAAACAAAACCAAGGTTTTCATGGAAAGCTGGAACAAAGGAAGAAGACCCTTATCACACTTGTAAAAAAAAAAAAAAATTCCGAACACCGGGGAGGACCACTGGAAACGTGTAGCGCAAGTGTTCGCACTCGGCGGAAAAAGGTCTTAAAAAAAACGCAACTTGGGGCGGCAAAAACAACGTTAGAAAAAAAATCCGCCCGCTCTGAGCTTTCGCCCCCCGGGAAAACAACTTAGTTGGTTCGTAGGCCAGAACAAAGGGAACACGTACTGCACCGGGGGGTGCTCCAGTGTCTCGCAAACGAGAGAGGAACACACGGGAACGGGCAAAAACGCAAGCGTTTAAGGGGAGGGGGGGCTTTTGCAGGACACTAAAGATGAGACAAATTATGACTTAGAGAAAGGATGGGTTTTCGTGGCCGAAGGGAACGGACGTGAGATCGAAATCGACGGTTCCGGGGAGGGGGGTGCCAGACACAGAACGGAAAGAGACCCGTTGAGGTCCCTCTTCAGGGGGGGGGACGGGGTTAGAAGGAAAAAAAAAAACAAAAAAAAAAAAATCAAGTCCAGAACCACCAGAAGACCGAAGTCAATAGGGGGTTTGTTGTAAGGGGGGAAAACCGCGAGACCGGGTGCCATTGGGGAGTTGCCTAGTGAAATGAGGGGACCGACCGGGAGAGTGGGGAACCCATGAGAAAGGAGGGACAAAGGAAGATGGGGGGGCCTGGCACTTTCCGCACCCGGACTCCCACAAAGGTCACAGGGTGGGAACTTCCAAGGGGGAGGACTGGTAGCCTGCGGGCAACGAGGGGACAAGACTCTCGGGGGGAAAATCTTTTTCCCCAAGAAACTGAAGATTGAGAAAAAGAGAAACCGGCAGACAAAAACTGGTTTAAAGAATGCACGAAAAAAGAGAGAGATACTGCCCATTAGTGGTGACAAACGAAACGAGTCTCAAAACAAGGAAGAGTCATAGAACTTGAGGAGAAAGTTTGGGACAGTTAAATGGGCAAGGACGCAGGTTCTCCTTGTCAAAAAGGAGCAGATGGGGGGAAACTGAAAAGTGGGAACCAAAGATTCAACACGGCCGAGCTCACCCGCCGGCGAACAGAAAAGCCAAGTAAAAGTAACTGCCGAGGACTTGGCAGGAGGTTAGACCTCGCGAAACCGTTGGAATACCATTTCAGGTTTGGTATGGTTGACAAACGAACTAACGGAGACTTGTCACAAAGACAAGGAGACGCAAGGCATAAAGAGACTCAGGCAACCTTGGACTGGTTTACAAGCCAAGGAGGAGGCTGAGAATTTAGGATGGGGGGGACAGTCGACAGCCTTCAAGGTCGAGGGTGTCTCACCTCCCGGGGCAGATATAACCAGGAACGGGAGAAACAAGATAAGAAAAAGAAGGAAACCAGACCATTAAACTTCCAACGCTTGAATTCCAAAAACGTGCCGGGAAAGCGGCGTACAAATCAAAAAAACGCGTCAGAAAGAAAGGATCAAGGGAGGAAACACTGGCAAAGGGGCCACAGTGTGAGGGAAGAAAAAAAAAAAAAAAACAAAAAATAAAAAAAAAAAGGGGGGACTCTCTCAACCATTTGCCAAAGAGACGGTCTAATTGATAATAGGGGGTGCCGATGGTGGAAAGTTCAAGGGGAAAAAAAGACTCGAGGGGGAGAGGAGCCCACAGGAATTCTGAATGGGGAACTCCCCAAAGCACTTCGTCAGAAAATGATTGAGAAAGACCAGGTGCGAGAAGAGAAGGGGACGAAACGAGAAAGGAAGGTCTGTGCTGCAAAATTCTCCCCAAAAAAAATTGAACAAGGTGGTTGAGGCCTTGAAAGAGGCGGCCGAGGCGACAAAGAGAGGTGGAAAAAATGAAAAACCCTGGTAAAGAATATACAATTTAACCCGGGGCAAAGGTGTAGAACGCCCGGTTTAGGCGTGAAGTGAACAACGAAAGGAAAAACCCATTTCAATCCCAGTTATATAATTCTCGAAACGTATCGGTTCAATCAAACGGGGGTCAATCAGGGGATCGGGAAGGAGAACCGATTGGGGAAAATTGACCGTAGCCTTTCCAATCGGGAAAATCCTGAATGTTTATAATGGACGGGTCATGTATCCAAAAAAAACTCAGGTTGGGAGGGGTAAGCAAAAAAAAAAAAAAAAACACGCTAGGCCATCAGTTTTTGTGCGTTACAACACATCCGCGAAAAAACAAGACATTCAGAACAGTTAAGGGGGGGGAAAGGGGACCGATTACGGTGTAACCTCACCACAAATGAGTTTAGCCACCAAAAAAGGAATCCAGAACATAAGAGGGGAAAAGGAAAGAGCAAGCCAGGTTTGCCCTAAACAGAACATATGCCGCCCCGCCGAGGCAACGCCGAGCCGGACAAACAAGTTCGTCAAGGGGCATAAGGTAAAGAAAGTCGCGAAAGGAAAAAAGGGGGGCCTTATGGAAAAAAAAGGACAAACGGCTAGGCAAAGCACAGCTGACGGGAGGGAAGGAAAGAAGGGGGGATGAGGAAAAACAAATTAGACACGAGAGCAGATCCCCTTGGAAAAAAAGCAGGTGTTGGTGTCTGTTCAGCCGTGAGAAAAAAAAAAAGGGGCATAAGGTTTTCACGGCCACGAGAAGCTGACAAAAAAGCCATCCTAAACGCAGAAGCTGACGAGGAATGGGGGAAGGAGGGAGGGTGAGTGGTACGGGGCAAAACCTAAACCCGTCAAGTCCAGAGAAAAAAAAACCCTACCTTTGGGAAACCACAGGAGGACAGAGGGACCCCAGGGGGGGGACGATCAGCGGGGGAACGAACAAAAACGTTGTGCGACAAGCTAACTACCTGGCTCGGAAGATGACCGCCCTCACTTCAACGGGTGGGGACCCCGGATCCTGGATCTGTGGAAGGGGAGGAGTCGTCAAAAGAACCAAAACTGTTTCTAGAGTTTGAAGGTCTTCAAAAACGTATCCCGGGGATCCAGAAGACCTATATTGGCCAGTCAGTACCGTACACCGGGTCGGGATGCAAAAGAAAGGGGGGAGAACTGGGACCGGTACCTCCTCGGATCGCCTGTCAAACAAAACCCGGGCAAACGAGGGGGGCGCTGGGGTGGGGGGGGTAAATGGGGGGGGTCGCGGGCCAGCGGACAAACACCCGAAGGCGTCAACAAAGGCGAGAAGGGAAGGGGAGAAGATTGCTATGGCTTCAAAACACCCACTGCTTCCCTATCTCTCTACGGTTGGGACACCCTCGGAATGTGACAGGAAAGGGGATGGGAGGGTGGTTATTAACCAAAAGTTGTCTTAAGGGGGGGCCGTCTCTTCCTCAGGAAGATGGAAACGGGGGGACGCACCGGAAGGTAAGGGGGGGGTGTAGGAGCTGGGACTTGTGAAGAAGGATCTTCGGCAATCACTGGGTCTTGCCCCGCTTCTACTAGCAGAAAGGCATAGACGGGGATCGCCGAGGGGGGAAGATATTCTGTCGAGACAAGGGGGAAGGGGGGGGGAAGCAAGGAAGAGAACGGGAGAAACCGGTAAGGAGGGTAGGACTCTGGTTCAAAATCCACAACCCTAAAACCTCTGCCTGAGCAAAAAAAAAAGATGTGAACAGGGCCTGGCGTCGGAAAGGGGTAAAACGCCGTAATCTCTATAAAAACAGAAGGAGGGGGAAAGAAAAAGGAAGAAGGGCGATTTGGGAACCAGACATCAAAGGCTTTGGACAGAGACGACAGGCAGCAGAATCCGGCCTGGTGTCCAACCGGGGAAAGGAAAAGGTAAGACTCAGAGGAAGAAAAGACTACGAGAAGTCAAGCTTTTCAATAGCCACTGTGCTCCAGGCACACGCGAAGAAGACAATGCTATTAAAACCGGAGAGACACAGGCGTAATTGCGGTCTAAGCCTGATGTGGGCGCAAAGGGGGACCCTGCGAGGAAGCTCTTCGGGGGGCGGGGAACAAAAGGGGGGGAAAAAAGAACAGGAATTCCGTCCAGCCGAATCCTTTTCCAGGGACACCGGCGTGCTGGTCCAAAAAAACAACGAAAGGAACCGGGGGGGGAAAGGTCGACCAATGCTAAAATCCGAGACTCCTAGATAAAAAAACGCAACTTAAGGCAGGGGAGGGGAGTCTGCCCCGTTGGAGAGAGGCCCTCATCCTAAGACATCCCAGGAAGGGGGGGGGGGGACTCAACACAGCTCTTCACTAAAACGGGTTGGAAAAAAAAAAGGTCCAAGTACCCAACAGTAAACATCAAAGGAGGGGAATCGTGGTTTTTAAACCGGTCAGATAGCAGGGTAACAGGGGGTTCCATAAAAAAGGAAGAACCAGGAGGAAAAAAAAAAGGCCTGGGTACGGAAGAATGAAAAAATCCACAATCTTTATTAAACTTCGACGGTTAATGAAAGGAAAAGAGGAGAAAGGCGGGGGGGGAGGGTTGGGGTGGGGGCAAAAACACACTCACCGGTAGGAAGAATCAAACGGGAAAAAAGGCAACCTTGGCAAAAAGGGTAGGGGTACAGAGAAAAGGAAGGGAAGACTGAGAGAGTGAAACAGGCAAAAAATCATGGGAAGGAATGTCTCCCAATCCAAGGGGTCGATGTGTTCAGGGTGGGTGTAAACAGGGCGGTGCTGACCTGCCTGAAATTGGGTGGGGGGTTGCCTTCCAAAGAAAATCAGAGGAAGAGAAAACAAGATATTCGAAGAAAGCAGTTCATTTGGCTCGGTCGGACAGGGGGGGACGGAAAAAATGGTGCAAAAAACATGATCTGTTGAACAGAAAACAAAACAAAGGGAGCTTAGAGCATACATTCCCTGAGAGACAAAAAGGGGTTGGGGCATCAAACCACGTCAAAAAAGGGGTAAACAACTGCGAGTGGAGGTGGTGTCTTCGCGCAATGCCACTTTCTCTCCCATTCGGGAAATGAATATTCTAACGAGACTGCCCTCCTAATGAACATGGCGACTCACACCAGCTCCAGCGTCTACGCATTAGCAGGAGAAGGGATAAGGAACAGAGGGGGCGGGGGGGGGGGGTGGGAATCCGGAGGGGGGAAAGAATGGGGGGCGCGCGGGGCCGGGGCATCCAAATGGAGGCTTGTGGAAATTTTTGCCCTCACAGACCGTCCGGGGAGAAAGGTAGGGAAAGAGGTTGTGTGTGGTCGTCAACGCACCAGGTGGTCGAATGAAAACTGAACCAGTTAGGGCCCAACAAAGAAAAAGTTTAGAACAGCAAGAAAGGGTGTTCGCGGGGTAAGCTGGAGCGAGAACTTGAAAATGCCGCAAATGTGCGAAAGGGGGTGTAGGGGGAAGCACCTAAACACCGGTGGGAGGGTGGGGGAGAAACAGACGGATAAAAAAAGAAAAACTAGGCGTCGGCGGCTTAAAAAAGGACACACTGGGGAGGGGGGGACGACAGACAGTAAAAGAAACGATTAAAACTGGGGAAACCACTGTTTCTAGCCCAGTCGATTCAGAGAATGGGGTAACTTGAACATGTGAGCGAATCGGTGGGGGTGGCAAAACGTCTCAGAAGATTCGGCGCCAAAGGCGGGAAGGGGACAGTTAACCACCAGTGGGGGGAACGAAAGGGACAAAAAATGGAAAGGAAAGACAGTGAAAAGGCGATGAATTGGAATCACATGTCACGGTATATCAGGCCTAAAAAAAGGAAGGATTGGGTCCAAATCGATGGCGAGGAAGGTGCAAGAGGAGAAAAAACGATAGGAAATCGGTTTTCTGTCAGTTGAAGCCGACCAAGAACCTGGGGGAGGGAAGAAACTCCCATCGAGAATTCATGCGCACCGGGGGGGGAAGATTAGAGGTTAGCAGGAGAGTCAAAAAAAACCTATTTAAGAAAAAGCCAGGGCTTGGGTCACTTGGGGGGGGGAGGAAAAAAAAAGCACTCCGAGGAAAACAAAGGAAAAAAGCGGCGTTGGCGTTGTGGGAAGGCTGTCCTTTGGAAATAGTCAAATGGGACGAAAAAACCTGGGGGAGGAGAGGTTTGGGGGGGGGAAGGTAGCTTCTGAAGCGGAGTGGGACCTCCTGGAAAAAAAGAAAGATACTTTGGCTCGGTGAAGCGAACAAGGGTTGTTGCCGTCTCGCCATGGGGGACCGTGTGGAAACTGTAAACCAACCATTCGAGGGACCAGGTACAAACCGAAACCAGAAGAACCAGCAGCTCGACGCCGCACGTGTGGACCAGGGGCCTAAAGAAGAAGAGAGGTCGGGTGAGGGTCATCTTCTCATCCAGGGAAAGGGGTGTCTGGGGGGGAAGGGGACAGGTCGAAACCTTAGGGCGAAAACGAACAACGGTCCAGAGAAAGGGACCGGGATTAAAGGGGGCCTCTCGACTCGGGGGGGGAAAGGGGCTACCAAAGGGAGGCGGTCGAATGGGTGGAGGGATTGTTACGGGCAAATGTGTCGCAGACCGTCCGCGGGGGAAGGCGCGACGAGGGTCCATCGGTGAAAAGGAAGGACAACTGGGGGGAAGGGAGAAAAGAGGACAACCCTCTTTATAGGCAAAAAACACCAAAGGAAAAGAGAAGGAAAAGGTTGAGGAAACGGGAGAAAGAAATATGAGGGGTCTCTAAAGGCACAACAGACCCAACTTGGGGGAAAAAAAAATAGTATATATGAGAACACCACTTTTTGAGGGGTGGCGGGATCCTTTTGGGATTGTAGAGCTCTTAACCCTCTCTTCTCGCCGTCAGCACACGCTCAGGTCAAAAAAAACCCCAACTCTTTTGCCCAAAGAACCAAAAAATGCAGGAGAAGACATGAGCCTCTCCAGCTCCTTACCCTCTCAGAAAACCGCTCATTACCCTAAGTTCCTTTTTCCAGTAGAAAACAAAAAAACAACCCCAATCGTTCCATCCGGAACGATCTTTCAAACCCCGGGGAGAAAAGCAATTTGTGGATAATCTGAAGAATAGGAAAATATAAATAAGACCGTCCCCGCTGGGTCCAAGAAAAAAAGCAAAAGAGGAGCAGGTTTAACCCTGGTACGCTACCGGGGGGTTGAATGCCAAATAATTTCGAGAAGAGGGTCACCCAACGGGTTATCTACAAAAAGGTGTCTGTTGCTCGGGGTACAGCTGAACGAACGAGTCCTTTAAACAGCCTTACCTAAAAAAACGAGGAAGGGGAGGGGGGGGCTAATAGGTTGCATGAACGCCTTCCTCTATCAAGGGTCTAGTGAACTGCCAGGTTCTAAACGGAAAGGACTGAGGGGGGGTTTTGGAACGAACACGGTTCCCTATGGAAGAAGAAAGACACAAAAAGTCCGAGCCCCCCCTGGATCTTCCAACAACAAGTGGCGCACTATGAAGCGATGTGGGGAAAAACAAGAAATCAAGGGGAAGGTTATTCACAAGATTGAGCTCATCCAAAAAAAACGGAAAATCGGAGATCGTTCTAGACCGTTCGGGCCTTCAACTCAAAAATCCAGAGAAAGGGGGGGGGTGTGAGCTGATCCACCACATGTTAAAGAGAGATTCGACTTTGTCCTAGGGCATTCATACGACAGTAGTTCTTGAACCGGGAAAAGGGGATGGGGAGAAGCAGAAAGGGAAAAAGACTTGTCAGAAAGTTGAAAGGAAGGAATAGAGTCCGGATTGTCAAAACTCCAGCTGGACGGGTAACTTTAAAAAAAAAATGGAGGACAGCCTCCAAGGAAAGGGACATTGGGGAGTCCTGGAAGCGGCCCGCCCTGGTTGGCGACAGGGGTCCTGACAATTGTAAAGGAGGAAACCTGGAAAGGAAAAAAAACCCTGGAAAAAAAAGATGAAACCCATGACTAACCGAAGAATAGGGTTCACCTAAAAAAGGTCCTGGAACACATAAAAAAAAAATCGAGTCGTCGGTTCGCTTTCGCAACAGGTTTAATAGAAAAAAGTTGTTCATCACAGCGTGAGGAAGAGAAAGCAAGATTGGGAGGGAAACGTGGTGTGACCAGGGTACAGAAAAGATGGAAATCAAAGTAAGATAGGTCCCGCCAACAGGGCGACAAAAAAAGAAACCAACAAAGAAGAGAACGATGGGGCGGGGAAGAGAAAAGAAACACCAAAGACGCAAGTGACACAAGGGTGGTGTGGCGTCACAAAATCGAACCCAAGAGACAAGGTCAAGATGTTCGTAAGACCGAACAACGCTTACAAAAAAGTTAAGCAACAAAGTTCAAGTTGAGGCACCGGAAGGCAACCCGCCGAAGAGGCCATTCCCCACCAAGGAAAGCTGGAACACTGCGTTGTGACACAACGAGCACAGATGACCAACCAGAAGAAAAGAAAGTACAACACACTGAGATCAGACCACGGTAACCTAGAGCAAACTCCTTACGGACAGAAAGGAACAGGTGTGTCTGAAGGACAAAGATGACGTTCTCACTTTGAAGACCTGGAAACACTCGAACAGAGACCTGGAGCGACGTCCGAAGAGAGAACAAAAACCCATACCCTCGTCCAGATAACTTGCAAACTGAACCCTTGAGGAGAAAAAAAGAAGTAGGAAAATGGTGTTGTTCCCTTGCAAGAGCCTGGAAGGGAGGTTCAGAAATTTTGGACCCACACGAAAATATGAAAAAGCCTCGAAAGGGGGCCGACATAGACAGAACGGGGTATTTACTGCCTGGATACTTCGGGGGAGAACAAACATTAAACCGTCCTGGAAACAGTTTGTACTACAACAACTGGTGTCAAAAAACAAAACAGAAGGGAAAGAGACTACGGAGAAGAAATCTAATCAAGCCAAAAAAAATAAAAACTTTTGCGGGAAAAGACCGTGGAAGGAAAAAGTCTAGGGGAAGGGACCATGACAAAAAAAGAGGTTAGACGTGGACTCATGGGAGGGACACCGTGGAGCTTTCGGTCACCGAACACTGGGGCGGCGATCGTTGGGCAGGATGACACAAGGGGGGGGACGGGGTAAAAAAAAGATCCTGTATTAGGGGGGCGGGCCGATTACATCGGCTTAAGCAGGAGAAAGGGGGGGATAGCTCTGGGACCAGGCAGGTCGAAAGACGGGATCGGACCGGGGGGGCTACTTTAAAGGGCACGCAACAATACTGAAACGAAAGGAAAAACTCTGGTGCAGGGCCTTGGGGGGGGGGGACGCGTGCGCAGACCCACAAAAAGGAATTAGAAGGTCGACGTAAATCACGCAGGGGGGGTAATTATTCCAGTGTCTTCGAAAGAGAGGAACAGGGACAGAGGGAACTCTCTGTGGAAAGGGGGGCCTGGCCTGATCGGTGTTCCAAGGGTCCCCCGGGCAGGTGGAAAAGGGATAGCCGGCCCTTCAAGGGGAAGACTGGAAGGGACTAGGGCTCAAGATCCCGGGGGGGAACCAATTTGCGGCAGGGGGAAAAAAAAAAAAGACTAAGGGGGGGGGGAGCAGAAAGACCGATAGGGAAGAAATGCTGGGGTGCATGTAGGCCACATGAAACTTAAAAAAAACAAAAGAGAGGAGAGGCCTAGAAGGAAGAGAAGGGTTATCGAGGGACGTTCGGATCCAAAAAAAAAAAGAGAACCGCAAGAACACCTGCCGGAGAACGCCGAAGTCTGCGCGTGGACAAGTAGGTGTCCGCCTGTAAAATTTTTACCCAGGGACACAGCGGCTGTGAGCGATGGACACCGCAGGGAGAAAAAAAAGGGAGGGAGGATTTATGGTCAAAGAGCAGGATCTCGAGAAAAAAACAAACGAGTATCTGGAAGAATTTGGGCAAAAAAAAGGTAAACCTCAAGAAAGAAAAACTGGGTGCAGAATAAAAGAAAGCCGGCCTCTGTCCTTTTTTCACCATGTTAATGACTTCAAGACCCGCACTTCCTACCCAACAGCAGACGCCGGGGCTCAGCAAAAGGGTTGGCTCAACGCGGGAGAAGAACCTTGGGAAAAAAAAGAAAACCCCAGGATCCCACCGCTGGAACCGGCTAAAAAGGGGTACACGGCTCTAGGAGGCCTATGGCAGGATCAGGTGGAAAAGAACATTTTCACCGGCCCTGGAAAGAGTAGGAGATACGGAGCTCCCCTGATGGGGAAAAAAACTACATCCACAAAAGGATCGCGCAGGGGGGACAAAAGACCATCATCCATTCAGGGAAAGTCTTCCGGACTACTTAATGGCAGACTGGAGAAAGGAACTGAACCACAAAGGAAGCGTCAATAGTGAGAAAAAGGCCCTCCGCATATAGACCTTCATTCGGGGGGATATGAAAACAAGAAAGTGGGAAAAAACCCACAGACGAATAATCTCAATAAAAGGGCTATGCGGAACCCGGTGAGGGGTCGAAGAAGACATCACGGTAAAAGAGAGAAAAGGGCCCCGGCTGGGGGGGGTGGGAAACCCGGATTTAAGGAGTCCACCACAGACGAGTCAAACAAAGAGCGAATCATGATGAAGGCCTAGAAAAAGGGAACAATAACTCCTTAAGAAGGTCGGAAGGGCAGGAAGAACGTTGGGGTGTTCAAAGAAAGGTAAAGGAAAGTGGCATTGGTGTTATAGAGAGATCGTAAAAAAAAAAAGAAAACGGGAACCAGAAAAAAGGATTCCAGTTTCCACGAATAAACCAATGGTCGTGCCTGTCGTCCGCAGGTACGTATCAAAAGCGGAAAAGCACAGGTGCCGGGAAGTATTACCAATACCTGACTACTTTGAGGCTCGTTGGGGGGTGTTGCAACAACAGTCGGGTTTAAAATAAGAAAAAAGGAATGACAGTTGGGGGACGTTTTGCAAGGGAATCCACTACTATCAGCCCTAAATCAAAAGGGATAGTCTTCCCTTAGAAGCAGGTCTGGGGGCGTCTGGGGGTTCCAGATGCTTGCGAAACTGGGGGGGGAACCTGGAAAAGAAGATAGGCAAACCAACCTGATTGGAAGAAAGAGTCTCCTACAATGGGTTGGAAAAATAAAATACCTTGCCCTACAAGAGGGGCGCCTTCCTCTGTGGGGAAGATCAACGGCGGCGGGGAACAACTCTCACCCCGTGAAATGGTCCTTACGAAACGAAGCGTTGCCCGCCCGGGGAGAGCTACAGGGGAGAAAAACCTGATAGACTCGTGTGCCTTTCTGGAACTGAAAAAGGCTTTGTGAAACCGCGGCGCGATTAAAAAAAAAAAATGGGATGGCGAGTCCAGACGCGGCGTCGGGGTTTGGTCCACTTGTGGCGAGGAAAAAGGAAATCAGTGGGGGACAGGGGATCCAAGGAAACCTTTAACCGTGAAAGAAGCCAAGGTTGTTCGTGTTGAAAACCACAACTTTAATGCAGTTCAAGTGTGTAGGTGGTGCCAAGAACAACGAAACAAAAACCCCCAGAGAGGGCGGGGGGAGGGAGAATAAAGAACGACGACAGGGGGGGGAAAAAAGAACTCATATGAAAAGGACGCCTGAAGATCTAATAGGAAAAAACATGTGGGAGCTTCCGAAAGGAGGCATCGCTACGAACGCTTACTAACCCACCTGGAAGATCCGGACCCCTTTTGGCATCCTGGTCAGAATCACTAAGAGTTGACAGGGGCTGGTGCAGAAAGACTCCGGGGGGGGGAGACTTCCCAGACGACCCTAATGCGGTGACGGCTGGCATGAGGGAAAATTAAGGACTTCAGGAGATATTAACAATTGTACAAAGGATGTACAAGAAAAGAGCCAGAGAGAGGGGGGTGAGTAGGAGAAGAGATGGGAAAGTCAGCATAATGACTCCAAAGGGGGGGGGAGGGACGTTCAACAGGAAAGAGTATTTGGTCCACGGGGGTGGCCCTACCAGGGTCAGTTCTTTAGGAAGTGGGACAAAATTTGCAGAGGTTCTGTGCCGCAAACATGAAGAGGAGGATGGTCGGAAAAAGTACCAATTTTTAGGAAAGAAAAAGGGAAGGGTCGTCTGACCGAAACATCGGCCGATTACGAGTCAAGAAAGGGGACGGGGGGGTCCACTGTGGGGGGGCAAGCCCAGAAGAGGAAAAACCGTGCAAAACTTTACCGGGGGCGGGGTGGGAGGGGAAGTCCTATTGTGTGTTTCACCCTGCCAAACAGTAATCGAAGCGGGGTGGAGGGGAAAAAGGTAACGGAGCCGTCACAAAAAAGAAAGTCACTGGTCCTAAAAAGAGGAAATTGGGTTGGGTTGAGAGCGGAGTGTAAGAAAAAGGGCAAAAACTGGAGGAAGCGCGGCGTGGGGGTGAGGGGCAGAAAAAAAAGTCCGGAAAAAGGTGGAGCATTTCAAAACAGCGGTGGCCTTCAGGGAAGTACAATCCATCTACCGTGGCCTCGAACAAGTGCGCAAAAAAAAAAAAAAAGAGGGGTTTGGCATAGGGAACCGTTGGGGGGTAAAAAAACTTTCACAGGAACGGAAAAACAGAAAGAAAGAAAAAGGGGGAGCGTGTCGGGGAAGTCTCCGAAATGCTGAACATACAACAGGAAGTCAGAGAAAAAGACCACTGGGGGGGATGAAGGATGAGGTCGTCCCGTAAAATCTCCTATGCGAAAAAAAAGTTACACGAAAAAGGGACTGGGGGGGGGCACCATTGATGTAAAGAGTGGTTACGGCTTTTGGTAAAAAACCAAAAACGATTTACTCGGGTCATAGGGTAAAAAAACGAAAGGTCTCGGGGGGGACAAACCCCCAGAGAAGAAAAAGCTTGGGAGCGAACAAAATAGAATTTCCCGGTACCTCAACGGAGGCGAAACTAGAACGGAGAGAACAAAAGGAACAACTTAATAGAAAATGAATATAGAAGAACAGTTACGACGGGGGGGGAAGTGGGTGACAGTATCTCCGTGGGTAGTTCCCAAAGGTCGAACTTAGAGGTGTGGAGAATATGAAAAAGAGAGAGAGTTGGCCCGCCGGAAAAAGACGGACAAAAAGAACAATCATTAAAAGAGAGACGACCTACCTTGGGTGGCCATGAGAGAAAGAAGTGCGAGAAGGACCAGCAGAAAACCATACGGGGCGGACTTTTTCTGGGTTGGCCAGGGTGTTACGCCTCCAGAGGGACAGCCACACATAGGGGAAAAATAAAAGCCACGAAAAAATTGCCCTCCAGGACCTCGGCAAAAAAAAATTTTGCAACACGGAGCGCATGAAAAAAAAGGGGGGGAATAGGTTAGTCGAAGGGGGGGCGAAGAAGGGAAGGGTTGTCGGCAAACGTCCCCAGGGGGCCGAAAGGAATAACAAACCAGGTGTCCAAAATCAACCGCGAAGGAGGTAAGTTGCACTCAAGATATATTTGCCGAAACCTAAGGAAAAAAAAACTGTCCGTGGGGAAGAAGGCTCCCCGAACAAAAAAGAGTAGACGTCCGGAACAGAGTCGGACGTCAACAAAACCTCCTTCACAAGAGAAGATGGAAAGGGGTGGGTACTAGAGTGGGAAGAAGAACACAACTGGGGACAGAAAAAGAGGCTCAAACTGACCCTAAAGGGAGGAAAAGACGTTTATTTAACAGAACAAGACGAAAGAAACGATATTACTGCCCACAACCAGGTATGAAAGAAAACGGGCAGGAAATGGGGGGACGACCGAAAACGGGGGGGTACAATTCCGATCAAGAAATATTTCCAGCATACTAAACTCATCGAAGGGAAAGGGGGCCTGGGAGGAAAAAAGAAAAAACTGCTTCAAAACATGGGATTCGCCGCGTAAAGACTAAATGGGCCATACAAAATGAAAAACAAAACGGAGGGGAATCGACAAAAAAAAAAAAAACGAGGGGACCAATGCAAAGAGTGCCGAAGCCTCGTTAACTTCCTTTGATGAAAAAAAACTAGGAGGAAACGGGGAGAAAACGTTTGTTCAGTGAGGAAGACGGAAGCTTCTACACCGGTGAGGCGTCATACCCCTGGGGGGCATCAAGGCTTCCGGGAAAAAGATGGGAGAAATGTTGGTCCTTCGCAGGGTCCATAGGAACCCTGACTGAAAAAAAGGATGTTGATAGAAGGGACGAGAAAAAAAAGCCAATGTTCTCCACTCCAAAAAAAACTCCGATTTTGTCAGTGTAGCACCTACACCGAAAATGAAAGAAGGAAAGTTTGGCGCAAGAACCAAAATCTCGAACCGGGGGGGGGGGGAAAAGAGGGAGAGTGAAGGTTTCATCGTTCGAACAACTGCGTCATTTGAAACGAAAAAGGGGAGGAAAAAAAAACACAGAAACCAAAGAAAGGAAGGACCATCGCTCCGCTGGGACCCGAACATATGCCCAAGGGAGGGGGGAAACACGCGAGACGGAGCACAGGGGGGGGGAGAAAGAAAAAGGCGAAACGATCGGTGCCCCGGCCGGAAAACGTTGTCCAAAAAAGGGGAACTCTCCTAAATGGAGCTTGGCTCGGTCACAAAAAAACAAAACCTGCCAGGGGGGGACGGGAAGACATCTCAGGTCGGCCCAGACGACAAAAAGATGACCCATTCGAAAATGAGGAAAGAACAAGACCTGCGAGGGGGGGGGGGGTCTGTTAGCCTTTTGAAGGTGGGAAAGAAAAAATGGCTCCAAGCAGGAAGCAAAAGAATCATACGCCCGCGAAAATCTGGTATTCGGCAAACTGGAGAGGTAGGGGGGACGGCAAAGTAAAACACCAGGCAGACGGTGAACACAAGAGAGGGCACACACAAAGGAAACCATCGAACCCCTGAGGCGAGCAGTAGCCTCAACACAAGAACTTGGGCATGTGAAACGCTACGGAGAACTGAGAACAAAAAAAAAAATCGGGAATGCCAGGGAAAATAGAAAGAAACGTGCGGTTTACAATTTATCCTAAAAGCTCTTTGCACACTAACGGTCCGTAAAACGAAACCACGAACTGGGGGGAAACTAAGGGGATTGAAAAGGAAAAAGTCCGCCCGGGGGAAGTCAATGATTGTGAGTGTCCCGTACACCAGGACTTCAAGCATGATGGCTCGCTGTTACGGGGACAAGGAGGTCACGCAGGAGGGGGAGGAGAACCCTCAGGTTCAACACAAAAACCTTCCCGCAACGCGTGGGGGTCGGCGGGAAAAAAAAAAAGGGCAACTCCCCACCCCTTCTAGGAGCGCGGGCACGGGTCAGAGAATGAGGGAAAAGTAAGGTTAGAGAAACACAGCGAACAAGAAGCCAACAGGCCTGGGAATCGAAAGACCGGGCGGCCAAGAGATAGGGTTGAAACATCTTTCCCGCTTGTCTTGCGTAATACTACGACCGACCTGGCTTCCCCCGGGTCAGGATGGTAAGGGGGAGAGCATGATCCAAAGTGGAGGGGCGTTCATGGGAACGTAGAGAAGGGGACTGCCGAATCGGTCCATCATGTGTCAAGGGGGCCTAATCTGCAAGGTCTCGGGAAACGACCCGGGTAAGAGAACAATGAGGCCGGATCGTGGGGAAAATAAAAGGGGGGCTTGTCAGAGGAGCGGGGGGGAAGAAAAATTACTGCACCGCGGTAGGGGGGGGAAAAGGCTGTTCGATGTCCGTACAGGGGGGACCCGGACGAAACCGAAGGAGGGAATGAATGTAGGAGGGAGAGAAAAAATGGGGGAAAAAAAAAGGTA
>Ga0179591_1347900_pt1 | contig 16365 bp, 34 predicted proteins | sample CZOMad2_1_08_16f_FD_182891 | JGI IMG/M metagenome (GOLD analysis project Ga0179591, IMG submission 182891) | Vadose zone soil fungal communities from Angelo Coast Range Reserve, California, USA - CZOMad2_1_08_16fungal (PacBio error correction) | ecosystem: Environmental > Terrestrial > Soil >...
GGGACGCGTAACAAGGGGGGCAAATGTGGGGGGAGTGAAGATTACATGAAAGAGTATAGGTGAAAGTGTTAGAGTTAGAGAGGGCAACGTATGGTTGTGAGGGCTGGGGTTAAACTGGGGGTTTCTGCTTTGGTACTGTTAGGGAAAGGCTGGTGTGTTTTTTAATTTATAGGGGTTTACTTGGGGAGGGTGAAGACCTCCGCTGTGTGGATGTTCAATGTCAAAATGTTTTGGGAAAAAATTCTAAAAAGGGCTAAGATGGGGGGGGTGCAGGCGTAACTTCATAGTTTAGCCGCATCAGGGAGGGTTGTCTGGGCCTTCTGAGGTGGTATCGTTTTGTACTTTTTTCTTTTTTGTTGTGGGGTGTGGTGTTGTTGGGTATTGGTTCTTTCTGTTGAGTTTTGGTTTCACGGGTGATACTCCTTATTTTTTGCGACGTAATATGAAAACACTGGCACTTTAAAAAGGAAAGTGCTTCAGGGAAAATACAACTTCTACGTAAGTTACATAGGTGGGGAGCAATCATCAGCACTAGTAGATTGGGATGACGGTACAGTTCAAACACTCAACAAAGTCTTGATCTGGGGCGTGAATGATGATTACCAGGGGGTACGGGGGGCGCTGCAACTTACACTAAAAAAAGGTTAAGTATGTTACCCATTTAGGCATATTGAAATCGCTTAGGAAAAGGGAACCTAAAGAGGCGATGCTGGGATGGGGGCTTGTATAACATATCAATAAACCATAAAATTGCAACTTATGCAGCCCCAAGAAGTTCAATAGTCAAAAAGCTACAGGCCCCCTCCGGAGGATCTAAAGAAAAATGGGGAAAACACAACAACCCTAAGTGACATACTATGATACAGCGAAAGAATTCTAAGTTAGCCAAGAAAGAGAAGGGTTTTTAGGGGACCCGATTTTAAAAAAAGGACCCTCAATTCATGCTACAATGTTGTCATTATCAAGTACCTGGGGAGGGGGATCCATTGCCCCACAGGGGTGGACTTGGGGGCACATCACATCCTCAGAACAAAAGAAACTAAAAAGACATGCGACAGTGGTCACAGGGGGGTGCTACAAGGAAGTGTTAGCCATTTGGACGGGAGAACATCCAGGGACACAGGGAGGGAAAGAAAGTACGGGGGTTATCGTAAAGGGATGGGGAAGGAGGTTGAGGGGGAAGGGGGAGCGAAGAGGACCCCCAACCCCCCCCACACAAACAAAAAAAAACCTCTTAATGGAAGGGAAAACAAAACAGAATACCAAACAAACAAGTGCCAAAGGCTGGAAAGGAGGGGAATGAAAAAAGAACAATGTGTCAAAACGCTAATGCCTTGATACAACGGGGAATCATCACATCAGGCATAAGGTCACGAACAAAAAAGGAGAGAGAGAAAAAACGGCGGGAAAGTCGCAGGAGAGAGGAAGCGTCCAGGTCTCAAGCATTAAGGGGGCACAAGTGCTGTTTTACCTATCATCTGCAAAGGGGAGGGAAGCCGGACAGCTGTGATTGGGGGTCGGTGGGCGGGGTGGGAGGATCGAAGGGAGGAAATATCAAAGGTACAGGAAAAAGTCGCTCCAACTAAAAAATCAGCATTATTGCGTTCATCAATACATCCAGTGGGAAGGGTCCCACTGTCTGCAGGGGTGGGGAAGAGGAGGGGGGGGGACAGTGAGGGGGAAGAAAAAGCCTGTTTCAATGGTAAATTCATCCAGGGGAACCTACTGGGAAAAAAGATGGGTTGTTTGAGGTGTGGGGGAGTTTATATGTGTGAGGGGTAACAGAATGAGGAGGGGGGGGGGAGAAGTTAAGATCAGTCGATGTAAGCGGTGGACAGGGATAAAAGGAAGGGTGGAAGGTTTTGGTTCAAAAGGAAACCCAATGTATTTATATAAGGTGGAAAAGTTGAAGGAAGGGTGTGGATAATAGGTCATCGTAGGGGGTTGTAAAAAGGGGGATCGGTGGGGTATATCATCAGGATTCGGGTAGAAGGGGGAGTGGTAAAGGAGCAAGGTGTGGCTGGGGTGAGTCGAAAAGGGATGTTGGGGGGGATTCCGCAGGGGGGAAAAAGAAAGCATCCCAGTGCAATCCACGAAGGAATCATAGGGAAGGGATGCAACTGTAGTTTCAAACTGGGGGGGAAGAGGGGGAAAACAGGGGGTTAAGGTTCGTAAGTTTCTTCCGATTGTTTCTAGGAAGGGACTATATACATTAGAGAAAGACAGATCTGACATCAAAAGAAAAGGGGTATGTAAAAAAGTACAGGGGGGGAGTACAGAAGAGGGTCCTTGTGCGATGCGCCTAACCTATTTTCAACGTAGGTAGAAGGGTGGGGAAAATTGACAAAGGGTTGCAAGAAAAAAAAGGGTTAGGGGGGACAACCACCAAGAAATGCGTCTATAGGAAAAGGGGGACAGGACATCAAGACCCCTCAAATCACCACCAAAAACAACATCAAAAAAAATCCCCGCGATCTATTCTCCCCTCAAAGCCTAGGGGTAGGGAGGAAAATTATCGCGTTAGAATGAAAACATGGAAAAAGTAACAATTGGGGGGGAGGGGGTATTGTAAGAACTGTCACAACCATCGTTTAGGGGATCAAATAAAACACCTTATTCATAAACACCAAGGGAACTACAATTCCAGAAACAACAGTACAGAACAAAATTAAAGGGGAACCCAAGGAAGGGAAAGCACGTCACACTCACCACCTAAGACACATACAAAGGAAAAAATCACTCAAAAAAGTAGACCTCAGATCACAAAACACAGTAGATAAAAGGAAGACTGAAATAGGGTCCATAAGAGGGGCTCTGGGGGGGGAAGTTACATCACCTACTCTTTCGTCTTCATCTAGAGGAATGGAAGGGTATGAGTGGTGGGGGGTATCTGGGGGGGGAACTTAACCTAAGGTAGCACAGTATCACGAGGGCCTAGAAAACTAAAGGGCGGACTGACATGATCATATGGCTAGCATCCAAGAAACTTCTATGGGGGAGGTGGGGAGGACATTAAGAAGTATCACCAAAATCAAGGGGGTAACTAAAATGGTAATCACTGGAAGGCTGCCAAAAGGGGAAAAAGAAGCAATGCTATTGGGGGTTAAAGTAGGCGGTAGGGGGAACCAGTACAACAGGGCACCCGGAGAGAAAGAAGAGGTGAAAGGTGTTTCAACGGTTCTTGACTTGGGGGGGGAACCACTGCTGGGAAAATAGGTGACTCTGAATCTAAAAATGTATCATGTGGGAGAGGAAAAGACGGAACGAGAGAAAGAACAATTTAACTCGAAAACATTGAGAAGGGGAAAACAACGGGGTCAGGAGAGGGGAGTAGGAAATAATTGGGAACTGTGAAAGGGTAAATAAGGCATCCCTTATACATGAGCAGAAAGAAAAAATGCATTAGGAAACAAAGGGGTCATGGGTCGGGTTGGTTCAGAGGGGGCAGGAGATGGGAAAACTCTTTCTCTGTAAGAACTGTAGGGAGTGGGAAAAAAGGGGTAAAAGAAGCCACCCTACTGGTAAGTCCAGAGATAAGGGCTTTTCAACCTTCCTGGGGGATGTGCGAAGATAAAATTTGGCTTTCAAAAAAAGAGGAGGTTCATAGGTACTCTTGGGATTCCCAGGGTGCAGAGTTATCCGATTGTCATGGAGGGAGAAACTGAGGGGAAGACTCGCAGTTATCCCTGGGGGTTTATCTTGGGAGAAGCAAAGCTGCTTTTCTGACATCTAATTAGGGGGAGGGGGACTTTGGGACTTTTGCCTGTGTGAGAGCATGAGGTTTTTGATTCAGTTTGAGGGACCCCATTATAAGGCTCCTTGGAGAGCTGGGAGACAAGGGGGGTGGAAGTTGTTGATGGGAAGAAGCAGTTACGTAAAAGTCTAGCGGTTAGGTTCAAACTGCAATACTAGGTCGAAATATGGGAGATGAACAGCATGATCTCGCTGACCACCCCCCCACCAAAGAGGAAAAAGATGGCGGTCATAGACCATAAAAGGGAGCAAGTGTGAACGTCACACAGTCATCTGAAAAGAGAAAGGGGGAAAGATTAACCCCAAGGTGGGGTGGGGGGGGGTTTGGGGGGGGGGGGGGGGGGGGGGGGGGGGGGTTTTCCGCAAAAAGGCGATGGTAATTTTTATAAAAGGTTTGGACGAAAAAAAAAAAAAAAAGGAAAAACATCAAAAAACACGGTTATAAGAACTTGGATCTAATCTTAACTGTAGCAACTCGTTTGACAGACTTAATATTCCCCAAATAAAGAAAGGGAAAATTCTCCCCGGGCAAGAAAAATCGGGGGGGGAAAAGTCAGTGTGGTTGTTAGTCAAAAGGTAATGCACCCCTACGATGGGGGGGGACGTGAGCCCAAGTGGAAGGACATGCAAGGAACTTTTAACACAGAAGGGGGATGAGGAAGCGGTGGCTAAGAGCTATGCAGTAAAAAAGGAAAAGAAAGGACAGTGGGAACACCTCATGAAAGGAGTGCCGGAAAAGGTACATCATGCAACATTCACCAAAAAAAAAAAAAAAAAAACACCACCAAAAAAAAAAAAAAAAGGGAATGGGGCTAGAGAATATGCTCCTGTCAGAAGCAAAGGGGATGAGGGGTGAGCTGGGGGGGGGAATGGGGGTGGGGGGGGGGGGGATGTCAGGAGGTAGGGGTGACAGTAGAAGAAGGTGAAAGCACTGCATCGACAATAGGTGTTTCAAGGAATGGTTACAGTTTCTGTGAAATTCCAAAAGTTTGAAGGAATAGACTACAGGTGGAGGAATCTTAAGTATAAAAAAGGACAGAAACCTTGGGCAAGATACGAAGATGGGTCGTCTTTTGCTTTTGTTGAAAAACATCTACAACAGGACCAACACAATAAGGCCAGGGGTACGGCTTTCTTAAGGAGGGGGGGGGGGGAAATGGCAAGAATGTCCCTGGTAGTAACATTGACCAAGGTAAGTGGGGGAAAAGTGGTCACAATGTAAGCAGACACCTAATAGGAAAGGGTTTTATGTATTGAAGCCAGGGGATATGAAAGGGATAGTAGAAATAGGGTCCCTGGGGTTTTATATCCAATGATGGATTAATGGAGAAAAAGACTCGGGGGGGGAGATTGGTGGGGGGAAGTGCAGATACAACAGGAACAATCCGAATCCAGTAAAAAATTGACATGGAAAGAAATTCATCAGCAAGGATGTCGGTCAGATCGAGGAAGGGAAATTTATTGCAAGTGGAAGGATTTAAGAGAGGGAGAGTTTAAAAAGGGAGAGGGGTAGAGGGAAGTTCCTTTTCCTTGTCATGTATGTGGATTTGTCTGGAGGGGGGGGTTGCTGGGGAGGTGATTTTCCCTTTCATGTTTGTTGGGGTCACTGTTGGGGTAGAAGGTGGGGGGGGGAAGGGGCTGGTGTCGGAATGGAAACTATGTTTTTTACTTAAGCAGAAGAGACAATTAGACTAGGGGGGGGAAATGTTTGAGATCAGCTTTGGAATAAAAAAGTGGAGGGGGGAAGGGAGGGGGAAGAAAGGGTTAAGTGAAGTTGCTTTGTGGGAGTGGGGGGGGGGTTATGGATAGCGATGAAGGGGGGCTTAAAGCGGGAGTGTAAAGTCACGACACTCAACAGATTATGAAACACTTAACTTGGGAACTTCATGAGTTGGCAAGCAACAAAACTTCTAAAGGGGAACTTGCACAGAGGGTAGGGATCGCAGATGTATGGAAAAGACGAGGGACATTTTATTTCCAAGCAACACACTGGGGGGTGATGGGGAGGGAATTGCTTGAGAAAGTGAGTGGGATGACATTGGGCATAGGAAAAGGGGAAGCAAACCTAAACAAATGTTTTACAGGCGTTACAACGCGGAAAGAAGATTGGAAACAGGTATCGTGCAACACGCAACGCTGACTTCGCTGCTAAGGCTTTTGAAAGAGACATAGAGGATGATACACCATAAGCAACACCTGATGCATCCTCACCCAATGCAACATATGCGAGGCTATGGAAAAAAACCATAGCCCCAGAAAGAAAGAGGCGGGACAAAGGGGGGGGGAAGGGGTAGTAAAAAACCCTAAAGGAGGCCAAAAGAAGACAACCATCATCTAACAGAAACACCTTTACTCCAGAATATACATAAATTTGTGGTTGATTGGGGGGAGTCCCTTTAAGAAACCCTCAATGAAAGGACTACAATGGTTAGCGGGGGATCGGAAGACTGACATACTATAAAAGCATACATTATTTAGGTACTTAAAGAAATCAGAAGCTATCAAAAAAAGAAAAGCACATCAACAGATGAAAATTGGGTGGGGAGAAAGATGGCGCAGGATGAAAGCCAAAAAATCACACAGGCGACGAAAAGAAAAAGGGGCCAGCCGTAATACGTGGAATCGGGATAACAGGATTTAATGGTAATCATAGGGTGATTTCCTGAGGGAGGTAGTCCGGAAAAGGGCACTGGGGGAGAGGATGGCAGAAGGGACTGGCTCCTACTCACAACCAGAACATATAACAACAGAAAGTACCAGAAGAATGGTCTTCTAAATACAAAGGGAAGACAGAAAAATGTGGAAAGGAGGGTAATGCAATTGAGGACAAAGGACGATGAAGACAGGGGGAAGAAGGGTCAAAGGGGGAAGAAAAAAAGGACAACAACAAGGGAGGATTAAACTATATGAAGCAATTCGTTTAAATTCGAGGGGGATTTATGAGAAGTCGAGGGGGGGAACTGAATTAGGTTTGCCGGGTGATGGGACCCATTCCTAGGCACTTGTAGAAAAAGTATACTGGGGGTTTGAGGGGTTGAGGGGGGGGGTGGCTTAAGAAGCGGATAACTGCAATTAGATTGCAACATGCAAAGGGGTTACCCAAAAAGAAGGGCTCAAAAAAAATCAGCAATAAGGAAGATACCTCCAGGAAGAGAAGGCGGGGAACAGTTTGGGGAGCTTCCGGGCTTTGTTACTGGAATGGATGAGGGGAAGTCCTGTGATGCAGAGGTTAACAGGAGATAGGGGAGGGGGGGGGGCTGGGTACGTAGTATTTTGGGATGGAAGTAATGCAGAAGAGGAACGCATTTATTAATGGCCAATCGGATGGCAGGAGAAGAGATGTCAAGAGCAAAACATTGGGGAGTTCGATGTTTTCTATGTGGGGGGTAACATGGAAGGGGGGGAAAATCTGCCAAAAAAAAAATGGGTGATAATTGTAAAGGGGATGATTTAATTAATGGTTGTATATGGTTTGGGGGGTGCAGCTTAGTTGGGGGTAACTACATGTGGAGTCGGTTTGAAAAAGGGGAAGGAGAGGGCAGAAAGAGTGGGAGTCGCTCTGATTATCAATGGGGGCCGTTAGGAGTTTAGGAAGAGAAGGAGCCGAAGAAATTGAAAGTCAAGCGCAGGGGGACCTCGGGGTTTCTTGAGGTGCACGATCGGTTGCAGCCTGTTTGGAAGAGGAGGTGGAAAAAGTTTGTTGGCGGGAAGGCTGGGGGAGCTGGGAAAGGCCACGGAATCCAAAACTCCGGAGGTCACGCACAGACCGCTATTGAACACATCAAGGGGTTGTGAAGGGGGGGAAAAGGTGTACAGGGCAATCGAGAAAAGAAAAAAACATCTCAAGGTTGCTGTGCTGGATTTGGGGGGGGGGATCCTACTCTGCTGGGTGAGAAAAACATTGACTGGGGGAAAAACAGAGGTTTCCCTTTCCAGGTTTCACTCAAATGACGGGGTTAAGGGGAAAAAAAAAAATGCTGCTGGGAACCGACATACCCACAAGAAACAAAACAAACAGGACCAACAAAAAATCCAAAAAACAAAAAGGATGAGACCAGCGAGGCCTAAAAGACACTCCAGGGGGGACTGCTTATCAAAAGAGGCGGGGGTAAACTGCACATGATACCACACCTCTTCGCCTGGGTATTGTAAGAAGGCACAAACCCTCGGGGCAGGGAGAGGAAACCAAGGCAGTAAAAACTCAACATCACTCCAATTCTACACCAGGAAGACCTGAAAGGAACAAAGAGGGGGCACACTCAAAACACATACACAAACCATACGCAGAAAAGTCTCATAAGCACTGCCAAGATCAAACCTCCAAGGGACACTTAACTCATACCTCCCAGGGGAGAGAATCTGATTAATTGGGAAAAGCATTCTAGAGGGGGGACGGGGAGAAAACCTATCTTGCGCGCATCTCAACATGTTTGCATTACTTGTGGGGGGGGGCCTGGGGGGGGGTATCTGACACTGGGAAATCATAAATGGAGGGGGGAACAGTATCATCATGCCTATACACCCAACGTGAAGTAATTAGAGAAAATCTGGAAAGAAGATTGATCCATACAGACAATTCGCTAGAGGATGACTTATGGGAAAACAGTCGCATCAATGGTTACTCCACTACGGGACCTGTTACACTCAAATGAAGGGATGCAAATATTTAAGGGAGAGGAATTACAATGACGGGGGGGGGTGTCAGGGAAAGGACCGAGTCAAAAAACATTAAAAAAGATTGTCATTTATTCGGGGGTCAAAGGGGCGGGAAGGGAACACTGTCAGTAAGTTGGTGAATCGGCATCTATCCAAGGAAATGTCTCTTTGTACCTAAACAGACGGAAAGAGGCAAACTGGAAAGGGGAAAAGGGAACAAAAAGATAGAATTTGAATCAAAGGCAGATTAAAAAGAGGGGAGGTACTGTAATACTTCTTCAGAGGGGAAAAAGTTGGACAACCGTATCACCTGGCTGGAGGAAAATAGTCAATGCATGAGAGGGACGGCATGGGGGGGTTGAAGGACTTTCTGGGAGTTGTCATTGTTGGATAAGCAGCATCAGTGGGAAGCGCGGGGGCTGTTGAGTGGGGGGTCTTGTTGGGGGGGAAAATCTTGAAATACAAAAAAGAAATGAAAAAGGTGTACAACCTTTCAGGTGCATTGTTTGATCAGAGCCAGGGGGGGGAGGCTGCATAAACAGAAGGGGTCTCTAAGGGGGGAAGGACTGAAGGAAGGGGGAAAATCTGGAAGAAGAGGGGTCAGGCAAGCGGGGGATGCAGTGATCACGGGGAAATATTGGACATGACTGTAAGAAAGTATTGGCTAAAAGTTAGTCGGAAGAGCAACATTGGGGGGGGGTTGCCGGGGGGGTCTTAGGGAAGGGGTTTAGGAAGTGTATCCAATGAAAAGAGACTTGTGAGGACGGACAAAATCACAGTGAGATTGGAAGAGTTCAGATTTGGTCCTATGTCCGAGAGGAGTTCAAAAAGCTTGCTCTAGGAAGCATTTTCTTAGGTTCGCGCCGGAAAAAAGGGAGAGACTCAAAAACGGAGGAAGATCAAGGGTTGTCACTCTCTACCAGACCATGAGACCGAGAAAATCTGGGGGGTCAACATAGGACGACAGGATGAAAAAGAGACATAGCCAAGGGGGGTACACCTCCACACGGGGAAGGTCCCAGGGTGGAGTTGTAAATGAAAAACCCGTAGGAAGTCAGACAGAACCCTGGGAGAGGGTAACAGGGAGGACATCATCTGTGTGGAAAGCTCCAATCGGGGAAGGGAAGAAGTTGAGATTAACCCAATTTGATGAAGTCATCGAAAAGCACTAAGAAATTGACAGAGGGGACTTGTGAAATCTTCACTCGAAAATGTAAAAAGTAACCGGTCGATGACTAAGAGGGGGGGAGGAAAAAAAAAAGCCTTTGGAGGAAATGCAAAATGACTTTTTTACCAGAGTTTGGGAGTAATTCTTTTAATTCGTTGTTCTAAAGCGAGGATCCAAAAAACCATCAAAGAAAATCTCAACTATAGGCGGGGGGGGGGAAAGAAGATTTCTCTCAAGTTTCTTAGATGTAAAGAAGAAATAAGAAAAAACCCATAAAAAGCATGTCAAGAGAGCCTCATATGTGTGGGAACCTTTATAAAAAGGGGGATTAGGAATGATTTCAACGGGTGCAAACGTAGGGGATGAGAGGGAAACGGTGAAGATCATGATTCTTGAATTTCCATCTCCTCCGTTGTTCAAGGGAGAGTGGAGAGGGGGAAGGGGCGGGTGGGGAAAAAGTTTCCTTCTCGACGGTGGGGGAAGTGACAGAGATAAGAATGAAAGAAATGACAGTGGACATTTCTCCCCTGGGGCCCATAATAAATACATCGTGATAATGGGGGGAAAGTTGAGTTTACCCGAAGTATCCATTGGGCGGCTTGGGAAAGGAAGTTTGTGGAAGGGGGAGTGTTACCTAGAGGTGTAGTAACCGTCATTTGGTGATAAATGAGCATGTCATAAGTACTACCGAAAGAGAAAAGAAAGGGGGGAGGTTTGACCAAGGGAGGAGGGTAATAGATATGGGAGGCTAGTGCACTTGGGGAAGAGGGAAATTGAGGGAAACATAAGCGGGGGGCAGTGGTGTGAGGGGAAAAACCAGTGAAAAGACAGAGAACAGTTACAGATATATCAGAAGAAGAAGGGGTAATGAGGAGTCCAAAATGAATGATAGGCGGGGAAGAAAGGTTCCTATTCCCTTGGGAGTAGGTATATGTGAAGAAGTATATATGGGGGGGGGGGGGATTTTCCGTGAGGGGGGGGAGGGGGCTCTTGATGTGAAGCTGAGTTTGGACGGGGGGGAGGGGAGGGGTTTTATTGGGGGGGGAGAAAGGTTTTTTTTTTTACTTTTTTTGGGGGACTTGTAGTGACTGGGGAGGGAATTGCAAAGACAGGAGGGGGATGTTGGAGGTAGACGGGGCAGGCGACGAGGTGGTGGTATCCATCAATGGGAGCGTAGATCTCATTTAAAAGGATTGGGAAAGAAAAAAAAATTGGAAAAGAGGTTTTCCTTTTTAGTGTGGTGAGGGGGGGGGTGGTTGGTGGGGGGAGGTGATGGAGGGAGGGGAAATTGAATGTCATGATATAGAAGCAGGTATTGGGACACATTCACTTGGAGAGGGGGAAACCGAGAGATCAATGTTTTGAGTACAAACTTCTACGAAGCTTCACATAGGAGAGCAAGGGAAAAAAGGGAATATGGGGAGTAGGGTCCAAAAGAAAAAAGGATTTGGGGAAGGGAATATCAGAAGCAGGAGGGGGGCAACGTAAAAGGGGGATATTCAACATAACAAAAATAAGAAAAACACAGGAAGGGAAAAAATGGGGACGGGAGTTACCACTTGTGTGGACAGGCTGAAGGAGAGTTTGCAAAAAAGAGGAAAAAAAAAAGGCACTGAAAAAAATAAGTGATTGCACAAGGAGGAGTTTGTCTCTACAGATCCGCTTCATACACCAACACAATGGGGAGATTCAGGAAAAAAAAAAGGGGAAACTGCATCAGGCAAGCAAGAAAGGACTCGGACTAAGCATCACAGCTGATACCCCAAAATTGGAAAAAAGAAGCGGGGATAAGAAATCATACAAACATCAGGATCACATAAGACACAGGGCCATGATCATCTAATACGGGGGGGGGGTGAAGGGGGACCATTTTCAAAAAAAGAAATTCATTAAAGAACAATTTTTTCAGTATCAATTAAGGGGATCCGGGGAAAAACATTAGGGGACTAGCTTACTTCGAAACATCCAAGTACCCTCTCTAAAAAATACACTACGATTACACACATCTATATCGGGGGAAAAGGGGGTGAAAACAAGATTTTTACATTAAAACAGGAATTAATACATCCATCCTGCAGGGAACACAGCGACGCTTCGGGATTTAAAAGGGAGTTGAGGGGGGAAATATCATTCTTATTTTAGAGTTTGGAGCGGGAGGGGGTAACGCCACTGGGGGGGGAATTAAAAGGTATCCCTGTAAAATATAGGGAAAACACAGCCCAAATACCAAACCATTTAGGGGGGAGGGTCTAAGCAGCCTGAAAAGGGGGGGGGTCAAACACATCACCAGGTCAACTTCGCGGAATTGCAACGAGAAAGAAACTGCTCAGGAATGGGAAAGAACACAACTAGGATTAAGGAAAATATATGCAATTCGTTTGGAAAATTCGAGTGTGTGGGAATCTCTCATTAAAAGCAGGAAAAGTGGTGGGACCATTCGAGCTGCACTTTTTATTAGAAGAAAGTGAACAGGGGATTTTGAGGGGGGGCGTTGTGGTGCAGGAGATACTGCCATTAAAGGGAGAAAAGTGGGCCACTGGAGCTCAGATCAGAAGGGAGTCAAAAGAAAGACCTAAGGGACAGAGGAAACTTATCTGCTGGGGGAGGGGGGGGAAGAGATCTAGGTGGGGGGAAGAATTCCTGGGTGAAGGGGAAATGGGAAAGACACGTGACGCAATAAGATTTTCTTTTTACGTAGGGGTATTGTGAGAGGGGGGGGAGTGAGGGGGAATTAATGAGATCATTGATAATGGTGGCCATATGTCAGGATCAGTCGAAAGAGGGACTTGGGACAGGCAAGGGAGGAATGAAAAAATGTCAGTCACCGCTGTCCAGAAAAGGGGAATTATAATTGTAAAGTGATGAAAAAAGAAGGGTGATGATGTAAAGCGGAGGGGGCCTAGTTTGTTGTGTTGTCTACCCTTGGGGGAGAGGGGAGATCAAGAGGATATAAGGAGGTTGCATATTTTGGAGGGAATGGCGGAGGATCAGGGGCGGTGATCAGTTGAAAGGGGGGGAGGAGGGTGGGTATTCATCATATTTGTAGAGCCACATCCAGGGAGAAAAGGAGCCGGGAGTAGTTGGTTCCCTAGCTTGGGTAAATGTTAGGAAATGGGGACACGGTAAACAGGGGGGGACTTTTCGGGGTAATTTGGTATGGCCGCTTTCTAAAGAAAGGGACGATCCCAAAAGGAACAAGACAAGAGCATAGGAACATCAGGGGGTTTATGTGTAGGGACCATCAGTCAGGAAAAAATCCAGTGGGGTGATTGAGAAACTAACCTGAGGGACCATTTAGAAGTTTGGGGCAAAAAGGGAAGGTGCACAGAGGGGGATGTTTACTAAAAAAAGGGTGAGTGAGTGAGTTGAAAAGATTGCTGAGGGACATGGGACAGGGGGACCTCACAGACTCAAACAACAAAACAAACAAAATAACGAACGAAAAAACATAGTTTCATCCTCATCAACGCCCGACAAGCCGATCGGGCGTGAAAGAGGGAAAAGTGAAAATCAGGTCCGGCAAGTGAGATATTGTAAGGAGAATCGTTTTAGAAAAAGGTCCCAAAAAAAGGCACAAAATTCTACACAAAGAAAAACCATGACAGGGGGAAAAGAAAAAAAAGAAGAACAGCACACACTCAAACTCAAAAACCCGACACAAAGCAGACAAGGGAGAACCAGAAGAAAAAATAGGAAGGAAATCGGAAACTATACCTATCCCAAGTCTTCAAGAGGAGGAAAGGGTGGCCATAAGCAGATATTCTCTTTTGTGGAAGGGGTAATACTACCATCTTGGCTGGGGGAGAAGTTCACAGATTTCCTGTGGGGGGGGGGGATTTTTTTGGATCTGCACTTGCACCTAGAAAAAATACGTTTACAAGCAAACAACACCGCCTATAAAAAAACTAGGATCATATTATCTGTGACTTCATAGAACATATGGCTCAATAAATACAAACATTCAATTGTAGAAAGGGACATTGCATCAGGAGAGGGGGACTAAACTAAGGAGGTTACCATCAAACGAGACTTACAGTTTGAAAAGAAAAAAGCCGTGGGGGGACCTGGGGGGGGTCAAGTAGCTAGCAGCCAAGTGTAAAAAAGGACAACATATCAAATTATGTTAAAAAATTCGGCAGGTTTAAAAGAAAGAGGTCCCGCAGGACATTCCACCTGTGAAATGTGATATTTAGAAACCTACGTCAAACGGGAGAGAAAAACAATGTACAGCAGAAAGTATATACCGGAAATTTGGGGAAGGGCTCGATATATCGTAATGGAGGAACCGGATGCAGCAAACTGTTTCACCAGTTGAGACTAAAAAAGAAAGTACAGAGCCATATACGAGAAGATATATACACAGGGCCATTAGGGGGGGGGGCATGAAAAAGGAGGGTTGCAAAAAGCGACTGGATAGCAATTTGTGCCAGGTTTTCGGGGGGGGGGTCAGGGGGAAAATGCATCCGCTGGCAGGATCCAACCAAGGGTACCTCACTCATTGCCAAAGAGGGCAACAGGCAGATGTGTGCAGATAAAACTGTTAGGGTCACAACACCGATTAATGGTAAGTACTCGTTTAAGTGTAAATGAAGAGTTAGAGAGGGCATAGAAATTCAGTCCGTGAGGGGGAAGGGACAGGGAAAAAAGAGGGTTTAATGGGGGAGGGTAAGAGTGGGTGCTACAATCTTATTATGCTGAAGTAAGGTTAACAGCTCAACAGAAAACCGGGAAGACAGGGTGTGTTTGAATTACAATTGGAAAAAATGAAATCTCGAAAACAAAAACAAACATCACAGGGGATTTTAATATTGGGGTTGTCCGATGGTGCATTTAAATAGGCCTAATAAAGTCACAAAGGGGGAGAGAGTAAGGGGGGGTGCGAGACATGATCTCTAAAAACCAACGGCGGAAACTATCAAGATTTTGTACAGAGCCAGCACCAGGGAGTCAGCTGGGGGGTCCCGTCAAGAGAGGAGCAAGCAATCATGACAAGCCCCGCTTCCCCATACAAAGGGGAGGACAGTAAAAGAGAATGGGCATGTTGGTAGAAGGGGGGGTTTAATCAAAAATCATCAAAAAAACACTGTTAGAGGTCACGATGAAGGAAGGGATAAGGGAAAAATTGTGAATGCGTTTAAATTTAACCCTTGGGAAAAAAAAGAGTGCTCAAAGAATTACAAATCGTAGAATGGGAGGGGCCCTTAGGGAAGGACAATAGCTATTAAAAAGAAGAATTGTGGAAAATAGGCCAGACGCACCTTGGGAGACTTCTCAAACTTCCCATACTGGGGGAGAATCTAATGAGAAGGTTAAAAAAGGCGGTTGGAGAGAATCTAGGAAACTGCACAAATCAATCGCAAAAGAGCTGGGAAGGTTCTATCCAGTAGCACCAGAAAACACACGAAAAAAAAATTCCTGAATAAAAACATGGGGTTCTCCTGTCAGTTTATGAGGATGTCGGTAAAGGATCACTTATTACAGTAAAGTTACCGATCTCAGAAGGAGGGGGTGGCACTGAAAAAAGAAAAAGCGTTTTTACAATTTTATTACTGTGGCTGCTGTACAATTGAAAAAAAGAACGACAGAAAGAAAGACGTCAAAAGGGGAAGTAACATATAACATTTACAGGGGGGGAGAGAATAGGGGGAAAAAGAACAGGGCGCACCGGGAACCATATAAACAAAAAGATGATTGGGGGGTACAGGGACAGCGCATGGGAAAGAAAATTTACCGGCCCATTGTCCGGATTGAGACAATTTAGTTTGGGGGGGGGGTACATTGGGGGGGGAAGGAGGGGAACCCATTTTTATGAATGGATGGTCATTAAGGGAATAAGGGGAGGGGGGTAAAATATTATTTCTATTAAAGAATATTGATCATCCTCTTTGGGGGAAGGGGGGGGGGATCGGAAGCGGCCGTTAGCGTACAGGGGGAAGGGGTCCCGTAAAAAAAACCCAGACGAGCCAGTACATGAGAACGTTAACTCTCTCGGAAGCACTAATAGGTAGGAGGTAACCTTCCAAAAAGGGAAAGGAAAAGGGGCCTGAGGGGCAATGTCAAAGTTACAAGGGGGGGGTCTAGGGAGGACTTGTGTCGGGAGGAGACGTGTCCTGAGGGAGGGGGTCGGTTTCTTTTCGTTGTGCGGGTCTGCGGGGAAGTGGGGGGGGGGGGGGGTATTTAAGAGGGGGGGGGTTTTTTGTAAATTGGAAGGTGGTGGATTGATTTCAAGGGAGAAGGTCAAGAGGTAAGCCGTACATACTACTCAATTCGAAGAGGTGTGGTAATCCGGGAAAATAAGAAAAGAACACGTATTTGGGGGGAAGTCATGCGCGGATGGGATAACGAGGTGTTCGGGGGGATGTTGGGTGTGTGTTGGGTGTGAGGTTATTTTCAGGGAGGTGCAATGCAATGGGAAGGAAGAGTACAGGTTCAATACAGCGAAAGGCAGGGTGGGAGGAACTTCACGGGGGGAGATCAAGGGGGAAAAAACTGGACGGAGGGGTGGAAAAAAGGGGGAGCCAAATCATCACAAAAAAAGGAGAGGATGTACATACTATTTGGAAAAGGGAAGGAACCCATATGGTTATTGGAGTGATATTGCGTGAAGGAGAGAGGGATGTTAAAAGAAAACGAAAACTATACACGAAGAAGCACCAAAATTTTGGGGCGTGAACCAGAGTCCTGGAAGGGGGGGGAAAAAAAGAATCACCAGATACACGAGGAAGTCGCTTCTGAAGGAAAAGGGGGGAAAGGTCTGGAAAGATGCATAAAATCAATGGCAACTGATG
>Ga0179591_1378530_pt1 | contig 16363 bp, 10 predicted proteins | sample CZOMad2_1_08_16f_FD_182891 | JGI IMG/M metagenome (GOLD analysis project Ga0179591, IMG submission 182891) | Vadose zone soil fungal communities from Angelo Coast Range Reserve, California, USA - CZOMad2_1_08_16fungal (PacBio error correction) | ecosystem: Environmental > Terrestrial > Soil >...
AAGAACAGCCTACGGAATCGTCCGCATTACAGCAAAAAAATATAAACGGGTACTAATGCGGGGCAGGGAAGGGCGCCCTCACTAAAGAATAATTATTGACTCGTCAACAACTTAAAAACTGAGAACCTGGTGGGGGAGGACACACCAGTGAAGGAAGGGGAGCGTAGAGGACTTTACGTAGGTAAAGGACTCCTTCGCAATGGCCACTGAAATCGGTGAGTGATGGGCCTTCAGAGTATCCGATGACCGCTGTCTCGGCCTAAGGTTCCAGTTCATGCTTTTAATTGCGATTATTTTCTCGGCGAGAGGTATCAGGGGGGGAGACCTTTAAGACCGACTTGATAGTCTCCGAACTCGTATTTTCTCAACCAAAAGAATAACGCGCGGGGGGACAGATAATCAATGGGTCGCACGTGGGAACGCGTGAATCGGGCCATGGGATCCTACTAGTGAACTTCAAGAGGGGGGCCTCCCATTGCTAGAAAAAGAAAGGAGTGGAGAAGGTTGGGAGATCTTACAAACATCTGGTGTCGGACTTACGGGAAGTCCTTTGACTTCCGGTGAGAGAAACTTAAGCCCTAAAGGAAAAGATGACTACTCACACACATCTTCACGTATCACGTGACCGGGGAGAAGAAAGACCGCTGAGCTGACCTTCTTCACAAGGAGAAAGTACGGACTAAACACAGGGGAAGATGGTCCCTCTACTCAGAGGATATTACGGTGACACGGCGAAGAGAAAAACTCTTGCGAGGGGGGAAACATCTCGGCGAAAAGGGCAGAGCTTCCACTACAACTATTTCGTTGAAAGGAGGGGAAGGGTATGACAAACAGAGCGAGCTCTAGGAGGACCGTGGGACACCTTGTACTAGCAACTATCCTAACCGAAGAAATCAGACAAGAAAAAGGAAGCACGGGAAGGGAGAAGGGTCCTTCAGACAACTCTGAAACGGGATGTTCTAAAGAGTCGATCGTCCATAATGACAAAGAATAAGGCGGATTCTACTAGAGGGGTAGCCAAGCAAGGAAACACTAAGTAGATAGTCTTGATAAGTACCTCCACTACTGAGTAGAGGAATTATAAACTAAAGATTTTGGGTGGGTGGGGGTGAGGGCTAAGGGAGATGTCCTGGATATTAGGGAGACCGAGAGGACTTCGACACCTCTCTACAACATAAAAGAATAGGCGAGAGATATTGGGTGGAGGTACTTCGATCTTAAGGAATTAGTTGGAGAAAGGATAGCGGACAAAAAAACTTGATTGCTATCAGGGGGGAAAGCTCTCTCGAGGGACTCTGTAGCGCTAGAGGATATCGCCGTTTGTTCTTCTATTTTTTGGGCTTTGTCCTTCTGCAGGAGGTTAAGACAAAGGAGACGGCAAAAAATTGTGGATGGTCGGGCTTCATCTGGAGCTTCTTATCTACGCTCCAGCCGCGTGTGCTTCTGGGTTCTCAGCAGCTAAGACTACCCCCTCGCTCTCGTTTATCATCGCTCGTGCCAAAATTTTCGTTCGCGTTGTTCTTTTGGCCTAAAGGCAGACTATCGCTCTAGCAGAATGAAAAGACTATCAGGTAGAGAAACCAACACACAAAGAGTATCTTCTGGAAGAGGACTCTAACGCGCCGCAGGGGAAGCGTATGCTAAGATAAGGGTCCGATAGACTTTCTGCATAGTGCGCTGGCGGCGCTTCGTTGGGAGGGATGCACTTCGTCTTCCTCTTGGGTGGGGACTCTCACTGCCTAGAGATTTCTATGCGTTCACGTTGAGGATCGGATCTCATTACCCACCCTCTGATCGGAAGAAGGATTCTAGGAAGAATAGGGGGCGTTCTGCCGTGATAAGGAGGAAAAGGTAAAACGATGTTTAGGCCAGGATGGTAACTCGTTAGTTTGGGGGGCAAACACAGAGGAGACCAAAATCCAGTCGCTAGGATCTATCTTCAACAAACATCGAAGCGAAGCCCAAAAGGGCCCAAAAAAGGAGGGGAGGGGAAGGGCAAGGACTAAAAGACGACGCATTGGCGAGTGAGCGGGTAGATCACCGCCATGAAGATATGGAACTCCGAGGAGAGAGGGGGGGGTAAGGCCGCTCAACAATGGGTCTTCTAAGGGTGTTGGAAGGATTTTAAGGGAATCGTCTCTATGATTCCAGAATGATAAAGAACCTTAATGAAGTGCTGGAGTGTAGTAGTAGTTTGTGGCCAGGGCATGCGTCGCTAGGGAGGGGGCCAAACTCGTTCTTTATAGGGAGAAACTTTGAGGGGAAAAGTGGGGAAGAGGTGCTGCCTCGAAAATCCTGAAGGGTATCTTAAAGGCGTGGATATCGTGATTTGAAGGGGTCACTAGCTGAATTTAACAAAGGCCTCTTCTACGACAGGGGACGAATCGGAAGTTACCTTGAGGCGTGAGTAAGTCACGATGGCGGTTCAGTTGGTCGGGGGGAGATTTCTGAAGTCTTTAATGAGGGGAGTCCGAGATTTAGACAAAGGAGGGAGGTCTTTGTTTACTACGAGAATGAGCTCTAGAATTCTTTAATGGGGGATTGAGAGGAAGGAGGGTCCTACGTAGGGATAGTGTGTTCGAGGAAAAGGGAGTCTTCTGAGCGGAAAAAAAAATCTCAAAGCGGAGTGTGGGAAGGAACTGGAAGAGATTGGCGTCGGTGACGAAAAGAAAAAAAAGGGTCGTTAGGAAAGCTCTTCCGGAGAAGAAGCATCTTAAAGAAGGACGGGGGCGTGGGGGGATTCCGGCGGGCGCATGAAAAGAAAAAGGCGGCGATAGCGGTCCCAACCAACTGATATTGGAGCGGACTCAAAAAATGACCCAAGATGTACTCTTCTTTTGAAAGACGTCTGAGAAAGGGGAAGGCCGAAAGGAGTCTCTGGATGGAAGAGGAGTTACTAAAAATTTCCGAAGGCAAAAAGTTAAGTCAGCCTCATATGAGGAGGGGTAGCCTCTCTTATACGGATTCAAAAGTGAGAGATTCATCCTGAGCTGTTGCTTTGAATCTTAGGAGGACCTATGGGGGCGCGCATCCGCCTACTGGGAACGGACGGAATTTATGATCTTATGCTCTTGGAGGAATTGCGAGCTGATCGTTTATTGGGGGTCGGGATTTTTATCAAAGCTACTGCTGGAGTCATTTTACGACCGACCGGCATCAGAGAAGGGAAGAATGGTGCTTACTTTACACTCGGGAAACTTCTAAAGACATGTGAGTGGGGGAAGCTGGGGGAAGGGTTCGTTGGGTGGGCAAATGTATAGATTTGGAGGGATAAATTTGAGGGGGATTCTCTTTTGCTGGCTACTCAGATGGGGAAAAATGGAAAGCACGGGACGGACGTGGAGCACTCTTAAGGGTTGTTCTCGGCTTTCGAGGTCGTCGAAGGGCTCGCGAGGGCAGGAAGTCAAGAGTTCTGCTTCTTCGTTTCAGCGCCGAGGAGGTATTCGCCGAAACCCACGAGCTCGTCAGCTTGTGACTGGGGCCCTCTCTGGGGATCCCATCTTAAGGCTCACATGGTCTCTCTCGGCGTTCGCAAACACGAGATCTGTTCACTTATTGCCGATCCTCATATAAACTTATTATTAGGAAAAGGGAGAGAGAGAATCAGAGGAAGACTCTAAAGAGTTTCGCTAGCCCGGATTGAAAAGACGCTAAAGGAAAAAGGCCCTGGTCCACTCCCCTGACAGGAGGATCCGCGAAAGTCCTTGAAAGAGAGGGGTCTTCATTGGCAGGGGCATAGAACTTAACCAAACAAAAACCATAATAGTAGAGCCTCGGTCAACCACAAAGAATACACCTTACTCTCAATATCACCTTGGAAGAGGCGAAATGAAACACGAGGAACAAAACCAGTAAGGGAAGATGATGCTACACCGTAAAGAGAGAATTGTACATCGGCGTATGGCACTCAGACGAAAGCTCTCCACAGTGCGAACAAGAGCACACGAAAAAAGAATCACGATCAAATCAGCGGGTCTAAAGGGGGTCTTGAGGGAGAAAATACACCTTAGCAGAACCTAGAATCAATTACATTTCCTCACTTCAGGGAATAAAACTTAATCCATCACAAGCGAATATCTGCACAAGGCAGGAAAGCTGACTCGCCCATTCGAACGATGCGCCTTCGGTGAAGACTATGAAATCACGAAAGACGAGGGCTCGATCGAACTCAGATGGGGATCGAGGTCAGACTTTCCCTACAGTAATAGGAAGAACATAATCAGGAGGAACGTCCCCCCTCAATCAAAAAAGAAGCGTCCGGTCCAAGCGCGTCGCATGAACGAGACCAGAAACGAGGCTGGAAAAATTGTCCTAGTACGCGAAAGTAGCCGTGTGACTCGGTCGCAGGAAGAAGGGGCTGGGGGTGGCTCCTGCGCGACACCCAACCAGGCGACAAAGAACCGGGCAGGTCCCAGCAAAGAAAATGACTTCTGCCTCGGAAGGGCTCTCGAAGCGTCGCGAATGCCAGGGGGGCGAACGATCGATGAATGATGGGGGGGGGGGGGGGGGGGGGGGGGGGGGCGTCCCGAGAGATTGTGGGGTCCGAAAAGCGGAAGGGGGACGAAATTGCCCGCGCACATGGCCAACGCTTGAAAAAAGACGAGCGCCTCTGCCCGTCATCACTTACAGATTCGAGTGACGTCTGACGACTAGGAAACCCCGTCAGGGCCGATGCGAATGACGCTCAGAACGTATGACAAAAAAAAATGAGTATCCACTCTAGACTCCGAGCCAAGAGACGGCACGCCAATAAGGAGGCGAAGAAGGGAGTAAGCGGAGGGTCACCGGCATCTAGGGCCAAGACACAGAGCAAACTCCTTCTTGTGGGTGCGCGACCAAGGCCGGCACAGGTCAGGGTTCACAGAACTGGGAAACGAAACGGCAACAAGGAAAATGGAAAGTGGAGTCAGCATCGAGACAAGTAACGTAGGAGAGTAGCCTCTGGGGCAGAAGACAGCACGCTACAACAGGCATGAGGCCCTGAGGGCTTCTGCACCAGAAGAGTCGCAGGAGAGGTCACACTCGGGAAAAGATGAAGACACACAGCGCCTAAAAACATCGTCTATGGGGGGACACTAAGAAGGGAGGTTCAGTCGGCTCGCGGAAAGCGAAAAAATAGCTTGATGCTGGCGGGGAGCGAGTTTCTGGGACGGGACTTTTAAAAGAAAAAGACGCGAGGGGTGACGCGCCTCTTGCTTCAGGTATAGGTAAAATTTTTTGGTCGTAAGGACAAGACTCTGTCACGAGCCGTCAAGAAAGGCGTTTTAACGACTAGTAACAGGCATCAAGTCGATCATAGGCTAGCATCTTCAAAAGTGAGGGCAACGAGGGGGCAGCGGGGAATTTAGCTCGGACAGCCGCTCCAGCCAAAAAGGGCGAAGCAGGGAGGAAGTCGAGGCAAACTAAAGTGGGGGAAACCCCAATCATGAGAAGGCCACGACTAGGGCCAGCATAGGAATCTCCAAAGAAAGATTGCGCATGAAGAGTTGCGCCACTTCGCAAAAAGAGCGGCGATGTGCGATTCTCGGGGGGCACCAAGAAAACCACTGCGGATCGCAGCGAGTAGAATGGAGATCGAACATATACTAATTAGCCAAGCCCGTAAGACCTGCGGATCCGCTATAAACGCATTTCTAGTGGGCGAAGAGCTAGAATACCAAGAAAAGGCCACCTTCTGCGACGCAGGCCAGCATCTCACCAGGACAAAATCCACAGAAAACCAGAAAGTGTTGTGCCTTCTGAACTGGTTCTGTCCGCCCAAAGAGCTCTAAAAACTCGGAAACTCAAACCAACCTCTGTTACCTAGTTTCCTCAGAGAGAGAGATTACCTATCTCTTCACGTACTCGAGAGGAAAGAAAAAATTTTCAAAAGAGATGATTAATAAGGCAATCGACAAACCGGAATATAGCTCTCTCTGGGTCTATCTAAGGCTGCTTGCGACGGGTCCGCTGGGGGAACCAGGAAGTAGGTCCCTTATTCCTATGGATGGAGGTAAAGAGCGTGTTATCAGGGCGGGGAGAAACGTGGAGGACTTAAGAGAACTAGAGACATTGGGAATTGGTGGGATAGAGGACTATTAGTAGATCAGCCTTAATTAGGGTCGCAGGGGATATCTCTCGAAGATTCTCAGGCCAAGGTAAGAGGTTGATCGGCTGGTGGTTGCTGTTGGGGCTCAGCACAAAGTAACACCGGTTACGAGGGCTCTTTTTAGATAGGGGCGAGTTTAGAGGGGTTAAAAGTGGGTAAAGTGGGGCCGGGTGGGAGCTAAATAGCAAGTGACGGGCATCGAAACACTGCCACGCCACTCCTGAAATTAACGACGGGGATTTTTTGTGACCCGCTGCGAAAAAAAAGTGGGAGGAGTACCACGGAGAGGCGGGGAGGGCCGAACTTACGTAATAACTAAAGAATTGTGTCTCTTGGGAAAACGCGCCGGGAGTAAAGGGACTTACTAAGCGACGCATGGAAACGGCAGGGGACCCAGCAAAAGGTCAAGACGAACGTGAAGAAAGCGGGGAGAGGATGGTCCAGTGTCCTTTATGAGATTGTAGGGGAAAGATTCAGGGAAGAATTCATCAAAATGGGTGAGGGGGTGAAACTTATGAGTAAGCTACGTGGGGGGAATGGTCGGACCACGGGAAGCAGGGGGACGGGTTTCAATTACGTGGAGTGAGAACGCTTCAAAAAGGGCAGGGATACACTTTGGGGTTTCCCAGCCGAAAACACCTACCATGAAGGGGAGAATAGGGCCGGAGACGCTGGAGTTATGGGGGGGGAAAAAAGCGACCTATACCGGCCGTCTGTGTTCAGCAGGCCGCCGTGCAGCGCCGGACATCGACTCCTAACGTGGCCCGACAGCAGAATTGCCTCAGTCGAACGGCCCATTGGGACGGGGGGAAGGAAAGCCATAAATCGAGCGATAGTGGTAAAGGAACTCATCAACAAGGAAGACGGGGAAGGTCCAGACCGGGACGCAATATAAATCCGGTACCAAAAGGTTTTTTCTGAAGTTAGTTGTTGAAGGCACAAGTCCTTCATAAGTAGGAGTCCTGACTCGCAGAGGGGCACTTCTTAAATGTCGATGAGCACGTCGGGGTAATTTTCGGAGAGGAGGGATAAGGTAATTGCGAGAGGATAAACTCACAACAAAAGGGGGGATGAGGTGAGATTATCGGAAGGACCAGAAACCGGGGCTCTACCGTGAGAGGTCAAAATTACAAGAAGAAGAGTAGAAAGGACGCAATGACTACCACAGACGGCGCTTCCGGGAGCTACCTAAATAAGGTGACTGGAAACTCGTTCAAAAACTCAAAGGGAAGAAGAATTTTTTGGAAAAAACCGGGACGTCGGACAGGGGGTAGTGAAATAAGAAGGAGGAAAATCTCCTCGATGGAAATCATGGAATCAAAAAAACGGACGCATTGGAGGTGGATGTTTTTCTCCCTCATTTACCCTGTTGACGTCCTTACTTCCAGACAGGCAATTTAATTGCCCGAAGGGTCGCGGCGAAATTAACGGCGGCGGTGGCAGTCCAACAAGAAGGCGCTTCGAGTAGTGCAGAAAAAACGGTTGGGGGCGTAGCCAAAAGACGGACGAACAAAGAATCCCTTATGTTGTAGTCACTGAAAAAAACCAAACTTTTCATCTAGCACGTAAATGCTCCAGCATAAGGTGGGGGGAGTAGTCCCGTCCTCGGAGCCGCCTGACTTACATCACGGGGAAACCTCTCAATGTACCCTGAGGGTTTTGAATGGTAAGCTGCAAAAAGGTACTCAACCTAGGGGATCTCTACTCTACAGCGGCTTCCGGGTTCTACATTAGGCTCAATAGTGGAACATCCCTCTACCGTCCTCAACAGGAGAGGCGTACACGGAACGGAGTCAAACTGCGAAAAACAGGGGTAGAGAAAGGAGGCCGCCAAGACAAGACCCTTGGCCATAGCTATGGAGTAGGCTATATAATACGCTCGGAAAGCGTCGGCGTACGTATAAAGAGAGAAGGACCGGACGAAGATGGCGGCAGCAAACCAGTCGACGTTCCGTTTCGGACTTGGACGGGGGGGGGAAGTTGGATGAGGGTTCCACAATCAAACTAGAGTCTCGGCTTGGAAGCCCCACCTCACATTGAGAATGGAAGAGATCCTACTTACTCAGTCTATCGCATCGTTACTTGCGGGGAACGGGGGAGTCAATTCGGCCAGAAAAGAGGGAAAAAAGGCAGGGGCGAAATTTCCCCGGTGGCGACAATCCTTCCTACTAAGAGGAGGTTTAAAAGCGGCATAGCAAAAGCCAACCTACCCGTAGTCTCTGTGCGGTGTCTGCTTCCTCAATATCCGAGAATTACACCCTGCTCGCAAAAGGAAGGAGAGTCTACGTCGCGAAAGCTTACGAGGATACCATGCCGAAAAGAAATCTACCTACAATAAAAAAAAAAAAATCTATACTAGCTCTCGAAGATGCATTTGTTTAGGGCGTGGGCAGTCTTCCTTTAAGGGTGGAAAAGGGGTTGTGCGTCCATATCTCGAGTATAGACTATACCGGTCCGAAATTAATTGAGAAGCAGGGGTGATACGCGCGCTTGTGGTTTGGGGGGGGGGGCGCGAGGTGGGACCGGGGGACGTTGGAAGGCTGTCAGAGTTGGGACCGGAGACTACGGGAGGGAGGAGGGGGTCGGCACGAGGGTGGGGGGGGCGGATGATGATCTCAAGAATCTTTCCGGGCGGGGGGGGGAGCTTATCGCACAAATCGGGAGGGCAACTCTCGGTTGATCGGAGCGGCCTGTCTGGAAAACTGAGTTAAGCGGACGCTCGTTGGGACTCTCAGAATCATTCGTCGGGTCAGGGGAAAGAAGGGGGGCAGTGATTTAAGCAAAAAAGAGTCAAAAAAATAGAACACTCCCTCGGAACGGTACGGAAATGACGGCCGCGCAATAAATATAACGCTGCGAAAAAATGCGGTCTCTGGGCTGGAATGCTCTGGGGGGGGGGCCCAACCAGCTATGGGGGGGGGTGAGAACAACTCGAACGGTTGAAAAAGGATAGGAACTTCGTTCACTCGGTGTTTTATCAGATTATCGAAGGAACAACCCCAAAGGACTGGATTGAGACCACTATTGGTATAGGGGAAACAAAATCGGGGAGACTCCTTCCGTGAGGGGTCTATCGGTGAAACGTTGGGGGGGGAAATCGAATGTGCGTTGAAACGAGCGTGCGTGTTGTATCCGACAAAGGAACTTCTTCCGGAGAATCCTCAGGAGGAAAAGAAAATAAAGTCGTCACCACAAACGCAGAGGACCACTAAACCCAATCGCGACTGCGAGCAAACGGCAAGGAGCTCTGGGGCTAGTGTATAGGGTAAGAAGCCTCTGGGCTCGGGGAGAAAATAAAAGAAGGCGCAAACAATACAAGAGGAAGGCCAGGGCGTACTCGACGGGGGGTCTGAAGTAGCACGATTTGATAATGGAAATAGGGCTGCCGAAAACCAGATAAGGGCGCAAGAGAACAAGACTCCTTGCGTAGGCAGTTACATGACGGGGGGATGGGGGGAAAGTGAATGCAATCCGCGGTGTTCTGGTTGAGGCGTCTGGGGGGGTGGATGGTGGTAATCGTTTCAAACGTGAAAGCGAACGGGGTGGCGGGGAAGAGGCGAGGGGTGAAGGCCGCGGGGAGGTGGAACAGGGAACCCGCTAGGTCGCAAAAAATAATGGGAGGTTATGTTAGGGTAGGGTGACACAAGCTGGCCAGGTTGGACCCTCGGCTCTCCGAGGCGACGAAACCTAAACGGCGAAGTGTGTGGCGGCTTTAAATTAAAAAATCATGGAGGCGGCGCGGCAGGAAGGGCTCGGCAGCTTTTCAGGAAATTCAGATAGAGGCGAATCGGGGCGACTGGTACTAATGTGAACAGATCTCGCAGAGGTACTGCGGACGAAAGACGAAAAATCTTCGTGGAGAGGAAAGGACCCAAAAAGGAGTCAATGCTCCGTTCGTAGAGGGATACTTAAGCATGACCGTCGGGGATGGCTGATGAGTAATTCAGGTTCGGAATTGCACCGCGACGGGCGTATGAGGGGTGGGAGGGGGGCCGGCTAAATCGGCTTTCAAGTTTAAACAAGATTCGTCGGACGCGGGTGGAAGACCTATACCGGGGGGCAAGCAAAAGAATCTTGATGTAGATGGCGGGCATGGTGGGCCGACACCCGTAGGTTTAGTACTCGCAGGACCCATATCCATCCAGGTCTTTTAAAGACTAGTCATTCTGTAGAACTTGGGGGGTTCCGGCGAGTAGATTTCTGTCAATATTTTACTCATGGAAAAAAAGTCCTGGTCGTCTTTCCACTATTCTGGTGGGCCTCTCTTACCGCTAGTGGAAGGAAAAAGGAACTTGTCCCTAGGGCGAGAAAATGTGGTGGGGTGCAGATGATGGGCCCGATGGTTTGCTCTCGAGACGGAGAGTTCGCGTGTTACGGATGAAGAAGGAGGGGATCTCGGGGCAGGGTGGGGTCCGTCTCTTAGTAGGGGAGGGATGTTTACGCTGGAGAAACCTCACCGTTTTACGGTATCTGAGGTCCTATCGCGACTTCTCTAGTGAGTAGCTGGACAATCCTCCCAAAGGGGGGACCCTGGCGCTCAAATGGGGGGGAAATAGGGAATAGAGGGGGGTTCCTTTTGTGTGTCTAACGGGGGGAGGGGAGGTCGTCGATTAGAAAGGCACGAGAGGTTTCGTCTGATTTCGAAAGTTTGGTGAGGAGGTGGGGGCGAGGGAGCATTGAGATGATGGGTTGTAGATGGGTCGAGGCCCGGCTATTTAGATGTATTGATAGGGGGTCTGGAAGAGACGTCGCTGCCTAATCCATAGGGGAAAACGAAGTTCCTGCATACGTAAGCCCCCCTATCATCTCGTTGCTACTTAAGCGAGGGAAGGCACACCTCCGAGGAAGGGATAATGAAAAATAGCCGGCTCTATATCGATTTGATAGAAAATCGCTTAGGTCAACTTCTCGCAGGCAGTAAGAGCGAGAGAAAAAAAACGACAGGAGGTATGAAATAGTATATCGCTCAGGCAGTTGGTATCTCTTTCGCACGTATGGAACAAAAAAATCGAGATCTAGGAAGCTAGGGGAAGCGTCCCAGAGGGGAAGCAGACTACCTTACTTAAAGAGTATAAAGTGGGGGGTCAGTAGGAAAAAAGTTTAACACTATTGCTCCCTAGCCCGGAGACATAGACGAAACGAAATGACTAGACAGCTCCTCAGAGAATCTCCCGAGGACAATCAAGGAGAACACATATGTGGGGAGACCCTTACATAATTTGGGTTGGAAAGGTCCCCTCTACTACCGACCAAAAGAAAAAAAAACCTATAGCAAATACTCACCAATGAAGAAACCTTCAGAACACCCACCCCCGACCCGCCTTGCACGATCAACCCCTGCCAGGGTGGACAAGGCTTGTAGGGCTTCAAAACCTCAACTCGACCAAGGAAGCGGTATGAAGGGCAATAAGTAAGTCTGCGCGGAGAAGAAAGGGAAAACCCTGGAAAGGCCGGACCATCAAGAGAAATGCAAAACTAACAAAAAAACGAAAAACAAGAGCGCCACATCGGTCCACAGCGGCTGCGTCAACGGAGGGTTAGCGAGAAAAAAAAGATTCGGTCCCCTCAGAAGAACCATCACGCTAAGAGAAAACGGGACCGGGGGAAGCGCCGTGAAAAAACTCTATTACTCGGCTCCAAATCATCGAGATAAATGGCGAAAGGAGGAAAAAGGGAAACGCAGGGCCCCGCAAAAGGAGATCCGATAAAAACACACCACCCCGAGCTGGGTCCACTCTCTCTGCGACAGTACTCGATCCACCAAAAGCGCGTGACGAGGCGCCAGAGTACTCTCAATTCCTCTTGTGGGGGGTGGGTCCCTCTTTCCAGGCGAAAGATACTCTCGGGGAAATCCTGGGAAAATCAAGTCCACATCTCGCGGCCATTCTGCAAAAACTATCTCTCTTCTACACGCAAGAGTCCGCTGAACTGACCGCAGCAGGCCTCTACCGGGAAGTCGCGAATCAATCATGAGGAAAATCAACTGAAGAAGTAAGCTGGGGGGGTACGTGACGACGGCAACACTACTCCGGTGTGGAAGACGCCAAATGCAGACGGGGGCAAGGAGATAGATCAGCTACGGATAAAAAATCTTGTGATCAAGGGTACGAAAGAGCAAGGCCTTCTTAACGGGAGAATAAAAAAGCGTGATAACATTCATAAACATGCGACCTAGCAGCTCCGGGTATGGGGGAGTGGGGGGGGGGGGTGGGGGGGTGGGCTCAAGCTACAGATAACAAAAGAGGGCCTTCAGGAGGGAAACGCGAGGACTAACCTATTGTCCGGAGAGGGCCTAGAGGGAAACGCCTTCGTTGGTTATCGCAGATCGACGTCTGGAGGGAGCCGTCAAAAAAGGGGGGTCAAAACGAAACGCAAAAAAAAGCCCCGTGTACGTAAATGGTGGGGGGGGGGGGTGTCGCAAGGGCTCCCACGGCGACCAACGCACCAAATCTTAGATACCTACGCCGGAAAAACTCCAGAGAAGCAACAGAGAAAAGACCGGCCATTAGGTCGAAGTTATCATGTCTTTTCAGGCCCGATCCTCTTGACGATCGCAGAGAGACTCCGAGACGACACCCCTTAAAGAAAAAACAAATCGCGGGAGGTGACACCGCTAAGAGGTCCTTTTCCAGGTTTTTTGGTGATTGACGTCGTCTGGTTGGTTTTTATGGTTGGGTTTGTTTTGCTGTGGCGACAGGCTCCCTCCCACACGAGAGTCGGCCTGAAACACGGCTCGTAGGCGACCGCGGGAAGGACCAGCACATTCTAGGGTGACGCGACGGCGTGAACGAAGACCGGGCTCGCACGAAGGGCAAAAGGTGGTCAGAAAAAAGCACGGCGTAAAAAACGATCCGTTACGGGAGTGAACGACTCGTCAGCAAAAGGGCGCTAAAAGACAAAAAACGGAAGTCCGCTCCTTATGACCGCGAGCGTGTGTCTGGAAGCTCCTCCGCAGAGTCCAGAAGAACACTTGGGAGTACTGCTCAATCAGACAAAAAGAGAAAAAAAAAAGAAGGCAACCCCCCAAAAAAAACGAAGTTTTTCTCGGGCCCTCCCTCCATATAATAGACCAGAAATAGCCTAAAAAAAACCTAGAAATCTCCCTTATGATCAGGATTGCTTAGTGAGGCTACCGGTTCCACTCGGCGGCGATGGGGGTTAGAGATGACGAGGAAGGTTACTGGAAAATTGACTAACCGATGCTACATGCAGATCTCAGTCAGATGGGGGGACTGAGCAATAGTATGCCTAAAAAAGGAAAAAACGACTCCGACGAACTTCTGGAGCGCCATAAAACTACAGGCAGAGGTTCGGATACGTGCGAATCGAAAAAAAGCACGCAATGACATGACGCGTCTGCATCCACACGCAGTCGGACAGAACGCCTCCGCCGACAGTGCCAAGTCTTAATCTGCCAAGCAAGCTCTCAAAAAACTCCACTAAGCCGAGCCAAAGAAGCTCCAATGTTGCGAAAATAAGCGCCAGGCTCCGGTGACCGACGCTCGATCAAGGGGCGAAACTAGATAACTTCAGACCAAGAACGTCAGTACATTATAGGGAAAAGCCTCCAACGTCGATCGGCGAGCTTTGTCTGTAGGGTTAATGGCTGCGGGTGGAAAAAATGGGGGGCACGACTAATAGTAGGGAATCGTAAGGTACTCTATAAACGCAGTGAGGGGACTGATCTTTAGAATTCCGGGGAAAAACGATCTGGGTGTGGATCTAAAGAGCCGAGCGACTATCCTTTTCGTTTGGGGGGGGGTGGGGGGGTTTGGGGAAGGTTACTAGTTGACTAAAGAACGAAGGGAAATTTGCCATTATGTAACGATCTAGCTAGGCGTAACCAAGTTAATCTGAAAGGGAGGGAGCAACTGTGGGTAGGGAATTGAATAGGCGCCCTATTAAGAGACCTCGGGTGCGTAGTCGAAGTGGGGGGAAGACTACGTAGTACCAGGTTACAGGACAAAACCAGCGAAGGCGGGGAATGGGCGGGGTTACGGGGAAGAAACATTCGTACGACGAAAACGGAAATTGGGGGGGGGGTGAACGCACATACACAAACAGACTGAGAGAGAAAGGGACCGTCGGCCTGGTGGCTGAACTACCGGGGTCAGTCCGAAATACCCTTGGACTGATGTGCTGGCAAAAACGGGGAGGCCGAGTCAGGGGGCAAAAAAAAGAAAGGAGGCAAGTGACCCAGCCTGAACGTGCAACATACCGGTTTAGGGTCGGGAGGGGGGTCCCGTACGAGGAGAGTCAGCGACTAAACCTGTCAAACACCGATCTTACAAATGAAGAGGGTTGGAAGGCGCGCAAACAGAAAAGCAACGAAAAAAAACAAAGTGGGAGGGGGACTTAGGCGGAAGAGGGGGGTACTTCACTTTAGGGGAGCCAGCTCCGCAGAGGGATGACGGGGGGGGTTTGAAAAAAGGGCCGGGAAAAAGACCTCCAGGGGGGGGAGTCTGTAGGGCAAGAGTAGGGGGAGTATGAATGTCGGGGGTTTCACCCTCGCTACAATATAAGGGAAGTGGAGAGAAAAGGGGGTGCAGCCTGATACGAAACCTGGAACCAGAAAGGCAACTCCAACTCCCTAGCAACTGAAGTGTCTCTGAAGGTGACCACGACGAGAGAAGGGAGGGTGCGAGAACAAGAGACAAAAAGAGTGGGCCATCATTAAGATGAGACCTTACACCGAGGGACGAATCCTACTCTCTCAGGTTGGGGGTCCAAAAAAGTTTTTGGAAGGGTCCAGTAAGGGGTTGAACAGGTCCAGTAATACTCAGCGAGGGCGAACAATAACGCGACCGAGGTGAAACTCTTCCAGGGTCACTTCTCACGGTGGGAAAGAAGTTAGTCACGTAGGAGGCTGGTTGGAAACGCAGATTAACTCTCTCAAGGGAGGGAAATAGAGAGTAGAGCGCAATAAAAAAAAACCCCCTCCGACGAAAGAACGCACTCTACAATAATACAAGGGAGCCAAAAAATACAACGACAATACCGACGAGGTATCAGCTGTGCAAAAGAAGAGACGCCATCAGGGAAAAGAGGAAGGGCGCGTCAAAAGCCGTTAGGGAGAACTGACTCTTTCCAACTGACCACAGAAAAAAAAACTTTGTGTTGTACAACCTTGGGATCGTACGCACACGAAGGACGGGGACGTTGAAGCAAAACGCAGAGGAAAAGGATGGAAAAGAACTTGGTCGGGGAGGGTAGTGGGGTAGGTCTCCCAGAAACGGAGTGGGATTAATCGGAAAAGTTAAGGTAAGGTTTAATTAAAAAGGGGATAGCTCGCTTTCAGCGGAGGCGGGCACACCGGCGCAGCCATCACGAATTATGAAGCGGGGCAAAAAATTGGGAAAACACCCCTAAATGAGAAATCAATACAGCCCTAGAATAATCCCTTTAGGAAGCGGGCCCACCTTGTAAGAAACTTCTAGGGCGAAGAAATATTAACGGAACTTAAAAGACGTGGGGGCGAAGTCTATCAATAGAGGAAAGTAGGGCCATTCCGAAAAATTCATTCGGGACGAAGAAAAGGGGTTCCCCGGTGAAAAAGGACGACATAGAAGAACCACAGACAACTGAGTGAAAAAATCCCGCGCAAGCCGTCAAGAAAATTGGCCGGTTGCAATGGGCTCCTACGCTAATAGGAAAAAAGGGCCGGAACTCATCAGATAAGAACGGAGAAGCTGTGGTGAATCACACAAAAAAAAGGGGGAAGATATTACTTTCAGGCGGGGAAAGCGACTTCGGAGGAGTACGAGAAACCTGGATAAGCGGAAAAAAATACAACCCTTCTCAGTTCACTTCGGGTGCGAACTGTCTTGGGACGGTGAAGTGTTTGGAAAAGGGGGACCAGCACATCTAAGAAAAAGGAGAACAAGCAACAAGGGTAGAACTGGTAGCTTAGGGGGAAGAAGAGGTCAGGAAGAGACTAATCGAACACAAAGATTTGCGAAGTACGGCGTTAAGTGGGGGGCAGAACGTACTTCAGCGAAATACGTCCATAATATCAGGCTAGGTTCAGAGCGACGGACAGACTACGAACTCACGATCTATCAGCGTACATCTGCCGCGAAAACTGCGAACAAAAAAAAGAAATCGGCTCGTAACTAAGTCATCACTAATAAAAAAAAAAAAAAAAAGGAGCCTGAGACAACGTTCTCGTCAACCCACCCAGTCGCAGAACCTGAGACCGGGAAAACTGCGATGATGTTAAAAGGATAATCCTTTAAGGGGAAGACTAAAACGCAAAAAAAATAACGCGCCGAACGA
>Ga0179591_1273430_pt1 | contig 16355 bp, 13 predicted proteins | sample CZOMad2_1_08_16f_FD_182891 | JGI IMG/M metagenome (GOLD analysis project Ga0179591, IMG submission 182891) | Vadose zone soil fungal communities from Angelo Coast Range Reserve, California, USA - CZOMad2_1_08_16fungal (PacBio error correction) | ecosystem: Environmental > Terrestrial > Soil >...
CCGTATTCGGTGCGGGTGGGAGCCCCCCCTTTACTGGACTTCATCAAAATTACGAGGAGCAAAAACGCATTCGTGCTAAGGTAGGCTACGATAAGCCGGCGGCCCCTCCCTGGCGTCTCCATTTGTAAAGGCTGAACCTAAAAATCGGGCGAGGTTTGCGTCGACAAGATAAGCCGTCGGCGGGGACGATCGGGCACTAAAAACGTTGCTCAACAGTCTACATCGGAAGAGAGGATGAACATTGCTATGGTAGAAGTTGACCACATGGGGGTGGCGAACTCCGCCTGTCGATACGCGAAATAACGAGGGGGGCTCTCAGGGGGAAATTAGGGGGGTTCGAGGGACGGAGTCCTGGGCGTGGGGACTGGCGAGGCATAGCGACGGCACCTTTTTAACACTGGAACAGGAAGGTTCTCTTGCTGGCAGCGTCACGAGGAGATGCCGTTTTGTTCTCGACGAGGACGGAGGGGGCGGAACTGGGGATTCCCTAAAAGTAGGTGAGTGATAGGTGAGGAAGCGCAAGAGGGGGCGAGGACAGGCGGCGCGGGGGAGTCGGACGCGCGCGGACTTGCCGGCGTGAAAAGGTCTACCAAGGGCATCGTCATATAGAGTCTTCAAGGAAAGCTGAGCGGAAAAGGTACGCGGTGTTGGCCTTGGACGTGCCTGGTTGATCTCTTCCAGCATCGAGAGCGGGGTCTCTGGGGAAAGGCCTTATTCTAGAAAAAACCCGTGAAAAGGTAGGGGACACGAGAAAAGGTCAGAAGAGCGGTGTTGCTCACCTTGGAAGGTGGCGCTACCCTTCAGCCTGGTTTCCATTGCTCTTTAATGGAAAAAAAAGAGGGACAGGGACCTCGGGGGGGGGGGGGGGGATCAAGAAGAAATGCGAGGCGACGATAGAAGTGCGACGTCAAAACACGAGGCCCATCGAAAATGGGTGGAGGGGAGTCACCGGACTCCTGGGGAGGGGGGAGACGATCATCGAGCAGACGGTAGGTTTTAGTGGGCGACCCGATCAAGGAATATCGGGAAAGTCGACTTGGGGGGGGAGGAAATGAGTTTAAAAGACCATGTGTCGAGCACCGTGGGGGAGAAACAGGCCGGAGAAGCCTTCATACACATAGCCTTTTACAGACTGACAACCGGGTCCTCTAGACATTCCTTACAAAGGGATGTGCTCAATCGATTGGTGAGAAAAGAAAACCGAGAAGTGTAGTGGGGGGACTGCAACGCTCTGGGAATGCGACGGACTTGCGGGGTTAAGCCGGCCAAGCGAAGGGAAAAAGAAAAGATCGAGGGCGCTATGGAAAAAAATCACGCCGGGGCCGGCCGAGCCCGCCTGCCTAGGCTTGGCCTGGGCTGGGTTTAAAGTTGCAGAGGCAGGAGGGCTAAACCGCGGGCGACGCGGTGGTGAATACGCCGTGAACGGAATAAGTCAAGGCGGGTCCTGGGAAGCGGTCAGGACCCAACCGATGCTCTACTGAGAAGCGTTGGTGGGGGTATCTCTCGACGTGTAACTGGGTGCAAAAAAAGTCGTGCCCACTAAACAGGGAAAAGGGGTACTGGTCGGGGCCATCCAAAAATTGCATCTCCCCTCGAAAAATTACCTCTGGTGAGGAAGACTATCAAGTGCCGGAGTTTTGCCGGGGCGCCAAGGAAGAATCTTGGTAGGTTCGGGGTCTTCTCGAGGCCAAAGGCGTGCCTACCGGCGGTCTTTGTCGAAGCCCTGGCTCAACAACGCTCGCGCCCCAGAGACCACCCATGCCGGAACGACGTGCTATCGAGGCCGTAGGGAACGCGGGAAGACGGGATGAAAAAAATAACGTCGTCTTGTCGGTAAGAGGACTGAAGAAAGACGCGGAACCGCGGAGCGGCGGAGGGAACGGAAAGTTACTTGTGAAACGGCCAAAAGGGCCAGGCCTGGGGTAAATGGAAAAGGAACCAGGGAGGCAGAGAGTTACGAGTGAAAACTGCAGATATCCGTTTTGGGGGGGTGGCCTCACATCAAGAGTCGCCGTGACGGGCCAAACGATTACATCGAAAAAAAAAAACACAAAGGGGGAAAAGAGAGAGATGGGGCAAAAGCCTGAGAAGAAAGAAGCGACGGCTGGCGCTACTTGGAGTAAAACACGGACGATCAAAGACCTAATAGTAAACTAGACTCGAGGGAGTACATAAGGGCCTTGGGTTCGAAAAAAAATTCCTGCAAAAAACGCCGCCTACAGCCCTCACGAGGACGCTGAGGCGACGTGACACTCACCGAAAAAAAACTTTGGGGTAAGATAAAAGAACTAGATCCCCGCCAAATGAAAAAGCGCAAGAGAGAGAGCCGAGTTAGCATGGTCTTCTTAGGGGCGAACGGCCAATCTTCTGGGAGATCCCCGACCTCGGTAAAGCCTCCAAAAGCAAAGGAAGGAACAAACCTCCCAAAGGTCTGAATCGGCTGCACCGCCAAAGAGCCTGCATCGTCGTAACTTCGACCCCTGTCACCATCGACGGGGGAGATGCTAAAAAAAGATTCTGGGAGGCCAACCCAAGGGAATGCGAGTAAGAAAGGTTGGCACCCAGTAAAAAATCTAACATTCCTATGATCAGGGGGGCGGCGGCGAAATAGAAGACGCTTCCAGGAAAGACTTACGGGGGGGGAGGCCGGGAAAAGGGCAAAATCACCAAGAGGATAAAGGGGGGCTAACTGGAGCCTCAACCCTACCAGAAAACCAAGAACCGGCGTCTACTGATGATCGAGAAACGCTCGAGAGGCCCAACAGGAAGGGGATATTTCTTCGCGTAAATAAATAATCTCGCAAGTCCGGAAACCATGGCGTTGCAGTCCCCAATAACATCCGAGGGGGGGGGCGCACACCTCGGAGGGCATTTTGAGAAGGGTCCTCTAAATGTGCGAGGGTCCCAGTAGGCGTCACGGACGCGGCTACCGTCCATGCTAAGAAGGCTCTACACGCTTGAAGAGCCCCGGGTCAAGCGGGAGAGTGGCTGAAAAGGTCTCATGCTCGCCAGCGGCCGCCTGCGTCGGGAAAAGAACAACTACGTGGCGCAGGGGCAGGCGACAGAAAAAAAAAACCGTGACACGGATAACTGAAACCTAAACTGGGACCTCGCGGGTGAGACGGCGCCAGCGCACAAGCTAGGGACCTCGCAGGCTGAGTGCTCCAAAGGGGGGGAAGGGAAACCGGTCGCCGTAAGAAAGGGGCCTCGGCTAACAAAAGAGGAAAGCCTCGGTGGAACCACGCTCTGAGAGGCCCGCGCCGACCGAAGGCCGACGGATCAAGAAAGAAGCTCAGAAAGGTGAAAAAGGGAGGAAAGTAAACGGGGATCAGAGACAAAGGAGACTGCGCCTCTCCGGAACCCTATTACATGAATTGCCACGCTCACCGGCGCCAATCGGCTGCGACTGAGAATAAGGACCGAATATTAATTGAAATGGGGAAGGGAGAAAAGGGGGAGACGACATCGAAGAGCGCGCGCTAATACCCTAAAGAAGGCCAAGATCCCTCTTCAACTACCGTCCTATGAGTAACAGAACTCCACGAGCTCAGAAGCTCGTCGAGGACAAAACCAAGGAATGGGAAGGCCTTGAAGGATGACCAATCAGGAGGGCCGGGAAAAAAACGTACTTTCATGGCTAAGTCTATAAACGCCAAGGAAGGCCGCTAACCTACATGTTCGTCGTCGGAAGCACCAGAAGAGAGGGGAACGTGAATTCAAGTGAGGGTACTCAAAAGTTAAACGGAGGACAAGAGTACCGGAAGATGCTGGTCCGAGGGTAAGGGGGGCGACAAAAGGGAGCCGGTCCCAAAGGAGTCAGGGTGAGCTCTGAGAAGACAGGTTGATTCAGAGGGGACCTAATATACAAGAAAGGGCGTCACGGAAGAAGACGTAATCCTCCTGCCCTGACAGCGCGTTCTGGCGTATAAGTAGGAAAAGGAAAGGAGTACTTCTGAGGGAAAGAACGAATAACAGGGGATGGAAGGGGATCTAATCGGAAGCCGTTACGTGAAAAAACACGGGGCCTAACGTGCGCAATAAATGGCGAGCGGGCAGAATCCCGGGAGGGCAGCAAGTAAAGAAAGACCGTGTGGCACGGGGGAGGGGGGGGCAGGAGGAGGGGGGGGTCAGTGGGGATTGGGCCCAGGGTGGAAGGGAAGAGGGGTTTGCATCGAGAGGGAGGCCGCTTGTCCTAGGGTGGCTCGTGGCCCTAGAGGGGCGACGTGCCGGGATCGAGATAGAGGGCATGCGGGGGGGCGGGCGCCCGATGTGGGGGGCGGAATCAGGGAGTGGGATCCACACGGTCGGAAGCCACGACCACCGCCGGCAATTCAAGCGGGCCGCGACGAGCTCGCAATTAGTAACGTTGACACGACGAAGAAACAGGACGGCTACACCGGGGGGGGTCGGCAGGGACTCTTGGGGGGAGGCCCGTCGTACCGACCGAGACTGGAGGACAAATAACTCTCAGATTGAGATTAAGAAAACGGAATAGGCCAAGAACGGGGGGGGAACGACGGTGGCCGGGAGGAACACCACAGGACATCCGCGTTTATGTGTCCTATGACAAAATGGGAAAGAGGCATCCGAGTCGGGCATCCGGGCGCCGAGAACCTTGAAACCGTCCAGCCAAGAGATCCTGTGAAAAACAGAAAAAAGCGAAAGGAAGAGAGGTGTGGCGCTAAAGGAGTTCAGCGAGTACCGAGAGAGCCAGTATCCCGGGCTACGTGAACTCAGGCGGACGGGACCGGACGGCCAGGAAAGAAGGTTCAAGGAAAATGAAACATCGAAGACAAGATCGAGAAAAAAAAAAAAAAAGGTAGGAAGACGAGGATAGTCGTCGAGGACTTGTCAGGCACAAGGAGGGGAAGACGAAAGTCCCTTCAAACAAGCCAAGTGGAGTACGATTCAGATCGCCGTCTGAACCCGGAGAACGATCACGTTTAAGCAGAGTAGAGGGCACGGTCAATGGGACGAGGGTCTTGTTGAAGGCCCCCGGCGCAGGAAAGCTGGAAGACTGCTAGGAAGCAGATTGGTGTCTGACCCGAACAACTGAGGGAGGGGGATGTCGTGTAGAAAGGGAAGGGAAACTTGGGGGTTCACCGGCAAAGAGAGAGACCTTAAGAAAAAATTAGGGTCAATGAAAGAATCTTAACGATGTCGTACAGTGAAGAGTACTTGGAGTGTGGTGGAACGTGGGCTAAGCAAGGATTCGGAAAAACAGCATTCTTCAGCGGCTAGCGCGTATGCCTTCCGCGCCTGCTGCGCAGGACCGATCGCGGCCCAGGGGGGTGGAATCCGAGAGGAATTGTAGGGAGGAAGAGGAGAAGCTAAGTGAAGTCGGGATCACCCAGCTTCAGAGGCTCACAGGGTCTAGGGGGCTCTTGTCGTCCAGGATCGGGACGGCGGCCAGGAAAAAACAAACACCGGGAGGGGGGGGGGGGGGGTGGGTTCGGCACCCCGGAGAGGGGAAGTAATCGTCGGATAATCGCCTGTCCAGTTAAGTGCGACCGGTAGGGGAAAAGCCCGAAATTATTCTCAAAGGACCCTCAGGGGGAGAAAAGGGTGTGGTAATGCGAAGAACTTGCCTGTAGCTGAAGACTCGATGAAATCGGCGTTGACTGATCATGAAAGAGCACGTGGAAGAAAACCCGTAATCGTAAAAGGAAAGAAGACGAGTAGGTTGCGAGGCATTTACAACAAAAAGGGGGCCGAACATCACTCTCCCGAACGGAAAAACACGATCTTGGCGGTGGGTAGAAAGGGAGAACACATGAGTCGAATCGTCTGTCCTGGGGGAGTTGGACGAGCTAAAATCGGGGATGTCCGTCCAGGAAGTCTTCTTTCGGAACGGGAAAATGTCCGGTGAAAAAAGGGAAAGGGTTGTGAAGACGATGCTTGATCATCGTCCTGTAGCAAGCTACTTTTCTGGAAGGGGTCGGGGAAACAGCGGCTCGAAAGAGGAGGGAGCGGGCTTCGTGCTGGGGGGGAAGAGGGGAGGGACAGGTGAACCGAGGAAACTGTCTCGGGGAGAAGTCAACGCGGTCAGGAAACAGGAGGATTCAGCTGCCAGCTGCTTGGAACCGTGAGCGAGGGTGGGAATGCGGAAGGAAAGGAAAGTGAGGGGTCATAAAGAGGGAGATAACTCGATTACTCTTCATGCGAATGAACTGCCTGCCTCTGCTCGACGGAGGAAAAGCGGTTTGGGTGAGCAACCTGGTAGAGACGCGTCTCAACTTGACGGGGTTCATCGAACAAAGCTGTTGCCATTCGCGCCCGGACCCAGGTCTGAAAACCTCTTGGGCCGCAGCCGTCGAGGCTCAAAAGGCGCATGCCGCATGCTACGGAGAATAAACGGAGGTAACAGTGAGGGGCGTCGCCGTGGACTGATGTTGCCTCTCAGATTCAGGAGGACTTATGGGGGTCGTTGGGGAAACGCATATAAACGAATCTCGATCACTACTGCGTACTCTTTTTTCTCAAGCAGCATTGGGCAGTATCACCCGGCTGAGAAAGGGGGCAGGGAGGACCGACCGACAGATAGAGGGGAAAGGACTAACACCTGAAGTACCAGAAGAAACACTGTTTGGATCAGCGAGTTGGGGTAGAAGACCCTGCGTGGGGGAAATGCAGCGCTGATGCAAGAACTTTAATACGGCAGCAGGCGCCCGCACCGCTAGCGGAGTTCAGGGCTGAACTTTGGAAAGAAAGGGGCCCTCACACAAAAGACGTTTCTGGGCCAGGACTGTACCCCCAAGGTGGGGGGCTCTATTAGGGGGAAAGCTCAAGCCTGTGGCGGGATTGTTGGATCGGGAAAGCCTCCGATTCAGTGAAGTAATGAGGCTAGCAAAGGGCAGAATTCCCTCGAAGGCGGTCAGCCCTTTTTTATGCTTCGAGGTAACGGGGGGAAATTCGGGGGGCAAAGCGAAATCCCTTTTTAAAAACGGGGATGCCCAACCATAAGAGAAATAAACTCCCCTGCTGGTGCCTCGTGAGGAATACCGCAATCACTTACAGACGGTGGGGGACGGTGCGAAAAGAGAAATGGTAGGTCAGTCGGCGGAAAACGGCGTAGACCTACCTGGGAGGGAGGGGTGAAAAAAAAAACGCCGGGGCGAAGACCAAAGGTATAGGAGGAATCCAAAATACTCAGACCGACCAAGGGGCCTCGATTCGGAGTGTGCGGGGGGGGGGTAGACGGAGGAAAGAGAAATTAAATGGCCTTGGCGTTTATTGGGTAAGAGGAGGGATCCCACAGTACGATTTGACAAAGTTATCGGGGACGCCAAAGCATTAAGAAAGGGGTTCCCTCTCAAAAGGGTAAAGGAGCGTTGTACAGAAACGAGGAAGCGATCTGCCTTAAAGTTGGGAATTGCCAACCAGCTCTTTGGCATTGAAGTACAGGGGCAAGAGAGATCAACCAACAAAAAAGGGAGGTAAAGAAGAGGAAATATGAAAAAGAAAGACCTACGTGGGCGCTAATGAAGGGGGGGAAAGCCGTAAAAAGAAACAGGACCAAGCAGCGTAACAGACCCGGAAGAAAAATGGAAAGTAGGAGTGAAAAAAAGTAAAACCTCCATTCCTTCCCTCCTACGATGCTGCGGCCGCGAGGAGAATGAAGAAAAAACAAGAAGAACGGAGCGTTATCCAGGGACGCCCCGCCTTTCCCCTAAAAGGCATATAGCCTCAGTAGTTCTGCTCGTCCTGAGCCGAGCGAGAGTCGTGTTCTCAAGGGGCCTAAAATAAAGAAGGCTACCATTCTGAGAGAACAAACCAACCTAACAAATGTCTGGGTCGATGGGCGAGTCCCCCGAGGCCGGCTCGAGGGAGTCTGAAACCGGGAACGCCAAGGATAGTCTTCAAGCGAATGCTTTCCGACCCCATTCATGCTTCCAGGGGAAATACTTTGGCACCACGGACCGCAGCGTATTAAAAAAAATACTAGCTCATCGTGAAATGCGCCGGGGGGGGAAAGCGCACTCCGACATGAACGCCGGCGGTAGGAAGGGAACCCCACCCTGAAAACATCGCGACTTCTTGTTTCCCCGTCCCTACCACCAAAGAGGAACATTGGCTCACACACCTGGACCTACTGCGGGGTCGCAGGGGCCAGGGCAGTGAGCTGCCATAAGAAGGAAAAAAAAGAGATACGGCGCATGATTAAGGGGTCATAAAACCTCCGCGCGTTGCGTCCAAATGCCTCGGGGGGGAGGGGGGCTCACCCTCAGAGAACAAATAAAGTGGTGGGTTCCTGCAGGGGAAGAAAGTAAGGGTAAAATGTACCATGACATGACTCTCCTCGCTGCATGCTCAGAATTTTCTACACAACTGAAACCACCGCCGTCGAGAAAAATAGGGCGAGAACGGGCTCAGGGGGCTAAGACTGAAAAGAGGCCATACCAGTAAGGATGGGAATGAAAAGAAGTCCCGCAGGCCGAACCGACAAAGCGACTTGTTCTCTCTGTATCGGGACTTCGAGCTGAAACATCGCATCGTTCTCCGAGGACAGGATTCTAGAAAAACGTTCCGTCCCGACCTTGGAAGCGAAAAAAGGAAATGACTGTCCAGTAGGTCAGGCAAAAGGAATTGACTACGAAGCACCGTGAAGTGAGCCGGCGTCTACTTCTCTCCTCTAATTCCTAAGGCATATCAGGGGAATGAGAAATTCAAAGGTTCCAGAGGAAAAGCGTACCTCCGATCGAATAGAGAGGGCCACATCACCCGGTTTAAATTCAAAAAATAATCCCGGGCTCACCCAGTCTTAGATTAAAGCGACTGAAGAAGGGAGTATAGGGACTCTGAAAACGGGGAAGCTCTGGAAAAGTCTCAGGTCTCGCGGCAAGGAAAGCCAAAGAACTAAAATCCAGCAGACGTGCCTAAAAAAAATATTACCGTCAAGTACTATGAAAGAAGGAAGGAAAAAAGCGAGTCTATGAACCCCTGGGGGTCAAGAGGAGCAAACCAGAGAAGGGGCCTTGCGCACTTGATAGTCGAACTTCAACTCCTGCTACGTAAAGAGGAATATTTTCAACTTCCCAGGAGGGGAAAAAAAAAACCTCTGGACGTCCAAAAAGTGGGATTGGAAAAAAAGAGGGGGAAAATTCTAAATATGGCAAAAAACGCGAAAAAGAGTCGACGTGAGCTCAACTGAAAAGTCCCTACGGGGAAAAGCCGGACGAGGGGACATCTATTCGCACAAGAAAAAATGAAACAATGAGGCGAGGACAAGGCGAGAAGGGAGGGGCCAATCACGGGGTCTCGCTCGCCTAGCCAGAACTGCGAAGACTATCCCGAGCGAAAAGATATAAAGGGTCATCGACAACAAACGCAAAGAACTAACGTGGGGCGAGGGCGCAAAAGTAGGGAGCCGTGGACGCAGAGACTACCCGGGGGTCCGAGCCGAAGACAAAAGCCAGACTTCACCGCTGCTACAGCGCAAGAGAGGAGACAATTTAAGATCATCCAGAGAAAAAAGCCGGCGATCAAAACGACAAGAAATAAACAGACTGATATTAAAAAAAGCGGACCAGCCCTTTATACCTCTCATGATCGTTGGACACAGGGAACCGCTAAAAGGGAGGATGGGCGACGCGATCGTCGGAAGGATAAAACTCTGGAGATGTGACGGAATGCAAAAAGTAACTGGCCCGAACGTCAAGGAAGTCTGCGTTCCTCAAGGTAAAGACAAGAAGTTACGAGATGAGCTTAAAAGAACTGGCGCCATTCTTAGGCCCGCCCAAATCTGGGGAAAAAAAAGGGGAACGTTCTAATCCAAAAGTGGCAAGATCACCTGTCAACGCCCAGGTCATGAACTCTACAGACGTACTGCAAGACTGCGTCCAGGGCAATGGAAGACGCGACAAGAGGCAAAAAAAGGAGGAGGGAAAAAGAGATATCTTGTCGGAGGAATGGAAGGCCGCCTGAGGGACGCATTCACAAACTTCAAGAGTTCACGTACCCGGGAGGCATCTCAAAAAACTTCTTCTCCTTGTTATTCGACAAAGGGAAGCAGTAGCTTTGGGGGCGCTGAGAACGCGTGGGAGGTGCCGGTGTGAGGACCGCACTCGGCGCCCAGTAAACAGTACCGTCGTGGGCCCTGTCCCCCCACTGGCTTGGGACTTGGGAGGGCACCGAGACGTCCACGGCCAAAGAGAGAGGTAGGCCCCGCTGCGAGTAGTTTCCTCGTCAGAAAAAGGTGTCTGAGAAGGGGAAAAGGACGGAGAGGTAGAAAAGGGGGCCGAAGAAATCTGGTCGAACCACATCGCGAAATACGTCCTTTCCGGCGTCCGTGGATCGCCGGCTTGAAATATAGACGAGCCACAGGGGGGGGAATGGGGGTGGCTCGAGGGGCATCGGGTGAGTAGTCAGAAGGCCTCTTGATCGGCCGGTGCTCGCCGCGGTAGCGAGTAGGTGACTTGGACGGCCGTCTCAACTTCCCTAAAAACACCAAGGGTTCGGGGGTTTAAAAGGGGGGTGCGAAGGACGGGAGATTACGGGCGGCCGCGGGATCGCTACGCGTTTCTTGGAGAAGGTAGGGCGGCGGCAAGCCAGGGCAAACTCCCTCAAAAAAAAGTGGGGAGAAAAGACCGGGTCCGACGTGGAGGCTCTTTGGCGCGACTCGCTGGAGGAACGATCGGTAGAACAGCGCAAAACCGCTGAGGAAGAAGGAATCAAGTGTCTCTGGGTTAGGGGACAAGGAGCTAACTAAAAGGCGATATCAGAAGCGGGGAAACAAAAGCGAGGAGGGGGTCTAGCCATGTGGGATGAAAAAATAAAAACTGGTGACGGAGCGATCCTAAAGGAAAGGAAATCGGCACCGGGCCGGGGGACAGGACGGTGGGGGAAGAGCTAGACGAGAGAAAACGAAGGATACGAGAAGTGGGGTCGCCGGTGCGGCCGGAGCCGGGCTGGAAGGTCGGTCGGACGGCGTCGCTGCGCGGCGCGGCCGACTATTTCTCGGGAAATTCATGGAAATTCTGTTGGTGTGCCAAGGGAAGCAGCCACGGATTGGCGCGGGGGACGCACGAGTGTGGGGCAAACGCCGGGTCATGTGAGTCGAGGCCGGAGGATCGATGCGATGAGAGTCCGCGGAAACCTTGACCGATGACTGAAAAAAAAGTACGGGGAGAGGGGCGCGACGGGAACTCCAAGGGTAGGTTCGAAAAGGGTGCGGTGCCAGGCTGGGCGACGCCGACAACAGGCAAACCTCGGTGGAAAAAAAAAAGCGAGAGAAGCGCTTGCCCTGGGGGGAGGTCGAAGAAATCGCGGAGACAGTCGCACGTCGGGAAGCGTCCGGGAGCTGTAAGGTCCGGGAGAAATCGGAAGACGCGGAGGTGGGGGTATGGGACAAGCCGAAAGAGAGAAGAGAAACGATCGGTCCTCGACAAGCGGGCTAAGAAAAAAGTGGAAAAAAAGCTGGGAAAAAAAAAGGCGGCCATACTCAGGAACGGGGGACAGAGGATATCCAAAAACGACGGCACGGACCAAGTTCTTGAGAAGGGGGTCAACAAAATATGAATAGGTTTATGCAAAGCAAAAATCGGAGAACTGAGTTACGAAAAATTTCCCTCTACCGGGGCTACTATTTCGGGAGTAGGGCATCTAAAAAACGCCGGGGGGGGACTGCAGGGGAAACGGAGGAGCCCTCCTGCGGTAAGCGGGTGAGTTTCTAGAAGGCCGCCCGCAAACGAAGCATCAGTGGCAGGTACAAGGGCAGTACGTCGGAGGTCCTGGAGAACGCTTTCACAGAGAGGGGGCAACTCGTTCTTACATAAAATTGGTGTGAGATACACTCTTTCATGCTGCATGGGTCGTTCTTTGAACCCCAAAGCAGGTAGAAGATAGCCCGGACTTGTTATCGGTGGTCGAAGACAGAGGCAGGGAAACGGGTGTAAGGTTCAGACCCAGGAACGTAGGTCGGTGAGTTCGGCGTAGCCGCCGGACTGTATAAAACGCCTCACAGATAGAAAAAACTTCAGGCGCAAAAAAAGACAAGGGAGACGCGGAGGAAAAACCAGAGGGCCGAGGGGGCGATTGCATTCCAACGTCCTTCCGGAAATTGTCATGTAGACGAGGGGCAAGAGGGCCGGACTGGTCGGCGGGGAGGGGACGGGAAAAGTATCTGGGACGCCCATTGAAATGCAAATTTGGAACCCTAGGGAGCGGGGAAAAAAGTCTTTGCATATGCGGTCTCAAGTCTAATGAGCGCCACCTCGAGGATTGAATGCGCGGATCGGCATTAGAAAAACTCACAACAACAGGGATTATTAAAAGAGTTGGGGGGACCCGTAAAAAGACCTACGGTAGGACTGCTGCGGAGCATTTCCGTCGCCGACAATTACTATCTTCAGGCAGCAGCCTCACCGACGTAACAGGAATTGCAACTGGGGTTGGCACCAAAGCTAAACTTAAGCCCAGACCAGCCGAAAGTCAACGAGGGCCGCGAGAGGACGATCACCTACATCACTCTCGACGAGAAGGACCACCGTCCCTAAGGACCTCGTAAACGAAAAGAGGGTAGGAAGGGGCCTCGTCTGTTGGACGCACGTATCTGAGTGGTAGCACCGGCGTCGGTCGGCTACTCCTCTGCTCAACAACCGACCAAAAAGAGGGGGTTGAAGGCAAAAGAAACAGGCCCACAAGGAGGGCTCCGTCGGGAGTTATAACCCCAGATGTCCGGTATTCTCTAGTCCACTACCATACCCAGGGATGCCCAACCAACGACATTAAAGACGTGGGACCATCGCTCGCGATCAGGAAAAAACTTAAATGGACCGAACGAGGAGCCAACGCAGCCGCCTTACGGTGCCTTCACTGCGAAGGCACCCGATGGGCCCGGCGCGAAGAAAAAAAAAAAAGCGGAAAAAGTAAGGGAAAACCCGGGCGGGGATACTGGGCGGGCGGGCAAAGGGGAACCCTGACTAAGCGGCGGCTCCCGTCACGTGCACGGAGGAAAAATCCGGCACAGCAAGAAGCTTTGGATGGACCCCCCAAAACCCTAGGGGGGAGGCTCAAAGGCGCAATACCTAATGCCTTTCCTCAGCGTTCATCGGCGAACGGCAGGAGGAGGCCAGCGGCCGGGGGAAAAAGCCAGGATCGCCAGGCTAGAAAAAACTTGAGAGCCCACGGCCGTCTCGGACACGGCGGACCTGTCTAAAAAAGAAAAAGCTCAATCGAAAAAGAAAAAACTAGGTCCAGTGAGACTCACCGTCCAGGCGATGAGTCCCTCACACGGCTAATGCAGGGATAGCGCCCAACGGAAAGCCTCTGCGAATCTCAGGGCTTAAGTCCACCGGGTCAGTAAAAGGGTCGGCCTGGGGGGCCCAGGTCTGACGAGGAGAAAAAGGGGCAAGGGAAAAAAAGCGTCAGGTCGAGAAGCGGAAAGGAGAGCATCTAATCCGCAGACGAAAAGAGATCGAATCCGCCTCGACAAAACCAAAATGCAAGAGGAAGCACAAGAACGAAAAAAAACCAAAGCGCTGCGAGGAGAAGTAGGGCGAAGATGAAGGGAGACGACCGGCCAGGACGCCGAGGAAGAGCGCGCCGAACGAGCCAGCCGATCCCGCTGCACCGCTCACCGCTTACCGAAGGAAGTAAGAAGGAAACTCAAAAAAGTCGAGCACCGGAACTGGGAGCGTGAAGAGGGAAAAAAAAAAGAAGAAAAACAGGCCGGGACAAGACGGGCGTCTCGGCCAGTCAACGCCAATGACGAGCTCGCAGATAGTTCGGCAAAAGCAGGGCTGTGCAAGTGAATTGATGGAGGCCACCAAGGGTCAAAGGCTACAAGAGAAGAAAGAGGGATCAGAAGCTCGGGCGAGGGGGGGAAGGACTTTCTAGGCTCATCGACGCGCGACGACAAGGCACACGGGGCGGCGAGTCACCAGGGGCGACTCCAGAGGGCGAGCCTAAGGGAGGGCGCGCAAAGCCTTAAAATAAAAGGCGACGGGACCAAAGCCCACCAGGTGCATCGCCGCCAACTAAAAGGGGGGGAAAAGGGAATGGAAACGCAGTGAAAGAAAACCTACAAGGGAGTCAAGGAGAAAGCCATAGTCGACAAGACTTGCAATGCACCGATACAGGTCGACCATCTCTCTAGAAAACCAAAAGGGGGGGAACGGGGGGGGGCGCATGAAGGAGCAAGAAGTCTCTCCAGGGGGGGGGGGGGGGTGGTTGGGGAAACATCATTCCCACCGAGATCTCTTATGAATATCACGGGGGTTCATACTCAAGGGAGACTGCAAGAACTGAGACTAGTTTTAAAGAAATTGACTACAGACTTGAACACAATAGGACTTGAAACGTCAGAATTTCTCTACTTCTCACTATCTATATGGGTGCCCAACATTTCAAAAAAAGGGGAACTTAAAAAATAAGAAACATACGAAGGTGGAAGACGCAAGGGTCACCAAGACCTACGCAAGGGACATGACTAGGACCGACTTAAATCTCCTGATCCTTAACCCTCCCATCCCATCTAGAAGGAACAGGGAAAGCTAAAAACAAGAGGCTGCACGGACCAAGAAAGAAAAAAAGGATATGCATCAGGAACCATTTCTACTTAAGAAGAGAAGAAAAGTTACTGGACCGGCGAACGCTTCCATCCGGGGCGCAGGGGCCATCTCGCAACAACAATGAGGAGGATTAATAGATCTTGGGGTCGCGATTGCCAGGGGAAAACGAAAAAAAATAGGGAGAATGGAAAACGTGAAAACTTCCTCCGAGGTGTAGGCAATGGTCAAATAGAGAAACTCATCGAGTTTAACGAATGGGGGTGGGGGGAAAAAGGGACTTGGCGTCCCGCTTAAGTGGAGCGGTGCTGCCGGCAGCCTCTGAGCCCAAATTCAAATAAAAAAAAAAGCCTTGGCCGTCAGGGCTGGAACTTGAAGTCAGGTCTACGTTCACGTCCTGCCCGTTTAGCACACCGAGAGGAGTAGTTGAATAAACCAAAAAAAAAAGGGAGGCGAGGAAGTTAAGAACTGAGGTGGGGCCTTGGAAAGGGAAAGAAATGCGAGTTACCGTTCAAGACGCCAGTGCCTTCTTAATCGAAGAGAATCTGAGGGCACTTGCCAGAATGGACCTGACGGGCGCGGACGAGGAGACAGGGGGTGGGATAACTGAAGGTCCGAGCAGAGAGTCTGTGAATTCCGGTCGTCACACGTACTTAAACTGGAAAACTCGGAGGCTGGAGCTGACGGAAAAGTATCTGGAACATCAAAACCCCCTCCCCAAACATTCGGGGGGGAGGGGTTGTCTGGCCAAAAAAGTCGGCGGGAAAGAAAGTTCTGGATCGCTAAGTCTCATTTTTGACGGAGGGAGAGAGCGAGCAACGCCCTCCGGGTCGTCTCAGGGTGTACTCAAAAACGACCTTCTTCCGTGTAGTGGAATTTTGACGACGATAAGCTATAGAGAGCAGTTGTCGACTCACCTGAGACGAGCTTATCCAAGTCATAAAAAGGTATCGTGACCAGCAGGGGAACCCTCACACGACCTCGCGGAAAGGCACATAAAAGAGGTGAATCGCCGAACAGGAGGGAGGCGGAAGTCGGCGGGGGGTCGAGGGATTCAGGACGCCCAGTTAGGTCCCCCGGAGGTCTCTTGTCCATCGAAAGAAGGGACCCAGTCAGGGGGAAGAGCAAAAATTCTTGGAACCTGTTAGAAAGGGGGGAGCAATAAGAGGTGCCAGCGGGATAGAGGCGGCGCCTTCGGGCGCGATGCGCTGGCAAGAGGAGTAAAGGTGAGAAGGGTCGGGGAGGGACCTTCAAGAGGAAGGGGACTAAATGGAAAGGCCAAGAAAATTTGTCTTGGCGGCCGGGCGCGAAAATGGGGTCCAAGCATGTCATTGGGGAGGCGATCGATTCAAGACTCGAGGGAAAAACGGCGTTCGCGCTGAATAAAGGCGAGATGAAGGCAGGCATGTAAAGGCGGAAAGGGGAAAAATGTCCACCTTTAAGGGGGTGAGCTTCGCCAGTCAGGGAATCAAAATGGCCAGGCAAGGTAAGAAACAGGTCTGGAAGACCTAGGGGGAGACGAGACATGCGAGGCGGGACGGCCGGAAGGATGGGCGACGTACGAACCGCGCAGTTCCCGTCCCGGTGTCCGCGGCAAGGACGTGATGGACCAAGAATCGGCAGACGTAGGGGGTGCTTGGAGGGAGACCATCAGGACGACTCGGTCTAGCCCGAGGCAAAAAGAGGTGGGCCGCCCGCAAAACGTGGTGAGGGGGCCATGAAAGAACCGCGTGACACTAAGAGGCCGGGTCCAACAAGCGGGAACAAAAAATTAAGGCCCGGACTATGACCGTTCAGAAAAAGGTACTTAGCGGCAGCGATGGGGGGAAAATCCACTAGGGAGGGGAC
>Ga0179591_1307031_pt1 | contig 16355 bp, 16 predicted proteins | sample CZOMad2_1_08_16f_FD_182891 | JGI IMG/M metagenome (GOLD analysis project Ga0179591, IMG submission 182891) | Vadose zone soil fungal communities from Angelo Coast Range Reserve, California, USA - CZOMad2_1_08_16fungal (PacBio error correction) | ecosystem: Environmental > Terrestrial > Soil >...
ATGTGCTATACGAGTCCGTGAGGAAGAAAACGCAGACCCTTGTTAAAGTCAAATAAACCGGACCCGGAAGTTTCGCCGTCCGGGTAGCATGAAGAACATAGTAAACTCCCCCATCCAGCATAGTGGATGGGACTCGACGACGCTCTCCAGGGGGGTGCGTCACTCTGACGAAAAAACGGTTTTCCTCTGTGGGTGGCTGGGACAAGTCGAAAAAGCTTAAACCAACAGGGGCGGCCACTGGGGACGCGTCATGGGGCCGAAGGACACTTGAGACCCGCGCGGGGACTAAAGGGAGAAATGATCAGTGCTTTTAGCAAAACACAGAGCTGGGTCTGCTCAATGAAACTTGGAGGAAGGTCAGAACAGACAGGGGCACATGGAAAAAAAGGGGGCCTACCGGCAAAAGGGTCGGGATGTTGTTTTCGAAGAAGGGACTGGCAAACTAAATGACCGCCTCTCCGGCCCTCAGCACCTTCAGAAGTTAAAACAGCAGCCGCAGAGACCTGTCCAGCTTTAACGGGCACAGAAAGAGTCAACCCTCATGGAATACCCTTGGTCATCTCTCAACCCCCCCCCAAAGGTCCGGGAACGAAAACACCGTGCGCCAACCACACTTCCAAGGAATCCATTTTTCATTTTAAGTGTAACTGCAGGAAAGTTAATGCGCCGGGGAATACCACCTCCGACTCAAAGAAAACTGCGCATCCCTGTTCTAGGGAAATGGTCAAAGAAGGGGCCTGGGGAAACGCTTTCTGGAAAGCCTAGTGAAAAAAAGGGGTCAATTTGGGGCTGAAATCCCTCTGTCAGATTCCTCGCGACCGAAAGGGGGGGGGGGAGCTTTACGATGGGAAAACGTTTGGGTGCTGGAGACGGACGAGATAATTTTCCGGACCCAAGAACTGGGCCCTGGCCCCGCAAGAAAGAAACTGTTGACCATGGGGGAAGAAAGGACCTAACCTCGCGTGGCCAAAAATGAATTGAAGATAACCTGGAATAAGTCCTGCTTGTGGAAAGGGGCCTTCGACCGGCCAAAAAAAAAAACCCGCACGGGGTCTTTTGTGCCAGCCTCCGAAAAAGAAAAAGGCACCGGAAGCAAAACCGACGCACCGGGACGGTCTCACCGGGCCCAGCTGGGAAAAATCGAACAATAACGGAGATCCCCTGGGAAAAAGCCTACCGGATGTCCCACGTGAAAAAAAGTGCCGAAGCAAGGGTAAAAAAAACAATCAAACCGACGATTGGGGTTGCACCACCCAGCCCGGTGTTCCCAAAACCCCCACCAAAAACGGAAAACCGAGCAAAAAAAAGAAAGAGAAAAAACGCAAAAAAACACCCACCTGTCTCCAAGCCACCGGGGAGGATGGGCCGCGACGAAAAAAAAGAAACCGACAAGGAAAAGTATTTAGAGGAAAAGACGTGTGGGGATGCGGTACACACCTCGAAAAAAAAAAGGTTCAGGAACGGTCACCAGAAATAAGGGGCCCGTGCTCAAAACTGGCGTGACGGCAGGCGTAAATCGCGGAAAAAAAGCCCCAAGGATACCTGTTTTAGACGTTTCCCAGGGCGGAAAAGAGAAGGGAACGTGAAAATAATCGGAGCCAGTTTGTCCGTGGAACGACACAGGGAGTGGATTGAAGGGGGGGCCTGGGAAAATGATCCATCGTTTTAAACAAACTTTGGAACTTTAAATTTTATGGGCGGGGGGGGACGTCCTGGTGTCCTAAGTACGGACAGAAATCGTTGGCGGTCGCCGGAGGAAGATCCAGCGGAAGGTCCCCAAAAACGGGGAGCTCACTCCAAAAAAAAGTGGGGAAAACCATCCGGGCGGGGGGGAATGATTTTGACGATATTCAGGGACTTTAAGGTCCGTGTTGGAAAGGTGGCGCAAGTCGATCCAAGTAAGAAGGTTTGATCAAGTCTGTCCCTACTTCCAACGCAGGAAAGGGTGGGACGCCTTGGGGGGACAACTGGAAATCTGTCCACACTGCGAACAGAGGCTAGGGAACAGAAATAGGAGAGAGAAGTCCAACCCACGTGCCTGAGGGAAACCAATCGGGCAAATGTCTTCACTCAAATGGGCCAGGGGGGGAGGGGAATAGTAAGAACAGGAAAATTGGTGGCAGAGTCGAGGCGACTCGGGATTCGGGGGGGGCAACACTCCCCTTCCCCAGCGTGCAGCAGTGAGGAACTGGCCCCGTGGACAAAGGCCGGGGGAACTGTTGCCGGGGCCAATTACAAAAGACAAAGTAATGGTATGGGGAAAAAGGAAAATGTAGAATGGCCAGCGGCCAGAAACTAGGACTCCACGGCGGTGGAAAAGAAAGTCGGCGCTGATTCTATGGCAATGCTTAAGCAGTCGCGTATGGCTGACCATCCAAGTCAAGAAAAAAAAAAAGGTCCGAAGGGGGTCACTGAACTTATCACCTTTCGAATCGTGCTTCGGTTGACCGGATTGGACGACTGGGGGGCACTCTATTCTCTCTCAATTCAAGCTTCGAGGTAAAAACGGGTGGGGCGAGCCACAACGTACATGGACAACGGCGGGGGTTGAAAAAACCCGGAATCAAACGAAAAATGGGTAAAAAATCGGAGCGCGAAACAGGAAGAGTATCCTCCGAGGAGCAACAGTCCCACGGTAGACCATCGACAACAGGGACGCACGTAAGTCCGGTCCTCCAAAAGTAGAATGGTAAAATAGAATGGAGCCCAAAAGATCTGCCCTGACTAAAAAGGGGGGTCCAGATGCCGGGGGAATTTTCGGACATCTGATAGCGCCGCCTCCCTGGTTTCAAGTCTCCGGCAACGACAGGGGGGGACCTTTTTGTAGGCCACACTCACAGGGTGAACTCGGAAATAAGGATCATACCAAAAAGAACGTGAGACTGGAGAGGAAAGAAAAGGGGCAACGCTGAAAAAAAAGGGAAGTCCTTCATAAAATATGTCACCGCACGGGCCTGACTCCTACCGTTCTCCGCGGATTTTAAGTGGGGAAAAGACATATGGGGACCCCTGACCCGTCAGGGTCGACCGGCATAGACTGGTAGGAACTGCCATCGAGTGAAAAGGAAGCGCCTTAGGGAACTCCGGGAATGGACAGCCACCAAAAATTTGTAATCTGGGGAACAAAACAACTTCCATCTCGACGCGGTCCTTCCCAAGGGGGAGAACGTGCTGGAGAAAAGGGTAAACTTGCAGGGCGACCAACTACCGCTAAAATAGGGAAAACTCACAAGGGGGCGACAAACGCGTGAGCGAGCAGGGCGAGGGAGGAATAGGGTGGATTAAGCAGAAAGACTTTGAGCAGAGACACGTGGGGTTTAGCCAAGGCTGCAGTCCTGATCAAAAGCAAGCCAAGGAGAACAGTATCCGAAAAAAACTTCATCCAAGAGAAAAAACCGAGACCACAGCAGTCTGGGAGTGGCAGAAGACCGACAAAAAAATACACTAGCACATCAAGCGAAAAATGGGGTAGACCACAAAACCGGGAACCTTTGAAAAGGTACCCCTCATGTGAAAGGAAAAGAAAGGAAAACATAAGGGGGAGAACAGGGCATACAAGAGTTTGGCGCAAACCCCTGGACACAGCAAGAAACGTAACCCAAGGGCAAGGATACGGCCGAGCCGCCTGGGTAGCTGCTGTCAAGGATTAAATGTCATTAATCGAACGGCCGCACGAAAAACCTTATGGTAAAAAAGAAGTCCACTAACTGGTATCAAAAGCCAGTTAAATAATTTTAAAAGGCCACTGCCCATCTGGGTAATAGGGACTAAAGTAGAGGGCGGCGGAGGGAATTATCTCAGAAACGGGCAGAACGTGCGTGGGTAACGCCCTGGACCCTGAAAAGCTGGCGCCCAATGGCGGGACTGGAAGCTGGTCGAAAACATGGCGAGTCAAAGAAAGAACAAACTTCTAAGTGAAAAGTTACCTGTCATGGGTCTGGGGGGACCAGTGTTCGGGGGAAAAAAGAAAGCCATCGACTGGGGAGACCCGGGGGGTGAGAGGGGGGGCGGAAAAGGACCGGTGTGGGGGGGGGGCGACCAGGGGCCGGGATAAAGGGGGGGTGCCAGGCGGTCGGGGAAAATTGTCCAGGAGGGAACAAGGCACCCATTAGACTGACCCGGTAAAAACTAAGTGCGTGCTTGCACACAGGGGCGCCAGGGCAAAAAGAAACGGAGACTCTGCTGATGGGGGACAAAACGCTCTCGACTAAGGCATGGGAAAAAGGAACGAAGTTGCAAAACAAACGGCGGGATTTCCATCAAAGGAGATGAAAAGTGGAAGGGGTCCCTCGGCGAAAGGAAAACAAAGCTAAGCCTTAGGTATCTCCGGGTTGGGCGTATTCCGTCATGTACTTGAAGACGAAGGCACTCTCGGTAACGCAACCCAAGGGGGCCTCAGGCTCGGGCAATTGCCCAGCCGAATACACTATACCCGTCTATCTCGGGAAGGGAACGTATTCAAACGACGATTCCCTAACGAAGAAGCTGGCGTTCTGACTGGGAGGCCACATAGCAACTCCCACCAGGACAAGCGAAGCTAAGAAACCTGGGGGGGCACGAGGTTGGGGGAAAAAAAAACCACCTACGAAGAAATCCGCATTGGGCTCATGCCAGGGAACCGTCTACGAGGATATTGGCACAACAAAAAGAGCACCGAACTTCACGAACAGTCGACAGGGCCTAACCAAAGGAGCCAACAGTCGGCCCTGGTGGGTGGCGTCAAAAGTCAAAAAAAGCGGGGGGACTGACAGAGGCAAGTGGGGGGAGCACTTGCACGGGGGCGATGCCCAAACCGACATTTTGGGTAGCGGCAGCGTCCAATGTTAGGGGGGCGGACGCTGGGCTGGGCTCGTGAGGGGCATCGGGGTCCACCCAGTGCGATAGGTGTTCAACGTGGGCGATGGCCACAAAACTTACGTCTAAAGCGCATGACACCGATCCCCCCCGGTGGACTGAAGGAGGACAGCAGGGGATTGGTGAAAGGGGAGGGGTCTCCCCTGTACATTCATAACATTGGGGGGGGAGCGCAGGAAGAAGTGCGTTCGGGTCCTAATACCGCGATCAACGCCCGTAGGGGGTGGGTTCACCACTCTCTGACAGCAGGGGCCAGGGGGCCGGGCCGGAAAAAAAAAAAAACACCTTGCTTGCAATTTGGAGGGGGGTGTCACATGACCAAGAGGGGAAAACCACCCGTATTGGCCAGGGCAGGGGATCATCAAGACGGGTTTTGTTGAAAATCCACTAGATGGGGGATTGGGGAAGAACGCGGCGCGGACTTTCGGGGTGGGCAAGGAAAAACCAAAAAAAAAAAAGCGAAAGAAGGCTATTCACGGGGAGGGGAGGTGGACGGGAAACCGGAAGAACGTGGAAAGGAATGATCAAAGGAGTAGCACACTGACAAGAGATCTCAAACCCAAAAAAACAACGATTAGGAAATATATGTGTCGTGTGGATACGCGGGCACCTGGCGGAAGGACGGAGGGAAAGTTGGAGCATTCCAAGACATCCCCAGCTGGGGCGCGGGTTGGGTCGGGGAACTCAGGAATTCGCACATAAACCTCCCCGCCACGAAGACTAGTGATTGACAGACCATGGGGTTCCCAAAAACGGCTGGACAAAAAGAGGGAGCCCGCCGTGTGGGGTGTTTCCCTGAATGGTCAAATTCGGGACCAACAGGAGAAAAAGAAAACCGCAACAGTGGTCGTAACTCCAGGATTGTGCTTATCGGGGTATCACCCCCAGAAACTAGAAACAGGGGAAGAGATATCGCGGTCTTGAGACACCGAAACGGAGAACCCAAACCGTTTATCACAGTGCAGGCTCAAAGCAAGAAAGGGGGGATTGGAAAAAAAAAGTACTTAATGGACATTACGAGCCTGGTTTACGGAAGTGATAATGTGACCTACGCAGGGGGGCCCCTTGTTAATTCAGGCCCGGCATACACCTGTATTAATAAGACGAAAAAGGTCCTCTATCCCAGACGACTCGGGAACATCCAAAGGTATTGGATGGGACCGCAAGTGGGAAGGCGGCAAAAAGACTAGGGTCACCTAGGCTCAAATGAAAGGGGCAATCTCAGAGACCAAAAAAAGAATCTTCTCAAGAACCGTCCAAACTGGAATCAACCGAGAGGTTGCTCCCTGGGGTGACTATCAGGGCTGCGACAGTGTCACGGGGAGGGGGAGGGGGCGAGGCAAAGAAGCCAGGTGGAGTAACGAAAAATCCCAAGCCCTTGTCGGTAAACATCGTCTGAGGCTTCAAAGGGATTCGGTGGCAAAATTTGAAAAAAAACTGTCATTCTGGTTTCTACTTGGGTGTAGGGGGGGGGCCATCAGGCCCTACTTTGTCCAGCCACCTACCAACTACCTCTCACCTGTTGTAGGGGGAAGAAAAGGTGATAACAGGCGTTGTAGAGCATCCCACCACGTTGTGACGGAGAGAGCTTTTAGGAGCAGGAATGGGCGGCTCAGGGGGCGCAAGTTGAAGAAACAATCCTCTGCGAGGAGGGTGTGCTTTTTCCCAGGAGGGGAGAGGAACCTCTGTTAAGGACCCTTTGGGCAGAAACCCTACGGGGACAATGAGCGTTCGGAAGTAGCCGGAGGCCAACCTGTAATGGGGGGTCAGGCCGCAAGAATCAAGAAAAGAGGCATCAAACGTGAACGGACTCCTCGGATTGTGTCAACGGTGGTCAGGAACTCAGGGGCCAGCAGCGCTGAAAGGGGGAAATCGTCAGCTGCCCAGGGGTTAAGCACCGAGCAGAACCCCGGAAAGGGGGCTCTCAAGGGAAGGTGGGCACCTTTTCCAGAACCCATCCGCCCACGGAACACCACCAACCCCGGGTCATCTACGCAACGCCCTTCCTGAGGGGCAAGGTAAAAAGCACTACTGCCCCCCCTGAACGAAAAAATTCTCCCAAATACCGACAATTGGCCGAGGGGGAAAACTAAACACGACAAAGGGAAAGAAAAGTTAAAAATTAATCGGAAGAGCCTCTTTGCTTCCCCCTGGGTACCCTTATAGCAGGTGGAGGAAAAGACTCGACATCACACGGCCCCCCCCAGTGCTCAGCAAACGACGGTACGCAAGGCTTAAATCAAGCTAAAAAGTCTCCCCTATGGGAGGGAATCGTGGGAAGTCATATAGTCCAAAAAAAGATTTAGAAAGGCGTCTCATGCCAGGGGGAAGGGTCAAACGGACAAAACAAAAGAGGGGCTGACTGAAGCTCGCCACCGGAAGAATTGGGCGGGGTTAAAATAACTCCTGGGGAGGGGGGCCTTGCCTTCTCGATTGAATCCGAAACCGGAAGGAAAAGAATACACATTCTCAACGGTCTGCATTGGGGAACGGAAATATCGTCATTGGACGGGCGGGAAACAAACTCGGGGTTTTCGGCTTTGTCCCCCAGTGAAAATTGCACTTTTGTTAAGTTGCCCCGCGCGGGGCTCGCTGGTATCCTGGGGGGCTCAACGTCCGAGTCCGAGGGGGGATTCGTTGGGGATCGGAAGGGGGGGGACCCAGCAACGATAGGGGGGGGGGCGGGGGGGAAGCCACGCCTAGTGATGGAGCTCCTGACGAAGCTACAGACCTGCTCCTACGAGAACACATCAAGACCTCCGGGGCCCACCCGTTATAAGAGTGCGCTATGAGGGGGGACAATGGTGTCATTGTCCGGTGAAAAGGAAAAAGGAACCGAAGCACTGCTGACAAAGGGAGGGAAGGGTGACTACGGGAAGAAAAGAGAGGTAACTGAAAATCCCGCAAACGGGACAATAGGGGGGCGGAAGGACACTGGGGAGAAAGGACGGGAGGCCGTAAGAACTGTTCCCGAAAAAAACGACAAATCGCGGATGGGGGGGGGGAAGGGGGGGAACTTAAAAGTGGCAGGGCTGTCCCCATCCGGGTTCGATTTACAACGGGCGGGCAGCAGGGGCTGCCTGGGGGATTCGATTACTAGGACAGGAAGGGGTCAAAAAAAGATGGTTGGGTCCCGGTCCACCCTCCGTTGGAGCCGGAGGCCAATGGACAAGCAGGGAAAAGCAGTTGCCATCCTGGGCTGGAGGCAGTCCCCACCGGGACTTTTGCGGGTGGGAAATCTAAAAATCAAATCAAGACCGACACGCCGAGAAAATCCTCAAACATGCTGTATGAAAAAACCCACCCGAAAAACATGCCCCCAGGCCAAGCGGGGGGAGGGAAAAAAAACAGGTCTAAAACGGCTAAATCAAAACCCCTGAGGGGGAACCCTGAGCCGACCAAAACTATATCGGGGAAGGGAGAAACATACGCAGGAAATGGATAAAACAGGATTAAAAGGCGGACCTTCTGACTTCCACCCTATCGGTCACGCAAGAAACAAAAAACGGGAGGGATTGGAGGGAAAGAATCTTGTCAGGCTGTGGGACCAGTCAAACTAACAAATATTCTATTGGAAAACCGGGTGTTAAAGTCTTCTGACTAACTGGAAAGGAAGGCGAGGGTTTCGGACTGGCCACAAGGTTAACAAGCCGGTTTGGTATCAAACCCGTCGTGTGGGGTAACCGAGGATGGATGAAAGACCGACTCGCAGGAAAACGGAGAAAAGTTCAACGTCAAAAGAATCCTTCAAAAAGAAGGAAAGGTTCCTGGAGGGGGGGGGATCAGTGAAAAGTTTAGAAGTAAACCAGTCCGTCCGGCTGTAAACGCAGGGGAAAGGGACAACCAGAGGTGCCAAAAGAGGGGACGTCCTGAAAACTAAGCTGGAACGTAATCAAACGCTGGTTCCATACTCTGTCCAGGAGCGAACCGGATGGCCCATGGGAGAAAAGGAAAACCTGACAACTCGGTGCGGAAACTTCAAAATTAAAACAAATCACAAGTCAGTTCAACGTAATGCAAAGGCGAAAGGGCAAAAAAACCTTGGGCTGGGGACACTGTTAGGATCCGTAACCTCTCATACCCTAAAAGGTAGAGCAAACGTGCTTACACTCAGCGGCGGAGTGGTAGGGGGGGGAAAAGAAAACATGCCCAAAGAGGAGGAAGAGGAGAAATTTTTGGGGAGGGGGACGCTCGGAACTGGTAGGCGGAGCGGATATCTCTGAGAGGGGCTACTCAAGAAAGGCTACCTCTCTCACAGGAGAGAGGTGAAGGGGGTCATTGGATAGGGGTAACGAGTCACATCTTACTGTAGTTGGAGTCCCATTCTTCAAAGGGGGCAAGAGCCGGGACCACTCAATGAACAAAGGGAAAAGGGGGGTGAGGAGACAGAAACTATGTTTTCAAAGGGGAAGCGAAAGAGGCAAAACTTCACAGCAGAGACGCGCGAGACTGGGACAAATAAAAGCGTGAGACATTAAGGCTTCAAGAAAGGGTGCGGGCGTACAAAAAGAAAAATTCATCCGGTTAAGTAGGCCCCCAAGACTCAACAACATTTCGAAACGGTCACTGCCTGAAAAAGACTTTGGGAAAGAAAAGGGGGCTAAACAAAGGCAGCGGGGGGGGAGAAATACATCAGATGAGAGAGGTGGCACCCAGGACGACCGCCGGTTCCTCAAGGCATGGGAGCAGGGGGAAATCCTTCTTGTTGTCAAGAAAAAATTGAAGATTTCAAAAAGCAAATCTAAAACAGACACTCGAATAGCTTGGTTAACCTTGTGCAGGTCGGGGCAAGGGGGTCAGTGTGAGACGCATTTGCAGGGGGAGGCGTCAGTGAGGAAGGGATGGGAGGGGGGTGTGGACCGGGTAAGGTGGCGTGGACTGGGGGGGACCGGGTTCGCCTTGGGGCATGACCGGGGCCGGTTGCGGGAGGGTTGGGCACTTGGGGGGGCAAAAGTCGGGGGGGGGCGTAATGGAGTTAACAACCAGAGAAACGGCGGGGGGACCTGCCGCTTTGAGGGCTGTTCCCGGGTACTTGCTGACTGGAAAGGGGGGATAAAGAACCGATCGAATATCATCCGGAAGGGACTTTGTCCCGGCTCGAAAAACAAGGACTCTCATCTATTTAACGAAACTTCGGGGCCCGGCGCATCCGAGGACTCTAAGAACGTGTGTGGCATGATTAGAAAGAATCAAAGCAAAAAAAAAAAAAAAACGGAATCGCGGTTTTTCCTCAGGGAACCAACGGCTCAAGCAGGGGGTCCAGAAAGGGAAAAGCCCCCGAAACACCCCGAGAAAGGAACCGCATCAAAGGCAACTAAGGACGCGCTGCGTCAAACGGAAGGGACACTTATTTAGAACAGAAAAAAGGCAAAAACGCATTTCCGTATGAAAAAGGGGGGGGGTAACAGCGAAAGAAAACAGCCAACGCCCTCAGCTCGCACCGAAGGCGGGGTCCTCCAGAGTGGCAAAAGGACTAATCACTCTTCACTTGGGGGGGAAAGACGGGGGCCCAAAGGTACTGCGGGGTTGATACGATGCGACGTCGCCAGACTAAGCCGACAGGGTCCGCAGTGGGGATCGAAAAAGGGGCCCCATCCGGTCAACGGGAAGTTTTGCCTGCAGACTCAAAAAACAAAAAAAAAAGCTAACAGTTTACAACTGAGGCGCCGGAAATGCGGCAACTGCACGGAAATGCTGGAGGGGAGGAAGGGAAACTAAGCTTCAAACTTGATGGGGAAGGAATCTTGAGGGCAAAAAAAAAAGGAAGTGGATGTCAGGGCTAACTTTGAGAAAATGGAGTTCTCGGTGGAACGGGGACTGCATTATCGAAGGAGGGAAAAATGCTCCATGCCAAGTTATGGACTGACCGGGGGGCGACCTAAACAAACTGGGCATAGCCGTCAATTGTCGGACAAACCAACACAACCAGACCTTCCCCGAGGGACAGTTTTACTGCTGAAGCGGGAGAAGGGGATTTTCAAGCTCGAGAAGACTACTAGAGTAGTTCAAGTACCGCCGTGTACAGCGCTCCCGGAAACACTAAAAAAAAAAAACAAAAAGGGTGTCTTACGGGTGGCGACGAAATTCACAGAAACCACCGGGGGGGAGGGGGGAAAGCAAAGGGCAGTCGAAGGGGCCCGGTGGAAACTGGGCGCGGAACCAATCAAAGCCAGTGTACGATGAAACTTTCCGTGACGTAACGACCGCGAACTCGGGAGTACTGACTGGGGTCACCTTTTCGCGTGCCCTTACGGAAAAAGGAAAAGAGTATCGACAATAGATACAAAACAACGAGGAGGATGGGTGCGAGGGGGTAATAATAACAAGGCCTACGAGGGAAACATGTGAAAAAAAAGGCCCACAAAGAAGAAGGGTGACCCCGTAAGTTAGGAGGGTAAAGGGACCACGACAGTAAGTACCTATTATAAACCAAGAAACCCCAAATCCAAATATGATTTGAAAAAACCACCAAACGGGGCAAAGGAAGGGGGTCGAACAACCTTTAAAAGGGGGGTTTCTTGGTAAGTAAGGACACAAACTGCAGCCAACGCAAACCCCACCAGGGGGAACCTGGCGGAGCTCAAGGGTAGCAAACTCTATTGTACTACTAAAAGTGAAGTCGACGGGATCGCGTCCAACGAACGGATTCCCCTCTGTTAAAGGGGGAATAATCAAGCATAAAGGTCAGCAGAAAAAAAAACGAAGCCAAGGATCAGGCCGGGGTGGCTCATGATCACCGGGTAGTTGGGGGTAGCTTTCCACAAAAGGGCAGTACTAGAAATGAAATCCCAAGGAACGCAACGGCCCCCCTCGAAATCCACCGAAGCACTAAGAAAGGGGGACGATGCCCGAGAGGTCCGCATAAATCAGGGCCACACTAGTCATCCTTTGCTCGAGAAAAGTGTCCTAGCTGGGGCGCTAGATGCCCCCACCTCAACCAAGGTCCCCGAGGGCCGACTGGGAAGGGCACAATTGGAAGAGGGGGGGAAGGTCAGAATTGTCATTGCTGAGGGGCAAAAACTAAAAAAAATCCAATGTCGCCCCCGTCGACCAATCTTAGATCTCAGTGCAAAAGGAGGGATCAAAAAAAGGACGATGTGGAAATCGTAGGCTGAACTCTTTGGGGAGGCCCCTCAGGGTTGAGAAAGGGGGATATGTTTGCTTTTTCGGAGCGGGCCGGCCCTGGGGGTGACGCCAAATTCAACGCTCGCAGCTGCTACCCGTGAGGGGGAGTACAATGAACCAACGAGCAAGAGAAAAAGGGAGAGGTAAGGGCACTCGCTGGGGGGAAGGGGGACCCCTTGAAACTGCTCTCGTAGTAGGGCAGTGGCTCTTGCAAAAAAAAGGAAAAACCTCTGGGGGGGGGCCACATCGCACGTTGGCCAGGAAAAAAAAGGAACCGGTATTAAGTCAGCGTGAAAAGTGGTACTAAGCCCGCGGAAACCAACGGTTCAGGGTAATTAACAGAAGGAAAAAGTGGATCCTTCCAGGCCACAGAAGGGTAGGTCAAACTATTAGGCGTGGCTCCAAGCACTTGCAAAGAATCTCAGATGGACCGAGAACTGCAAAGCCTCCCAAACTGGGGGGGCTTCGGCCAACCTTCAAACTACCCAGGGAGAACCTGGGGGGGTCCAAACCTAGACTCAAACACCCGGACTGTTCACAAAAGGACACCATTGGACCCGGAAATGAAAGTCAAAAACCGGGAGGGCGGGGGACCAAATTAAATCCGAAAAACATCCTCACGAAAAATGTAGAGTAAGAAAAGTACATGGAATCCGAAACGAGAAAAGCTGATCGGTGATAAAAAAATCAAAAGGTAATTAATATAAATAGCTTGGGTTCAACTCTAGGGGTAAAAAACAAGACCTTCCTAATGGGAAGACATCCACCCAACGGCCTCAGGGAACAAAGTGTTCAGAAGGCTTTCCGTACTAAGGGGGAAAAGTCAATCCGGCACAAACGGCTTTGCCCCGACTGGATGGTAAGGGTACGTCGACCGAGATGGTCCATGTGCCCCATAATGAAGGCGGCGACCCAGGTTTTCGCAGACGTGGGATTGCACAGAGGACCGGAGGAGGACTGGTGTGGTAAAACGAGGGCAAAACGGCGGCTTACCGCCTCGTCTAGAAGAAGACGAAGCGCTTTAGATCAGCGGGTGTGTAAAGAAATCAACTTAAGGGTCCAAAAAACAGAACATCTTGGGGGTCTGCCAATTTGTTTCCCCCTCCGTTAGGGGGGGGAATGGAAGGTGCCTTCGGCGGGCGCTCGAGGGACAGGGGAAAAAGGCAATTGGGCCTTCAAGAGGCCATGGGTCATAGGGGTGGATCTCCACGGGGAGGGGAGTAACAAGTTCGTTAAGAAGGGGGGGGGGGGGGGGTGGCGCCTGTGATGCAAAAAAACTGTGAATCTCTCCACAAACCTGCCCTGCTCATCACTGAGGTTAAAAAGGGAAAAAAAAATGGGAATCAAAAACCGATAAAAGTGGAAAAGCTGCAATAAAAGCGGGACCTTTAGAAGGGGGAAAGGTTAAAATTGAACCCAGACAAGGGGGGGGACCCGAGGGGGACCTACGGAAAGAAAAGTGTGCACCTCAAAAGGGTCAGCATTCCCGGGAAAAGGGGTAGTCAGAAGGTCGAAACTATTTAAGATTTGATGTCAGTATTTGGGGCACTGGGTTCCGCAAGATCCACAAGGAAAAATCGGCGTGAAGGGTACGTCTAAAAACAGGCAGGCCAGGGAACATGGAGAAAAAAAAATAACGGCCACGCCGGGAATTGTCAGCCGTTGGGAGGCTTAAAAAAAAACTGAAATAGCCTTCACGGTCGGACGGGCTGTCATGCCACCTATTTTTGGGACACCAAAAAGGAGTGCCCAAGCCGCACGGCAAACGTCGACGGCCAACCATGATGAAAAACAGGGAAAGGCCGGGCCAAGTTAGGGGGGGGGGCTGCCAGGTTGAAGAAACCTCGGACACGCAAGCCAAGCAAAAGGGCTGGTCGGGAATGGTCGTAAACAACGCAGAAGGTTTCAGCCAAGGAGGGGGGTCTGGAAGGCAAAGGAATCCACCTGAAGGGTAAAGCAAACCACCAAAAAAAAAAAAAAGAAGGGACGTCTCGACGTAAGAAGCACGCCAGTCAAGGGATAGACAGAGCCCAAAAAACACCTGCCCGGCGCGGGGCCACTCCGAGAACGCAGAGAGCTCACAAAAAGGCAGGAGGGGAAAAAGGATAAACGGGGAACGAAAAAAAAAGGTTGGAGCGCCGTAGGGGGGAAGATGGGTCATCAGGAGGGGGGGGGAAGGCTGACGTCAAAGGGACGATCGTTGGGGGGGACAGCAAAAGGCACCTCTGGGATCTTAGACGTGTTTTTCGACAAGACTGGGAATGGGCGAACGGGCTTGGGCGGGAAGAAAGAAAACCACCATATCATACTCTAAAAAAATCGGTGAATCGGTCACAAAAGAGGCGGGCCAGGGAATACTATTTACGGTCACGGCACATTGTGTGACTTCTAACAGGGGAGGCACCGGGTGTTGAGATGGAAGAAAAACCAGGTACCTGACATCAAAAAAAAGGCTACTTTGCATCCGGAAGCTGAAGCGCCAGGGCCTGACCACAAAGCCTAACAAAAGGGGCCACACTTAAGTCCACCCCACATTCGGGGGAAAGAATTCAGTGTTCAACCCAATCATAGTTACAAAAAAAAGGTTTACCTGCCAGGTCTCCAAACTAATAACGGCCTTGGGGTGGAAAGTCCTTGACTATCCCTCCAGAAAATGGAGCAGCACAAGATTGCCACGAAGGGGAGGGCCAAAAACTAAAGAGGTCGCGGAATTAGGTAATACCATGCAAGAAAAGTGAACAAGTCTGTAATCGAAGGTTGTCTTTCTGGCCGGGGAGCAAAACTATTGTGGATCTGTCATTAGGGTGAAAAAAAAACTGAATTGTTCCTAAAAGAGAGAAGAAACTACCTATGCCTCACTCAGGAAAGGGTCTTTACTTCGCTGGGGCGAATCCAAACTAGAAAGATCTAGAAGCCTGGGGTAAACTCAATTAAAAGACCTCTGAGGGGTAACATGGAAACACAGATTTAAAACTTTAAAGCACAGGAGTGTGTTGCTTCAAAAGTCAAGCCTATTCACCTTTAAAACACCCAATAATCCTCGGGGGCTCCGTTGAGTCGACGAGAGACATCGCAGAAAAACCACGTCAAAGTTCTTCCCGGGTCACAAACTCATTCTTCAAAAAAAAAACCGTTCTCGCACCTGCGCAGGGAAAACGAGTGCTAACGGCCAAAAAGGGGGAGCGGTAGCTTTAAGGGTTAAAAAGAGGGGGGGGGGGAGAAAAAATGTCAAGCTCGTAGTAGAATATTACTAATTGGGCATCTTTCTTTGCAGGAGAATTACACCCGTCCCTCAAAAGGAGACAAAGAACCACGGTCGTGCCAAGGGGGGTGTATTTTAAATACCTTCCCGGTGGGGGGAAGGGTACAATCCATCCACGCTTACTCGCGAACGGTTTAAAACAAGGGGTGGGGGGGCCCGGGTTCGGTTGGCGCTGTAGGGGGAATTCGCCTGGGAAAAAAGAGGGTAGGTTGTCTGGTTCCGTGGGGACTGTTGGTAATGTCAATGGGAACGGGCCCGGCCGGCGGTGGAGGGGACCCAGGGCGGTTGGTGCAAAAGGGGTGGAGTAGTCGGAAACCTTCTGACTGACAAGGGGATATCTAAAAAGACGGTCCAGGGGGGTGAATGCTTTCAAAGGGGGGAGCCCGCCTTAGAAGGAGGAAGATTGTAGTGACGCGTAAGCACAAAAGTCCGGAGGGGCGTCTACTGCTGGGGAAGGGTGCAAAGGGGAAGGGCAGGACCAAAGAGGAAAAAAGCTTAGGGTGGGAACGGCCCTAAGGTGCCCCAAAACGAAGCGGACTTGTGGGTGTTTCTCGTCACGGAAAGGGTCAACGGGGATTTAAGGACGTCGGGGCCCCAGGTTAAGCCAAAAAAACTTGAAAAAAATACCTACGGCTCGGGAAATTCCCGACACGGAAATCGATAACGTACCCTCCCGCCTCAGAAAAAAAAGGGAAGTAATTATTAGGGGACGAACCGGCGTCACTCTGAGGGGCTCTGACAAGGGGGTCTCACAAGGGCGCCACGAAAAGAAAACTTGGGCCGAAGTGATTTCTAAAAAAAATCGCATGGGGGAAAAATCAGACCTCTCGAGACATCTCTGTTCAGCAAAAAGGGGGAAGGCTCACTGGTTCTAAAAAATTCTACCGGTACGAAACAATATCGGTCATTGTAAAAAGCGTGTACAAACCATAATCCAGGGGCGGCTTTGACAGGGGGTGGCTGGAAGAACTTTGAGGGGAAAGAATTGACTGATCGCCACTGGACCCTTCGGGGGGACGATCAGAGAACAAGTTGAAAACGGCCAGCAAGGCCCCTTTTAGGGCCCTTTTCCGGTCCCGCCGTGAGGGGGAGGGGAGGGGCGTCGATGTATTGT
>Ga0179591_1280048_pt1 | contig 16354 bp, 16 predicted proteins | sample CZOMad2_1_08_16f_FD_182891 | JGI IMG/M metagenome (GOLD analysis project Ga0179591, IMG submission 182891) | Vadose zone soil fungal communities from Angelo Coast Range Reserve, California, USA - CZOMad2_1_08_16fungal (PacBio error correction) | ecosystem: Environmental > Terrestrial > Soil >...
AGTGCAGGAGCACCACCAGGAACTACTAAACGGACACACGGGATAATACCGGCTGGGATGAACATGGGGGGTACCCTTTCTGGGGCAGCCGACTGGGATGGGTAAAATTAAAAAAAGAAAAGTTTCCCGGAAGGGCCCAATTCTCGGCTCGCCCAGAGAGTCGTCACCCGCCGTGTGACGTATGCTTACGGGGACCGTATGAAAAAAGGAGTATAAAAAATACAAAGAGGGCCACCCGCTGTTCCTTTCCGGGCGAAGGGATAACTCGTAGGTCTGGACCCCGACTGGAAGGCGCAAAAAAAACACGAGGGGGTCAAGTCCCATGCTTTCTGCAAGGGAAAACTTGAGTCGTGACCTGGGGAGGGGGACTGAATCGACTGGGGACTAAAAGAAGTAGGGGAGTTCAAAAGGTGCCATACGGATCAGGATGGAAGTTGTGTCCGTGTGGGGGGTCACTAAAAAGGAGTGACAGGCAAAGAATCCGCAAGGGGGGCCAAAGGCCGGAAATTCAAGGCGCTGCATTCAGTAGGGGAGTATGGGGAGGAGGGAACAGACGGGTAGGTCACGCTCATTCTTTTTACTGCATGGTCGACACACTCGGCGTAATATCCAAAAAAACACAGAAGAACACAACGCGCGGCTCCTCTTTCTTCGAGCTTGGTTGTGAGAAGAGGGGGGGGGGGGGGCAAGTGACTACCATAAGCGAAGAGAAAGGGAGGGAGACTTAAATCATAACCCCCAAAACACACCACCTTGAAAGCAGGGGGCTTGCTTGGGGACAAAGCCAACAGGGTCCGAGGCCCCTGCGTCGCACACCTTGTGCCATAAGCCAAAAAACAAAAAAGTGGTGGGCCCCAATTTAAGAGGGAAAAAAAACCATGAGAAACAAATTCCGTGATACACCGGGAAAAGATGTCACGCCGTCTCTACTAAAAGTTCGCAGGGCTCGGAGAATCAAAACGAGGTGCCTACTCACAAAAAAAAGTCCTTTCACCTGTCCCGACCACACCAGAAGATAGGGAATCAAAACAATTCGAGACCTGAATGACCGATGGAAGGCCACGTCTTTGATCCCAACAAGCACTTGTCGCCAAGCTCATCTGCACAAAGCAGGGGGGTGGCTGGGAAGACAACGGCTGTTGCTCCTGTGAAAGAATGAATAGGGAAAGTCTGGGAACGAACCGTCGGAGGAAACGGGGATTGGGGCAAAAAATCAGAAACCACGTCGCAAAACACAGAAGGCAAGATTTCAAGTCGACTCTTAAACGTCTGTTTCGGGAAAATGGGGGTTGAGGGTTTCTTGCTGAAGTGGGGAGCCGAAACACATCCTCGGGGGGGGGTGGCCCATACCCGGGTAATGGACGTGATCTTCGTAAGAGAATGGGGGGGGACAAAACAAATGTAAAAAAGAAGCGGGTAGTGAAAAGGTCAACACAAATCACTTAAACCAGGAATAGGCAGATAGAACGCCCGGGAGAGGTTCGACTCATGTGGAAAGGAGAGAAAGCTCATTCAACCTTGGGAAAGAAAAAGCCGGGGGGGGGCCAGGCGGGACCGAAAATTGGAAGTGGGGGGGAGGGGGCAAGGTGGTGCGGGGGGGGGGGGTTGTGACGCCTTGATTCATAGCTGGGATCGAATTTGGGGCGAAACATGGAATTGCAAAGGGGGCAGATTACGGTTCCGTGTTCAGGGCAAATCAGCGGGGCAGGCACAGACCCCAAACACTAATCTGAAACGGTGCAAGGGAGTACCCAGGATAAATTTTCATCAGGGTGTTAGGGAAAAACCTGGAGAGCGACAAAAATAGAGAGATTTGTAATCAATGGAAAAAGAAAAAGATGGTCAAAGTGGGTTGGTCTTTCCTTGCCGACCCGACCAGCGGATCCAGGAAGTCAAATCTCCAAAACAAAAAAATCGGAAACTCGAGCCGTGTGGGAAATTTCTACGACCGCCTCCGACTGCCCAATGTAGTGGACGACGGGTGATAAAAAAGAAAAAATCAAAGGTAGGAGCCGTGCAAGGGCAGAAAGAGAAAAAGCACAACTGCACGGTGCGTCGTGAACTAAAAATGTCGAAGGGGAAAAAAAATCGGATCGAAGGGGAGCGCAACATAACAAAAAACAACGCAGCCAAAAAACGATCGGCCGGTCCCGAAAAAACAGGGTGCGGGATAGAGAAGGACGCGCACTGGGGCTTAAAGGAAACGCAAAAGTCAATGTCTGCAGAAGAGGCGAAACTGACAAAGAGACAAGCCTCTTACTAAGAACCAGAACCTTCAGAACTTGTTTTGGCCCGCAGGAGCACCAAATAAAAAAGAAAGTTGGGTGAACGCCATCAGGACAATGAAAAAAAAAAAAATCGAGAGGGGGGGGGACCCTCCAAACTACTAAAATGGAAAAATCTGGTGCTGTTTTAAAAACCCAATCCAATTTGAGCAGAAAAAAATACCTTTTGGCTTGGGGGATTCTATATCACCGGGAGCGGGATGTGGTCCACCCCACCGGCCGGTTTTCGGGGGGGCCTCGCTTGGACAGAGCCAAAACAAAGCAAGTTTCTTTGGTCAAGGAGGCACCTCAAGAGACGGTGACGGGGCCTGTAGGTGCGGGCTGCTGCACGGTAAGGGCTCTGGGAAAGAGGGGTCCCTAACTCCAAGGAAAAGAAAAGAGGTGTTGAGCTCAAACCCGATTCTAGTTGAAGCGATATGAGCGCTCGGGCGTGTTGTGGGGGCCCACCGGGTTTCACATGGGGGTTTTCCGAAGAGGCGTGGGGGAGAGAATCAGAAAAGACAATATGGACCTCCACCTTAAAAGTTGCTTTTTTTGGACGGAACCAGAAGGGAATTTTTGGACGTCGGCTCAAAAAAAAAACCTTGCCGAATCGCCGCGGCGGGTCTAGAGTTTCCGAGGGAACCAGGGAAGTGGAGAAATGGGAACCGTAGGAAGACTACCAAAGTTGACTCCCGGGGGCCAGACAACGGTCACACCAATCTTTGGTTGATTCTGTCCACAGTCAAACGGCGGGATTAACCGGGGCCACTTCAAAATCGTACCGGGTGGAGGGGACTTCACTGCAAGGGGGGGAGGGGGGGCAAAAAAGAAAAAAAAACACTTAACTATGCAACTTTGCCGCGCACGCCAAACCCTCACACGCCGGTCCCGGCCTTGATGGGGAAAAAAAAAGACGAAAGAAGGAAAACCAGTCGTTACCAAAGAAAAAAGGGGAAAGGAAGCCCCCGCTCCTTCCCTTTAACTGGCCTCCAACGAAAGTGGTCATTTGACTTGGAATAGAGAGAAAAATCCCGCCAATATGGGGTAGCGATCCGCCGAGAGCGGAGTTACGACCCGGCTGTGAACCGTGGGCTCTGGGTAACAGGTCATAGACGGGCAGAGTACAAGGTAGGGGACCGATGCCACCAAGGGGAAGCATCATCTAAAGGGCGAAAAGACCGTAAGCAGATTTTAAAAGCAAATTTCGGGGGGGACAGACGGTTTGTGAGGCTGGGTTACGAAAGCCAGCGTCAAAAAGGGCGGCCAAACAAAACCAAACACAAAAAGAAAAAAAAAGAACATCTGTCTAATAAGAAAATGCCTCAGGAAAAACGCCGGCTTTTCCAGCACCGGTTGGCAGGTTGACATCCCAGTCCGCCGGGCACACGCCCCATGAGGGGCCACCCACTTAAAAAGAGGGGAGGGTAAACTTTACTTTTGTTCGGGGCAAGGTAAAAGGGGACGATGTGTTGTAATGGGGGAAGGTCCTCCAGTGGCAAGGAAGTGCGGGTCGAGCGCATCGAACAGCGTGTCTGGTGGTCCCTCAGGAATGTTATTGGGGCGATGTTACTCGAGGGAAAAAGGGCTGGGTTGTTCGACAGGAATTCAGACGCCGGAAAAAAGAAGGAAATTACAGTGACTCAATACAGAAACTCCCTCATATCTGGATGCAAAAGGAGAAAGTGCCTGAGGGGTTTTCATGTGCCTGCCAAAACAGCCGGGAAAAAAAACAAAGCTCGTGAAGGCTCTTAGTGTAGCTTGGGAGGTATCTTAACCGCCCTAAGGGGTTCTAAATAACGACCTGGGGTACCCAAGGAAAAAGACGACAGTGCTCAGCCCCCAACAATAAAACCGCTCGTCGGGGAATTTGGTCAATCAAAAAGGGGAAAGCCAATTTTCGAAAAACACCACGCCGGGCAAGAAAGAGTAACCCCCCCGCAAAACGGGGATCGGAAACTTGCATCATGACTCTGTCCCGGGCGAGAAACAGTCCAGACCCGGAGACGCAGCCAAAAGAAAAAAATGGCCTGCCACTGCAATCCTCAAAAGGGGGTTACAAACTTCAGACCCTTACGGTTAATCCTCAAAGCCAAAGATCAAAAAAGACTGCGCAAAGAGGGTCATTTGAACAGAAAGAGACGAGAACCCATTTAAAATCATTCAAGAAGAAGCGCGGACTGAGTTTGGGGGGGACCATGGCGCGCAAGGGGGAAAGAGCTGTCATTGGAACAAAGGGGCTGCAACAAGAACGCAGTTTAAACCCAGGGTGCACCCCAGACAGAACAGGTTATCACCAAGGAGGAGAGTCGACCCCACATGAAGGAGGCAGGCCGAAGAAGAAACAACTGGCTTAAGAGGGCTGGGGGAAAGGGGGGGTTGGGTGGTCTTTCCATGGGTGTCCAGTCATACGGGTCATCACATAGGCCTGGGAACCAGACCGTGGCCGGGGGTCTAAATCCAAAAAAAAATCCTCGGGGGGGCAAAACGTTCTAAAAAAAGGCCCCGTCTCTTTGCCAAACTCTGAAATCGCGGGGTGTTCCAAGAAGATGAACGCGCAAAAAAAAAAGGGGCCATCTCTTCCTGGGGGGGCAGGTATGAGGAAAAACCCGAATCCCATCTCGGAAACTACTACTTACCAAGCCGTTTGGCGGGGGAAAAAGTAAACTGTGAGAACCTTTCAGGAATTTTAATCGACCCGCCGCTGCTGGCCTACGGTCTACGAGTTCGGGAAAAAACATTATTCAGGGGTCAATAAGGGCAGGGGCTACTCTTCGAAAAAAACTGGTCACGGTGGGGGGTCCCAGTCAGATGAGGGCGAGAAAAAAAAATATTCATGGGTTGAAAACACCGCCCCCGGGCCAGGGCCAGACAAAGTTAAGACATCACTGAGTAGGGGACCAACCCGGCCGAAAACAATTGTGTCAGGGGGCACCGGTCTGAACCATGGGGGGGGATTGAAGGGTATCGCGGGAACCCGGCACGCAAAAGAGGGTTGGGGGGGATGGTGGTCATGGTGTCGAAGAACGGGAGCAAAATCATTATAACAAAAAGACGTAAGGGGGGTCAGCCTTTGAGAAGGCGTATCGGGGAAAAAAAAAGGCCGTACAGGTGCACACCAGCAATGAGAAAGGTGGTGGTAACATGGCCCGGGAAACCATAAGGGACTTCCGAAATGCCTAAAAATGGAGGATCACGTCTTGCAGGCGAAGGCAGCGGCCGAGAAAGAGACGGAACAAGGGTTGCCGCAAACGCCCGTTTGTGTGTCAAACAGTGCATAAGGTCAGACATACTCTAGTAGAGGACCCAAAAAAAAAACAACGAATATTAAAAAGATAAATAGGGAGAGTGAAGACGAACTAAACCGGCAAAAAAAAAAGACGAACCGGGACGAAAGGGAAGACCCGTTGAGTTGGACAGTACAAAATCTTCCTCGTGACAAACAGCACAAAAAAAAAAAAAAAAAAAAGATCAATGACAAGGAACGTGAAGGTCAAAATTAAAAAAAGAAAAATCGAGGCTTTCGAAGTGGCTTCTACCTGAGCGTGCCCATACAACACGCATGTAATGGGGGGGGAAGGCCAGGACAAAAAAAAAGTAAGGGTCGTAGGAAGTGAACAAGGAGTATGCAGGGATGCTCACCAAGGGAGGGACTAAAGAAATAGTATACAATCATCGGGGGGGGGGACGCCAAACTAAACTGGAGGCAAAAGGGAGAGGAAGGAACTCCCACCTGTTTTCAGAAACCCCTTGGAGCAGACAGACTTAGGGGGGGCCCACAGCTGGAAGGAAAGTGGGTAAACCTACAACCAATTCCGAAAAGTGGGGGTGTGTAAGAAAGGGAGAAGCTTGCACTGGGGAGCGTGCCGCGCTGGACGAATGTGGACCTTCAGGGGGGGTTTCGCGCGGAAGCAACTGCTTCAACAGGGGCCCAAGAGAAGGGAGGACTGCGCAGGCGAAGGAACCATGGCGGGGGGGGGTCGTTCGGGGGAAGTGATCCTGAAAGGTGAAAAAGGACTTCGTCTAATAGATAGCAAAAAAGTGCCAGAGGGGGACCCCACAATCGCGAGAGAATTCAAGAAATCAAAAACGTGCTGTTAATGCGAGGAAACGCCACGGGGGAGTGGGGAAAAGCGAAAGGTCGGGTGGGCAGTCACTCAACGGAGCAAATGGATTCACTAAACTGGGCACAGGGGAGAGGGCTGCATGACCCAAACCGCCCTGGCCCAGTTTGCAAGATAAAGGAAGACGCGAGAAAAGCTGGGTTTGATAATTCGCAAGAACGACCTTTGGCGAAAAGGGGAAGTGCAACGGGGGGACGCAACCTATGAAGAAACAAAAAAGAAGAGAAGAAACAGAGAAAGACACTCAAATCCCTAACACACGCCCACTTTTTCGAAGCAGAGGGAAAGGTACCCAAAAAATTTCCGGGGTGGGGAACCCGGGGAAAATGCTCCCGAACTACGAGAATGTTTGAAGCGACCGGTGGGGTGGGGGCCAGAGGAAAATGTGGGGGTCAGGAAAAACAAGGCGGGGTGCGGGGGGTTCAAAAAAAAAGGTCAGACTGCCTGGTCACAGACAACTGGATGTTGGGACACTAAGAGGCCAGAAGCCAGAAAGGAACCCAAGATGACGTGGCCTCTGTGTGGTGGTAATGCTCAACAGGGGCCGATTCGGTACTGAATGGTGCAAACTATTCACCGGGGGCGTGCGCTGTGAGGGTACGAAATTAGGTGGACCGGAAGGTGAAAGATTGAGGAGCTCTTGAAAGAAGGATGGTGAGAGCTCAGTCAAGTTCTTAAAGGAAAGGAAAAAGGACCCCAATCGAAAAAGGGGGGTTCTTAAACCGGGGGCTCACGAAAAGCCCCAGGTTGAACCGAGTGTGGTACGACCATTTCGGGGAAAAAAGACTTAAAGACGCCAACCGCCGAATACCCGAAAGTTCTTACAGGAAGGGCGACTGGGGGGATTTGTCATGAAAAGCAGGGGGGGTGACAATGCTGGGGGAGGAGGGGGGTGGGCATAGACCGCGGAGAGCCAAGGGGACTCGGAGAATACCTCCAAGGGAATCACAATAAACAACCCAGAATCGCTCCCTGCATGGCGCGCCTTGGGTTTGGAGGTTCAGTTAAAAGGGGTCAGGTGGGGTGCACAAGACACGCGCCACCTTAGATGGCATAAAGAGGGGGGCATCGCAAGAGAAAAAAGAGGGTGCTTCAGAGGGGGGGGGTCGTTTGATTTCGCAATGATTACTCTGAAAAAAAAAAATGCCCAAAACTGCGTCGGGAAAGCCCCTTTTCACCACGACCAACTAAGACCGGAAAAGGTGTGGACTTGCGAAAAAGTGACCTCACAGAACAACTGAAGGTGAACCTGCAACGGCCTTTCCGACTTGCTCCAACAAGCCCGTCATACAGAAACTACCAAAGTTCCAAACGCAACCGAGAGTCAGAAGGTGGACACAAAATCGAATTCGCCTACAAACAACTTGTTAACAAGAAAAAAAAAGGGGGACCATCAGGAAAAGGGGGAAGGAAGTACCTATAACCGGCCTGTTGAAAAAGCCGCAGGATTGCGGGTCAACGCAAGAATACCGAACAAAGTGCCTCACCAAAGAAAAGTTCTGGCCAAATGGTTGGACTACAACAAGGGCGAGGCCCGGTCTAATAAGGCTTGCTTAGGGGGTATCCGTGGCTCCCAGCCACGCCTACACCCTTACGGAGGAAAAAAACTCAACAACAATCAAAATAAACACTGCCAATCTGCACAGCAATATTTCCGAAAACACTTTCGGAGGGGACCGTTCAGACCGCCCGGGTGTGTCTGCTGCTGTCTTGAAGGCACCCACGTGCATCAACGAAATAACCTTGCAGGGGGAGCGTAAGCCTGACCGGAAAGTCGGCCGAAATCGTTACAAAAACCCGGGGTAGGGGGACGGACTGAGAGATGGGTCCGGCAACGATCGGGACGGGAATCTGCCCGCCGAGACAGGGTTCACCGTCGAGGGGGAAAAAACCACAGGAGAACGACAAGTGTAAAAAAAAAAAAGTCGGGAGGCACCACGGAATTGACAGACGTTGAATCAGGGAGGTGCCGGTGTTCACGCAAGCAGGCTCGCCGCTCTAGCGGAAACCAAAAAAAAAACGTCTGTGCTGGACAAGACGGACCGAAGACAGCCCGTGCTGAAAAAGGAAAGGATTGAAGGGAAAACCCAAGGACCCGGAGAAAAGAAAAGGGGTGAAGAACGCGGTTCGGCCAAAAAAAAAAAAACAAACCGTAAGAAACAGCCCCCATGAAGGGGAAAAAAGCGAATGCACGGACAGGGGGACTTTGACAAAAAAAAAAACGATATAAAACCAGAAAAAAAAAGAACGAGATTCCAATGGCCCGATGGAATGGGGACACGCCCCCCCGTGTGGACAGGGGAAAATAATTTCAAGGGGGAAACTCAAAAAAAGAGGGGCAAACCAGACTGGGCCAAGGTTGAGGGAAGGGTCAGGAACAAAAGAATCAAGAGGTAGATTCATGCAAAGACAACACCTTGTGCAAAATTTACCTTAGGGGTTAAATCCTGGGGGAGGAGGGAGGAGGGGGTACCTAGCTGGAAAAAGGACGCCAACCCCAGTAACGGATCTCCCGGGCCAGATCTCTCTACCAAAGTCTAAATCACTCCGGGAATACATCACCATAGGGGCGGCCACGGCGGAGAGCACGCCCCAGAACGTGCGAAAGAGAAAGAACCAAGACTCCGTAAGCACCCAGAAAAAACACTGGCAAACTTCTACGTCATTCAAAAGAAACAGGTCAGCTTGCGGTTTTCCCTGCCCTGACCAACGAGGCTTTTGGGGGTGGAAAGAAAAAGAAGACACAAACCGAAAAGAGAGGCAAAAAAACGCAGGAATAGGGGTCAAAGTTTAAAAAGAAAGTCAAAGGGGGATCTCAGATCTATAAAAACAACAAAACTTAGGAGATAGAATAAACCGTCTCGTAGGGGGGGGAAGATGCCACATAGCAACTGGAGCGGGCCCGATAAGGAGAGGGGGGAAAAATTTTAAAAAGAAATGAAAAAAACTGCGTGTCGGTGGTGAGGTCCAACAGCACGAGACGGTGCGGGGACCCTGCCCGCCGTTAGGTGCCAAAGAAAATGGAAGTCAAGTCATTCGGGGGAAGGCCAAAAAAGAAGGAGGGGGCGACTACGACAATTTGGATTGCGCTGCCGAGAGAGGTTAGACCTACATGAAAAACGCGAGCAAGGCCCGGAAGGGGGGTATAGGCGTTCAAAAAAAAAAAAAAAAAGTAGGGGGGAGGGGGATCGATCCATTGCGCCAGAAGGAAGACGCCGCACTTGTGGAAGCGTGTTGCTGGGCTGGGGAAAAGAAGAAGCCTTAGGGTGGCCCAAAAAGCGGGCAAAACAAGTTGGGAGATCTGCACTCGATCACCTGGAAAAAGTCCAAAAAAAACAAAAAACCCCCGGGCGTAAGCTATTACAGGGCCCCCCCGAGCCTACAGCAAGCCAAACTTTGTCCGGCATCACGTAAAAAAAAGGCAGTGTGAAATGAAAAAGAAGATAACTTGGGTTCGGAAAAAAGTGGGGGGGGGGCTCTAACACCGCGTGTCAAACTCTTAAGCTCCGTAGCCGGAAGCCCGGGAGACAGGTCTTCAAAAGAAACACTGCGAATCTGGGGGGGGAGGGTCAACACCGCAAAAAGAAAGGTAGTCCGTCCTGGTTGAAGGGGCAGCCGACGAGACCCCTGCAAAGAACACCGGCAACCGCACCCGCCATCATGGGGGGGGGGTGGGGGTTCGGGGGGGGGAAAAAAACCCACGGGGGCCAAAAAAAAAAGTGAACAAGGAGGAAATTGGTGAGGGGGAAACAGGCTGAACAGCCCGCGGTGGATAAATGCTTCAAAGATCCGGGCAAACCTTTAGTGTTGAAAACAAATACAAGTGTGAACTGTGTGGACCAGAGCCAAAACCAAATTTCATCTGAAACAGAGTCACCTGATCCTCCAACAGGTATGTTGTTCAACGTCAGAACAAGTCAGCATACGGTCGCTAAAATAACCGAAAGAGGGGAAAAAGGCCAAATAGGTTGAGGGGAATAATTGGTTTAAAAAAAAAAAAAAAAATTTTGGGGGTGTGAGTACGAAACATCCACGGTGTACAGTAGGGGCGCAGACTGCCGCAAATAATCAAAAGAAGAAGGACCGCAAACCGAAAAAAACCGCGGTTGTCCAAAACCACCGGTAATATCTGCGGAAAAAAAAAATATGGGGGGGTCCGGGGATCACGCGGGCACCGATAGAAGGTTTCCACGGCCGGTAGTTGATGAAGCAGTTAGGGGGGGTTGGTCAAAGAGAAAAAGTAAAGATGGTGAGGCCGGGACGCGTATTTTAAAAGCGGGGAAGGGAAGGCCGATCAAACGAGTAAAGGTGCCAAGTGGGTTGACAGGGGGGGGGGTTTGTCTGTGAAAAAAAAAGGTTTAATCATATCTTAAACAACTCGGAACGGGGGGGGGCATGCATAACATTGGAACTAGAAAAGCCGGCAGTAAATCAGAAAAATGCGACAAGCCAAAGAGTGAGCAAGAAGAATTCCGAAGGCAAACGGTTCTCACGGGGTGGGGGGGGGAAAAGTAAACCCAATACCAATCCTTGACACCGGGACAACACACAAGCGCGCATGCTGCAAGCGGGCGGTAATAAATGATCGGGAAAAAAAAACCACCTAAAAAAAAACACCACGGAACCAGGGGGAGGGGGAACCCTCCGGTAAACAGGGACCCAGGAAAGGCTCCCCCGAACTTTTCCCCAGCAGCAGCATACGCCTAGGGTCGTCTAAAATGTAGGGAGGGCAAAAAGGGCCAGGCGGGGACACCAAGATCCAAAACCGGCCCCAATCGACAAACCTGCACGCCAATCCGTCGCTGGAGGGAAGCGAAAGGAAAAAAAAAGCTTGCCATTGAAAACACGAATAGCGACCAAAAGAGAAGGACTCACGTTCTAAGAAGGCAAGGGTCGGGGCCACAACGGCAGACCTAATGAATCTCCCACTCAACGAAAACAGCGAATCACGAGTGGTCGGGTAGTCTTTCTCAGTTTCCAAAGAAAAGGGGGAACCATTACGCAACGCGAACTCTGGCCAGGCAAAAAGGGGGGGGAACTGTCAGGTGGAAAAAAAAGGGGGTCAAGGCACCAGGAAGCCAAGCACCAGCACGCCGTGCCAAGCACCCATTGTTCAAACCCAGGGAGTCAGCAAAAAACGCTAGGTAATAAAGGAGGGTGAAAAAAAAGGCTCACCCAACGTCAGTGCCGCCCCCATAGAAAAAAGTGGCGTGATTTAAAGGGGGGGGTGGCGGTTGATGGGTTGGTGGGGGGTGTGAGGATCAAAAAACAAATTTGGGGGGAAGGACAAGGAAGTGGTGGGGGTCCATCGCATCAGAATTCCGTTCGCGCACAAGCCACACAGTTTGGACTAATAACCAAGATGTGCGCGGAGGGGGGCAAACTGTCAGTCAGGGAAAACCTGACCTAAGGGGGACTATTGTTCGTGGGAGACCGCTCAAAACTGCAGCGCGGCAGTTGGGAACCAGGCCGCCCATCACGGACGAGCCGAAAAGCCCAAAGGGGGCTTTTTTGTCAATAAAAAAAAAAAAAAGGGGAGGAAGGGGTCAGGCATTGGGGAAAGAACCTGAGAATCGGTTAAATTGGGCCAGACGCCCGACCTAGGCTTCGACGAGTAAAGGGAAGGGACAAAAAATGAGGCGAAAATTCTCGACGAAAAGGAAAGAGCCCTTCTTTTTGAAAACGCGAATGTTCCCAGGGACGTCTGGGGGGCAACAACACAGGAAATACTGAAAAGTAACAAAACTAAGGGACACACATCAAAAAACATCAGAACTTGGGCCAGCATCCGATGCGGCACCCGCGGCGCCGAGTGGCCGCACTACTTGGTAGAAGGGGGGGGCCAAGCAAAAAGGGGATCTGCTGGGGTCAAACACTTCCAGAGAAAGAGGGTTCACTGTTGGTTAGAAGCCGTTTAATCGCGTTGTGCCGAAGCCGGGGAGGAGGTAAACGATGAGGGCGGAATCAAACGGGTCGCCACGCAGGGGGATAAGAGGGAAAAAGGGACCGAAGAGGCCGGGGAAGGCAAAAAGATTTTTTTGGGGGGGTTGAGGGACCCGTCACCGCCTACCAAACACACACAGGGAAGAACCGCGTAGAAGAAGCCGCGAGTCTAAAAGACATCAAAAAGGGTGAAGCCAAAACTCCAAAAAAAACACGAAACTAGGCAAGCGGGTTCTACTCGTGAAAAAAAAAAAAAAAAGGCTACAAAAAAATCCCCGGGCGTTGGGTGGGGGGGCTATTATCAAAGAAGTCGTATATGAAAAAAAACAAACCAAAGGAAACTAATCTAGAAACGGGTTGAAGGGAACTACCGGGGGAAAAAAAAACGGGGACCAGGTGCTAGTGCCCACTGCGTCGAAAAGAACTCTAAAACGTGCCCAGAAGAGTCGGACAAAAGGGCAAACCGTGAAGAAAGAAGAGTCTTCTAAGCCTTGAATAGGCGTTGGGCCGGGACTGAAATTCTATGGCACAGGAGAACTAGAGGGGGGAGTCGCCAAAGGTCCTAAAACGCTGAAAAAAAAGCAAACTGACCGAAGAAGTGGGAAGACGGGGGGGGGAGGGTTCCACAGAAAGTGGACGGCCTAAAAAACAAAGGTTTAGGAAAGGATGAACGTGCCTCCAACAAAGGGAAAAAACAGGGCGGGGGAACACCGACCTATGATCAAAGGAGGGGGGAAAAGAGTGGAAAAAGAAGTGTCCGACGGTGTTGGTGGGGGAAAGGGGTAAAAAAGGGAGGGAGGTGGGGGTGAAGAAAAAGAAACGATTCGGGCACAAAGGTGACTGCCGTCGTGGACCAAAGAGTGGGAACCCTAACTGGATGGTAATCGCAGAGACCGAAGAGGGAACTGGGGAACCAATCGACGTAGGTTCGCATCCAGGTATGGCGCGTCTTTTGAGACGGGAAAGAAAGCAATGGAAAAAAAAACAGAAAAAGGTAAAAAGGAGGGTAGGAAAACAAAAAGGGGGGCGGGCCGAGGAAGAACTGGGGAGCCATCGACGGAAGGAAGATAAAGGGCAGCAAGGAAAAAAGCGCCGTAATCGGGAGTAAAAGCAAAAACAAGTAAAAGAGCCCGGTGGGGGGCGGGAGGGGTGGCTTAAGGACTTGAGGCTGGGGTAATCCCCCAATGGCAGTCGCTCCAGGCCGAGGTGAACTTATTAGCAACCACCTGACATTTGTGAACCGGGACCGCTTGGTGAGCTCAAACACAACGGGATTGGTGCTCAGAAGCAAAGAGCACAGATGGGACTTCCTCTGTGGTGTTCTGCAAGGGGGTATTGCAACGGAATTCGAGATATTGGACCACGCAACAACCCCAAACCAACTTAAAATGGGGGTTCTACAAAAAAGATCAAAAAGGAAACAAAACAACCGACCACCCAGTAAAAGAGGCAAAAAAAATCACAAAAACCAAGGGGGTTCGAGCGTCCACCCGCTTGTGAAGGTGAGAATGTCCCTACTACCCTAAATAAAAAAAAAAAACGTTACTGGGAAAGGGACCTGGAGGGGATGCCCCTTTTTTGGGAGGGGAAAAAACGGCGTGTCAGGCAGTCCGGCCATGGGCACTGAACTCGAAAAATAAAAACCTCGAAAAAAGCCAAAGCTGACGGGGGGCGCTGGGTCTAAGAAGACCAACAGTGACCTATGAAAAAGCATGGGGCCCATAAAGTATTGCTGGAAAGGGGGGCTGTGGTAGGGGGTGACTGAAAAACCCGGGGTAGAGCTTTCCGGGGGGGGGCCAAGCTTGAAGCCGGACGATTTGTAAGAAATACTGGGAGCTCCGGAAAAAAAGAAAACGGGAATGAAATGGAAGAAAACTCGAAAGCATAGAAAAGTAAAGGCAAAGTTCGCATGTTCACACTTCGAAATGAGCTTGAAACGGGTCACAAAGTGGTGGTCAGGAAAAAAACGGTCTCTGTCAACTTCCCTTTATGTCCCAACGAAAAACAATTCCGGGTACGAAGGCAAAAAAAGGCTTCAGGGTTGCAATGGAGAACATGCTTCTTTGAAAAGATGGTCCCCGAGGGGTTTTAGTAAAAACAAGGGTGTCCTCTGGGGGAGTAACGAAATCCTAATGCAAAAGGGACAAAAAAATAAACCGGGCCATCTGAAGGAAAAAAAAGGGGGAAGGCACTCGCCGATGACTGGAAAAAAAAATGCTAAAGTAAGGTTGTGGAGGGAAAAAAAAGACCTGGTGTGGGTGTGTTCGGGTACTGTGCCCCTCAGCAAAGGGGGAAAAGGAGGGGACGGTGAAAAAGTAGGATAAAGTCTGGTCGGGGCCCAAAGTTACTTGAAAAAAAGGGCGAAAATGATGGAATGCCTGGTCCGAGCCAAGACGGTTTGTTGCATTAAAAGAATATGTCGATGAACATCGACTAACCCCAATTAGAACACACCAAATGCAAAACACTTCAAATGAGGATCGCGACTGCTTCATCTCCTCGAAGAGGTCGCTAAAAGACAAATCCAGGAAACAAAAACGTGGACCACCAGACTGACATTGCACGACAAGGGGAAAGAAAAAAACCGTTGAGAAAAAATCAGGAACATCACCTTAGCCACGGCAATTTTGAGATGCAGGGGGGGGAAACCCGAAAGGGGGGGGGAAAATCTCCCCAATCGAAAAGGGGGGCCGCAAGCAGCGTAGGCCAAAAAGTGGGGGTTGGTGAAAAGGCCTAACCAGGGCGGAGTGGGGAGTCCGAGGGGGGGCATTGGGATCCGGGGATATATTTTCCAGGGAAGGAGCCCAAACAACGGACTGAAAAAGACTGTATGACTGGGAAACCATCTAAAAAAAGCACTCGTCAACCTCCATAGGAACGCAGAAAATGCCAAGAAACAAACAGAAAAGTGGAGGTGTGGGCCAGAAAAGGCGTCAGGACGGGGGAAGGTGTCAAGAAGAGCATAAACGGATGTGCTCAAAAAGTAAAAGTTGGAAATAGTAGGACCAAGGGCGCTGAAAGCCGGGGGCCGGGAAGGGCAAAGCATAGGGAAGGGTTAACGGAGGGAGCTCCAGGGACCACACGCGAAAAATGGGCATCTGGTAACGGCATGGAAGATGTTTGTCGAATGGACAAGAACCCCGCCCTATCCAATGGGGAAATGGTTGGGAACTAGGGGGAAAAAAAATACTTTATTTAAGGGGAACGTGCCTTGTTTAGGTGGCAAGTGAGCTTTAAAAAAAAGAGGCACGCTGAGACGGGAAGGTGAGGTGGGGGGGAAAAGAATGCATAGGGGGGCCGGGGCTAAAGACTTGCCGGAAAAAGATGTGTGGGGGCCTCCTGTAAAACCAGGAAACTAACGAGGTACGAATGAAAAAAGGCTGGTTTCTGCTAGCCACCGGTACGCCACAGACACCCGGTGAGATATGGAACAAACAAGGAGGGTTGGGGAGGGGGATGTAAAAAAACCAGGAATCGCTCACTCCTACGGGGAACTTAGGGGGTGGGAAAGAATCCTCAAAAAACCCATCAAACTCGGGAGAAATGTCGACCGCGGGACCCTAGCTTGAAAACGGGGTAGAGAAGCTGGTGAAAACAACATCAATACTGAGTTTGAAGCGGCACGGGAAAACAACACGCCATGGCAAAGACAAGTGGAGAAAAACGGGAGGATTCTCTCACGCCATGTCGACAAACCGCATGAAAAGGCAAAAAAGGGGGGCACTTGACTAATCGCCGGGAAAGAAAAAACATCACAGGAGGGGGAAGAATCAGTGGAAGACCTCGAACAAAAATTGCGTTAGCGAATCCCCTCGGGAAGCGCCCCGCAAGAAAATCGCCAGAAAAAAAAAAAAAAAAACGGACTCAAAAATAAAGACCCTTCAAACAGGGGGGGGGGGGCCCTCCTGCCACACTAACGCTTGGAACGGATGAAAAAAAAAAAGGGACAACGCAACATCTCAAACTTGGGGGAAAAAAACAGCAGGGAGAGGGAGTTGGGGGTGAACACAAATGGACGAGCAA
>Ga0179591_1160309_pt1 | contig 16352 bp, 20 predicted proteins | sample CZOMad2_1_08_16f_FD_182891 | JGI IMG/M metagenome (GOLD analysis project Ga0179591, IMG submission 182891) | Vadose zone soil fungal communities from Angelo Coast Range Reserve, California, USA - CZOMad2_1_08_16fungal (PacBio error correction) | ecosystem: Environmental > Terrestrial > Soil >...
TGAGTCTAACGCCAACTGGGAAGAAGGAGAAGAAAAAAACGGAGAAGGAAATATTAAAAGATCAAGAGAAATTGCTAACAGGGAGACATCGATGTGGCTGCCTTGCCTGCGAGGGTTCAGTGAGGGAGGTTTTCCCTAACCACGAAACAATTCTTCACGACCGTCAGGGAGAGAGACGAAAAACGCACCAAAGGCCCTGCCAACACCTTGATTTTGCGGAGAAACTCTAGGGGGTCCAGATTCCTACACTGTAAGTCAGGGACGAGGGTCCCGGTTGGGGAGCTGTAAGGGTCGTGCAAAATCGTGCGGCATCACCCATTTGCGCTCCCAAACTCAAAAAGGACCCAGGACCCGGTGTGGGATGTAATTAGAAAACAAAATGCCTGGGGGGAAGCGCACGGTGAAAAGGAGGGGTAAGCATCGTGAGGCAAAAGGACAGGAGACAAAACCTCGATCACCCAGCGAAATGTGGTTTTAATCCCGCAGCTGCAAGAATGACAGAAGCAACCAAAAAACTTGCCAGAGGGGACCGCAGTTAACATAGTCCCGGGGGAGGCATAAAAAAGACCGAGCGTGGAACTAAACTAAACGTCTGGTGAAAAGCTCACCGCCGCAATATCCATGGACCGAAAGCGGGTTCAAGGGGAGACTCACTCGTTACGTAGACAGACTTGCAGGGGAGAAAAAAAAACCTGCCCCCTTCGGGGACGCTCCAGCGACATCGGGTGGATTGATCTCCACCGCTTTCAACGGAGTCAGGTTAACTTTGGTCCTACTCTTTAAAGAATTGGCGGCAGGACAAGGAGGAAGGGATTTGTCCGGGTCTGAACCCACTTTTCAGCCGCAATGAAGGTTCATGAAAAAAAAGCCTCAAAAAACGCCGATTCCATAGCGCTTGTCGGAGGTGGAAGCTTGCTCGGAAAAAAGGCCCAGCGGTTTGATACCCTAAATTTCAAAAGATCGTCTTACCATGGCAGGGCTGATTGGTAGAAGGGAAGACTCTTGCCTAACAAGGGGTAACCGGGCCAGCACTTCGAGAAAGACCATCAAAAACAAAACTCAGACCGTAGTTTAAAGGGGGGGGTGAAGTAAAAAATGAAAAGAAGGGTTTCGAAGGAAAGTCGGAGAAAGGAAAGATAACTATCAGAACAGCAGAAGAGAAAAGCCAACCGCACGTCGGGGTTCGAGCAAAGAAGAGAAAACCGCATTGGACAAAAGGGGGCAAATGTGACCATAGACAAGGCAAGTGTTTTTTTTTTCCTTGGGGAAAATAAAGAACGCTGTCAAAATAATTTTCCCTCAAAACTACTGTTTTATGAACACACTTTGGGGGTATTGCAGGACTTTCCTATGTCTCCGAGAGACTTTTGGGAAAACTTTTAGGAAGGCCCGAACAATCAGGCTAACGGAAAGAAAAAACGTTGGCGAGTTCGCATCCATAAGATGTATTTACGGAAATATAGACAGAAAGAGGCGGAAGAGGGCTAGGGGGCGCGAGTCGGAATGACGAAGAAAAAGAGGGAGTCTGGTTGTGAAAAGATTCGTAGTACCAGGAATCAAGCACAGCAAAAGCGGGTTGAACGGATCAGCAGGGCCATTAATCCACAGTGTTGGTGCCTAGGGAAACAACAACGGAAGGTGAAGATCCGCCGGCAATGAAAAGCGTAGGCCGACCGTGACCGCCGAAGTCCGAAGACAAAACCAAACAACGTACAAAGAACCCAGGAGAAAGAAAAAGGGATCCGGCCGCAAAGGAAGAGGGGCAAGGACTCTTTCGACCATAAATTCGAAGTACAGGCCTACAGCGTCGAACTTCATCGATCTTTGAGACAAGAAGCTTGGGATTGGGTCGCCGGACGGAAGGCTCATGGTTCAAGCGCTCGAAAGAAGTTTCTCGCGACATGAAGCTAGCGCGACAAAAAAACGATCCCGTACTCCTCAGCGGCACGCAGGAGTCCCGAACTGAGTGCCGTACGAATGGAACAGCAAAAAAAACTTGGGGATGCAAGAAATCAAAGTGTGGTCACAAGTTGTCACCTCGTGTGCAGAACGGGAAAGCAAACTTATCCTTTAACGAAACGAACTAAGAAAAAAAGGGGGCCAAACCATCATCGATATGTCAGAAAGACGATACTCGAAAAACAGTCGCAGTTCAGGCGTAGAAAAGAATCCGCCAAGGGAACTTTGCGACGATGACTCCAAGTGGCTCATATACCAATGGAACGCCCACTGCGGCATCCGTTGTTCGCATAAGGGGGGTTTCAGGGGTGAACAAGAGAAGGGAGTGGGCGTCCGCGAGGTGTTCTTGGAACAACCAAGATCAGAAGAAAACGGCGATAGGGCCACCATCTCCCATGCAGATTCTAGGGGGGCGCTATCGCCGCGGGGGGCAAAGCCATACAATGAGGCCGAACGGTTTCATGGATTTCTGTTAAAATATTTCGCCAGATGGCGAAGAAAGGTGGGACGAATTCGGATGAAGAGCTTGCCGTTTCTAGGAAAGAAAAACCAAGTAGTGGGTAGTTCCGAAGCGCTCAAAAACAAAAAAAAAAGCCGAAACCGTCCAATATCTAATAAGGTAGAAAAGGGGAACGTCCGAAAAATCTTGAGGATTGAGAGGGACTGGTTTCTAGGGTGTGGAGAAAACCGCGCGGAAATTCTTTTTGAAAAGTAGTGCGAGAAGGAAACGTACCTGAGGGGAAAAAGAGGACCGGTTTTTTACGGGGGGGGGCCAGGAGAAAGGCCCGGCGAATGATCGGACTTGGCCTTCAAAGACTGAAAACAGTCCTGGAGCCCTGACCGAGGGGGCATCGAGCAAAGAGGAAGAAACGCTTCTGGGGGAATTGAATGCAGGTAATAAAAGGCCTGGGGGGGAGGGGAGGGATTATATCCAAGGAGTCGGCTGTATCGCCAGTAACTAAGGAGAACTAAGAATGACTGGTCAAAGAAAATCTTAGAGGGAGGATGTCACCAGAGGGCGACCGCTGGCTAAAACTCCATGGGGGACCCTAAGTGATAAAGAGGAAAACCGGGGGGATGAGGACTGTCCTTTTTAGGGGGGCAGGACCGTGTATGCGGCCTGTAACCCCATAAAGAGTTCGAAGGGGGCGGAAAGAACAGGGCGGGGCTGGAAGGGGAGCCCGCTCAAGGGGGGCAAACTGTTACATTACACGGCAGATCGTAGACCAAAAAAGTGCCACCGAAAAAGTTTACGTAAATCCGGATCGAAGGCAACGACAGGAAACGGTTGGGGGTTGGACAGCAGGGTGCGCACTACCAGGAAAGAAGGCTACAGGTGGCCGGAAGGGAATCCGAAAACGGGGAAAGGTATTCCTTCACGTCGAGACGTCGTACGGAAAAGAGAAACTAATAGAATGTGTCACGAATGCACATGCGCCGCAAGACGACGAGCCTGCCATAAGGGAGAACAGCCATAGGAATAATGAACTGGACGAGAATTTTGGGGGTAACATTCAAGAGGGGTAGGCGAGATTCATTGGTATCCTCGCCCGGGGGGTCTCGGCTTTGTGGAACTAATGCTCAAACTCCAAAAAGGGGGACGGCATACCATTGCCTTGGTGCTCCGGTGAAAAGTTTGCGCCCCGCCAGGGTGGGAAATTGGGCTTCGGAGTGCTCTTTAATTGGGTAACTAACGGCAGGAAGCGAATTTCGAAGGAAGAAGAACCGCTCCAAGAAAGTTTTGGGTCCCGCTGATCTCAGGACAGAAGGGAGACCGGTAACAGGGGACGCGCCAGCAGCCCGCGAAAGGGAGCTCCCCACCTACGTTAAAATTTTATACGCAAGAAGAAACCGCCCACCAAGAGTTCTTCCAACACCGTAGGGGGAGATCAACACCTTCTGATGGATGAAAGAGGGAAAATCGACACAACACAGGAGAGGGAAAAAAGAGGAGATCAAGCCGAAAGGTGTTGCGCTTCCTAATGGGGGGGGACGCCAGAATGGAACTGGTGATAGCGTCTACCAAAGGTCAAGTAGGGACGAGCAGGTGCGCGGGATGGCAAGGGCAGAACGTAACATACAAGAGCCGGATTCTAAGGCGGGAAAAGCTGTGGATAGGAATGGCACGACGCCTGAAATTCAGGAAACTCTCTAACGTAAGCGGGCAAAAAAAGCAAAGAAAGGGCCGCAAAAATGCGGCCAATGGGAGGGGCGCAACTTACACCGGGCTCACAGGCCCTGGAGGAAAAACGGTTGGAGTTTGGAGCCAGAAGGAAAACTATAACAGGCGGGAATACAAATCGTGACTCGCTATTAACACAGAGGGTTGGAATTTAACCAAAAAGGGTCGATCAGTTCAGATGACGACGGGCTGTGTATGAAATTATGTAAGGAGCTGTATCGTTGTAAAGAGTAGTCATAGAAAATTCCGAGGAGGGCGTCCATAAAGAATACGCCCGCTCGCAAGGGGGCTTTTCAGTACGAACACGGACCAGTGTGGTTGGATCTAGGACGGCGGAATGTAGGACTGAATGGGGCTGGGGATTGGCGCCAACGTAGGGGAAAAAGTTGAGTCGTGAACTATTTTGTCGAGTAAGGAACCTTCACCTTGGGGGGGGCGAGGGAAAGGTGGTAAACGGTGCTACTATAGTTCAAGCGAAGGATACCATGGGTGGAAAACCTTATTAGGGGCAACAAATCCCTAACACTAAGGGCTTGAACGAAACGTCAGAACCGATCTTGGGGGTTAAAATCGAGATCAAAAAAATTCCAATGCAAAGATAAAGCCATCTCGAAAGAACTACCCGTTCACGATGGATGCAAGGAGTGTCAAAGAAAACTTGACGGGTGGAATGGCAGAAGCAATCGTCTCGGAAAGGGGGTTGACATCCGAAGATCTTGCTTGGAACTGGCCAGTTCTGAGCGAACGCAGGTACGGGCGATGAAAGCAACAAAAAAAACGACGCCTTGGTCTACCAAACCTCACGTAGAAAATTTGCCTTTTGAATGAGTGCATCAAGCGGGGGAGGGTAAATTTCTCCGAGACAGCTTGCTCGATCCCAGGGAAGCCAGGCAGTTGTTTGGATGAAAGGGGCGAAGCCAAAAGAAACGGAAAATCGCCGTGAAATGGCTCACTGAACCGGGAAGAAGACCTTTTTTACCCTAGATCAGACAGAGGTAGCGGCATGGATTCTCTGCTACGCTGGCAAAAAACCGCAGGGTACACGATCGTAATCAAAAAAACCCAGGGGAACGAAACGAAAATCCTACACCTACTTGACGGCGGGAGGGGGCGCGTTCTCGATCTGGTGCCGGGGTAGGATTTGGAAGCAAGATTTGGACGGGGAAACTACTTGGGGTGGGAGTGGAAAACGAAAGCATAAACTCAAACTAGAAGCGATCAATAAGAAAATTCACGCCAGAGGGCCGAAAATATTTTTGAACAAGAATCCAAATCACCATGCTGAATTGTAAGGCTGGACGCTTCTAGCCGAGAACTGCCTTTAGTAGGGGGCCCTATCGAACAGATAGGGGCCAAAATGAAACAAATCGCCGAAGAAAAGAGATGGTTCCCCCTAAGCACACAAATGCGAAACACCGGATGGGCAGCAAGTCCAGTAAGGCTGGAAGGGGGGATTGGTTTCCACTGGGTGTAGATCAGGGGATCCCAGGGGAATTGCGGATTCTACGAAACCTTCTTTAGTGGGAGGTGGAGAGCGCGCAGAATACATAGCGATTGAATGGAGAAAAATCTGTCATTGTCTTTGAGGGATGGGAAAGTTTTAGAGGCAGTAAGGGGGAAAACTAGTTAAAACGAAACGTCTGAACTAAAACAAGTTTTTGGGGCTGGAGTCGGGCAGGATTTAAAAAAACTAATCGATGAGCTAGTAGGAGAAGGCGAGGCGTCACGGAAGTGGGGGGTTGGAGAGCGACCGGGGGGACCGTAAATCTCAAGTTTAGTCAGGTCTTTCAAAGGGAGACTTGATGGGCCAATCCCGATGGACAATCACAAAGCTTGGGAGTCACAATATCTATAGAGATAATATAGAGGAAAGGTGCATGAGAACATTGGGCTAACTATGGCACGTGAAAAAGCTATCGGTAAAGAGACAAGACTGATTCAGACTGGTTACTGTACTGGGGGGGGGGGGGTAGTACGTACTAAGTAGGGTCACTTTCGCCATAGACGATTGGGGGGCTTGCGGGAGGGGTCGGGGGAGAGTCTACAGGAAGTTTTTTTTTGCAGAGGACAACAACAATGGGGGGGTCTGGCACTCGCTGATCGCGGTGACAAAAAGCCCGGGAATGGGAACGGATGACCATGGTACGAACTAACGGGAAACTGGGGGGGGGTCCTCTCCCAACAGGGTGGGGAACTGAAAAGCCTGGGTGACTGATTCACGGAAAATCTACAGAGATTCAAGGGGAAGCAACGAAGGGCTAGAGGAGCTGTGGGAATTAGATGGTGAAAAGACACAGACTTTCGGTTACAGGAGACTGGGGGGGGGGTTATGGGACTGGTGCAAAGAAAGGATATCAAAAAGGCAAAAGAAGACATAGGAAAATGAAGGAAAAAAAGACAAGTGGTTGGGATAACCCCAGGCGAGGTTGGAGGCTGGGGGGGGGGAAGGCGCTCTGATGTGAAACGTAAAAAACGGGCCCAGGATCTGGTCATGAGTGGGGACAAAGGGGGGAGGTCAAAGAAAGAGAAAGAAAGGGGGGAGAGAAAAGAAATGCGGTTGGGGGAATGGCTTCTCAGCTGACTTCTTCTGGGGTCGTCCGTTCTCGGTAACTAAGGAAAAAAGGACTTTCGCATCTACGGGGAACCAAAAGGAAACAAAGGGAAGGAAGGTGTGGGGTAGAAGAGAGGGAGGGTCTGGCAAAAAGGGGAACTTAGGAAGCAGGAGCGGATGAAAAGACCAGCCCTGACGGCTAAATCTATGTGGCACTGATGAGGGGGAAAGGTCTCTACTCAAATCGGGCAGGAAGTGGGGGAGAGAAAAAGGAACACCGCCGGACAAGACCAGAAGATGGGGCAATCGGCAGGGTTTGAGGTCGGGAAAAAAAAAAAAAAAAAGTCTTGCAGGGATGATAAGGGGGAAAAAACCTGCAAATGGGGAACGCCGCAGGGACAACGCCACACGCTCTGGGGGTGTAACAAGCTCCAAAAGAAGTCATGAGCGAAGTGCAATCTGAAAGATCACTAAAACCTCGCGAGGGGAGGAGCCCGAAGGGGTAACGGGGTGTCGCACGTACGTACAATTCTTTCTACTGAAAAGCGGAGAAAGGGGGGGACGATTCTGGGAATGGTTGTATGGCGGGAGGGGGGAAGAAGCACCAAGAAGTTCAAGGTGGGGAGGAGTCGCACGATCGTTAACAGCGGTTGGGCAACAAGAGGCATAAATTTACCTATTGAAAAAACGCGGGAAAACGAGGGGGGGGACTGTGGTTGGGTGATTGCAGGTCGGGTAAGCATTATGGTCCGTTAAACAGGAGTCTTGGTTGAAGCGGGAGTAAATAAAGCAATCCGTGTTGCTCAGAGCACTATGAAAAAGAAGTCTACGGAAGAAACCGGCGAGGAAAAAAAAGTTTTTGGCTCAGGGGGAAAGCCACAACCGGGGGGGAAAGATTTTCGGTTGAGTTTGGGGGGATGATAAAAATGGGGGGGGGAGAGCTCCTCCTCTACCATGGCAAGACCCTTGAAAAGCGCCAAGGCCCGAGTAACGACTGACTGGGTAAAAAATGGCCAGACAGAAGGTGAGTCCTCAAAATGCAAGGGGGGGGTCCTGGCCATTGGGGCTTTTCGTCCAGTAGAAGCATGAAGGGTCTTTGCCGAAATAAGGAGATGTTTTCATGGACACCGACGCAAGATGCCAAACAGCCCGGGAATAAAGACATACAGGAGGGCGCAAAAACAGCGGGCGTGGAGCATTTCATAGTCTTTTCCGAGTTCCTTCACCCTGGAGTGGGCAGGCGCAGGGAAGTGCAGGTCGAGCTAAAGATCGTCGAAACAAAGAACGGCGAGAGAAAAAAAGAAGAGAAGAGGCGATCAGAAACGCCAACTGCCTCAAGAGCCCTGCACGGAGAGGGGAAAGGATAAGTCAAGAAAATGAAACGACTATGAGAAATCGATGGAAACCTGCTGCGTTGGGGGACAGATTGAGGAGGGGGCGAAACTGACCAACCAGAGTATGACAAACGACGGCATGTGGCTCTACGAACAAAAAGGCCCCAGGTGAAAAGCTTCAAAACCCGTGAGTTTTGCTGGTGCACTTGATAGTCTTGAAAGCTACAAAAGGTAAAGGTCTGTCTAGGTGCCAGGTTGCCGCTGGACCGTGATTTCCCTCGGTCTAGAGGGGGGATCGTGGACTCCCAACAGAGTTCTTCTCGGACCAACACGAACTCAACAGTAACCCAGTTTTTGTGGCGGGATCTATGAAAAAACAGTTGGGAGGCGCCGGTGCACTAGGCGTGGACATAGTGAGATGAAAACACTGCAAGGTATTGAGACGAATCGGACTCAACCAGCATGGGGGGGGTTTGTACGAAAAGAAGTTAGGTCAAGACGTCAACCAACACCGGGCAAGAGTTTTAAGCGGTGAATGGAATAGGGGAGCCCTCGGTGACAATACCCTAAACCTCTAGTTGGGGCAAGCCTACCCAAACGTGGGGGACCGGCACTTGGGGGTTCTCAAAAGAAGAAATATCCAGTAAAGAGAAGTTCAGGGAGCTGGGAACAGGTGAGGTAAAAGACGTCCTGTGAGCGAAAAAGGGTTTCCCAATGGACTTTGAAGATCACCTCAGGAAATTTTTTCGTGAATCACTTTCATCTTGCAAACTTGATAGCCTATAGCTTTGGAGTCCTACGACTTTGGAAAACAGATTTGAGGAATCCGGCATTAGTTAAAAAATGGCAAGGACGTCCCATTTGGGGGGGGAGAGCCGCAGTGTGTGAGGGATGGACCGCTCAAACTACGGGGAAGGAAAAGAGCCAGGTCTGGGGGGGTGCAGGGAGGGGTGGAATCTGGGGTCTCAGACAGTCCAACGAAGCCCATCAGAGAACAGCTCAGGGAAACATATAGAGAAATGAAGTCTGGATGAAGGAAGCGGGCGACCACCTGCCTAACGGAACCATTGGAAGCACTTCTAGAGAGGAAAACCATCAACCACACGAAAAAGTCACAGGGAGGTTTTACGGGGGGGGGGGACTCTAAAGAATGGTGGACGAGAACCTTCTTAAATCAAACGAAAAAACGGGAGAAAAAGAACAGGCAGAACAAGGAAGAGCAGCCGTCAAAAAAGCCCGTCCGGGTAAAAAGAATCTCTCTCGGCATGGGGGGAACAAAAAGACAGCATATCAGGGAAACGGGGTGGACAGGGTCCAAACACAGACGAGGGAGGGACCAAAATTTTACCCCCGAGTGGGGGGGTGTCGTAAACACACTGGGAGGAATTTTGAAGATGGTGAGACAGAGCTCCGGGTGGGGAGAAAAAAATTGCTGGGGACCAGGACCTAAACAATCAGTACTAACGTGGGAAAAAACGAAAGTTTCAGGGAAAAAAAAAATGGCGCCGGAAAAGATATATTGGAAGTTAAAGAGAACGAGCGACTGAAGCGGGAGGGGGCTCGAGGCTGAGAGAAAAGGGAAAGCTGTTGTCACGTGACGCGAACAAGGAGAAGGGGAACAGGCAAACGGCTGTTGAAAACAGAAGATAGAGAGTGGGGCCGAATCCACGCTGTGTTCCTATGGCAAACAAAGCCACTGGAATTTAAGACTAGAGGCGCCCGACCACGGCAGTCCAGGGTCGGGTTCTCCAAAGGAAGCTTGAACCAGAAGGCGATAACAACCAAATGAACAGAACTCGCAAAAAAAAACGCGAAAAAAAAAGTTCTCCCTTCAAAGAAGAGAGGGGTAGAAGGGCTTGATCCAGCTTCAAAGAACCTTTAAGATAATAATCGTCGAAAGTAATATAGGACGGGGAGGGAACAAGCCCAAGTTGGGGGGGTGGAATGTCCGAAGGGGTGAACATTACATGGAGCAGTGGGCACAGAGGCGACTAAAGAGGGCGTAAAAAGTACAAGAAGGGCCTCAAAAACACTATACAGGGGTACCTCAGCGGGGCACGAAGAGAGCAAAAGAGTGCAGTCCGGGGAGGAAAAAAAAAACACTGTGGGGGGAGTCAGATCAATTGGGGTGATTTGGAATGTGGCGACTGCGACACCGGAGGCAGTAAAACAAAAGAAAGACTTCCATCAAGCAGAAAGTGAGAGGACGGAAAATCTCAACCTACAGTCCATGTGAGGGCGGGGAAAGAATCCGACATGCCCTGGGCGTAGAATAAAATGGGGAGAGAACCAATATCAGCGCTTTCCGTCCTGAGGAGTCAGGTGGTTAGAATACGGGGGGGAAAAAGTGGAAAGGGGAAAAGACTGATTTTGGACAGAGAAAGGTGTGAAGGTGGGGGGGAAAAAAAAACAGATAAAAGCCAAATAGAGGTCCCCAATAAGTACTCCCTTCTGAGTAGGAGCAAATGGTCAAATCCATACAATGCAGAAGAGGGGGGGTAGGGATGGATCTGGTAAAAATATGTAATGAAAATCTGGGGAGAAGACAAGAGGCGGCGCAGAGCTTGCTTTTCTGAGGATTGACAAAAAAAAAGGAAGGGATTCGAAATCAAAATCCACTACCGCGGAAAAAGAACAAGATCGAGAAAGGCCGATTGATCGGAAAAAAAGTAAGTCGGGAAAGGTTGTCGGCGGGGGAGAGGGGGGGAAAAAAAAGAAAGAGAGGACCATGCGTGGTGGGGGGAGGAGAGAAACCTTACATCTTGAGCGGAAAAGTCTTTCGGGGATGGGAGGTTTCAGCTGAAGCCACGGGCGAATGAAAAGCTGGAAAGGGTGGATTCGGAAAAAAAAAAACCATTCATGAGACATGAAGGAGGGGGAAAAAATCAGAACTTTAGCTATCTAAAACCAGTCTTCGATGGATGGCAGTCATAAAAGGAAAGGTTGGAGAGGTGTGGGGTGGAAGACAAGGGAGGAGGGAGGAGAGAATAAAGAGAGACAAGAAGACTGAGGGGAAAAAAGAAAAAGGACGACTTCAGTATCTTTCAACACATCGGGGAGACGAGGACTTCAGCAGGAACATCCAGTTTTTCGACAATCAGTGGGATAAATCGGGAAACGGGAGGGGAAATGAGGAGGCTGGGACCAGGAAGGGGGCAGTGACCGGATAGGCAGGACCTGAAACCAAAGAGTGGCTGCCAGTGTTGCTTTCCAGCCGAAGGGTAGTGAGGGGGGGGGCGAAACCAGATACTTTGGCAATAAAAGGTTAGCATAGAGGGGGACATGGGGTAGACAAAAAAGGGAAAACAGAAACCCCCCAAGACAAGGGGGGAAAAAAAAATGTCATCCGGATCGAATAGGAAAAAAAAAAAAGGATGGGGGGGTCCGCCGAATTGGGAGGAACAATCAGGGAAAGGACAAAACATTGGGGAACGGAAGGGAAAGACAGGAAACATTGGCCGGGGATAAAAGGGGGGACACGTAAGTGCTAGAAGGGGAATCTGGTAAGGTAAATCAAAGTGAAAATGGTTTCTCTACTTCACAAAAAATGAGAGAAAAAAAAACGAGAAGACAAGCAATAAGGGACATAAACAGGAAGGCGGGGAAGAAACGGGGGAAAAGGGAAAACGCAACTGTGTTGGGGTTAACAGCAAAACAGGGAAAAGGGAATTAAAAGATTGTATAACGGAGGAACGCGGGGGGGAGGAGTGGGGGGTGGAAGATGGCTCCAACTCAAAAACGTAACCGCAAAAGGATGGGGTGGCTCCTGGGTGAGGTGACGGACCCGCCCATGCAAAAGGGGGGGGGGCTCGGGAGAAATGTGAGGAGGGGTGGGGCAAAGTCACGTATCGATTTCAAGAAAGGTAAGGAAAGAGCCACAAATCGCGAAACAAGAAAGTTGGGCCGAAATGGAAGAGGGACCTAAGGATAACCTAAAGGTACCCCAGGAAAACGCTAAAGACGCAACCTGACGGAAAAAAATGGTAGAACAGGAGAGCCACAAGAAAAACATCCTGAGGAAAAAAAAGTCAGGGAGAAAAGGCACACCTGAGCGGAGATATCGAGAGAAAGAACAACACTGTAGGAAAGAAGGGGAAGAGGTCAATCTCAGAAAAGGGGGTTGCAAGGACCCTGGTGGTGCCAAAGAAAGGATGGGGGGGGAGGGGGGGATCTAGGAGAACATAAAGAGGGGGGCTCATTGCTTCGGGGAAGGATGGGGATCAGAAGAACTGTACCAGGGTTGAAAAGAAACCTTAGGTCCTAATCGCAGCTGTAAAATTCGGGGGGGTATCTGATGCATCTGCCTCAATGAATGTGCTAAATAAGAAACGGAAAAATAAAAAACCAAAAAGAAGACAGGAGAAGACACCAAAAATGCCAAAAGGGGGGGGAAGTTAGAACAAAGGACAACACAAAAGGGGAAACAAGTCCAGCGAGTACTTTTTAGTGTGGTGAATCCATTAGAAAAAAGAATCAAGGGCGAAGAGACAAGAGATGGAATCTAGGACAACTTGTTGAAAGGTTAAAAAAGGGACTCGTCAGGGGGGTAAACGATTACAATGGCTGGATTCAAAGGGGGGGGGGAGAGGGCCGAGGGAGGGGGCGCATTTAGTCCCCGAGAAAAAAATTCAAAAGGAGAGGGGACCGTCCCTACTCCAGGCTCGGGGGGAAGGGCGGGGAAGAAAAAAAACTTCGAGGTTGACGGGGCTGACACGGGCAGGAAAAAAAAAGGTAATGCAAGGCAATGTGGAGTGGAGGGAAAAGGGAAAAAAAAAGTAGGCTTCTTTACTCGGAGAAATAAGGATGGTAATGAAACTGTATCAGGTGGTGGAACAGGGGGGGAAGCCGATCTGAACATAGGAGAAAAACAGGTTGGACCAACAGAGCGTGAGAAGGTCCCAAAAGACACTGCAGGGGTGGGGGAAACGAAAAAGGGACGTATCTGGAAGGGAAAAAGGAGAGAAAAACGGCAAAAGTAAACCGATAAAGGACATCCAACTCATCAAAACCGGGGAACGAATTTGGGAGGACCAAGTAGTTGTCTAAAAAACAACTGGAGTTAAGTTAAAAAAAGCTCCAGCAGAGGAGGAAGGGGGGGACATCGAATCAGAGACATCGGACTTGGTCATGCGAGTAGGGCGATCTTTACGGGAAGGAATAAAAAAGGGAAAAAGATGGAGAGAACCACTCCACGAGAAAAAATGGGGGACCTTTTGGGGGGATGCGAAATCGGAAGGGAAGGGAGAGAAAAAACAGCTTAAAGAGGCCCAGTCGGAGGCCGACAGGAAAAGTGGGGTTTGGGAAGGAATCCAAGGAAAGCACGAACATTCAGAAAGGGGAGGAAAACCGAAATACACGACCTCAGTGAACGATATAGAAAAGGGGGACTCAGGTCGAAAATTACCTTAAAAAAAAGGGGTCCGCGGAGGAGCAACACCCGAGTCACCGGGCTAAAAACTCAAGACTTGACTGTCGGGAATAAACAAAGAAGGGGGAAACTAAAGAGAGTTTTAAGGGGGGGTCTAGGCAGGTTGAAGGAAATTTCGGGGAAAAAAAAGGTGGGGGGGAAATTGATCCTAATCAACTATCTGCCGAGACAATCAGAAAGGAGAGGAATGGGTTCAAGGATGGGTGGAAAAAAAGAAGAAAGAAAATGCAAAACGCGCTGCTTGGGGGAGTTTGGGAAAATCGTCTTAAGAAGAAGAGGGCCTGGAAGTGAGGGGGGGCCCCTAGAGCGGAAGAGGGGACGGGGTTTTTCCAAGGGGAAAAAAAAGACGCACGGCGACAATCAAAGTAACTCTAGGGTAACAGAACCAAAAAATCAAAAAAGGAAGGAAGAAAATTCATTCCAAACCGGAGAGAATTTTATCTTGGGAGTCCCGGGGGGGGGGGGGAGGAGCTCCATTCATGGGGGCTGGATGGATATAAGGAAAGGCTGACGGGTCGTTCGATTCACGCGGAGGTAGAAATAATCGCTGGATGGAGGGAAAATATTAAAAGGACGAAAGTGGGACGTTAAAGAGCTGGAGGGGGTAAAGCGGAGGACACGATGACAAAAAGGACACACTTGATTCTACACGAAAAAAGTTTTTGGCGGGGGAAGTCCTGGAAAGGGGCACTCACTCACATATGTCGGTCTCGGTCAGTGGCGTGACCTGGCGGATCCGTGGGGCTCGTGGGAGTTTTGGGGGATTCTGCTCTCGTCTGTAACCCTCTCAATCTTATTTTCGTGTCTGGTACTGATCTCCTCGGTTTGGATATTAACAACTTACCAGTTATCGACTTGTGACCGGCAAAAAAGCCCACATCATGTTGGTTACTCAAATCAGCATGAAAAAGACGGAGAATATTCTTATCGTGAAATTTTATTAACTCATGAGGTTTCTAAATAGTGTCAGTACAAAATATATAGGGATCCTGGTAATCACTTCTTATACAGAGGGGTGACCGGTAAGTTTTGTGGGTGTTATAGTACTGGGGCAGCTTGAAATGGTTGCGGTTTGCATCACAATCCTACTTGACTTGCGGGGGCGTACGATCGTCGAAAAAACTTTCCGTTGTTGTTGCCTAGGAAAAAAAAAGGATTCATGAAGCTGAAATAAGGTTCAAAGGGCAGGGGTACGGGGATGATTACCCTGGTACTGGAAGAAAGCCGGGAAAAAACAGGACAGACTGGGTCAGAGAATGAAGACTACTCGAAAATCTCCTAGGGAGCAAGAGGTAGCAGATTTCCTGGTGAAGGGGAAAAAATCTTAGTATGCGAAAAATGAGGGAAACAGGAGGGAAGGAAGAAAAGGAGGACGAGTGGGGGGCTTTGAAGAAGGAGGAAAGCAAAAACGGCGAAGAGTCGACTCTAACAAGGGGAAAACGTGTGTGTTACTCCCCCAAGAGAGGGAGGGAAAAAGTGTGGGCCAAGCGGAGGAGGGTAAAAAAAGGAAAAAAGGTTGACAGCGGGGCACATGTGGGCCAATTGTGTCTTCAAAAAGGGGGAGAGGGGGACACGAAAACTGAAGTTAGGGGGGTGGGGACTGGGAGGCTCGGCTGATATGCTGGGTTATTCGTCCGGGGAGCTTGAGACGAAGGGGGGATCGAACCAAGCTTGAGACGAGAAAGTCAAACATTAAACGAATGGGAGTGAGGGGGGGGAAGGGTTCTACTCTACAAAGTGAGGGACAAACTGTTAACAGGGAGGGGGGGAAAAAACGGACGAGGGCCGGGTAATACACAAAAATGAACTGGAATACCGATAAGGGGGAACTGAGCGGGGCTCAATTATAACCCTGATGTCAACGTCGTGGAGTCCAAGGTCTGCCAACACACGACTTCCAAACCGCAGAAAAATGTCAAGTTCTTTTTTGGGAAGGGGCCAGAAAAAGGCGTTTAGGGGAAGAACAAGGGGTTCAGCAAAAAAGTTGGCTAAGAAGGGGAACCCCAAAAAAAAAATATTTGGGTTGCATAAAAAAAAACACTAATTGATGAATAAAAGGATCTATCGACAGTGGCATCAGCGGAATATCCAAAGAAAACCCAACCGAAGCAGGTGCTCTGGGCCAGGAAGGGGCACCAGGGGGATCCGACGGGCAAGTCAGGTCAGAAAGGAAAAATCGTATCAGAACCGGTTAAACGAAATGTAAAAGGGGGGTCCTTTATCTTTCAGGATGGGAGGGACCAATAATTAAAGTGTTAGTAATGCGAAAACGAGGGGTCGCGTTTCGGGCCCAGCGTTCGACAAGCGGAAGAGGAAATGCGGAAAAAAAACGGGGGGGGGCACTGTTTGTGAGGGAGGAGTGATCGGGTTCTTAAACTCATTTTGAGATTTTTTAGCTCGGAGATAGAAATGGGAGTGGGGGAGAACTCGAAACGAAGGAGTACGTCTACAGGCCAACGGGGGCGATTAACACCTTTTTTTTTGTCGAAACGAACACAAACCGGGGGTGAGGCAGTGATTTTGGAGACGACCATGGGGATCAAAAGCGAAGATCAAAAATGGGAGAAAACTCTGTAATCTCCAAAGGCCAATCATAAGGAAATTACGTGGGGTAGGGGGTCAGGGAAGACAATAAGTTTGGCCGCAAAATGGGTTTCCGTCGTTAACTGGGGTCTTTTGAGGGGGGGAGTTGAGGAAAGGAAAGACGTTTACATAAATCTGGCTCGTGGGGGGAAGGGAAAAAGAAAATAAGTCCAATAGGGGAAAAAGGGAAGTAAGAAATCGATGGCAGAAAATCGAGGACAGTTCTAAAACTGGAAAATCTTTTAACAAGGCATCTCCGTTCTTAAGCGAAGGGGAAAAAGGGGGGGAATTGCGGGGCGATCTCGATCAGGAGAA
>Ga0179591_1261926_pt1 | contig 16352 bp, 17 predicted proteins | sample CZOMad2_1_08_16f_FD_182891 | JGI IMG/M metagenome (GOLD analysis project Ga0179591, IMG submission 182891) | Vadose zone soil fungal communities from Angelo Coast Range Reserve, California, USA - CZOMad2_1_08_16fungal (PacBio error correction) | ecosystem: Environmental > Terrestrial > Soil >...
GAAGAAGAACTACATTTCTGTCCTTTGAACTTCTTTGGGAGCAGAGAGGATTAAGGTGTGGTGTGGCCGGATACTGGAAAAAACCCGGCGCGCGGAAGTTATCTCATCACTATCAGGGAGGGGGGAAGAAAAGGGGTCAATTTATCGGATCCGAAAAGGAGTCTTCGCTTGGAGCCATCAGTGGCTCAATGGGGGGGGGGTTCGAACAAAGGAGCAGGGGGCACCCTATCGTGGGCTGTCGACGGAGACATCTATGAAATTGGGTTTGCGCCGGCTGAGGATTAATGCGGAAGGGAGGAAGACCACCTGGTGGTGATGAAGGGAATTGCTCGATGCATAACCGTAATCCTGAGATCAATTCTTCGTGAAGCTTGCTTTGGGACAAACGAATCGATCTCTCCAAAAAACAATAGGCTAATGGGGGGGGGTTCCCTCTTTGGACTACTAATTTCGTGGGTTGTTGAAGTCCCGGACCTGAGTATAAAAAATCTGAGGTGATTCTCGGAAAAAACCACTATTACCGGGGTATCTATATCCTCCGAGGATCTAAAAACGGAGTTCACGACTGGGTGGGGGAGAGAAGGTGCGAGCCCCTTCGCTTCCGCTGGGTCAAATGTCTTCTATAGTGTTCCGCCGACAAAAACAGCCATGCGGCCAGAAATGAAGGCTCGGTCGCCGCGGCACTGTGAGGAAGGAAAATCGTGTATCAACACTTAGGTTGAAAGACAAAGTCTCCTCAAGTCCTAATTTGGGTGAAACTGGATGGTTCAGTAACTGAAAAAAATCAAGACTTTAATATCGCGGGTCAGTGAGGGCAGCCTCGCTCTAGCAGGCCGCACTTAACTTTGGGGGTTAACAGGGCGCGGCGTATTCGGGAGGGGGATAGGGATTATTTCAAAAAAACCGGCGAAGAAGATACTGCTCGAACGACAACAGGATGATAGAGTAGGTTCCGCAAGGGAAGGCCGAAACTTCAGGAGAAGTCTGGGGTCAAATGCACCTTGACCGATTGGACAACAAGAAACCGCACTTATGCAACAGCAGCGGGGCGAGGGGGGGATGTATGCGCAGCAAGAAGATGCTAGAAATAATGATGCGGGCAATCAGGGTCGGGTCCCACGCGCCGCCCACGCATTGCCGACCAAGGCAAGCCCGGCAACAGGAAGGTTAACATGAAGGAAGGTAAAAAGGGCCGCAGGAAAAAAAACAACTGCAGGAACTCAAATAGGGAGCGGGCGATCAAAGAGGCTTAGATATGGCAGACTTCTTCATACTTATAGAAACAGCATCATCCAGTGGGAGGGAGGGGAGGGGACGGGTCGGAGCTAGCGAAGGAAAAGGGGGGCGATAAACACCAACACAGGAAAGTGAGGACGAACGAAGCAGACGCAAGACTGGATGATGCAAAAAAGGGGACAGAATTGGGAAGAATAGAATCTCATCCGCTGGATCAGCGGAGGGAAGTATTGTCCCGGGTGGGCGTTTTAAAGAGGAACGGCAAGAGTCCGGAAGGAGGCAATCGAGTTGAAGGGGTCGGAGGAGCGGAGGGAAAAAACTTACTATATTGGGAGAGAAATCGGAGGGGGAAGCATCATCCTCGACCATCGGTTTCCTACTTAATGCGGTGCGGGGCAATGTTGGGACAAGTAACTATCAAATCTCTTTGAGAGAGGGCTAGACGCTGGCGGCAATCTAAATAATCTATCAAGGCATTAGCTCTAAGGGATCTTGAACATTTACGGGGGAGGCATGAAAAACCTGAATACGCACAAGGCAATGGGCAAGGGTCAAAAAAAGAAACGGGGAGAGACATGATTCAGCTCCTGGTCGAGGAATGAAAGAGTGAAGAAGGTTCGGCCGGGACGTGACGTAAAATTCGCACAGTGCCATTAGGTAGCTACTAGGGAAAAAAGGTATGCGTTGTCAAGGGGTATAAAATTCTAATCGTGCCGGGACATATGAGGTCATAAAGCATTTGACTATGGGGATTCCGGGGAGGACACGATATAGAACCCAAGGGAGGTAAGCGATCCCGGACGAAACATCAGAAGGGGGAACTTGGATATGACACCGGAGTGAGTAATAGAGAAAACGAGGTTATAGATCAGCAAAAGAAATCTTGACCTGCAGGTACGGCGCACCCAATCACCACAGTTCGGAAACACACCAGGGGGCCATCCCGCCCCAAATAATAAGGAGAGAGAGTGTTGGGGAGATCGATTGCGTGGGCACACATCTAGAAAGAAGTAAGCTAGGCTCAGGGTGGGAGGAAGGGATGGGGGTGGGGCATGAGAGCAATGGGGAAGAGCAAAAAGGTAGAAAAGGTGGCCTGCCTAGTTGGAAGAAAACTCGGTCCGATAAAAAGCCTGGAAAGAAAAGAAGGACGCTACGTTGAGTAAGGCTAAACAACAAGTGTGATTCATTAATGCCTGGCTAAAATAGAAGAAAAATATGAGACTTACCGGGAAAAAGTCCTAGCAAGAGTAGAAGAAGAAAGACCTCCGGAGGTGAGGTGGATCGTCTAGAAGCAAAATCCGAAAAACGCCCCTCCGCGTAGTCAATCATGAGGGGGCTCTCACTGGCCTGTGATAACACCATAAAGACAAGCCACCGTCAAAAAAAGAAAGCCAACCTGGTTGTTTCCCTAGTTGGACTGGAGGTCACAAGGGTGTATCGGGGAGCCTAAGGCATTTCAGTGCCTCCACAACCATACACGCTACCAGGAAAGAGGGACTTGGTTTAACCTCAGGAACAGCAATCTAAGACATATAATTCAATCAACGAAAACAAAGAGAAATTGTCGAATGCCCCCTGACAAAAACTAAAGGGAGGGGGATGAGTCTCAGGTGCGCTTCAGGGGGAGGGCCAAAGGAAGGGAATCGGGGGGACCTGAATTTGCGCCTACCTTGCGGCGTCGTGGAATTTTGAAATGGGGAGATGCTAAGAAGAAAAAAAAGTGAGTATAGACAGTGGTTAAAGGTTTCGATCGTGGTGGGGGGGGTGGATACCAGCCGGGGAGAACGAGACTACGTTTCGGTGAGGCCTACACGAAACCAACTGAAAATTTAAAAAAAAGGAGGATTTCCATGAAGACCTGCCCTCCGGGGTGGAAAAAGGGAAGGGTTTTTTCATTTCACGGGGGGCATTAGGGGGAAGAAAAAAAGGAGGTCCCCCGGTGTCAAGGAAAAGGAAGAGTAAAAGACTCATTGAATGCAACACGTTCTACGGGAGTTAGAAAAAGGGGAGGGGAATATTCCGGCCACACGGTAATGGATATGGGGATTGTTGGAGGAAAGTCGGGGGTGTACGATGGCCTCGCGCCCCCTTTACAAGGGTAGGGGAAGGCGCGGCGGGATGCACGTATATCCTTGCGCCATCTACGGTAAAAAGTACAAGGGCGTTGGGGGAGATTGTACCCAAGAACCGGACGTACGGGGAAGACGCAGGCCTGGAGGTGTGAAGAAGGAGTCTTTCTGTCCCCGCGGAACAATTCCAAAAAGATGCTATCGGGGGGAAGATTTTCTCAGACCGGAGCCGAGGCTTCCTTAAATGAAAAAAGAAAAGAAATACTCGTGAACAAATCCCAAAAGCGAAACCATAATAGAGAAACAGGGGGTTGGCTCGACCAATGAATCTGTCTAAGGAGGGAAGTCCAACTGAACTGGACCATAAGGAGTGGATTTGATGATGGGATGGGGAACTGGCGAGACATTCCGGACAGAGCTTTCTGAAAAAAGGAGATCAACCGCCTGGGCCGGTTTCAATGAAAGGGAAAGTGGGAAAAAAAAGGGGGGGGGTGAACGTTTCCAGGATTCAGAGGGAAAAAAGTTCGACTGCGCTAAGATTTCCGTCGTCTTCTGGCTATCTTGCGGATCTCAGAGAAAAAAAAAAAGAGGGGAGGTGAATAGGGATCCTCAAGAGCCATGAAGCCCATGCCATCCTGACCTGAGGGGGGAGGACAGGTCTCATTCCTGGAAAAGGACGAAAAGGAAATAGGGTTCCAGCGGGTTCGATAACCTGTGAACTCTTACAAAGTACTAAAGTAGGGGTCCGCGAAAATAGCACTGTTTAATTTGTCTAGCTGGGGCATCGTAGGGACCACAAAGAAGTATTGCAGCGTTTCTTAAATAGGACCGATGTGGGGTCTGACGCTCGCGTTACATCATGGCTGGAGAGGGGCATTTACGGACTGTTCCCCATCATCATGTAGGCCTGGTAATTGGGGGGAAAAGCAGGAGGAGTGAATTCCGCCTACTGGACGTTAGCGATCGGATGGGGCACTGAAATAGCGGCCACCAAGAAGAACGCCCGCACAGGAAAGAAGCCGATCTCGCGGGTGCGGATAGGGTAGAAGGCTGGTCGGTCAGCCAACCCACCGCTCAGTGGAGGGGGGTTTTGGATGGCCGCAGACGCGAAAAAAGTGGAAGGCCCCTAAAGAGGGAGAAAAGTAGGGGGGTGCGTATCGAGAAGCCAGGAGGGGCAAAAAAAGAGAAACACATAAATCTAAAGTGGGGTAAGAGGGGACCGAACACACCTGCAGGTCGAAATTGGTAGAAATTGGGGCATAAAGTAGGGGAAAGAAGATCTTCTACTCCTTGAAGGGAAGGGAAATCTCAGGTAAAGGTCGTCCGCCTCTTCTTCAAGACGGAAGGTAAAGTTGGGCGACACCCCCTAACTGTTCGAACAGGAGGGAAGTATTTCAAATCAAGGGTCCTGTCAACTGTTCAAATTGAGGGGTGCACAGCTGAGAACCCATGATCCTGAAGGAGAAAGAGATAAAAGAGGGTGCTTGTAGTAACACAGCAAACAGGGTAAAATGAACATCCGGCTAGGAGAAAATAGAACAGTTCCAGGAAAAACCCGCCGAATGGTCAGTCCGGGAAAAGAAGGAAAAGCTATGACCTTTTGCAGAAAGAAAGTTTCCGAATCATAACACTCAGGAAGTTCGTGGGGGCAGTAAAGAGTCGACTCAGGTGGTCCACCGCTTTTCGTTGGGTGAATCGGAGGGGGTAGGGAGGCTGTCGGAAAACTGAGACTTTACCAAGGAAATGAAACGAGCGTCTTAGTTGGCTGAATGAAAAGTCTTCATACCTAACAACAACAAAGTTGGGGGGGAGGAAACCGATGGGAAAAAAAATGGGATTAGAGTGGCATTGGAGAAGAAGGGCGTTTCTCGTGGTGAGCAAAAAACTCGAATCTTTACGGGCTTAGGGAGGCAAGGATTCCGTGGTAACGCTAGGGCCAACCGCCGTCCATGCCGAAAGGGAGCTGGAATTCTCGTTTTCAGCCCAGGGAGGATTATACACGACGGGCGACAGGTGCGGCTTCTACGGGAAAGAACATTCAGAAAACAGGGGAAAGACAGGGGGGTATTTTCAAGTCAAGGGGGGGGAGAAAAGGGTTAACCTATGGTGGAAACAACGGATCTTAAGAGGGGTTGGAACGGAAAATGGAGGAGACTGAGGGAGATACCAGGTGTGATGTAAAAGGGCTACTTGCTACCGGCCGAAAAAAACATAGGTCCTAGAGTAAAAGAAGGGGGGGGTGACCCACTAATCTACAAAAGAGAAAACAAAAAAAAATGATTCGGAACGGGGGGGGAGGGTATGCGGTTGAAAAAATACGAAAGTGAAGAGTTGGGTTGCGTCAAACCAGGTCAGGGTCGAAAAGGTGAAGCATGGCATGTACAGATTGGGTACTCGAAAATCGGAAGGGTGGAGGCATGGGCTAGCCACTTCCAGGGGGTAAGATTTGGGGGTAGTAAGTGAAGAGATTGGGTCCGCCAAGGAAAACAACGGCTACCAGGAAGGGGCATCTTTCAAGAGCAGCACAGAGGGTTATACCGTGACGGAAAACATGAAACGGATGAAAAAAATGAGAGCAGGAAAAAGAAGTTGGCAACTGGTGGGGGAGGGGGGAAAATAAATTCCAATCTTGGTGTCTGAGAAGACAAGGAAGAATACAATAGTAACGCTCGAGGGGTTGGGTGAATGAATGCCAGGGCTATTCTTTGGACGGCTCGGCTGGAGAAAAATGCCTTCCTGACATGCTATACAGAAAAAAGATTATTCAGGAAGCCCAATTCCTCAGGGGAGGCTGAAAAAGGGACAGATTGCCATACACGCTGTTCCAAAGAGGGGTAAATTTCTTGATGAGGAAAGAAGGCTGGAAAGAAATCCGACGACTGCTGATCCGGGTAGGTAAGGACCTGAAAGCCCCGCAATCAACCGAAAAAAAAGCAAGCAATATTGACCAACCCTGTCAAGAAGCAAATGGTTGAAAACAAGGGCAAAAGAGTAATCTAGGAATATGTTCTGATCGGAGGACGAATAGGGTTGGAAACTCATCAAGAAAGGCGTGGCGTAAGGAGGGGCTGCAAAAAATCAAAAACGAGAGATAGAGGAGAACCAGGCCCCCCCCTGGGAGAGAAAGGGCATTAACTGGGGGAAAATGACGAGAGGAGCCGCTGTAGCGAAAAAGAAAGAGATGAAGCGGTTACCCAGGAGAGGTCGTTTCGGAATGCCGTTTCAAGAAGAAGGGAGGCTTTCGGGCTGGAAATTAGAAAAGGGGGGGACAGGAACTGGACTTGCCCATTATGGACGATAAGAGACGGCTTTGGCCATACAAATAGCCACGTGTGCAGGTGGTAGGGGGAGGAGAATGGGAATGTACTACCACAAGAAGGGAGCATATACTATACTCGGAGGAAGAACTGAAGGATACCTATACATCTGGGGCAGAGGATCGAGAGAGAGGAGGGAGACGGGAGGTAAATATAAGAAAACGAAGAATGAAAGCAAGAAATGGCTTAAACAAAAACGGACTAGCGAAGGTGTCGAGCGCCGCTGCCGATTCAAGCTGGAAAAAAGAGGGAGTCTCCCCTGAACGGAAAAAAGAATTATAGAAGTGGTCTCCATACAGTTTCATGGTTAGGAAAAGGGAAGACGTTGGACTAATATGCTTCATGTCACGGTTGTCAGCTTCGATTTACAAGAGTAGGAGGAATAAAAACATATGTCCTAAAAAGAGGAAAGGGGAAAGGGAGGGGTTAAGAGACCACAAAGGAGGAAGGATCATCTGTTTTGCAAGGGGGAAAGAACTCTGGCCTGGTCCGGGGACGCAGCCGCAAGGTTCGGACCCCAGGCGAAATCCTCAAAAGGGGAAAGAAGGAAGGAATAGAGGGAGGGTGAAAAGAAGACACAACTATCTTACGCTGGGTCAGGGGAAGATCAATGTTGTGACTCAAGCATGGCAGAACAAGTCGGGAAAACGGAAGAAGACTCTGGGAGAAAAAACTATGAGAAAAAGGAGGGTGATTAAAGGGTGACTAACAACCAGATAGGCCAATAAAGGGGATTCTCCTTGTAAGTAAGAAAAGGGCCACAAGAATTTAGCCTGCCTTGGGAGAAAATAAGAATTTGCAAGCGCGCTCCAGAAGAACCTCAATTCGACTGGGGGAAGGAGTGCTTCGCCTAACACCATGTCCTTAAGCCAAAGACGGCCTGAAAAGGAAATGTTGGTAGAGCGGTGTGTAAAGTGAAAGATAATCCCTGAGAGAAAGAAAAACGCTAACAGCCCGGGTTTTGGACAACAGTGACAAAAGTGGCTTGTAGAGTGAAAAGAAAGTGTGCATGCCTCCACAAAACTAGCAGAGAAGTCAATCAGGGGAAAAAGAAAATCAGTCCATCAAAAGCAGAACAGAAGGGGGAAGATACTGAAAGGAACCAAAAAGTTCAGAGCATTACAAACAAACTGAAGGAGGGGGGAAGGGAGTCGCGAATAGAAAGGGAGGGACAAACTTAAATTAAGGCAAAACTTCTGGTGACTAAGGTGAAGAATGGAAAAGTTTCGCGCTGGGGCAGTTGACTCACAGAGCAAAAAAAAAAGGGGGGGGAGATGAATGGAGGGGTCATTTAATGGGCAATACTAACCGAAGGGGACCCTCTTTATGACGCCGGGTTCTTCGGGAAGAAGAAGGGGGAACAATTACTCCGAAGGGGAGAAAGAGAGTCAAAATGTGAAACATCCAACGTGTCAAAAAAAAGTATAGGGGGGAAAAGGGGGGGCATTATATCAGCCCGTGGCAAGAAAAATAGGGAACATACAGGAGGAGGGTCCAAGGTGCACGGAGTAGGAAGAAAGAAAAGAATTGCTAAGGAGACCAGACCTAAGTTCGAAAGGAACCCGAAACGTTGTGGAAGGAACCACGTTACAATGGAGATCAGATTCGGGAGGAGGGGGGCCCCATGCCCAATTGAAAGAGGAGATAGGGGAGGGTTGAAAAATCGACGCTGGCGGGACATCTACTCAAAAATTGAAAAAGGTTATCGGTTGGCGATGAATTTGAAAAAGGAAGGACCCTGGAAAACACGGTAGAAGGGAAGGGGGGGAGGGGGCAAGGGTGAAAAATATGTCGGGGCGGAGATCCCATCATGAAAAGAGAGGGAGAGGGCAACCACCTCGCAGACTTCAGAGATCGGCAATAAAAAAGAAATAAAGATTCCTTGTGAACACGAAGAGTAAGCACAGAATCAGACCATATGGATAAAACGAGAAACGGGGGAGGGAAAACACAAAAATGGAGGGGGGGAGAGTCTTGACCAGAACACGGCTACACAAAGAGTTTTAGTGATGATGGAACGGTTAAGCAGACTCTCCGTATATCGGGGGGGGGGGGGAGGGGAACAGGCACAGCTCGGCAATGGGGCACGACGTTCCCTGAGAAGGAAGTATTTGTCAACCCTGGGGGAAAAAGGGGATGCATTTACGGTAAGGGAGTAGGGGGAACCTTGTTGAAACTGAGCGTCCGAAATGCTGTGTAAGGCGGAGGGAATTGGAGGGCTGAAGGGATACTCAAAACAATGAGAGAAAAGAGGAGATTAAAAAAGAACTACGCAGGAGCAAAAAAAGTCGGTCGAATGAAGGGAAAGAGGAAAAAAGGGGCTCAGACCCTCAGTGTGTTACAAATACGACTCAAACAAGAGGGGAAAGAAAGGCCATGCCGATTGGCACGATGGACGCAAAAAATAATTAGTCAGATTCAAAGAGCAAGAAGAGAAAAGAATTGGTTTTTTCGTTGCGGAATTACGAAGACACCAGCGCAGGAAAAAAGGGAGAGTTATCCTGAAAGGGGTTGAAGAGGGTTGGGGAAGAGTGGGGGGGTAAGGGGGAAGGGGGGAGGGTTATTCGGCCTGATCGTAAAGGGTTCCAACTGGTAGAGGCTCACAACTGGAGGGAAGGGGAAAGAAGCGGGAATATCCTTGCCCAACTCAAAGAAAGTAAGGAGAGAAGAGAAAGGGGGTCGGGTCGAACCGCTAGTCTTTCTTGTCAAAATAATCGCAAAACAATCCATCTTTACAGGGGTGTTGCTACAAGAGGAAGGGGAGAAGGCAGAATAATAGGGAAATTCCACGTGAAAGGGGGGACTCTGGAAGTTCCCAGCGAAAGTATCCGAAAAAGGGGAAACGAGAAAAAGAGGGAGTATATTGAGTAAAATTATCCGTGGTTTGATAAGGAGAGGCCAACGGGCCGCAAGCTCAGGATGAGGGAGGGGCAAAGAAAAGGGGAGGGCAATCTCATCGGTTGGGGAAAAAATTCCGTTGAAACAGGAAGTGGGAGGGATTAAAACTGGGGCCTTTCAATTGAAAGGGTGGGCGGTAATGGTCCGGGCAGGGGAGGAAAAATTGGGAGAAGGAAATTCTAGGACGTGGGCCGCGGGGGAAGGGAAAAAATAAAAAAACAGAAAAAGGAAACCGTCCGGATAGCAGAGGTGTGGGGAATCGATGGTGAGAAATCTCGACCATCCAAACCAAAAAGGGTAAAAAAGGGGGGGGAGGGAATCAATTCTACAGAAATAATTACTGGGGGTGACAAAAAAAATATCTGAAGCAAAGCAAGGAATACGGAAAAAGTCGTGTGGGGAAGAAGGGGGGGGATTCCTTCACTCGGGGGGCTTTAAGTGGAAATAGGAGGGGACGTCGAAGTGGTGACCTGAGGGGCGTGAAACAAACACATCGCAAGGAGAGGAGAGTATGTATGAGCCTGTAAGAAAAATCTGAACAAAGGGTCATTGAGTAAAAAGGGGGACCAAAGTAGTGTACGTGGGGTGTCCGGAGGTTATGTGTTGTTACAAAAAAGAAAAACAGGAAGAGTGACACTATCGGGCGGGAAGGCATATTCAGTGGTGGAATCACGATGCCCAAAAAGGACAGGGGCAGATAAAGGGGGGGGGGGGGGAACGATCTTAGGTGAAGCAGTTGAAACCACAGGAGGGGCTTCTTCGAAAAAAAATGGCAGTGCGGCTGGATATTGGGCCCCGGAATGAAGCACATTTTAGAAGGGGGGGACTATGGCAACTTGTCTGGTTTCTAAAGGGAAAAGACGTAATGCGCGGGTGGCGAAAGGAAATTGGTCTTATGAAAAGGAAAGGGGCATTTGAAAAGAGGAAAAAGGTTGCTAAGGAGGCTAAACTACCTTCCTAAAAAATAGGGAGCTAAATGATGTGAGAAAAACCAGAAGAGGAGTCAGACAACCACGAGGCTTAAAGGGGGGGTCACACAACACTAACTAAAGGGGGTAGAGGGTGTTTCGTTCAAACCCAGATGAGGGGTTTTGGGGGGGAGAATCGGAACAAAGGGGGACCTGATTCCTGAAGTTCAGAAGAGGGGGGGAATGCGGAAACGAATTGTAGGATGGGCTAGAAAACGTCGGCCGCTTGGAGAGAGGGTTGTCTCTAAACAACTAAACAACGGATACAAAGGGCAGCAGGGAGTACAGAAGGAAATAGGGTTTTTTCGATCTTACTGTAGGGAAGGGAACGGGGGGGGGAAGCGCTGTGCACTTGTGTTTTAAAAATTCATTAAAGAAGGGAAGCAAAAAGCTTTAAAGAATCTTCCATTTCCGCGAAAACGGAGAGGCTCTCAAGCGAGCCGCGACTCCAATGTGGGGGGGAAGGAATTGTTCTCTGTATCGGAGGGAGGAGGGGGGCTCACTTCGCAGCAAAGAAAAGGAAAAACAGAAGGAACAGGAAAGCTCTTGATCAAAAAAGGTCTATTCCGGCAAATATAAGTGAAATTAACGCATTACAAAAAGGGACCAGCACGGTTCAGAGAAAAGGGGAGGGTAGTGAGATCAGATCTAAAGAGGAGGGGAGGGACCAGAATTCCTTATCACCAAGCCGAAAGTTCAGGGACATTCACACCCGCCTGACACGAATTAGGACCCTTCTGCAAGGAAAGAAGAACGAAAAAAGAGGGCCTCTTAGGGAAGAGGGAGACCAGAGAGGGGGAGGGAGGGACGAGGTCTGTATTGAACCTAAGAAATCTTAGTCCCGGAGTCGAATACCTAAAAAGAACAACGGAGGGGGTAGGGGGAGTATATCACTCCCCGGAGAGACGAAGAAGGGATTAGTGAAATAAAATTATTATAGAGGGGATCGAAAGAATCTGGGGGGAAGAGAAGGGAGGGTAATCGTTGGTATTCTTGAGTGAAAGGGAGGAAGGGAAGACGTCTTCGGATGCATGAAGGCAACTTTCAGGCAGCGGGACGGACACACTTCAGGAGAGAGGGGGGATAGAAGTCTTCTAGACCATCTAGACCATCGTGGGAGAGAACCGTGAGTTTCTGGCCAATGGGAAATTGAAGCCAGCACCTGCGCTAATCGTCGAGAGGGGGGAAGACAGGCAAGACAGCTAGCGAGGGTTCAGTACCGAGAGCCTCTCATCCTCTCCGACGGGAAAAAAAAAGAAAGAGGACCTCCGAAAAGGTTAAAAAACCACAATGTCAAAAAGTAAGAGATATTTTTTCAGCGAAGGGCCCGGTCGCGAATGCAATTGAAGCTCAAAAATAACGGCCGTATCTCCAAAAATTCCAAGGTAGACGGGAAGAGCCGTGTCCCTATAAGTGGAGGGGGGAGACTCGGAGATAAAGTTAAGCGACATAGGGAGGAGGGAAGGGGAGGCAGGGAGTTAGTCGTCAAAAAAGATAAGTACTCAACACTAGTCGAGTGGAGAACCCTCTACATCGAAACGGTTACGACTAAGAAAGAGGAGGGAAGTGATATATAGCGTCAGGACGGGTTGTCATCTGGAGGAAAAGAAGAGGATTATGCATCCGGGAAGAAAAAAAAACTCACCAAAAGGCGGGCATCGGGGAAAGAAAGCAACTGAAGAAAATAGGGGTGGGGTTTGTGGGGGCTTCTGGTTCAAGACGCTGAAACACGAGTTCGGCTGTGACAACTTGTTAAATGCCGAGGAGAAGGGGGAGATCCACTTCAGGGTCCGAGGAAAGAATAAAAGTGCAAGGAGAACACCGTAATGCCGGAAAGAAAAAGAGTTAAAAAAAATCGGACCGTGAACTAAAAAAGGGGGCCGGGGACAAATTCCCTCAAAGACACGCAGGGAACTCTTTATCAGAAGGGGAAGGAAGGAAAGACCTGGGCTGACGAGAATGAGGAAATCGTGAAAAAGTGAGTGGGTAATAGTCGATCAGCAAAGCCACGAAGCCACGACAAGAGAAGGGTAGCGGGTGTCTTGATCACCAGAAAAGAACGAAAGGATACTAAAAAACAAGCTGCACCTGGGGGGGGGACCAGATGTCGACATTCAACGTTTGGGGGGGAGGGAGGAAGGGGAGCATTCCTCAAAAAAGGAAAGGCATCAATTGCCTCTGTTGGCCTATGCAAGAAATCATCAAACCACGCTCCGTAAGCTCTACTGAAAAAGGAAACCACAAGCGACTAAGGGAAAATCTGGGAAAAAAAAAGGAAAAATGGGGGACCGGGTCTGGAGGCAAGAAGTCAGGGGGGTCTGCAAAAAAGTAATGAGAGTCTGGGGAATTTACGCCGAAAAAAGGGAGGACTGGTGAAATGGGCAGCTGAACATCAGAGAAAAAAAAGGGAGGGAAAAGGGGGTATCTCTGATTGGGGGAAAATACAAAAGGCTAGGTGACCGACACTTAAAGGGTCAGCATGGGTTCGAAACACGACGACAGGAAAAAGGAAAACTGACTCAAAGGTATTGCCCAAGAACAAGGGAAAGACTGGGACGGTATAGGGAGGGGGTACACCAGGGCACGCGGAAGGAAGAAAGGCTTATAACACCAGAAGGACCACAAGTCCCAACAAGGGGAAGGGAAGGAAAAGCAGAGTTAGTCTAAAGTTATATACAAAAAAGGAACCACAAGGTGGATGCACAAAGGTAAAAGGGGATCTGAGGGTCAGGGTGTCGTCGGAAGTGGCCGAAAAGGCTCGCCCTTAACGGGGGGGGAAATCTTCTGAAAAGGTGAAATGCTGGTGTGGGGGTTGTACTGGGGGGGGGACGCTTAGGTCATCTTGAAAAAAATGACATATATTGGGTGGTCGAGGGGTTGGCGATTAGTTGGGGAAAAAACGCTACCTAGCAAAGGGAATCGAAGGCATTGCGTTAAGGGGGAATACGTTCTGATGTAAAACATGAAAAGAGAGTCTGACGCGAAAAAGGGTTTACAGGTTCCTACTTTCAGCCGAAGAAAAAAACCTGAGGCCATTGCCTGATGCTGGGGAACTGCCGACTCCTGAACAATAAAAAGGGGGGGGGAGAAAAAAATACTTGTGTCTCGGATAATGTAAAAGGGGGGGAGGTCAAACGGGGGGAAAAGGGAGGGGAAAAAAATGAAAGTGTTTTCTGGATTAGAGAGGGAGAGGAGAAAAATCACTTAAGAGCTATTTGGTGCGGGGCATCCCTGGGAGGGGGAAGGAGGGAAAGTCACGGGCAAAAACGTTTTATTGGAATATCATTACAGGTAGGAAGGAAAAGGGGAGGAGGGATGACCCGACTGGCGCGGAGAAGGGGGCAGGAGGGGGATTCGCCTTGAGGAAATCTACTCTAACAAAAAAAAAGCACAAAGGGGGGAGGAAAGGAATGTGAATCAATAGTGAAGAGGAAAGGTACCCCTGATGACAAGAGGAAAAAAGGGGGGGTCATCCATGGCCCCGAGAAAGGAAACGAAAAAAAAAAAGGGGTCAACCCCAGCTTGCAGGCACATGGGAAGGGTATTCCAAGTTGGGCCACAAAAAAAATAGCTCTTGTCCGGGAGGGGGGACGGGGGAAAGGACTGAGCCTAGAAAAAAAATAAGGGGGGGGGGGAACAGTTGGTAAGCTGATCTATTCATGTGTCAAAGGGAAAAGGGGAGGAGGTTCTAACGCATCTTGTGAAAGTCTGGGGGGTGAAAACATAAAGAGCTTTTACGGTAAGGCTAATCTGGAGGGAAGAGTCGGGAGAACCATGGGAAAAAGGGGGTCAAAGCTGTGGAAATGGAAGGCGGGCCACCGCCAGACGCGCCTCGGCACGAAACTCAGAAGGACGCGATTCCATGCTCCATGGTCGTTTGGAAGAGAGGAAAACCCCAGCGACAAGAGTGGAAGGGGGTTGAAGGGAAGACCTCACCGGCTATATCTTGCGGCCACAGACTAAGAAGAGGAATTTCTGGAATCTCTAGGCGACGTAGAAGGAAGAAAATGACATACCCAAAGGTTTGGAAAGGGGATGCAACCCCCTACGGGGTTTTGTAACGTATGGGCGAGATTCAAAAAGAAGGGGGAGGGGGAAGGAACCGGCTGGTCGTGGTTGAGGGTCCGCTCACGGAGGCAGACTAAGGAACACCGGACACCCCCTATACTGTGGTACGGAAAACAGGGGGGAAGAGAATATAAGTGAATTTCGTGAAGTTCTTTTTACAGGGGTTCGAACCAGTTTGAACCGTCGTCGGTCGAAAAAAAGGGGGGACGGAGGTGTTCGTATACTAACGATCGAAAACTGCTAAGCAAAGGGGGGGGGTCTGAGAACTCCCAAAGAGGGGCCACGTCAAGAACTAAAGATCGTAATTCGCCAGCAGAGAACGGGAAAGGGGGGGAAGAACCGATGCGCATAATAGAAGGAAAAGAGAATTTCTCGGGTGAATTGTAAAGCTGGAGACTATAATTTTCAGTTAATATCGATGAATTATAACGGCTGGTGATAGGTATTGGAGGACAGAAGAAAACACTTAGTGAACCGTATGGGGAAAGGGGGGAGGACGGAAGAATTCATCTACAAAAAAAATTTGGTCGGGGGTATTGTTACCAAGGGGGGGGAAAAAAAAATGAATTGCTTTTCCGAATAAGGAGGTAGGAGGTGTTTAAATACAACCGCTCTAATGACAGAGTGTGGAAAGTCGGGGGCAGTAAGGAGGAATTTTTCTTAAAAAAGGACCAAACAGACCATCGGAAAACTGGGAGGGGGGCCTGCAAAGGTAAAACTAGGGGGAGAGTTCTGAAACTGAAGTGACGAGGAGGTTTATCCCGCAAACTGATCCAAGGGTGGGGGAAGGAAAGGAATTTAGGCATGGGCCCCATCTGGGTAAAGGCATATAGACGGAGTCAGGGCACTTAATTAGTGGAGGAGTGGCTCCGTGTTATACTTAGGGGGCTATGCATGCCCGGAGGACAAGCGGGGGGTAAGAAATCGTGTTTTGGGGCCCCACTAAGAGAATAGCCAACTAAAAAATACTAGGGCTAAAAGCGGGGCCGGGGGAGGGGGGAAAAGGACCGCGGTAATAACGAAAGGGGGCAACAAGTCAAGGAAGAGGAATCAGGGGTATCAGAGGCCGAAAAACGCCTCGAGGAGGAAGGAATGAAGGGGGTAAGAAAAAAAGAGGACACCAGCCAGGGGGGGGGGGGATTCAAGGGGAATGCAGTTCATAAGGGGATGGGGTTCCGGACGACACGAGACATGAAACCATTGAGAAGACCCGGCGAAATTTCATCACACAGTACACGGCTGGCCGCCAAAGGGGGAAGGGAGAAGTTGAAAACTGGGGGCTTGTTAGAAAAGGGGAAAGGGAAACGGGAGGTGGATGTCTCGAAAGCAGAAAAGACTAAACGCGCAGAGAGGAGGGTTTTAAGGGCAAGGCCAGGCGGATTGCTCTATGGAGGATGGGAGGACAAAGGCCGGCGCAGCAGAGAAAAGACTGGGGGAAGAAGGCTTCCAACAGCATGATCTTGAGCAGGGGGGGAAAGGACACGTATACAAGAGACTTTGGAGGGGACACCGTTGAAAAAATAGCCACCGGGTAAAAGTTCAACGCCTATTGGGGGAGTGGATGGATGCAACGCAAGAGATTATAGAGAACGAAAAATCGGAAACAGTCCTGTCAAAAAAACAAGAGAAGCAGCGAACGCATAACGCCTCATGAACGAGGAAGTCTAGGACCCGGCCTCCTTGAAAAAGAGCACCGGTCACGCATAGTTCTACCGCTGATAAAGACAAAATATGTCGCACGATCGGATCGGACAGGTGACACCATCATCAGTCGTGCTTTAGCAAGGGGGAGGGCT
>Ga0179591_1232547_pt1 | contig 16350 bp, 14 predicted proteins | sample CZOMad2_1_08_16f_FD_182891 | JGI IMG/M metagenome (GOLD analysis project Ga0179591, IMG submission 182891) | Vadose zone soil fungal communities from Angelo Coast Range Reserve, California, USA - CZOMad2_1_08_16fungal (PacBio error correction) | ecosystem: Environmental > Terrestrial > Soil >...
GGTGGCACATCAAAGAGGGCGTGGAATGGGGGCGAGTGCGGGGTTGGTAGGGTGGGGATGAAGCAGGGGGAAACCGAGTTGTCTGAACTGGTGAAGGGGGGGGAGAGAAGAAAGGAAGTGATCGTCAGCTGGAGTTGGTGAGGAGGCAGGAGCAAACTAAGAGATGTGAGAGAACCGGGCTCTAGACTCCGGTAAATTCGCGGCCCTGGTGGAGGGAGTGGGGAAAAGCTGTGGGGGGAAAATGTGCGCTACTCCCCTGGGTAGCGGGTTCCTGCGGTCTAAATGAAGGTAAAAGTGCAGTGGACACCTGGGCGGCGAGGAGCTATGAGGGGGAGGCGACAAGATGGTGTAACTTTTAAACTCTTTTAAAAAGGGAGGAGGCGGGACGCAGAGCTACTTGCCGAGAGAAAAAGGATGGATCAACCCGGGGGGGGGGGGAAGACAGTTCAGAACGAATTAGACACCGACTCTCACAGGAGAACTCTGAGTGCAGCCCTTATATCGTCCGTCACGAAAAATGGCTCGGGCGGAACGATGAGATCCAAGTGCGACTCTTCGGAATGAAAAGAGACACCGTCGAAAAAAGGTGTTATTTGCATAAATTGTTTGTCTTGGATGGCCCTGTCAATACAAGTATGTTTCTGTGCAAGGGTGGTTTTTGGAAGGATTGGCTTCGCCGTCATAAGGGAGTCAGGTTTGGGGCAGGAGGTGGGGTCAGAAGACCTCCCCATCTGAAAACACCGGGCGGGGGGGCTGAGTTTTATGAGGCAAGTTGTGGTGGAGGGGCAAAACAAGGCACACAACGGACACACTAAAGGTCTATCTTGAGCGGAAGTGGGCGGTTGTCGACCACAAAAGACACGCAGAAGGGGGCGGTCAAGAAGGCGACGAAGGAAAACAGAAACTGGAACTGTAGAAAATTAACTAGGGAAAGGGGGCTGAACCCGACTGCACCAGTTTATGACGAGGCCCTTACGAGGGAACTCATTGGAAGGAAGGAGCTCAGGAAATTCTTTTTTCCTCAGAAAACGAGGCACGGGTGGGGAATTAGGTGTGGGGGTTGGCGGAAAAAAACCTCGCCTCAGGGGGGAAGGCGAGATGAGGAAAAAAAGACGCGATCCTACTGTTGTACTTGGAGCAACACCAGGGAGCATGGGGGCGTTGGGGGGGTTTATCTGTTCAACCGGGGTACAAGCAACACACTGAAATGTCACTTTTGGTGGGAGGGAGCGATGCGGCAACCAAAAATTGCAGTTTAAAGTCCGGAGGAGGAAGAGGCTAGGGACATATTTTGAGGGACTATAAAAGACAACATCAAGTCTGAGGTGGAAACGGGGGTCGGGGGAGTAACGAAAACCACATCGGACTCCATCATCCGTAGAAGTGGAAAAGGCTTCCTGTCTCATATCGAAAAGTTGGCCTCCAGGACCACGGAATCTTGGGATAGTCCACTAAATAAATCGACAGGGGCTTCGCCAAATTGAAGGAATATATGGGGGGGCCGCGGAGACTGTGTGTTCACCTTCAACTTGAAAAAAATCACACATCGACGGAAGGCTACGAAAACTTCCCTGGGAGGGTAAGAGAAAGAGCTTCAGAAAAGTGAGTGGCACACGCGAGGGAGGGGAGAAGAGAGCTAACCACTAGAAGACCCACGTCTCAAAGTTTCAGTATCAAGAGAAGGGGAACATCCGCACCGGGAAACACACTTCTTAACACAAAAAGACACGGAAACCAAGAACATCCCTGGAACAAAACTCTTCAGAGAAAACCTCAAAGCCTTCACAGACGCCGGAGGGTTCTTCTGAAAGTGAGGATATTGGGGGCCGGAAAGTAGATGGAGAATTAGAAACCAAAAGAAAGGCGCGTGAAAAAGCAAAAGTCCTTTCAAAAAGAAATTTCCGTCTCTTCGGAGAGGGCCATGGACGGGAATCAAGAGTTCTCCCGACGTATGAGACAAGGAGAAAAACAACAGGTACAGCCGAGAAAGGGTCTGGGACGGCGAAAAAAGTTTCAGGGTGGAGAGGAGAGAAAAAACAAAAAACGGATTATAGTAAAGAGAGGAAAAGACCCGCAAAGGGCGTGAAGGACCGGCGTTAATCAGAAGTCACATCATCTTTAAAACGGAAATGCACAACAGCGGTAAAGGAAGGGTTATCCTTAGGGAATCAGGGGAAGGCGCAGACGTACTGCTTCTTTCGAAAGGGCAAGGGGTGCTGGCGCAGAATCCGCTCGGAAAGTTCTACTGAGAAGATACGTCTTCCTGCCACCGGAAGGATCCCCCCCAGGAGAAGCCGGAGGAAAACAGAAAGAACATCTCAGCGCTGCGGCTGAGGTGGCGACGACAGGTTACGAGTTACAGAAGTTGGAGGGGGTGCAGTAAAGGGGAGAGAATCCATTAAGTTGAGGCGGGGAAGAAGGGCAGGCCCTCTTTCAAGGGTAATGAGGAGCGACTTGGGGGGCCTAGTCGGCAAGATAAACACAGAAGCGGTTGAATCTAAAGACCGGGGTAGAGTCCACGAGGAGGCATAGAGACGGAGTGTCGGGGGTTGGGTTACAAACAACTCTTTAAGTCGCCAATAGAGGCCGCAAGTCCCAGCACGTGTGGAAAGGAGAGGGGTAAAAGGGGTCTTGGCAGATAACCCGACGGCCGGGGGCGGGAAGGAGAGAGGGGAAGACGGGGATTCTCCAGGAAGCCGATGATGGAAGCAAAGGTTTTGCGGGGTAAGAAAAAAAAAAAGCGGCTGAAACTAGAAAACCCGGGATTTTAGGTAGAGGTAACGAACAAGATCGAAGCTCCCGAGCTCCGCAGAAACGGAGGGTGGGAAAAGGGTCGTTTTTTGTAGATCTTGGTAGTGAACATCGCCACCAGACCAGGGGGCAAGAGGGGAAAAGGGCACTGAACCGGAAAAGGTCAACGCATGCGTGTTCACCTTTGGGAAAGGACAAATAACAACAGAGATAGCAGGAGGGGGTGGGAAGAGAGGAGAAGGCAAGGAACTCAAGGTTCCTCTTCCGTAACCCATTGTGAACCAAACATCAGGGGGGGAAGGCCCAACGCAAAGGAGCGAATCGCCGGAGGGAGGGAAATATTTAGTAAAGGACGGGGAAGGAGGACTTGAAAAGGGGCATGCGTGGGAGTTCTCCAAAATGGGAATGGGGAACATTCCAGGAGGAGGGGTTTCGGTCGTCCAAGGGCCTAAAACTGGGTAATGCGTGGGGGCTGGTTACAAAAAAAAAACCTAAACCCTATCTAAGTTGGGGGGGCGGTGCTTCAAGAAACAAAGAGAAAGAAAAAATACTCCCTCGGTGTTAAAAAGCTTGGGAGAAAAAAGCATGAGGCCCACAAAGAAAGAAGAAAAACCCGACAGCAATTGATTTCAAGAAAAATTCACACGTACACATAACAAAAGGAAAGACATGACCAAGTAAGACAAAAACAAACGTGAATAGAAGAAAGGAAAGGGGGGCGAGTCTTATCCTGAAGCTTTGAAACTCAATGTGATGGCATCGGGCCGAACCCAATTCCTGAAAAAAAATGTAGGGGGGAGGATCTGAATGAATCGAGATAATGGTCACGGGGTCTGCCTCGTGGGGGGGGGAGGGGGACGTCGCTCGGGGTCTTTCTCAAGCGTCGCTGGGAGCAAAAACCATGAGAAAATCCTGTCGGAAGGGCTTCACATCCAAAATTACATCCCTGTACAACGACCATAAAGGGGGGTCAAATGCAGCAAACTCTCAAACAGCCAACAAGAAGCCAGGAAGGAGGTCTGCCGCGCGCGTGGGGCGGATGGGAATCAAAGGCCTGCAGGTAGGGGGGACCGCTGAAAAAAAATTAAGAAGTGAAAAGAAGGCAAGTCAACTATTCTGCGACCAAAGGTGCGAAGGTAAGGTAGTTGCGTGACGACCCAAATCAGTCCACTTGGTCTACGAAAAGCACTTTTACATAAAAACTAGCTCACAAAAAGAAAGAATAAAGCCGGACAGGAAATGATGCATTTCGTTCTGAAGTGGAGGGGAAGAAAAACAGAATGTCGTGATCCTCAATGGGGTAAATCCAAGTGGCAACAACAACTATCGAACAAAAGGATTGGGGGGGGGGGGAACTATTCAATAACGTCTATTCCTACGAGAGTTCTGTCGGGAAATGATCGGATGGGAGAGTGGTCGCGTAGAGAAAGGGGCCGCGAAAACGAGAGGTTCAATTGCTCGTGGGGAACGCGGTCTGTTGTTGAGGAAGATCTTTTCGGGGAAAAACAGAATTGGAAGAAGAAAGCGAAATCATCTGTCCTAGCATTTACACAAAATAAGGAAGGATGGAGAGGGGCGACTACCGGGCTGAAATAAGGGGGGGGGAACCTTTTACCGTGATCAAAATACGGATATCGGAATGCTGTACCATGGGAAGCCGGGACGCCGGACCAAGGAGGAGAGTTCGGATGCTAGGAAACAGGGGAAAAGCGGTAAAAATTGAGTCGAAACCACACAAGAGAACCAGGTCAGCATTTACTGGGACGAGCATAGAGTCAACTGAAAAGGAAGGCTATTTGGAGCAGGGTGTGGGCGCTGTGGAGGACTTTTGGGTTAAGTTCAGGGGGTTTGGAGTAGAAGTCCCGGCGGCGGCCACTGTCTAGCGTGAGGGTGCCTGGGGTTTGAGGGTGAACTGGGTCGAGGGGGGGTGGGGGGGAGGTGGTATCGGGGCTTTGGGTACAGGGGCAAAAGGGTTCGAAGGACTGTGGGGGGATGTCACAAAGGAAAATGGGTCTCGCAAAAACATTTCCTAAAGGAGTGGGTCGGGGAGAACATTCAGTTCAAAAACAAGGTCAGTTGATTGGGCAGACGTAGAATAAAAAAAATATCATTCAAATAAAAGCCGAGGAATTCAGGCAATGGCAACAGGGAGGAAAAATGAACTTATCGGCAGAGCAGTTTACGCTACCGAAGTACAAAAAACCGAGTAAAGCTGCTCAAGTACAGGAAGGAAAACCTTCAACTGAGAATGGGACTGAAATTTGATAAGAGAGACAATTTGAAAAGAAGACAAGAGCAAAACCCAGGTAAGAAGCACAACAACAACGGGAAGGAGGTGAAACGTCCTGCTGACAAGGGTGTGTTTCGAACCAGACCAGTTTTCTACCTTAGTTCGAGGAAACAGGAACACACTAGGGAAAGCCCAGTAACGTAAACGGAGGTTTCTTTACAAGGCACCTGAAGAACCCAGGGGGGAGGCTATCCAGGAAGAAAGAGGGGCAAGGCAATGCAGAAATGCTGAAGTGGGGCGGAATTACGAAAGTCGGAAGGTAGGTCACTGACGCGACAAAGATAGACGGGAAACAGGTCATGACGACTGGAGAAAGAGACATCCCACCGAATTGGGCTCTGAGAAGAGCGCAATTTGATCCACACCTGACTTCCACACCGTTAGAAAAACAAACGCCCAAACAAAACGAAACCCTACTACGACTACGTGCTCCTCCTGTTCGGGGAAAAGAAAGGAGAAAAAACGATGAGCCCAACAATGTGTGAAAGGTCACAAAAAAAAGGAAGGAACAGCAGGACCAGGGTCAAAAATAAAATAAGAGGCGGGGCGTCATCCATATCTCAAGCAGTCCGAATGCGGTGTCCAGGGGTAGAGAAAGCGCAAATGTATATGGGAAGTGTGCAGAGCAAAGAAGATCGGTGGAGGGCCCGTAGAAAAAGCCAGACCTCCTAACCTCCTCAAAAATAGCCGGGCGGAAGTAAGTAAGGGGGACGCGGAGAGAAAGAGAGACTCAGGTATAGATCCCAAGCAAAGGACCAGTGGGGGGGGGCTCGGCTCGGGATTTCCTTTTGGGAGTTCTTTGGAGGCAAAGGGAGTGAAAAAGATAAGGTCTAAAAACCACAGCCAACGGAAAGAAAACGCAGAAAGCTTCACCATCGCCGAGGGATGACACTGAAAATCTTAACTAATCCAACTTCACAGTCTGCAGGAAGTGAAGAAGTCTCGCGGACCTAGTAAACAAAAACTACGGATTTGTCAATAATGTTTGGAGACTGGGTCAGGGTCTCTTTCCAAAGTAACGGACAGATGGAGGGAACGCGGACAGAATTCACAGAATCAATATCGGCGGCAAAGGAGCGTGTTGCAAAGTGGTTCAAAAGAGTATGGCCCATTTTGAAGGAGGCGATTCGGTTAGAGAAAACGCGGTACGCGGACGAAGGAAACACGGTGTAGCCGACCGGGATAAAAATGAAGAGTTTGGGAACATTGAGGCAAGCTAAATGGGTGGTGGGGTGGACAGAAGGGGACGGGCGCCCGGTCTAAACCTGACGTTATGACAAAGGGGGAGAACGAAGGCCGACGGAACGGATTAGGCTGGAAACGAGTTGGGCAGTACGGACGGGAAAATTTGGACCCCGGTAGGGCGTTTGGAATAGGAACTCTGCTCTAATATGAACAGAGCACGAGTCATAATCTTGTGGGAGCGCACGCTGGGGCCGACAGGGTTTCGAGCAGGAGAAATGCCGCAGTCACATAACTGACGAAAAAGCGGAGATTCAGCTCCGAGTATGCAGGCACGCGCGAATTCCAGATCAAATGGCGGAATCTAATCTTCTAGACATTGAGGGCAAGAAGGTTGAAGCAGCCAATTACACGGTGGTAGGGAGAGGAAATTGTGGGTCTTGTTCCTGTAATCGGGATGGGTGGTGGGCTGTCAAATTGTGGGGTTTGAACTTCCTGAGGGGCTTCGGGGGAGGAAGGCACGGAAACCGGGGGTCACGATGTCTTTTGGTTCGAATACGGGCAAAAGCGGAAAAAAGAGGGTTAGATGGGGTTTGTGGGGGACTGAGTTGGGGGGGGAGGATTACGATCAAAACATAACACGAAATAGAGGCGGTTATCTTGACGGGGTGGACATTTTGGTAACCACCCTAGGACGAAAAGGGAAATTCACGGGGGGGGACGACGTCGAAACGCCACACTGACGGGCCTGTAGCCCGCCCTGTTGTACGACGCCCACGAATGCAATTAGGTGGGGAAGGAGGGAAATCAAGAGTGATCAGACAACGAGGGAGTCGGAGGGACGTCTGACTAAAGGCGCAAGGGGCGTTGGGGGAAGAAGAAAGGGCGTTTGGAAAGACTGTGGTTTATACGGAAACGAGCCGAAGGGGAGGGGCGCATTCTTCAAACATCATGTCGAAGCAAAGAAAGGATGAAAAGGAAAAACAAGGGGAGTGGGGCTAGCGGGGAAAAACGGTACCCACAATGAAGGAACTGGTGGGGTGGCGAATTGGACATCGAAACCCAGAAAAGTGGACCGTTCGTCTGCGAAATGCCTGGGAGATAGGGGGTGGGGGGAGACCGATAATTCACATAAGGCGGGATCAGGTCGGGTTGCCACACTATCGTAGGAACACCACATCCAACGGGGAGGACCAACAACGGATAATTCGCCGTAAAACCGGAGACGAGAAACGGGGCAAATCCCTGAAGAACACAGGGAGGGGTCAAACGAAAGAAAGCGCAAGAACGAATGCGTCCAGGCCGGGCATGGTAGGTCTATCATCTTGGGTAATGATGAGGCATTCAATAATCTCCAAAAGGACGAACCAGGGGAGCACCCGGCCACTGAGGGTAACAGCTTATCTCACGTTCTGAAGACACGGGCGAAGAGAGAAGGAAGCCGAAAGCCCGACGCACGCAAAGGAACAAGGAAAGAAGAGTGGACACGCCAGTACTTGGACTCCTCAACATAGGGGGGAAGAGACTCACTTGAAGGGGAAATTCACACCCGCAAGAGGAGGGCCCACACATACCCGTTAAAACAAGATGGCAAAAAAACTCCAACGTTACAAAGCGAAGCGGGGTCTCATCAGGACGGAGGAGGGGAGGCGGGTAGGAAAAAGGTTCAGAAGGTCCGTAGAGGGGCTGGAAACAACCAAACGGAGACGTACAAAAACACTGCCTGGAGCAAGAGCCCAGAGAAAGTACGCTGCGCTCGCTAGGGGGCCTAAAGGGACCCCGAAGGATTACCGCTTAGCCTAGAGCTGAAAACTTCAGGTCAACACGAGATAAAACCTCGCTGAAGTTGAGGGAACGTTGCTGTGGATCGACGAAACAAATAGAAGGAGGAAAGAAGAGAGATCCCAACGTTTCGAAAGCACGAAGCGAGCGATGGAGCGGGGGCTGACGTTTCCTTGAAGAAATGCGAAAGACGTGACGATGAAGGTGCTATTGTGGACTTTAAAGGTCTAAAAGAGAGGGGGAAAAGGGGGCAGGGAGGGAGAGTCACGATATCATCATTGGGGACGACTTCGAAGAAAGGGGATGCCTGTCAAAAGTCTCCTAACTCCGGAGACGAAAAAAGCAAATTAATATGTAGTTTTGTGCTCTAATAGTGGGTGTTAAACGGGGGGAGGGCGTGTCATCTAGGCGTGTTTAAAGCAGTTAAATGGTGGGAGAGTCCATTAAGGGGGGGTATGACAGCCTTGGGAGCAACGCTAAAGTAAGGGCTTTTTAGGTCTGGATGCGGCGAAGTGCTTCATCAACTAGAAGAAAGCGGTTTCAGACAGCTGAGTCCCTTCGGGGAAGACCGAAGATCCTTGAAGTTGCTCAAACTGCCAGCCTAAAACCACTCTACCGACAATATCAAGGGGGGAATGGGTCTGCAATTTGGGTGATTGGACTGGGAGTGGAAGAGGCCAAGTACTCTGGGGGACGGGAAGGTATCAAAGTCTATTTTAACTACTCCACTTATAAAGATAAGCTAGCCCTATTTTTTGTGGGAAAACGCCAACGATAGGGGAAAAAGAAATGTCAGCAGGAGGGACGGGGAAACAATACTACTCTCCCAGAACCGGGAAAAGAAAAGTAAACGGTCTTTTGGGGAGAGCTGGACAGCGGGGTGAACAGAAACGACCAACCACCAGTGGAAATATTTGCCGTGCGGTTAGGGACCGAGTAACGCAGTGCGGCTGGCGGAGACGGGGGGGGGCATGGGGCAGCTAGGTAACGCTGCCGTGCAGTAATATAGGGAGACGTGGCTCCCACCGCAAACAAGAGTTCCAAAAGATCTGTCTTGGAAACGAAAAAGGTTAGGGCGGGCAGGTCAGGTAAAAAAGGGACCTGAGGAGGGATGTAGGGGTAGCCCCACGGGAAATTCGCAGTCTGTCTGGTCTCCCAAAAGGGAGCTAACTACACCCAGAGATGGGGTGGCGTCAGGGGCGGAGAACCGTCATACACGTAGAAAGACATGTAAGAGGTGGTCATTCGAAAACCTAAAAACCCCACAAAATACGGTGGGGTTGGGGTGGCTTCAGACATTGGAATCAAAAGAACAAGATGCAACCATAGGGGGTTACGGTTGCTAAGGATTCTCCCAAACCAGCGCAAAAAAAAAAAGGTAAGAGGGGTGTCAGACAAACTTCGGTACAAAAAAGAAAAAACGCAAGAAAGAGAAGGTGGACGCGGTCCTGAACCAAGAACAAAAACTGCCATACCCTTTTATATGGGTGGGCATGAAGAACAGGAAAGACAGCCGGGAGGCACAGGCTTATCAAAGAAAAAGCCAGGACATGGGTAGATGCAAAGCTGAGATTCCGCGAAACTGGGCTTCCGTCTTACACAGAGACACAGAAGGGTGTGGTACGATTGGTAAGGTTGGGGTATAACCGGACCCCTAGGCTGGGCCTCATGCGTACGAAAAAGTCGGTAACAGGGTTCAACAATAGGAGTCCGGGGGTTCTGCTACGCAGAAATGCGAAGATTCTTCAGGGCCAAAAGAACTAATTGGCAACAGAATGCGAAATCTTCAAAATCTGTTGGGGCAAGCACTAAAGAAGATGCAACTTTCAGATTTTCTAGAGGAAAAGAAAATTCCTTACTTCATGGGAAAACGAAAAGCTCCACTTAACATTGGTAAGGTAATTGTCAAAAATAAAATATCCCGGCAGGTCTACCAATATCAGAAGTGGGGGGACGGTTGGGGGTCTCCTTCTCCTTCACTAAGCGAAGAAGCTTAGGCGAAGAAAACTCAAACGAAAGGAGAAAGGGGAAGAAGGAACGAATTGATGAATTTCATTGCTTCTCGCAACAAAAGAACTTGGTTGCTCATCTGAGAAGGACTAACCATTTAACCATAGGAGAAAAATCTGTAGTGTTGGTGTACGGGTCCACAAAAGAAGATTACTTTCGGAGAGATGTCGACTTTATAAGGGGTTGACAGTTCTCTCGGAGATAGAGTTCAGAAGAGGAGTTGTCATGGGAGAACTCGTTTGAGGGGGCAGAGGGCTGGTGTTTGCTCCAAACTCTGAAGAATGGATCCTAATGCCTCAAAGGAACTACAAAGCAGCTGTGTCCGAAGTTCACAATGGCAAGGGACCTGCGGGGAGAGGAATGAAAGAACTTCGAAAAGTAGCGAGATTGGTTTTACGGGAAAGAAGCGGTTACTTTCTGAGGGGGAGGGTGGAATGCTGCGAAGAAGCTCTATCCGAGACTACATGCAGTCGGCTATGCGGGAGGAAAAGTGGAGGTTCCAGGAATCAGTATTCAAAAGTCATTTCTGGGAAGTAAAAAAAGTATCATACCATTGATCTACCATGACTGTCGTTTAGTGGTCCGCACTGGTATTTTCTGGAAAGTTTGGTGGGGGGAAAGGCTTTTCCGTTACGTGGAGGGGAATGGAACACCGTTGGGTTGTTCTGAGAAGGTAGCGAAAAGGAGGAGAAGAGGACGAAGGGAGTCCTGCCTGGGGTCAGGAGGTTGGGGGGGGGCGTGGTGTCTCAGGTCTTTTTGCAGGTAAGAGGAAGAAAAAACTCCCATTGCTATGGCGCGAAAACGATTCCGCTGGAGGCGAAGAGCACAAAGGACTTCATGTGTAAGATAGTTGCGCGGCGTAGAAGAAAGGCGATAGTAACGCGCAAAAATGCGACGGGAAAGATTATCGGCAGTAGGCCTAATACCGCTGTCCAAAACGGGGCAGTACAGACGAGGGGGACAGAATTCTCGGTCAACTTTCGGGCCACAGGGAAGTGACATTTGCTCGACTAATATGAGGGGGCAAAGACCCCAATGGGTGCTTAGCACAAAAACACAGGTCAGGGAAAGCTCTCAACAAAAAAAAGGAGGAAAAAGGAAAAAGAAAAATGAAAAATGTGGTGGCCTCGACACTTTGGGTGTCCGAACAAGCAGATGGAGCAAAAAGCTGCAGGGCTTGTGGAGAAAAAGTGACGCTTCTAATGGGAGAAAAGGTGAGAGGACACAAGGGTTTGGGAAACTTAGCGGTTTAGCCAAATGTGACAAGTCATTCATCGTGGAAGTGTCGCCCGCGGGAAAGCGGGGGGACTACGCGTTTAGGAAACTATATTTCCAGGGGACGGCCACAGTGCTAACCAAGGAAGTCAGGCCGACTGGATCGAAGCGGCCAAAAACCGTCTGGCATGGGGCGGAGATCAGGGCGGGATCACGCCTGCGGCGTGGAGCACCGGGATAAAACCAAAACCCACCACCATAACTACCAGACTAACTCGGGAGGAAGTAAGCGACAGGAAAGTTGAGGCGGGAGTAAGATACCCCAAAAGGTGGGCAAATGGTTGTCCCAAAAAATGAAAAACAAGGCAACCTAACAAGACATGGGAGAACAAAAGGTGGGTCGATCAGGCAGAGATGTAGGCACGGGAAGTCAACCGGGAGGGGCCTCGGGAAGAGAAGTACAAACGTTACTATGATACGGGGGAAGACTCCTTAAAAGGGAGAAGAGGGGAGATTAAGAGCAGACATCATTGGACGGAAGTAACAACAGCATAGCAAACCCTCAATGTGGAGGTAACCGTAAATTCCTTGTACAATCCAAGGCGTCCGAAGACTAATGCAGACCAAAGCATTCCCTTAAGGGGTGAAGGGGGGACCGGACAAGCTGAGGGTGGTGGGGTTCGTCGGGTCGGAAATCAAACGGGGAGCAAAAGAAACCGAGTCAAAACACCTAGGGACGAGCATCTCGGGCAAGGGGAGAAAAAAGGGGATATCCCTTCGGAATATCCACCTTAGACATGCGGCGGAACTACATACTCTGAGACACATGGTTGAAAAAGGACTCTAGAAAAAACTCCGATTGGGGGGAAGTGGTGGGGGGAGAGGGGAGGGGACTTCTCGGCTGGAAAAAAAGGACTTCTGGGTCGTGGGAAACTGAAAATGAACATACATCAATTGGAGAATGAAGAGAAAAGGGGGTGTGGGTAGCCGCGTGATTTATTGGGCGTGCTGGGTAGGGGTGGGAGGTTCAACCTAATGTAACCTGAGATAAAGGGCGCACGCCAGTGGAGTGTCTGGCCTCATTGGGAACAGTCGGCAAACAACGAGAAAACCAATTGGGGATCACCCGGGGGTCACTGAGCAATTACGAAAAAGTGGGGGGGAAAAAGAGCTAACGTCAGTGAGCGGCAAAAAATGGTTTGGCATAATGCCAACGGGGAACAATGTGGGGGAGGGGTGCCAATAAAGCGGCGAACGAGTGTGGAAGGGGAAGTCGAGGAAGTCCTCTTTATCGACAAACGGGGGTGCTAAAATTTCATACTAAGATACCGCCGCGGACACGGGAAAAACTTCCTAAAATAGAGGGCTGGGAAAGCCTTATCTCGATGCCAGTCAAAGGAAATTAAAGCTGTAGATCTTCAGGCATATCCGAAGGGCGAAGTGACAGCCACCAGGGGCAAAGTTGGGAAAGGAAAAACGGTGGTTGGTGGGGAAGGAACTGTTCCATGAGTACGTGCTTTGGGACTGTCAGTTTTTGGCCTCTTTTACTGCGGGGGAAGAAAACTGAACGGGGCTGCAGGTGGTCTTTCTTGGGGCTAGGGAAATGAGGCACAAACCATGGTCTAGGTGGAGAAGGAGATTGGGGTAGTAAGGTTCCAAACGAAGGAAAAAAGCCACAATATTCACTAACTAGACAGGGTTGCGGTGGGGTGGACGAAAAGCGAGGAAAAACCAACAACCAACTCATTAAGCTGCACTTGTAGGGAAGGGGCTATAGCGATCCAAACCAACACGTTTGGGGGGTATCCCAGTAAAAAGCAAAGGTTTGTCAAACGCCCAAACTAGATTTGGCCCGTGGGGGAAGGAAGACCTTACACGCCATATAAAAAGGGGCGGGATTCATCTAGGAAAGAACCCGGGCGGTTTTCCTCAAACGGGTTCCCCGGTGTGTTGATTAAACAAATAGGACCACAGGCTACATTCGGTTAACTCTCTTCAAAAAAGAGAGCGATCGGGGGAAAGGCATTTCCTTCAAAACCGGGGGCTCGAGAGACCGCGATGGAGGTTGGGGGTACGTAAAAAGGGTCACCGAAAGCACACTCTGAGTGTTTGGGGGGAGAATTTTCATGTATGCCCATAGAAAAAAAGGGGAAAATGCCGTTAATGGTACTTCTAAAGGGCGCTTAGGTGAGTGGGGAGTCCATAGCCACCTACAGGTGTCGAGAAAAGGGGAGGGGGGTTGCCCCTATCGCAGGTAACTCACAAAATCCCTACGAGACAGGCCGGAGTAAGGGTGCCGAACCGGCTGCCGATCCAGAGAGTCAAATGTTCCTAAACTGACGAACAAGGTAAGAACTGGAAAAAACAAGCAGGCGGCAAACAGAGGGAAAACCAAAAAAATCAGGCTTGGATGGGGCTAAAGGTTAGCCGGGTAGAAAAGGGCAAAAAAAGGATCGAGTCTTGGCAGAATAAATCCCGAAACATGCCGTGGCTCTCCGTATAAAACAACGACTTCTGATAGGGGGCGAGAAGGCGGCACGAAAAAAAGACCCGAAAGACCGAAAAAGGCACGATTACAACTAGCAGGCTCAAAGGGCTGCCTCCTCACCTACGGGGCAAAGCAGCCGCCCTTCACCAAAGCACAATGTAAAAAGACATCCGTGTCAACCACACGAACCTGGAGACAACCGAACCACAAAGTTCATAGAAGATGTAAAGTCTCAAAGAGAAGGGGCTTGCCGATTGGTGGGAACTTAATCCGGGAAGGGGGAATCGAAAAACGCACGGACGGGGGGGGAGTGAATGAAACCCAACTGCAAGTGCTCACTAAATGCTCAAGGTGCGCCGTCCTTGGAGAAAAAGTTCGTCCAAATACCCTTTATCATGGGCAAGACCGTAAAAGCAGTAACTCGATAACGGTAGCGTTCGAACGGGGAGTTGGAAGAGACTCTCCCCAACACGAGGAAAAGAGGGGGAAACAAAAGAAAGTAATCGACGCTAAATTATGGGGGTGAAGTTCATGGAAGGAAGAGAATGATCCTTTGGAACGCGGTAAGAGGAGGGGGTAGACTCAATTTCCAAAGAGGCAGGAGGAGAGAGGAGGGGGCGGGACATCTGAGAATGACGAGAAGCAACGAGTGATGGGCTACTTCTAAAGCTAGAATTCCAGCTTCAAGAGGAACACTGCCTTCGCGCGGAAGGAAGACCGGGGACTGCTGTAAGGGATTTGAGCTGACTAGGGCAGGGTGGGAAAACGTGTTTACTGGGGGTGTGGAAGAGTGCTTTTGTTTAACAAAGGGAAGGTAGTGCTTAGGGTTTACGGCAAAGCCTACGCTGGGGCTCGTGGATGATAGCGGAGGCGTGGAATGGGGAGGCGCGTATTCCTCTCCGGGGTCATGAAGGAAGAAAGAAAGATGGAAGAAGCGGTTCCGGCAGATCAAGGGGAATGATATTTCTAGGAAAGAAAGGGAGAGAAACTGTTGATTGGGCAAGGTTAAGACCACCCCAGCCCCAGGAGGAAATGGCGAAGGAAGTTGCGCGGTCTTGGAGTGGGCAAGCAAAAGGCTTTCCTAGGTGAGATGGACGACGGGTGCAGGCTGGAAGTGAGACAAAGGCGGTCCCTAACCGTATTGGGGAGGTGGAACCTCCCGTATATGGGAAACGTCATAAAAAAAAAAAAGGTAAAAGGGGGATCGGTACCACGATGAAATTTAGGAACAAGAACATCTAACTGGAAAACAGGGGGGTTCTTTTGGGGAATCTCGGTTAAAGGGCCCGCAACAAGGAGGAAGTTTGGCTGAGGAACGTTTGAAAACTATTAACCCGCACAGCACAGGGCGGGGACTGAGGGACGGTGTTCCGGCAAAAAAACCCTCCGGGAGCGATTCACTTGGACGGTACGTGCCTCAATAGGGGGTTCGATGGACACCGGTCAAAAACAGATTTACAAGAAAATAGAGGTAGGAAACACAAAAGAACAAAAACGCTGGGTCCTTCTATACTTATGTTATCAACAAGGGGGGAGCGCGTAAGCAAACGAAGGGTTGCTTAGGGGGAGTTAACCGAAAAGGAGAGTTCATGACTACAATGACAGGCGTCTTTTTTTCGGGAAAGCAGGAGAACCCAAGAAAGTCAGAAAATGGATTTGCTTGGTGTGGATTACCACTAACTCATCTCCATAAGTAATTGGATGTTGTTGTCGTTGGGGACAATAAAACAAGAATCCATCCACCCTCTGGGGTAACGCGTGAACTAAGATCGACAGCCGACCAAGTCAAACGACATAAGGGTATGGGAGAAAAGCAACGCAAATGCCGGAAAAACAGGGGACAGACCACAGCCCGGAAAGTCAGGACCATTCTAAAACAGAAAAAAGTCATAGACCGGTCCTTTTGCGACTGATCTTAAGCTGGGACCGAAATTAGTTATCAAAAAAACCAATAAGAGGGAATCGGGGGAGGCCGCGAGGAGGAGGAGGGAGGAGAAAGGACGCGGTATTGAGCGGGACTGTCACGGAGGGGTCCAAATTCGGGACTTTGCCGGGGAAAAAAAGGGGGGGGATCTACCTTTTCTGCGATAGGCGAGGTTGCGTCGCTGAGAAGGCAAGAAATGAACGAGTGGGGAACAAGAAGACGCTCAAACGGCCACGGGTAACTCAGACCTGCGAATTATCCTTCTCAAGAGGTAATAACTGTAAAAATCACTTTAACTAAATGGTATAAAGCAGGGCTGAACCTATGAAAAGGGTCGCTTTAAAAATGTACAGATACGAAGATTCACCGTTCGGGACAAGGGGACAAAGAGGGGGAAAACAAGTTGAGGTGGGACGGGGGAAGGGCACGCCATCTAAATCAGAACCAGACAAAAGGGGGACCATAAAAAGGCCAGAAAAAGCAACAACGTCGTCAGTGCCGGGCGTAATTTATGAAAATGGGACAAGGGACAGCGCAAAAAGACATCGACAACGTGCGTTGAGGGACCATCGGTGAATCAACCAGGATACCAAAAGAGGTACAGCCACGAGGTGTGGGAAGGTTAAGCACCGAATAGCCTAGAAAACTTGAAGCGACTCGAAGGGGGGAGGATTCTGGCTCTTCGTAGGGTCGGAGATGATGGTGAAA
>Ga0179591_1228198_pt1 | contig 16349 bp, 13 predicted proteins | sample CZOMad2_1_08_16f_FD_182891 | JGI IMG/M metagenome (GOLD analysis project Ga0179591, IMG submission 182891) | Vadose zone soil fungal communities from Angelo Coast Range Reserve, California, USA - CZOMad2_1_08_16fungal (PacBio error correction) | ecosystem: Environmental > Terrestrial > Soil >...
GGACAAATGAACATCCTACAAGCGAGTGGTAAGACAGAGAAGGGGAGGAAGAAAGATACTTCAAAAACAAGACTTGGGAAAGCATCAAAACAGCAAATACAGCACGCCTGCGCTCACTTGGGCCGCGGCGCGAAACGTCGTCGCCTCAAGGAAAAAAGAGGCGGAAGACGGGTCTCGACAAAAAAAAAAGCATCCGTGGACGTGAGGGAGGAAAGACTGGGGTCCGCAAGAGGACGAAGTAAAAGGGTTGAAAAAAACACGAGAAGGGGTACCGCACCTCCACCTCGAATCTTCCAAGCAATGCTTGAAGGTAAGACAGGCAACGGCGTGTACAGATCAAGCGCTATCAGGGAAGAGATTCTTCTACAACGAAGGATCCGCGAGACCTTGGTGAGGAAGGCTAGGACGGGCGTTGTAAACAACACTACCACGTCCCAGCTCAACGCCGTCGCGGAGAATGGGGGGAGAAGATCATGATAAAGCTGCTAGCTGCAAGAAGATCTTCATCAAATGGGAGTCAAAAAAAGGGGCTCCGCGCGTCAGGCATCGGGGGGCCAGCGCCGCGTTCCACCCTCCGTGTCAACGAAGATCAATTAATCGGAAAAAAAAGACTGGAAAAAGGAGGAGGGTCAGGGGGAGAAGGGAGGTTCTGGGAAAGCAATGTACATGGGGCGCGGATCAGGGCGTAAGAGGTTCACCAACCACGAGTGGGGCGACTCGGGAGGATAGGTGGAAACAGGGGGGGAAGGTCAGGGAAAAAAAAAGGGGAGGGTGAAGACTGAGGAAACGTCTTCAATAAAGACCCCACCCAATGCCTTGGCCCGCTCGCTGTAAGATCGCCCAACCAAACCTGAGCGGAATACGCCATCGTTTTATAGAAGACATGCTCCAGGCAGAAAATAAAAAACAAAAAAAACGCTAAAGCGCGAAAAGGGATTTGTTCGTGCCCTCAACCGCCCGCCTTGCCGTGCAAACGCTGCGCGAGCGTAAACACAAGGCAAAACGCGGGGAAAAAGAAAAGCTGAGAGAATTAAGGGGGGGGAAATGAGAGGGGGACACTGGGAGTCGGTGCCAACAAAGGGGTTTCGACTCCGTGCGCGGATCGCCATCCGCGGCCCGGGCGCTGAAAAAGAAGGGGGGGCCTTGGGGGGGGGGGGAGCGAAGGGGAGAAAGTTCATCCAAAAAAGTAGGAGGGGGGGGGAACACAAAGTTGAGCACCGTGTCCGCGTGCCGTGACGAAGCGCCTAGTATGCTCGAGTGAGCTACTCGGGAACGCCGCATTGGGTCCCTCTGTAAAAAAAGAAGGTGAAAGTGGGGTGGGGAGAGAAAAAAAAAGCCAAATCGCAGGTAAGGGTTCAAACCGCTACGCCGGCCCTGCCGTGCTTGTTTGAAAACGTTAAAAGGTCAGAGCAGCCATGGAGAATTGGGGGGGGAAAGACAAATCGAAAACGAGCAAAAACAGATAAAGGAAAAAGAAACTTTGGGGAGGCCCATCACGGCGTGGTCGATATTTACGAGGAGCTTCGCGGAACTACCGCCGGGCCTTGAGGACAAAATAGAAAAAAATCAAAATGAAGAAGAGTACGAATCCAAATCCTAGGAAGGGGAAAAAAAACAAAGAGGTAAAGGAAGGTTAAGAGGTCGTTCCGTCCATCGCTTGGACGGTGCGAACGCGCCTCAAGAAAAAAAAAGCATGGGACCCGCAGACAGGAGGGAATGGGAGATAAATCAGGGCATCAACCGAGGGAAGAAAAAAAAATTGCTAAAATGGACGGGTCGTAAAGGTCCGGCAAGTCGGCCGCCTGGCTATGCGGCAAAGGTGTTAAAAAAACATAATCTCAAATTGGCACTAGAAAATCCCTTGAAGAGGAGGAAAAAAAAAATGGATAGCAGCAAAGCCTCCAAGCGCGTCCTGTAACGGTGAGTTCGGCTAGAGTTTTCCAAAAACGAGCGCGACCTGACCTCAACGCAATCAGGCTTGAGGAAGCGTAAACCCAAGAAGAAAGCCATTTCAAAACACGAGCCCGGCGAAACACATAGAAAAAAAAGGGGAGGGCGGATCCGGAAAAAGGACGGATTGAAGGCTAAGGCAAAAAAAAGGTTTTCAGTCGCAAGAACCCGCATCACGCAGCTTCTTCTAGCTAAAGCTCCTTAACTGAAAGAATCAGAGAAACGCCTTAAGCAAAAAAAAGCGCAGAAACAAAACACAGGGGAGGAGGAGGAAAAAGAGAGTAGGGTGGGAGGCAATCGGCTCAAGCATTGCGACGGATAGCTTTCATGCGCAGCGCACTGTAGAAGCTGAAGTGATTAGTTCGGCGGGGGAAAAAAGGCGAACGTGGCACTTGGGGGGGAAAACTGGGAGGACTCACGACAAGGGAAAGATCAGCTCTAAGCAGCTACTTCGACGTGCTCGAAGGGAGATATTTAGCTAGGGCCCGGACTATCGGGAAAACGTGGGAGGGGATTCTTCAGGGGGGGAGGGGAAAGAAGAAAACAAAAAATCCAGCTCAAGTACTTAAGCCCTTTGATGCTTGCTCTGCGAGTAGATCATGCGGCTCGAACCTGGAATCGGGGGAGCAATCAAACCCCCGGATTCTCCTGAAGAAGACATGCCTCCGATCAGGAAAAAGTTACAACCGATTAGCTCGGTTTCCGCCGATCGCTGGGCGAGCAAGTTCGCAACCAGGCAGCGAGTGCTGCTAAAAGGCTGTAGGATCCTTCGAGAAACGAAAAGAAAAAATCATTTGAGAACGGAAAAACGGTAAAAGCTTTAAACTAAAAACTTCCGGGATTTGGCGAAACATGCTCGATGATTTCCTGCGATTTCAGAGTTGGGTGGGTAAAAAAAAGCCCCTTCTGTTAGGAAAAAATCCGCAGAAAGCTGCGAAAAACAGGAGGGCCAGAACAGTTGGAGTAGGGCGGTATGGTTTTGCGCAAAAAATGCGAGATTGAACCAAAAGAATGCAGCGGGAAAGGGAGGAAACCAAGGAAAAGGGAAAAAAGGGGGAAGTCGATAGGGGTGAGGGCACCACAGGCGCGGGGGTTTTCTCTCTTCCACCAACCACTTGCAGGTATCGGGGCGAACCCAAATGACCGGCGATCGAGTAGCAGTCACTCAAGCATCACGAGCGCGCGCAGAAGAGAATCGAAAGGTCAAGTTTTCCAAGCTGGAGTATAGGAAAAAGGAAGGGGTAGGAAAGAGAAAAAACATGGCCCACCTTAGGCACCAGTCCGCCTAGGATGGCGAGCCCGCACGGATGGAAAAACAAAAGGTTTTTGAAAGAAAATCAAGAAATATAGGGAACTTTAACGCGTCTCACAAATACGAGCGCGTCAAGGCGCGGCAGTGTGCTACCGCGCGCGCCAGAAGACGTTGGCAAAATTACAGGAAGTGGGGAGGGGACGTTCACTACAAAAAAAAAAACCGCGATTTTCTCTGTTGTGTTGGTTTTCCGAGTATGGCAGTAGCTGAACGCTACAGGGGGACTATGGGAATAGACAAAGCGAAGGTGGGTTCGGAGTATTACACCCGAGCGTCAAGCAATTTGGTTTAACTTAAAAGGGTATAGCTCATCCGATAAAACTAGGAGTTGGAAAACATTCCTACTAGGGGGGGGGGGAAGAGACCTCCCGGAGAGGGTTCGAAAGGGGAAAAAACTTAGGAAACCTGACTTACATTCAGCTGGCTCACAACATCATGAAATCTGTGCCACTTGAAAAAACATCATCTCGGCTAAGGACATTTAGATAAGGGGTAGCCGATTGAAAATCGGGATGTAGGGGGAGGGAGAAAAAGTGTAACGCGGCGCGCACTAGCCTGACGCCGTTAGCAAAGTGCTGGTGGGGGATCGCCCCTTAGATGTAAAATAAGGTCGGAAAGGGGGAGGAAAAGCGCGCACCGATTCGCGAGGCGTTGATCGGCGATTGGGACTTATGTTGAAACCCCGAAGGACGCGGACCCCTGGAAAACAAAAAAACCCAGTCTAGGATTGGAGGAAAGCCTGAGGGAGGAAGAGAGACGGGGAGACGGGAAAAAAAAGTAACGCTCCGCCGAGGAATCCTTAAACGGAAGTTTCGAGGACGCGGGCGTACCATTCTCGGTGGGCATCAGCGAAAAAAGAGTGAAGGCAGCTTAAAAAAAAAAAAAAAAAACCACGTCTAAGAGTTTTAACAGGAAGGAACAAGGAAGAGGTAGTGCGCTGAGGGAGAAAAACATTCCGCGCAACACCTCGTGCGCGGGAACGAAAGGCTTGGTACACCGCCGCGTTGGGGGAGCGCACAAAAAAAAAGGATAACGCCAATAACATTCGATCAGTGTGGGCGGATGCATTTGTAAAGACAGAGTCTCTCAAAAAAAAAAAGGAGGAAAGATAGCTCATTCCACACCAACCATAGCACAGATCAAGTGGTCAATCATCGGCCGCGATCGCCGAACAGAGCGCCTTCCACCCAACGCGGGGTGAATAAAGAATCCCATAACTCACGAATAAACTCTCACCGAGGTGGCGCGCGGCCAAAAACGTCGTTTCGCCTCACTGCTTACGATCAAATCGGCGCCGAAATGAAAAAAAACGTACCGGAAGGGGGCGTCTCATAATCTGACAAGGAAAATAGAAGAAAAAAGCGGTCACAAACGAGAGGAGACCCGCTCAGCCTCGAATATGAAAGCATGCTAAGCGCGACCGGCCGAATACAATAGCCTCGAGCGAATCTTTAACACGAGGAAGGGACCTTAAGGGGCCCGGGTTGGAAGAGATGTTCAACACAACAAATGGCCATCCGCTCTCGCCTTAACGAGCGTGCCCCGACTGGCACTGCTGACGCATGAGCAAAGAGGAAGAAGGGGAGAGAACAAAAAAAAGACACTTGGCTGAAATAAAGAGGGGGCTCGGACCGCGTTCCAACGGTTAGTGGTCGCCGCGACCGTGAATCGGCTTCCGGAATAGCAATGTCGGCTCCGAGAGCGTTGGGAAAAGAAAGTAAAAGCGATTTCCGAATGTGGAAGGGGCAGCGAATCGGGACATCCTTGGTTAAGAAAGAAAAAGAGGTGGCGACTCGGTTTGCGGCTATGAAAACGATGTATATGTCGTTAAAACGCGCGGTTAGAGGATGCAGAGGGGGGGTTCCTTATAAATCCAAAAAAAGGGCCGGCGCTCGGTGTAAGTATCGCCCCCACACGCGAGGGATCCCCAAATCAGGAGGTAAGAAGCGACAAGTGAAAGAAGAAAACTCCAAAGAAAACCGCGGCACATCGGGCACACCGGACGGGTCGACCTGAACGCCTGAAAGGTGCCAAAAACGAGGATGCTAGGAGGGGAGGGAATAGGGACAATGCCGCGCACGGCCGACTCCGTTCGATTACTGGAGCGCGTTGCGTGTGGCCCGAGAGGAACCTGGTAAAGGGAAAGGGGGGGGGGGGGGGGGGGAAAAAACTAGGGACTCTCTCCATAAGCAAGGCTGATACGCCCTAGTGGAGTTTGAGACTCGGACTAACAGGATTGGGTGCATATCCCTAAAGGAGGTGGGAAGAAAAAAGAGAACCCTGGGGAAGGGGAAAGAAATCGGGCGGACGCAGATAGGTGATGCTAGAGTGACCAGCTACTCGAAGCTCATTTGTTGCTCGCCGAGACAAGTTAAAGACTGCAACAAAAAGTTTTGAAAGAGGGGGAAAAAAGAAATACTTCCTTAAAAAAAAAAGGGGGTTGGATCCGTGAGAGCGGGCAAAGAGCTGCACGTTCTATGTTCAATGCCAAGCGAGAGCTGCAACACCAACCAAAGGACACAACTTTTCTTGCAAAATGCTTGGGGAGGGAATAAGTGAGGCGAGCGCGTGCTAAACGGTTCTTGCAAAAAAAAACTGCTACAGAGGGAAAAAGAATCAGAGGAATGTCTATCAAAAGTAAAGGCACGTTTACAAGAATGTACTGTCGGCGCCATCTTGTCTGCGGGATCAAATAGAAAAAAAATTACTAAGGACATCCAAAAAGATCTTAGGGGGGGGAGACGGGGGCACCACACTAGGAAAAAAACAGACTACTCGGAGAACAGGGCAACTAAAATTTGTCCGGTCCGTCCAGTCAGGCGGAAGCTCGCTTCGGGCGTCTCGAAAACCATGTGGAAACGCCAGAAAGAGAAAGGAACTCTACTCAGGATGATTATCTCGGCTACAGCTAAATCGACGCTAAATGTAAAGTGATGCGGGCCTAGAGACTGGGATCAAAAAGCAATCAGAAACTGTCTACCCAAAGGGGAAAAGAGAGAACTAGTCGAAAGAAAAGTGGCATGCAAATGTGGCCATTCACCGAGCACGAAAACGTGAGGGAAAAAAACTCAAGGCGTCTAAGAAAAGAAATCTTTATGGGAAAAGGAACAAACCACCAGGAAGATTTTGGCTCTCAAACCCGATTAACCTCATCACGCTGCGCTCTACCGTCCCGGACATCATTAAAAAGATCCGCCAATGACTTCTCCTCGGAACCTCCTGAAAGAGAGAGAAAACAAGAAAAAAAAAGGGGTAAGTCGGAGGAAAGTTTGGCTGTTAAACCGTCGTCAAGCCCATTGCGCACGGATCGATTTCATGCGACAGGCACCGTGTCGAAAGAGTTCGGGGGGTAAAGGATGGGGGGCGCGAAACAAACGTGGGAATTTTTTTCCTACCTACACCGCTGCGTCAGCGACGCTCGAAGCGAGCTACGTGTAAGCTCGTGAGATTGGTTAGGTAGTAGACGGGGGGGGCAAAATTTGCCGGGGCGGGGGAGGGACATGGGAGAGAGGATGGGAGAAAAAAGTGAGCCCGAGCTCACGTACAGGGCGCCGGGAGGCGGCAGCGCCGATATCTCGACAGTTACGTACGAGGCCTCTTGGAAACGGAAATGTGAATAGGGAAAAACCTTCAGAGGAGGAAAGAAGAAAGATCGCGCTACTGCCGAAGGAAACCGAAATAGTTCGCGTCAGAGGGGGACAACACAAAAAACAAGGGGAAAAAAAAACGAGTTCTAAAAGGAGAGGGAGGAGGAGGAATGGAGGGGAAGGGAGGTTCGAAGAAATACCAGCACGAGACACCCGAGAGCAACTCCAAGCTGCGTAAAATCGGTAACTCTGCAACTTCGGGGATTTGGCGAAAAAGCGAGTTAAGGGAGAGGGATCAGAGGTGGGGGCCCAGGGGAACGAGAAAAAATAAGTGAACCTCCTCTCACGCTTAGCAAGCGGCTGGCCCACCTGTGGAATTCTGGCCGAGTATGGTTGGAGCGCTCGCGAGGGTAAAACCATCTTGGAATTCTCTTACAAAGGGAAGAAAGAGAAAAGAACTCCGAGGAAGGGGGGAAGAGGAGCGGTTTTTTCCCCGATAAAACAATTCGACGGTTTGCGAGCTGCGTCACCCCACTGGCAGGAGCCTCGCGTAGAGGACTAGGAGGACTTTACAGCTAGCGCTCTCAGGAACGAAAGGGGGGAAGGGGAAGGGGGGGGAAAAAGTGGAGTGAACCTCATTGAGTTATATGAACCACTGGGAGTACCGGCTCAAACAGGCCATAGCGAGCAAAATGCCAATAGGGAAAAAGCGCAGGGATTCAAAAAAAAACTGAGGTGGGTGGACTCGAAAAAAAGAGCGATTGCAAAACGTGACGCGCGAGCTCATAGAGCGCGCCCGTACTCGAAGTGGCGATGCGCGCTCGCAGGCTTTTTCAACCCTGACAGATAGAAACGGGGGGTAAGAGAGGCACTAGGGGGGGATTGTCTGTGTCCGAGAGGGGAAGGAGAGTGGGTTAAATCTCGATCAATACGTGAGGCCGATTCCTCGTGCGTGGTGGGGCGAGTTACACGCTAGCGAAAAGGTAATTTCACTAAGCGGGGGGGGTAAAGAAGAAAAAGGGACATTTGGGGGAAAAGAAAGGTACTAACTGTGACAATAGCTCCCTGCAACAGCGAACCACAGTGTCCCGGGATGACCCTACGATTCCGATGCTACAGCTAAAAAAAAAAAAAATAAGAGCGGGGACCAGTGGAAAAAAAAAGGCAAGGAGAAAGGAAGAGGAATTCCAGCCTTCATCGATGTCGGAGCAAACACGGACCGGGGTGTAACTCTACGCCGCCGATGCCTGACCGCTCGTGAGCAAGTGTGGGGACGCCAAAAAAGAAGAGTGTAAAAGAAGGAGGTATCCTTGGAGACAGAGCGGACCAGCTTCGCGCGTTTAAGACAGCGGAGTGACCTAGTGGTGGAACAACCGACTCATCCGCAACGAGGACGCAAAAAACCGGACTCGGTAGAGAGGGTGAAAAACATCGGATGGAGAGAAGAGGGGCACTGGGGGCAAGGGGAGAAGTAGGGGGGGGTCCGGGGCGGAGGAAAAAAAAGAATGGAATGGTCTATTCTTCGCGGGCGCGTACCAGTATCGTTGGTGCATGTCACTCGGCGGCATACTTTGCGCCGCTAACACGGCGGCTACCGTGTTTCCGAAAAAATCTTCGCAGGGAAAAGAGGGGAAAGAGTCGAGAGAAAAAAAGATTTTTGACCTGACGGGGGGGAAAAAAAAAGAGGGGATGCTCCAGCGGGATGATGCGTGTGATGCTTTACACGCCGGGGTGACCTCTGTTCGGCGTAGAAAGCTGCCGATGCTGGCCACTTCTGAATTGCGATGGGGGGGGGGAGGAGAATCGAAAAAAAACGAAAGGGAGGGAAATAGATAGAAGGGAAAAAGAACAGAGAGAAAGACTAATTGGGTCCATCATCTCACGCATCCATAACAGAGCGCCGTCACACCCAGGGGGTAAATCATCAACGCCTTCGGTCCCGAAAAAAAAATAAAAAAAAAAAAAAAAAGGGAAAATGGAGGAAGGATCATCGTTCCATCAAACTCGAGGGAGGGAGAGGGGGACGAATCCTTGCCTTCGCGCACCAATCGTAGCCGCCGTCCTCAGAACGCCGCCCGAGTCGAAAAGACGCGGCAAAAACATGAAGAGGCAAGAGAAGAGAGAGAGTCAACCGAGAGTCCATCTTCAAAAGCAAAAAAAGGGGAAAGAAAGGATCAAGGTCGCGAACACTCTTCTCAACTCGATCCGAGTCCTGGGCGTCCTCGGGGTCCGAGGATGTTTCACACACCGGAAAAAGCCTCTTATCAAAGAAGGACGAGGAAAAGAGGGGTCGGAAGAGAGAAGGAGCCAGTCATGAAGCGACAATCGTAAGCATGCACACAGCACTTTCTCACGAGAGCAGGAAGTCGGGGGAGAGCAGATGGAAAACCGGTAAAAAGGAAGCCTACCTCTGATGAATCGGAATAAGAGGAGACTCATGTCGAACGCGGAGAGCTGTTGCGGTTCCAGTGAAAGTGTTATTAAAAAAAGACGAGGAAGAGAATACTTTGCCGAAGTGACAAAGAGGGGAAAAAATCTCAAACAGTCTATGGAAAACGATGTAGTGTTTAAACGCGGTTTATATCGGCAAAATAGACAGATAAGGTACCCAAAAAATGGGGGGGGAAGTGTCAAGGGAGACGCAGGGGGGTGGAAGCCTCGAAAAAAAAAGAAATGGGAAGTCCCATCCGTCATATGAGATTCAGAAGCTAACTGCACTACTCATGGAAAAAAAAAAACAGGAGGAAAAACGAGGAGGGGGAAAAAGGGACGGGTTGGGTATGGGAACAGAAAAAAACCTCCTGGGCCCGCCACGCTTCGGCGAGCGGCATCGCCACTGCAGCGACAGGAAACGATAAATTAAACGGGGAACCAGGGGGGTTGGACCCGGACTGATTGGAAAGGTGGACTGGGTTCAAAAGGGCAGGGGGGAACGAATGGAGAGGAGCCATCAGTGCCGGATGTGCTCGCCTGGGTGGCCTTTTTGACTCGACCAAAAACCGCGTGTTAAAGAAAATGCTGGGGGGGGAAAAAAAACTTGGAAAAGAACCGGGTGTTCGAACCTCAGTGCGGAGAGCGCTCGTTATCTGATGAACCAGCTTACTTCGACGCAATCACTCCCCACACCGGCTGAACAGCATCTCATCAAAAAAACGAGAGGATAATGGGGGTTTAACCCCAGTGAAAAGATCACCCTGCACCAAATGCATCGTGCATTGATCCGGAGCGGCAGGGGTCGCTGCAAGTCTAATGTTCAAAAACGCCAAACAACATACTAAAGGCCCCCGGCCAAAAGGGGTGGGGATTAAAAAAGAGGGGGGGGGAGAAGTGGCACTTGGAGGAAGGAGGGGAATCCCAACTTTCTCGTTCGGGGCAACAACCATCTCGAAATCGCACAGGACATACACGCGCATGTCGCTCCATCCAAGGTGGCCCGATACAAAAAAACCGGAAAATCACATGGTTTTCGGCGCCAGGGATTCGGTGCTGGCTCGGCCTGCGAACCGCATGGAACATCAGCCAGCACCTTTCATAAGAAAATCCCTCCGAACCATCTCTACTAGAAACGGGGGGAAAAGGGAGGGGGTCTGACCAGGAAAAAAAAAGGCCTCCGGGCTGCCTGCTCTCCAGGTGGTGATCTGACCCAAACGCAGGGCCTCGACGCGGGATCGAGTACTGGAAAAGAAGAAACTAAAGCATTAAAGGGAATAAAATTCTTAGAAAAAAGGAGAAATACAAAAAGGAGAAAAAGGAAAAGAACGCTTGACAGCTGGCGGCTCGGCCACTCCCGCATACAATCCTCTTGATTCAGCACGTCAATCTCTCTTAAAGACGGCTAAAAAAAACGCCAGGAGAGGGGGAGTAGGGAGGAAAAAAAAAAAAGCGTTGGAGGGGAGAAAAAAAACCCCTAACGCCCTTCTAACGCGGCCTGACGCATGAAGCAGATCCTGCTTAAACTCAAATTCCCAAGACACAAAAGATAGAGAACACAAAAAAAGAGGGGGGAGAAAAAAGGAAAGAAGGAGGGGGGGGCTCGAAAAAGACGGCGTATCAGGGGCTCGGATCGATTTCAGGCGTCCAGTCGCAAGGTAGACGCGCGTTAGTTCAGTCAGGTCAGCAAGAACCCTTATGAAGGGGGGGGTTGAAGGGATGAAGAAACGGCTAAAAGGGGAAACTCGCTCTAATCGAGCCTACGTTTTCGACGTGCTCGGTGAATTGCAGAGATGGGGTTGAGGGCGCCGAAAGCCCAACTAAAGTCAGTGGCGCGTCTTCTGGGTTGGAGGGGAAAAGGGATAAGCCCGCAGCTCACGAAAGAACTCTCGGGAGGCTTCTCGATCAGTTCGGGCTTCCGGGCCCTTTGCGCGGCGGTTCGGACGACCACCGCGCTCCTAAGGAAAAAATCCATTCAAACAGGGAAAGACGGAAAGGGAGAACGAAAAGGGGAAAAAAAAGGGAGACTCTTCGATCTGGCGGAGCCTAGTTCGAGCAAAAAATGCAGCGAGTGCGGGCTGAACTTTTCAGGCAGATTTCGAAGGAGAAACCCGCCAAAAAACGGGACACCGTGGAGGTAACATGAGGGAAGAGGGGCCCAGGAAGTGCATGGGGAAAAAAAAATTCGCGTATGGGGCTGGTCCTTTCAGCGATTGTTGGGGGCCCGCAAGCCCGCGGTGTGCACCGGAACTCGCGGGAAAAAAAACGCAATTGGTCCAACAAAGGGCTGGGCCGTCCAAGGAAAGTTTGTAAGTCTCGAGGGATAGGGGGGGGAAGGGGTAACATCAGAAGAAAAAGACCAGAAGCTCAAAGGGAACGCAAATAAAGCAAACAAGGGGAGGACGTAGCGGTGGGGCGACAACCTGCTCGTTTGGGCGCTCCAAAATTATCAGCAAAAATAGCGCAGGGGAGACTTTTAAAGAGGAGAAAACGAGCGCGGATCAGTCCAAAAAAGGGAAAGAGGGAAAAGGGGTGTCAGTGGTGCGACAACGGCATTTCAGGATATGAACCCTCAGTGAGTCCTCAACAGGCCACCTAGGGAGCAAAACGCTTGGGCGGAAAACTACGGAGTCCAAAAAAAAGGACTTTTGAAGAAGAAAAAGCATCAAAATGGGGGGGGAAAAAACTTTTACCGAGAACTCCAGCTCCTCAGCGCCCGTCAGTGGCGACGCGAAGCAGAGACGTGGTCACCCAAAAAAAAAAGCCGGGCGGGGGGGCGGAAAAAAATCCGGGGCCCGCTTGGATTTGGGTGGAGGGGCTGGGGTCCGATAGGGTGTCAGTCTGAATCTCCAATGACAGGGCCGTCCCTCGTGGGTGGTCAGGAAAACGGCGAGAGCAAAAAATTAAATGTGGGGGGGCTAGAAGAGAGGGGGGACAGGACGAGAAAAAGAGGTGTTTCAAACTACATTCTACATGTTTCAATAGCCTCCTGCACGCTTCGCCACACGAACGCCGGATGAAATTCAGAAAAATCTACACATCAGGGAAAAGGATAGGGGGTCAAGGAAAAAAGAAAAACAGCTAGCGGCGAAAAAAAGATCTGTCCCTTAGAAGGATTCAATCGATGTAGCGAAACGGACGCGGGAACGGGGCGCCCCCGATGCCTACAAATGAGCAATGCTGGTGGGGAACTGATTGGAAAAGTCAATCATAGGGGAAGGGGGAGACAGCGAGAAAACGGTAAGGCGTTGAGCGACAGATGGGAAAACGTTTTATTTGTTGGAACAAGAACCGTCAAACGAAAACCCGGACGCCCCCGACTCGGGGAGAGACAAGAGGAGGAAAATCTCTCATCTGAAAGGGGGGGGGGAAAGAGGGGTTAAGAGAGGGAAAGGCTCTAAGCATTGGGCGGTAATATCCTGCGCGGGCGCGTACCATAGTTGGTGCTATCCAAAAATCGCGGCAGCTCTTCAAAGATCAAAAAAACGATTGAGCGAAAAGAGGTCAGGAGGGGGAAGAGGGGAAAAAGACGGCTAGGAAGGAACGAAGGGGGGGGAAAAAGTGAAGCGTGCAAATCGTGAGAGCTTTATGGGGAACGCCAGGCGTTTATGCTACCGCGCGTTGGTGTGACGAGAACTATGACGGCTATCGACTTACGGAGGAAATACTTGTACTGAGGGTTGATTGGTACATTATGATCGGAGAAAAAAACAGGGAGGGAGGGGAAAAAAAAAGGGAGAAGGGAAACCATGACCGATCGACAAGACGTAATTTGTCGCCGAGAGCGATGCCGAACAGAAATCACACCAACGCGGCGGTGTAAGCCAACGCTTTCAAAATGACAAAAAGGAAATCACCAGGTGGAGAATCTTGCCGGGGGGGGAAGAAAAAAAAAAACTCCCGAGCTTAAGATCAAATCGCTAAGATGTCCGGCGCGCACACGAGCCCCGTGAGCGTCTAAAGAGCGGCCGCCCCTGATTACTCTCGACCGAGATAAAAAACGAAGAATGTTAAACTCGACCAGGGCACAGAAAAGTCCGGGCCGCCTCAAATGCTGCCACGGCGACGTTCCCGTTACACGCCTAAGAAAAAAAGATAATGGACACCAAACATAGACGAGGGTGCCTTGGCCTTTAATCGGAGTTCGTTTTTAAACACATACCACGGTCCAATCTCGCTCACGCTCGCGAAGGCGCCTTCTTAAAGTCAAGGAAGTAAATATCAATAAAATCTAAGAAGTGGCTACCAAAAAAGAACGGGCTAACTCGCGAATTCATCGTGGCGAGAAGCTTTCCAACCACCCGGCCGTCGCACGACAAGTTATTAAAATTGGAACTGATGATCAATGGTTAAGGAGAAGGACTAGGGGGGATGGACAAGGGAAAAAAAAGTGCATTATTTTCTGAGCAGCGAATCGTAGGTCATCCGACACGCGTGTGGCGACGCAATGGTTCAGTAGGCTGAAGAGGAAGAGTAATGGGGAGGAGTGAGGGGGGGGGTTTATCGGAGGAAACTATGAAAAGGGAAAAAGAAACACGGTGGGGGGGAGTGGAGGATGAGGGGCCCGCCATTGAAAAAGAAAGACGTCAGGTTTTAAATATCGCCCACACTAAACTACGGGGTCAGGAAAACTCATATGAGGAGGAAGGAATCGTAAAGGGAAAGAAGAAGGAAACACCAAAAATCACAAAAGAGAAGGGCATACAGTGACTTGGGGTATTTCCCAACGCCACCTTCATGTTGCCCCTCTCGGCGAACGCATGAAAATGGACGAGAAAGGGAGGCTCAGGTGAACCTAGTTCAAACGGTTTTAACGAATTGGGCTGGATTTCGGCACGGCATTGGTTACGAAAATCAAAAGGGAAATCTTGCTAAAATCCTCCAGGGGTGACGGGGATGGGTAATGGAATGTTTGGGTGAATGGGGAGGTTAAACAGCTTGTTCCTATCCCGAACTGGCGGGGCGTACCAAAAGGTAGAAAACGTGTCACATAGGAAAAGAGAAGACGCGCTCGGTGGGGTGTGATAGGGAAGGAAAAAGCTTAAGCCGCTCATTGGGGTCTCACCTACCTGCAGGGTGTAGCTCAAGAAGAAAAAAAAAAAGCTTGCATTTGGTGGATAAAGAAAAACAAAGCTAAACTTAACATTTCATCGGTCAGGGGGGGGAGGAAGGGAGGAGGGAGGGGAAAAAAATTCACAGTAGATGTCAGCATCTAGAAGCGCTCAACCAACTATCGGCCCAGATCCACAACAAGTGGGCGGCAAAAAAAAAAGGGTTCGAATGGGAGGAAAGGGGATCTGCTGTGGAAGAAAAGAAGGGCGCGGGTCTGGAAATCGAAACCTCAGACAGGACATCATCGAGGTGCTCGCCCAATCCAAGGCAACGAGTAAATAATTTTGAGGGGAGGGGGAGAACAAGAGGAGGGGAGGGAGTGAAGACGCTCAATGGAGAAATCCGCGACTAAGTCAGCACCCACTTCGCCATGGGACTCGAACTCGGCTCAAATCAAAAGCAGAAGAGTAAAAAAGGGCTAAAATTAGTTCAGGAAAAACAGACAGCGGCGATGCGCGCCTGTGCTGTGCGGCTGCGAGGTGGTGATAAACCGACCCGCCCGCGCGTTTCCTCAATACTAACCGAAAGGGAACGATGGGAAGAACAGAAAGAGAGGGACCTGGAATGAGAGGAAGAGATAGGTCGGGCCTCAAACTTAAGACAACAGGACCTCACCGGCAAATGCGCTGCCCTAAAACCATCATTCACAAGCTGCCATAAAAGGCATGAACCGTAGATCAGCTAAGATCCGCGTCGTAAAAACACGGAAAAAGCAAGCGAGAGACCTTCAAAAACCCGAAGACATTTAGCGCAATACCCGATGAATCCACGCTTGCCTTCTAAAGCTCCGGAACAGAGGAAAAATTGCCGTCCGGGGACCGCACAAAAAAAATCGATATAAAACAACAACAAGTATGATGAAACTATATAGTTGTGTGGCGGCTGAACTAAGGCGTCAAGCATGGCTTAAAAATCCTTGTCAATGGCTTAGGAGCCTAAGCCACGGGATGGGTGCATCTTTGGTGAGTGGACGCGAAAACCCGAGGAAAGTTTTGACAGGGCGTAATCACGCTCGCAGGGCGGAAGACGCGCTCAAAGGAGAGCTACGGTTTCTAAAAACAAATCGGTGAATGTCTATTGTGTCTTGGAGGGTCTAAGGAAAAAAGAGGGAAGGTGAGGTAAGGAAGTCTGACTTCGTCTAAAGAGCTAGCCCAGCTCACTGTAGTAACAAGTATTCAATCACTAAATACAAATAGAAAGGAGAGGGGAGGTAAGTTCGAGGAGGGCGATCACCAACCTGCAAATAACGCACTCACCCAGAACACGCGCCTGTAACCGACAAACTGGGACGACTAGGGGGGGAAAGGGCGAACGGTAGAAATGGGGAAGGAGAAAGAGGTAGCGGAAAAGGAAACTATTTTAGTCGTCTGCGTTCATACTTATTCGCAGGCTCACCAAGACAAGCCGATGCGCCGACAATTCCATGGCTGTAAGAAACTAAAGGGTACAAAGGGGGGGAGCACAAAGTAGAAGGAGGACGTTGTCTAGGTCGAGAGGTTTTGGTCCCGAAAACCCGCGTTTATGAAAAACCGCAGTCCGCAGATCTAACTACACAAGGGGAAAAAACATTTTGTAAGAGGCGTAGTGAAGGGGGGGGGGGGTAGGAAGATAGAGGAATTGAACAACATATACTGTGGGCGTCAACAATCCGCTACAGAAAAAAAAAAACGCGAAAACTTGGGTAGAGGAGAGGGGTTTGAAAAGAAAATAAAACAAATTCGGGGGAATGCTGAGCTCAAACCACTGGCAGGGACGGGCACGAACCCAATGAGCGTCCGAGTAGCTTCACTAACGAGACCGAGCGCGCGACTAGAAAAAAACACGGGTTGAAATTGGGCTGAACAAAAAGGGTCAGGGAAAGGACACACCCTTGAGTACCGAGCTCAAAAGCCCCCTAGTGCCCAGCCGGCCAAGGTGGAAAGGAGAACAGGGGGGAGGGGACTAACAACACTAAAGTG
>Ga0179591_1334479_pt1 | contig 16348 bp, 26 predicted proteins | sample CZOMad2_1_08_16f_FD_182891 | JGI IMG/M metagenome (GOLD analysis project Ga0179591, IMG submission 182891) | Vadose zone soil fungal communities from Angelo Coast Range Reserve, California, USA - CZOMad2_1_08_16fungal (PacBio error correction) | ecosystem: Environmental > Terrestrial > Soil >...
CCTTATTCTGATCAGGGAAGAACGGGGTAAGAAAAAAGAAGTAAAAAACTAGTGGGCTGGTGCAGAAAAAAAAAAATGCGGAAAAAAATTAAGTACCTAAGGTCAACGAATGCTTGGGAGTTGAAGTTGGCATTGAAAAAAAAAGTTTAATTAACAAAATTATAAAGGAAAGCTCCGGAGCGAAAGGGTGAAAATCGTCCGAACGTGGCTGTCAACTTTCTAAGGACCGCCGCCGGGTCTTCAAGGGGGGATGGGAACGCAAAAGAGGTCCGGGGGCAAGGCTTCCGAGTCGGTGCGCGCAGAGAGAGAGGGTTAAAATCATACAACGGTCCAGAAGGAACGCCGAAGAGGCGAGGGGGGGAAGGGAACGGTTTCAAAGGCTGTGGCACCGAAAAAAAAACGGACCTTATCGTGAAAAAGGGCAGGAGCAACCAATTTTAACATCCTTTACAACGTAAGGAGGAAGTTTCACGCTAAAAGCAAACGTTACTTATTCATCCAAAGAAGATAGGGGAAAAAAAGAAAAACAAGATCGCGGATGACCGTTGTTGGGGAGAAAGGGTGGGAAGAAAGAGTGGGAGCAAGAACGAAGCTGGTGTATTGGTCAAACACGGCAAGCTTATCCAATGGAAAAGGGGGGCAACCCTGAAAGGGGGAAGAAAAGATGAAGGCGGGAGCGGAGCTGAGAGGAAATGCCAGAAGTTCGGATGGAAAGGGGGACAAGCAGTGGAGAAGAACGCAAGCAAATGAATAGTAAAAAAATCTCGGCGCTGGTTGATTTTGGGGGGGTGGTATATAAGAAAATGAGCCCAACCGAATAAGCGCAACTCAAAGGAGCGGAAAATTGGTCCACACATCGACCAGGCCTCAACGAAAAAATGATAAGGAAAGGCGGACTGTCACGCTCAAAGACTTCCATTACGTTAAAAGGGGAATGTAATCGCAAGGATTTCAAAGGTTCCGATGGACTTGAGAGTTAGGGGAGGCCAAAAGGGGGGGGGAGGTATCGAAGTCTGTGAACGATGAAAGAAAAGGAAACAAAAAAGAGCCGGAAAAAAGAGTAGGGCGCAGAAAATGGACATGACGGCGCCTCTCGGTAAGGGGAAAAATGCAATAATCTTCAGAGGGTACTTGGCCAACTGGGGGAGAAGAGTCAGAAAAGGGGTGGTTTGAAAATTCGAGGGGAGAAAGCCGAAAGCTTCGAAAAAAGCAAAATCCACTTTTAGTCCAAAAGTGCTCTACCCTTTCTGGGAACTTAATAAGGGAATGAATAGGGGGGAAAAGAGGATCACAGACTCAGAGGGGCAGAGTGCTGAAACCTAGGAAGAAAGCAAGATCCCTCTGAAAGCAACCAATTTAAAGAGGGGAAGGTGAATAAGGAGTTAGCGGTACCGAGAACGCCATGCTCGAGGGCGGGGGGAATGACGATAAAAAGGCTAAAAAACGACGTCCGAAAGAAATAAGAGAAGGAGGGGACAGGAAGTTGCTGGCGGTTCTCAAGGGACCGGGGAGGAAAACGAATTCATGCAATTCGAGAGTGAGGTGAACAAAAGAAGAAGAAAATGAGGATGCGACCTGTAGGGGGAAGAGGGGGAAAGGGGGGAGGGGGGGAAATCAAGAAAAAGGCAGGGAGGGTGGTCCTATATCAAAAAGAGGAAGCATACGGGAAGCGGGGAAAGCGGGGCTCCAAAACAGAGAAGGGGGAGGACGGGGGTACTATTTGTCACGAGGGGGAAAGAAAAAGAAAAAACAACAAAAAAGGAGGGATTTAAAAGAGGGGAATCAAAATATAATGTCAGCCGCGAATGGGTTGCTGGCAAAAACCTCTTGAGCTCAGCCAGGACAAAAGAGTACTCCACCGTGGAGGAAAACCATCCGTGTAAGGGGGGCGAGTCCACTAATATAAAGGGTAAACACTAAAGAACAATAAAGCAAAAAGAAAGGGCATGGTTCTTTGTGTGGGAAGGTAACTAGAGAAAGGGTAGGAGGGGTCGTGGTCAGAAAGTGTCTGATACCAGGGCCAGACAACGTAATTTGGAAAAAAAAAAAGTTTTTTGAGGAACGAAAAAGGGGAGCTTTTGTATGATAAAATTGAAAAGGCCAGATCGAGCAAGGGGGGAGGAGATCGAGGGTCAACTCTAAATTCAAGGAATCACAGGGAAGGGGGGGGGGGTACTGTCGAGGCAATGACTTTGGAGAAGGTCACCTCAAGAGGCACGTAGTCCACCCCTAGAAGCGGGGAACAGCTTTCAAAAAAGAGCAAAAAAACGTATTAAGGGAAAAGAGGGGGAAGTTCGGCACCGTGGGTGTCGAGAAAGATAGTGCCGGCGTAAAAAAGGAAAAACGGAAAGATTTACGCTTTGAGAAGGGGACCCGCATTGAAAAAAACAAAGGGGGGTTCGTCTTCAAGGCTGAGAGGAATTAGGGACCAGGTAAGCCGATATAACAACACTAGGTGATTCTCAGGGAAAAGACTGGGGGGGGAGGAAAAAGGGGGGGACTGACGATAACTGTACAAACCAGAAAAAGCAGGAACTTTCGGAACGTTAAAATCCGGAAGGGGAGAAAGTAAGTCACCGCCGCCAATAAGGAAAAGGAACCGGCAAGAAGCTGCTCTCCTTACAATAGGGATAGGAAATGTCAACGTACTTAATATTGTCATCGAAACTGACAGAAAGAGCGGTCATGTCAGGGGGCAGAAGATGCTTAAAATGTCCTGGAGTAAAAAAAAAGGAGGAAGGGGACTGAACAGCGCTAGAGTTAAGAAGGACCAAGGGGCGAGTACTTATCAGGATATACCGGGAAGGGCGAAAAGTCTTCGCCACTGATCTGAACTTTACCGAAAACGGGAGGGAGCACTAGCAGCGCGCTCAAAGATCCGGAAAAAAGGAATATCACGGTTAAGGGGGGGCGGTGAAAGGAGGTAGGAAGAAGTTAAAGCACCTCCAGCTGCCGGGGATTTTCCATCGATGGAAAGAAAGACCTACCCATCAACGCGAAGTCTTTGGCTGTCCCCTGTTGGTCACGATCGACAAGCATCGGGATGAATAAGTGAGCAAAGAGGGGGACAAGGACAAGCGAATATCCGAGGACTTTGGACGTAAAAGGGGCTTGAAAAAGAGGGGGCCCTCCATGCAAAAAGAAAAGAAGAAAAAAGAAAACCCTTGAGGGGGAACATCTCACAAAGAGAAGGGGAGCCAGACCAGTGAATTCAGGGGAGTTGCTGAGAAAGGGGGAGGGGTCGAAGAGAAAACAGAGCGACTATGCAAAAAAAGCTCAGGAAGCAGGAAAAAGGGGAAATCCTCTTGGTGAGAGTCAAGAAAAAAAGGAAAGAGGGTATAAGCCATAAAAAAAAAGGGGGGGGGGGAAAACCAGGTCTCGTCAGTTCGATTCGTCTGGGGGGGGACTGTCGTGGGGGGGGGCAAAGGACGGGTTTTCCTCCCCTTTCAGGCCAGGAGCATTCGTGAGCCGGGGGAGTTGCATACTACCTCACTAGGAGCAGGTTCAAAGGGAAAAAGATACAAATCTCCTAGGGGAAAGGCTTAGGGAAAGGAGGTAGGCAGCGCTCAGGGAATTGAAAGGGGAACAAGATCAAAAGAAAACACAACAACGAGTAAAAAAAGAGAGATATGAACCGTGGGTAAGGGGGGAGATTAGAGAATCCTAGGCAGAATCAAAATCTTGGGGAGTTTGAGATTGGAAAGAACGAGGGGAAAAAAATGACCAAAGGTCAACCATCAACATAGGAAAGGAGGTGAAGGGGGTGAAAAAAATTATGTACCCAAAAATATAACCATTCTACTAATCGGGAAAAGGAGCTAATGGTCCTCTGCTAAGAAGGAAAGGGGAGTGACGGACTTCTTCCTTTTGGATCAGCTAAAAAAAAGAGGATGAAGGGGACCGAGTCCTTACCGGGGTAGCGCCCTTGTGCTGAATGGTTCTGAAGAAGAATAAAGCTTGTTCCACAAAAAAAGATTCACGCTTATTCGCACAAATTGAGGGGCTTTAGAGATCACCGAAAACGCGGCGGAAAGGATCGGAAATAGACAAGATTGGCTTTCTTAAAGAAGTAGGGGAGTGAGGAGAACGGGGGGGATGGGGGAAAATCAGCCAAACTGGTCTAGAAAAGAGTCTAGAGGACAAACAAAGACTCAAAGAGGAAGGGGAATCGTGAGAATTGAATATCGTGTTCGAAGAAAACTTAATAGGGTCGGAAAGGGGGAAGAGAATCTGACCAAAGGAACCTGGAAAAAAAAAAAGGGGTCGAGAGGGGGACGTGAAGAAATCTTATCGTGTCGCTTCAGGGGGGGATTGCCTGCATCTGTAGAGTACCGTTGAAGGGGGAGAAGTTGGGAGAAAGAAGCAAACCATCACAAGCAATAAAGGAGATTGAAGGTGGGGAAAAAAAAAAAAACAAGAGAATGCAAGAAAATCGTAAGAAAGGAGGCGAGTACCTAACATGCCAAGGTGGGTGGGCAAAAGGAACAAGGACGCCCTTAACAAAAAAGAAGAGTTCATTTACTGTAGGGGGAGGGGGGGAAGAAGACAAGGGAAAAAAATTGGGGGTAAAGCGAAAAAATGAGAGAAAGGGGAGAAAAGGAAAAGGCAGAGGGCAAAGGTTCTCTAAAGAGAGAACGGGAAAAGTTCGAGAGACTTAAAGGATGACTAAAGGGGAAGACGCTTTCTGGAGCAGTATCAACGAAGAAAAATGGGGCAGCGAGGGAAACCGATCTTCTGCGAGAACTCGGGTAAGTATCGGCTACACCTTACGAAAACACTAGCATGGGACGAAGACTTTGTTTGAAAAAAAAAGGCGGAGAAATGGTGAGAAGCCGGCCATGAAGGGTTTCAACTTGCAGGGGAAAAATAACTGATGGAGGAAGACCAAACTCTCCCGAGTGACACTAGAGGGGGGGAGAGGGGGAAAAAGGGCTTAACCGCGACAAAAAATTAATACTGTCTCTTAAACTCCGATCCAAAAAAAGATCCCAAGTGCACCGAAAAGGGAAAAAGGAGAACATTATAAGGAAAAAAGTGAAAGCGTGAAATCAAGATAAAGAAACCGAAAAAATGGTCAAGGGAAAGGGAACACCAGGAGGGAAGTGGCAAGAAACCTGCAGCAAACGTCAAGAGAAATTCTCTACGAGGGGGAAAGTGATTTGACTCTTGGGGTACGACACGTTAACGGGGGGGAGTGGAAACCCCGAAGAGTGCAGTGAGATACTTTCAAAAAAAAAAAAGGAAAGGAACTTGGCGGGGCGACCGTTATTAGTGGAAAAACAGAGCGTTGGGGGGGGCAAGGGGACTCAAAAAAAAAACAAGGCAAGGTGCAAGTCAAGTATCTCCAACCATGAGGAATCCGTTCCGAGGGGGAAGGGGAGAAAAAGGGTTTCGAAAAAAATCCCCAGGGTTATAGGGAGAGGAATTCCTATGCAAATCAAAAGAAAGAGAGGAGAAAACAACGGAGGAGAAAAGATGAGATAGGGATCTGTCAAAAAACTACCAATCTAACAGTTGAAAAACGCGAATGTGGGGGACTGGGAGAATAAAAAGGGGGGAAAGCATCAAAAGTCCCATGCGGGGAAGAGAGAAGGGAAAAACAATCCAAAGGGCTGTTAATTATGGACCACTTAAAGAGACCCAAGAAGGGGAAAATCACCAAAGGGGAAGGGGAACCCCAGTCCAGTTAAACTGTGGGGTTATCGGAGGGTGGTTATAGCCTCGAAATTTGGGAGAGGAGGTGAGTTGAAGTGCCCGGGGGTCCAACGGGCGGCCGAAACTGAAAAAACTTACTGCCAGAGACGGAAATGTGGAACTTGTTTAGGAAGGGAGTATCAAAAAAAACGGGAAAACTATTGGGGAATGACTAAAAGGGGGGAGAATGGCTTCGAGGCACTGGGACCTCTAAATGGGAAAAAGGGAGAACCGGTTCGGGGAAAGTGGGTCGGCTGGGAAAGGGGCTTAGTGCTGGAAGGGGGGTTCATACAAAAGAAAAAGTTCAAGTCGGTCATAGAATCTCAATCGTAGTAAGGGGGAAGGAAAGGTTCGAGCAACCAGGGGTATTAATAAAAAGAGTGGTTGAATCGTCAATTAAACCCCAAGGGCCGCTTTCCAAGGGAATCCGCATGTTTCAAACAAAAAACTGGGAGGGAAAAAGGAAAAAACTCTAAAGGGGTAATGAAACGGAGAAAGATTATTGAAGTAGGGCTCAACCAAAACCCCAAAGGCTCCATTCTTAAGAAGGGCAGGGGCAGAACAAAAGCGTCTTTAGGGGAGGCCCATCAAGAAGGGAACACCGTAACCGCAGAAGAGAAAACTGGGGCCTCCAACTGTCAGATCAAGGGGAAAGGGGGAATCAAAGTCGCTTTAAAGTTCAACAGGACAACTAGAAGGGGTGTGGTCTTCGGGTAAGCAGGACAAGTCAGGGGGAGGGCAGGTTTGCGTTGGAACAAATTGGCCTGCAAGCGGGTCCCAAAACGAGGGAGAAAAATTTTCTGCATAGCAAGTGCCTAAAATCAATCTGCAGAGGTAAACGGAAAACGAGTCGGAGACAAAAAGGATAGGAAAAATAATCCAAATCTACCGATAACAAGGAAGAGAAAACGCTCAAGGTCAAGGGAAAAGAGACGATCAATTGGGGGGGGGGAGCTGCCAGGGGGGGGACCTTTCTGATGAAGACGGGCAAAAAAAAAAAAATTAGATAGGTGCGAAGAAGTAAAAGGGGGAAAACCTAAGTCAGCAAGGAGAGGTCTGAGGTTTTGTAACAGGACATCAAGACAGGGATAATCGTCTCAAGGAGAACGGGGGGAAATCAGCGGGGGGGGGCGGGGGAATATCCGAGGAGTTAACCGGGGCTGTAAGGGGGCACGACGGCGATGAAGGAAAAGAGGGGAGGGGGGGCTCAGACTGAAACAGTTCCGAACCCTCTAGTTTTCTTCGAAAAGGGGAATCAAAAATGCTGGAACAGCGAATTACGAAAACCAGAGCGAAAAGGGGACCGGGGAGCACCGGGAACTCAAGAAGAAGAAAAGAATCGGGGGGGGGAGGAGCATAAAAGGAGAAGGGGCCTTCGGGACGTAGAACGGGGAAGCAAAAGCGAACTACCAAAAAGGCGAAGCCGTTTCGAGGAATCTAAAGGGGTCGACACGGGGGTGGGTTGCCATGAAGGGGGTTTAAAAAAAAAAAAAAAGGCACCCAGGACGGGGACGACGGGAGAGAGGGGCCGCAGAAGAAGACGGGGAAGCCAACCAGATTTCCGAACGGGACGATCTGCACGCTGATGCTCCTCGAATCGTGGAAAATTTCCAATGGGGGAAGACAAAAAAAACCTAGAAAGAAGAGAGATGGACCAAAGTGAAAGAGGGGGAGGCAAGAGGCCGAACAGCGAAGATCAGCAACCGGAGTTAAAGGGGGGGGGAGCTTTGCATAAAAAGAAACAAAAATCTCGGGTGGTAAAAGAAAGCCATGGGAAAAATGCTCCTCTGTTTTGGGTGAAATAAAAAAAAGGTCCAAAAAAAATGAACATGGGAAGGAAGGAAAGAATGGTGAACCGAGGGGAACGCCGGATCACTTTCTACTACCTAGTAAAGGGCATCCTTTTTAGAAGGAACAAGAGGAGGACGGTGACCGAAAAGAAGGCGCGCGGTCGGAGAGGAGGGGAAAGAGGAAAAGCTGGTACAGGAACCTGCAAGAAAGGACTGCCCGCAGGAAGCGAGGGGGAGGGGGGGGAACCCTGATCACCGAACGCTGAAACCTAGCAAGTCCGTGGACATTAGGGGCAAATTTGAAAAAAAACCGGCTTAAAAGAAAAAGTCAAAAAAGAGAGGCTCGAAATTGCTAAGAAGAAAAAGGGTCGACTACAAACAAGAAACAAAGAGATGGCCCAGGGATATGTGAAGGCCCTTGGAATACGTGGAAGAAAAAGTAAGCTGTATATAAAACAAAAACTGATGGAATGGAAAAAGAACCCTGAAAAGGGGGGGGAGAGGAAATCAGGTACGGGAAGGAAGCGATCTCAACGGGCATGACAGACGGGAGGGGGTCCATTCCGAGGGAAAAGACCGCTAAGGTAGCACAGATCCAGTTCGCCGAGAAGTTTTGGTCTATACAGGGAAGAGAAACTAGAAAAAACACTGCGGACAATGTGGGGCAAAAAAGAGAAAGTGCAAAACCCTTACGGAGAGGAGGAAACTGAAAACGTCGAATACCACTGAAACAATTGAACTGGAGAGCCCAGGTTGCGCGAAGTACAGGTCGGGGCACTAAGAAAAAGGTCCGCGTAAGGTGACTATCTCAGATTCTGGGGGGAACGGGGAAGAAAAAAAGACTCGTGAAGGAGAAGAAAGATGGAGAAAAACAAGAATCAAAAATCAAGAGAGGGAAAAAGACATTCAATGAAGTCAGTGTAATATCGATAAAGCCGGTACTAAAGCAAGGAAGTTCGGGGTTTTGAAAGAATGGAGACAAAGGGGAAAGAGGCTTACGGAGGGCGGCAAAAAATGCCTGGGAGCCGCATGGGAAAAGAACCTTTCATCTGGAAAATTAAAACGCTTGTATCTGATGAGGGAAAGCGTGAGGGCAAAAAAAAAAAGGACGGGGAAGGGGAAGCTGAACACTCGGGGAGAAAGAAGACCAATGACAGGGAAAAAAAAAAAAAGGAAAACATGTGAATGAAGTGAAGGAAGCCCGGACGCATCGAATGGGGGCGGAGGGTAAAAACAAAAGAAGGGGGGAGAGATAACGGGCAATACCAAAAAAAAAATTCGGAAGGGCTGAGGGGTCGGAACGGGAACGGCCATTACCCGAAGTCAAGAAGGGTCAGGCCGGGGTCTGTTACCAACAGAAAACGCTACAGAACGGGGGAATTGGTCTTGCGACGTAGAGGGTAGGGGGGGGGTTTAAAAAATAGAGCATTTTGGAAAAGAAAAGGTGGAATGTGTGGGGAAGGTATAGCGAACACAATCGTTGGGCAAAGCAAAAGGGGCGTAGATAAAACTGGTCGACCGCAAAAATTAAAAAGCGGCTCTTAAATTTCTGGGAGGCAGAAGCCGAGCACCTGTAGCTCTCTCACAAAAAAAAAAAAAGAGAGAATAAAGAAGGAAATAGAAGTTACGAATAGAATGGGGGGGGGGGAGGGGGGGGGCATGAAAAGCACCCTCTTGGGCTAAAAAAAGTTGGAAAAAAGGGGGATAAGCACAAAAAAGAACCAAAGAAAGTTTGGGAAAAGACCAAGTCATAATATCCCCAAGAAACTTTCAAAAGAGAGGAAAAAAGAAAAATTCCGTGGGTCGGAGGGGGTGTAAAAAAAAAGCGAGTTGCGGGAAGGGATGCAGGGGGGTAAAAGGGAGGAGAAACAAACAAAACTTCAGGGGGGGGGGGGGGGGGGGGGGGGGGGGGGGGGGGGGGGGGGGGGGGGGGGGGGGGGGGTTGGGGGACCAAATCTAAATGAAATGGGTGACGGGGTATGGCAAGGTCGTATAAAGTTCTAGGGGGTTGGGGACGGAAGGTTAAAAAAGAGTGCGGAGAGAGGTCCGAGGAAGGCAGATCACCACCACCGTCGGGATTTGACCGGGAGCTGGCACTATTAAATAGGTATGGGGAAGCAGTTACCAGGAAAGAGTCACGATGGCTGGTAAAAAATGGAGGAAAAAAGAGGGGGGGGAAAATACAACAGCGGGGAGTCAAGATTACGGGAGGGACACCTTTTGGTGCGGTCGGAAATGCAAGGATTACGGGAGGAATAAAGAGGGCCTGAGGGAGAATTCACCGGAATGGGAAGAACCAACAACGGAAACCGAGCTGCGCTTCATTACCCAGGTTCTGTTCCTGGACAAAACCGATAAGATTGGAGTCCGGTTCTAAAGGATATGCGCCAAGGGATTCCATTGGCTGCGCCATACGGAGCAGGACATCAAACGAAAGGAAGGTGTCCGATAAAAGGACGTAGAGGACGTCCTCCCTCATAGGAGATGGCCCAGCAACTCATAAAAGATCGGGCGCCCATAAGGTTCTAAATTCAGTCCAGGGGGAGGAGGGGGAGGAGGGAGAACGACTAAAAAAAAGAAGAATGAGGAATTTCGGGGAAGGGGCAGGCCGGGGTGGCGTGCCCACAGGTGGAGGGAGTCCTTTCGGATGGGAGAGTTATAACCAAGAAGGTTAGAAACGAATTTACCAGAGAGACTTAAGGGGGAGAGGGGAGAGAACCGTAGGCGGTCATTCTGGAAAAGGGAAACTATCCGAACGCTTCATGAATCGGCAAGCGCTCAAAACCGAAACGTAGTGACGATCAAAACATTGGAACATGGTGGTGAATGGGAGGGCGGATGACGCTGGCCAGTTCAAGGCATCTCAAAGGTATGTTGTGGGGAAGAACAAAGAGAGAAATAATCCTGTGGAAGGAAAAATGTGGAGGAGGGGGGGGGTAAATCTACAAATAAGATGTATGAAAGCACGGGGCAAGGAGGGGAAGTTTTTCAATTCATTCTAAATATCCGAGGTCTCGGGGAAAAAAAAGGCTGTTGAAAAGTCAGTTGGGGGAAAAAAAAACAGCGACAAGGATTTCGGTGGGAGAGCCGAAAAAAAGGGGGGGAATCCACGACACTCCCCCGCTCAGGGAAAGAGGAAATCCGGTGAATAGACAGTTTCTTGGAAAGAGGGGAGGAGGCTAATGAAAGAGGAGGGGAGTAGGGCCGGAAAAAAAAAATGCAATACCTCAGGGGGCTATCAAGAAAAGGAAGGAAGGCGGGGCTAAAGGGGACACAAAAAGGAAGCTACCATTACCAGAGACGTGCAGATTCAAGGGGCCTAATGGGGAGCGGGTGGGTCCATTAAAAATGAAAAAGACAGGAGAAGTAGAAAGGGGGGGAGGTAGTAAGACTGGACCCTAAGAATGTCTTGAAGAAGGAGACAAAAAGAAAACCAGAGTTCGAACCTGACTGCATGAAAAGCTCTCGAAGCAAGGAGGTCCATGGGAAAGCTCTAAACAAGAAAGAGAAGAGAAAACAAGGGGTAAAGCGAGGCTAGCCTCCAGCTTATAAACGGGGGGTCGGGGACTGTGGTGGGGGGGGATAAAGGGGTGCAACCAAAGAAGATACACAAAAGAAAAACGGTTTTAGAAGATAAGAGATTCAAAAAGGCTAAGGGGGAGGGGGAAAAGGGGATTGGAAAAAAAGTGTGGAAGGGGGACCAAAGAGAAAACAATTAGAAAAAGACGGAAGATTCCCGAGACGAAGGGCTGGGGAAGTGTGCATCCTGACCGCCGCCGTCGGCAGGGGGGGAGGGCGAAAAAAAAAGGAGCCTTGTTTCCAGAACCTGAGGCTTTTGCGGGCCAAAAGGTCAGCTGGGGGGGGGAGAAAAAAACAGCACAAAGGAGAAGAAAAGGGAGTAAAAATTAGAAGGAAAGTAAGAGAGTTGATTAAAGTGTCCGGCGGAAAAAAAAAGTAAAAAAGGGAATGATCAGGCCTAGGGAAGGGGATGGTTCAAAGCCTTTCTGATAAAAAATCAGAGGATATTCGCCGATGAGGTTCGGAAAAATAACGTAGAAGGAGAATGTAAATAGGGGGAAAAAGGCAACAACTAAGGCGGAGTACGGGATAGGTCTTAAAAGGGAATATCGTCTACATGAAGACGGAACGGGAGGCTGGATCCTCGCGGGTCCGAGGGGAAGCACAGAAGGGAAAAAATTGGTTATCTGTCTCGGGAAGTGAAAAAAAAAAATTATCAGCCCCATCAGGGGGGGGGAAGGGGAGAGAAGGTGGTCATACAAGGAGCCACTACGGTATCTACAGAGCTAGAATAAAATTTCTAGGGGGGGGAAGACTAAAAAAAGAGGGCTAGCTGCGCGGGACTTCTGGAAAGGAAATTTGGGCAAGCACTCAGAAAAAAGAACCAAAAGGAAATTGAGGAAGGCGAAAGATTCAAGGAAGAGGAAAAAGATGGGATCTCCAGGTACGTGCAACGAGGAAAACACGGCTGGCCGTGTTGAGGCCAACCTTGAATTAGAGGAAGTAAAAGGTTAAGAGACGAAAAAACGTCGATCTCAAAAGAAAATGGGAAAAAAAAAGAAAAATGAGGAGAATCTAGGGGAGGTATTGCAAAAAAGTCAAGAAAAGGGAAAGTGGGATGGGTCGGCAAAAAGGGAGGGAAGCATCAAAGTGAAGGAATCTTTGGGTGGGAACATCGGAGAAAAAAGGTTAAAACTATCTTCCGGTAGGAAAAATCCTGGCGTATAAGCCACATGGGGGAAAATAAAACTTAAGAGGGGGAAAAAAGGATAAGTGTATGATCTTGATGAAGCCAACCCGCCTCAAAGATGAAGAAATGAAAGCAGGTAAGGAAAAGAGTACCATCTAAAACCAAGGGAAAGCGGAAAGGGATCATGGGTGCTTGGAACTAAGAAAGAAAGCGCAGAGGGGCTTAACTGGGAAGCAGCAAACAGGGGATCAGGAAAGTTCCTACACCCGTCAAAATAACCTTATAGAAAGGGAAACTTTTTTCGGGGTACACGGACTGAAGTTGGGGAAAAAGAAAGAGCGGACAATTTAGGAGAACGTTAGTTACCAAAAAAAAAAAAAGGGGGAACGAAGGATGGCGACCGTCTATTGCTGGAACGATCGGGTTATATGAGGGGAAGAACAAAAAAAAAAAAAAAAGAGAAAAAGGGGTCCAAAGGTTCGGGATCAAGTCGCAATCCGGGGTAGAAGAAGAAAAAAGAGGGGGGGAACCCATGAAAAAAACAAACGCGGCTCTGGAAAATTCTATTGGAGAACAAAGCTATCGAGAGCAAAAAAACAAAAGAAAAAAGAAATATGCGGGGAAGAAGGGCCTCGAAAAATAAACAGGGTCCGAGCCGCGTGGGGCTGGAAAAAAAAGACGGCGCCATAGGGGGGGGGAGGAAAGGAAGGAAAAAAGTAAGGGTTTCGGATCCAGTCATTAGCCAACGAGATGGGGGAAAAAAAGAGCCATATACGCCCCCAAAGAAAGTTCCGCTTTGGTCCGAGGGAGTTGGGGGGGGAAAGGAAAACGATCTGGAGGGGATTATTTGGAAGAAGTGTCCCTGGCGAGACAAACGAAGCAAAAAGTACAGGGGGGGGAAAGAGCGAGCCGGAGTGTAGGCAAGTCACGACTCAACAGGTCGAGGGTTGGGAGGGAAAAGGCTCCATAAGGGAGCTCGGAGGGAAAACGAATAAGGGCACCTGTTCGATGGGAAGTTGTCGGAAGGGAAAACTGGGGGGAATAGGGATGGATCTTTTAAAAAGGAAAGCGTCACTTCCCACACGATGAGGCAAGAGAGTGGGAAAAATCCTAACGTATTGTCGAAAGGGGAAAGCAACACGGGGGGGGGGAGAGAAACAAGGAGGTCCGCTGAAAGGAAACCGCCCAGGAGGGACGAGGGGAGAAATTTGACCTAAAATGGGGGAAAAAAACAACCACAAGGGCGGGAAATGCAGAGAGGACATTCAGTACCTTCGGAAAATTACAAGAAAGTCGGGCGCAAACGGGGGGAAGGAAGAGGCCCAGATGAGTTATTTTCGCGAAAAAAAGCTTAACTAAAAAAAAGGGCGGAGTAAGAACTCCAAAATAGGGAAAGGAAGAACGCCAAAGCGCGAAACGGCAAGAAGGGCAAGCTAACTGAAGCGGCAAACCAATCCCTTGCGACATTACCAGTTGACACGGAAAGGAAAAAGGTATTGTTCTTCAAAAAAAACAGGTGGTCGTGGAGGAAGGATTCAGGGAAAAAAAGGGGAAGAAGGAAGTTTACTACAGCGGGGGAGGAAACAAGGGTCCAGTCAAAAAAATAAAAAAAAAAAGAGCCGCGATACTGTTTAGTACCGTAAGGGCGGGGGATCGAAAAAAACGAGAGGATAAGACTAGGGGAGAGAGAGGGATCCCGCTCCTGTCACGCACGAGGACGATCCAAAGTTCAAAGGGTCCTTTGGAATGGAGGGGGATTCAGGAAGGAAAAAACCATCCACTTACGTCTTTATGTCGAACAACAGAAAAAATTCCAAGGGCAGACCTGAAAGGGTCCAAAAAAAAAAAAGTGGCTTGGAGCGACAGAAAGGGGGGAGGAAAGAAGAAAGAGATAACGTTTTAATGACGGAGCGAAGGAAGGACGGGCTCGTAGGAAGAAAAATTGAAATCTGTTTGCTAACATGAAAAACTAAGGGAGACATGGACCGCCGCGTTTTTCGGTGGGATAAGAAACCTAGACACAGGGGGATTTGGGGAAGCGGAAGGGGGAGGGGAAAGCGGGGAATTGGAGAAAGACCACCAGAGACGACAAAAAAACTCAGGAAAAAAAGAAAAGGCATCCCTTTGAGGCGCAATAAAAGGTAAGCAGGCCGGCGGTCAGTAGAAAAGGAATCCAAAGGGGAGGAAAAGAAAAGGACCTCGGAAGGGGGCGGCGTCGAAGGGGGGGAAGAAGGGGGGGGGGTGTTTATTCATGTGGGGGGAAAAAAAAGACACAAGGCACCACAGTGGAATTCGTGCAAGGAGTTGCATACTTATATCGGGGGCCGCATTGCGGTCGGAAAGGGAATAAAGCCACAAGGTCATTATGGGCAAGAGCGATAGCTTACAAAGGTTCATCTACAAAAAACACAAAAGGTAGAGGAAAAGAGAAGAAAATATAAAGGAAATCGATGCAGAAAGATCCAGCGTGCAGAGAAGCAAAACAGGGTCGGGCAACTCTGGTGTGAGTCTGGACTCTGAAAAAAGGCAGATTGGCAAAGAAGAAGTCACGAAGGAGACCTGCGGGGGGAAGGTGATTGAAAAAATGTGGGACCACAATCAAACAAAGGAGAAGGAAAATCAAAGGGAAACGCGAATGGTTCCTCGTTAGGGGGCCGGGAAGGGTGGTCAAAAGTGGGCTGAAAACTGGGACCGCCGGCCCTGGAGGATTTGGAGCTAAATGCCATCCCTTACTTCCAAGGGACGCCTCGTCGCTAGGGGGGAAGAGAGGAGGGGAATCTACACGCTTTCTAAGCAATGGCAGATGAACCTGCTCCTCCAAAGGAAAGAGGGAACTGGTGACAGGAAAGGAACCGAAAAAAACGTCGGAGAAACGGAGTGGACCATTTAGGGAACATATTAAAAAAGCAAGTTCTTAATAAAAGGTACTAAAGTGAAAACTAAAAGTCAGAACGAGGATTTCAGCGTGAAAAAAAGGACAAGCGAAACGGGAGAAAGAGGGCGGCACACTTATCGTGTTGAAGAACAAAAGAAGGGAAGCTGGAGAGGAGGGGAAACCAAGGGAAAGGGATAGACCGCAAGGCCCCAGAAAAAATCTTTGGCCGCTTGAAGGGGGGAAGACGGGGGAGACGCGCAAACACCACGTTAAGTAAAAAAAGGGGGGCCGGATCAATAAAAAGACGCGCCCTACGGAGAGAAATCGTACTCCGCGATTGATGGGGGAAATCTAGAGGAGGGAAGAAGGACTTGTCTAACTAAAAGCTTCGGCAAAGGGAAGAACATGGAACACGGAAAGCAACAGGAACATGTTCGACGGGGCGTCGGAAACATATAAAAGTGAAAAGGGAGGAAGCGCAAGGATGCAGGTACGTGCGATGTCCCGGGACCGTTGGGAGGATGAGGGCAACGGTGACTTAAAAGGAGTTGCTTAAACGAAGACGCGTGTGGAGAAGGAGAAGGGAGGGGGGGGAAAAAAAATGGAATAAGGACGGCGCTACTCAAAAGCGGGATGGTCGCACGAAGGAAATAAGAGTCTAGGGGGGATTATCGGCTACAACTACGGGAGCAAAGGCAGTGCTAATCCTTTTGGGTTTGAAAATGCGGATGAAATTGGAAAAGCACGACAGCGTCATGAGGCAAAAAAAAAAAGGGGAGAAAAAGGGAAATCCTAAGAACGGAGGGTTGAGGTGCTTTACAAAAAAGAGAAGGGGGGGAAACGTAAAGAGCTGAACCTAAACATAACAACTAACAAGGGAAGCCGACACGGAATAGGAAAATGTGATAAGAAAGGAGCGTGAAAGCAAGGCGACCCAAGCAAAGGGGGAAGGAGTACAAAAAGGAACGTGGAGCGAGATGGGGAAAACTCCAAAAAAAAAATCCAAGACGCAGTTTGGGGCTCAGGGGGGTGGCTGCGGTGGGTGAAAGGGAACGGCAGGGACCCGAAATTCAAAGAGGAAAGGGAGGGTTCTTGGGAGGGGACAAACTTGGCATTGGGAGAAAATTGAGGGGGAAAAGATGGGGGGGGGAGGGTGGAAACGAAAGAAAGGGTGCTTGTGGGGGAGAGAACCCGTGGAAAGGACAAGCACGTTAAAAGCGGGCTATAGCGTTCAGGAGGATCAAAAGGGGGCTATGGGGGGGGGGAGAAGACACTAAGCGG
>Ga0179591_1344328_pt1 | contig 16348 bp, 35 predicted proteins | sample CZOMad2_1_08_16f_FD_182891 | JGI IMG/M metagenome (GOLD analysis project Ga0179591, IMG submission 182891) | Vadose zone soil fungal communities from Angelo Coast Range Reserve, California, USA - CZOMad2_1_08_16fungal (PacBio error correction) | ecosystem: Environmental > Terrestrial > Soil >...
AAAGGTACTCTGCCTTAAAAAGTACTGGAGGAAAAAAGAAAAACAACGGAGGGAAAAAGGGGGGAAAGGGTCCAGTGAAGGGGGGCCGGATTTGCCCGCAATCGTGGCGGGACCGAGGAGGGGGGATTTTTCCTTCCACCGGCTGGCTCCCTGAGGAAGAAGGGTGAGCGCGACCGGGGAAAGGGAAACCCGGCACGGGCGCGCTGAGTCGGAAGGAAGGGGGGGAAAAAAACCATTGTTCAGGGGAAAGGGGAAGCTGAGAAAGAAAGGAAAAGGGCGGGATGGAATCAGAAAGGGAGAAAGGATGATGCCATGGGAAAAGAAGACGAGTGGACCAAGATCGTGGGCCTGGCCATAAAGACCGGTGAAGAGGAGGGGAGAAAGAGTCATTCCTGGGGACACCACGGAGGAAAAGGGGGAGATCCCGAGGTTCATCCATGAAAGAAGGGAGGGAGGGCCCTGAGGAAGGGGGAGTAAGAGAAATTTCGAGATGTGCAAGAGGGAAGAAAAAGAAAATGGTCTTTCCTTGTATTACTGAGAAGATTCAACTGGTGTGAAAGAGACGAGGGGTCATCTAACACTAGGGAAAGGGAGGTCGAAGTTCGACTCTTTGTTAAAAGAGGGGGGGGGATCCTTCGCCCATGTTAAGGAAGAGTGGATGGGAGGACACCAATGAATAGGCTGAGGGAGGTCGTTCGTGTTGTGGACGGGAAAAAGAGGAGGGGAGGGGGTTTGTTCGAAAGAGGGGGGGGGAATTGGTAGGTGATTTAGGTCGAATGAACGGGGGATGTCATTATTTGCAAGAGGGAGCAAAACCGCCGCGAGGTGGGGGGGAAAGGAAGAAGGGTCGTTCAGACGTCGATTTGGGGGGGAGAATGGGGACGAAGAAAATAATTCTTTCGCTGGGAGGAGAGGAGAGGGAATTCCCTACTCGAGAAAGACATTTTCGAAAAAAGGGGAGGAGGCTGCAGGATGTTTCGAGAAAAGAGACTCCTGCAAAAGAGGGAGGGCTGGGGCGCGCCTGGGTGAAGCCCCGTTGTGAAGGAAGAAGAGGGACTCTATTTCTTCGAATTACTGAGGGGGACCCACGGTTGTAAGGAGAGGGACCAAAGGGGTTGTCCGGGAGGGGTGGGAGAGCTTCTTGTGGAAAGAAAAAACCGGTTTTCCGGGGGAGCTAAAAAGAAGGGAGGAGGGAAAGTAGTCCGTCCGTCCGGGGAAGGTCTACTTGATGTTGGAGGATCGGCGAAGCGAAATCCCCGAAAGAAGAGCGATTCATCCTCTCTGCTAGAAGGGGGATAAGGGGGGAAAGTCATATAGAGTGACGGCGGCGAGAAAGGGGGACCTGTCTCGTTATTCGGCAAGGACAAGATGCGACAGGGAAAGCCATCGTCACGAGCCCAGAGTGAACCTTCTCGATCCAAGATGGAGGGGAGTTATGCTCCAATGAAGGAAAATCGTGGGGGGGAGGGGCTGGAAAAATGTGGCGGAAAGCAGTCAAAAATTCTTTTGTAAAAAAGAAGAGGGGGCATGCCGGAGAAAATGATTGCAGAGGCTGCGTGACGCGGAGGGGGGGGATTGGGTAATTTTTAGCTCCTCTTGGAGGGGAAAGGGGTTGTGCACGGGGGGGAAAGACGTTTCTCGGTGGAGAAAAGGAAAGGGCACATACGCTATCAGAAGAGCGGAGGGGAGGACTCTGGGGTAAAAATTAGATGATTCGAAAAGAAGAGAGAAGAAAATATGTTTTATTTCCCTAGGGGGGGAAAAAAATTGCGCGGAAAACTTCATGGGAGACCGGGAAGGGAGCACAGGTGAACACTCAGGAGTCTATGAAAACAAACAGAACAAGGAAAGTCTCCCTAATTTGGGAAGGGGAAAAAAACACGGAGCAAAAAATTAGATCGGTCCGAGGTGAAGAGGAAGCGGCTTCGGTGGGGGGGGGTTCTTTGCGATTACCCGTTCCAGAGAGGAGAGTATCCTCTAAAAAGGGGGAAGTTGGGTCAACGGGGGAGAAAAGAGAATAGCATGGGGGGTAGAGGCGGGGGAGTCGTGTACCTTGTGCGTCAGAAGAAATAGGAAGTCTTCTAGGAAGAGGGGGCGGGGGGAAAACCAATCGTGTGTAAAAGAGGCGTAACGCGGGAAGGAGGAACTCTGTGTTGTAAAGGAAGTTCAAGCGCAGCCCAGAAACCGCCTCGAGGAAGGACTGGTCGAGAGGGGTTCAACAGGGCTCTAGCAGATGAAAAAGGAGGGAAGGAGGTCTTGAAACTGCTTCAAGAGGAGGGTCCGCGACAGCAAAGAAAAACAGGCCGTTGATGCTTGGGGAAGGACCACCCGAAGGGGGCTTATGAATTTTTGTTCTGCACTATAAGGGGGGCCAGCTTTCCGGGGAGAGCAAAGCGCGAGCCGGGTTACCATTGCACGATCACCGGAAGGGTTCGTTTTTTCAGGAAAGGGAAGGACTGCAGTTTTGGCAGGAAAACACAAAGAAGAATAACCTGAAGGGGAGAAGAAGCATCCCAGGAAAATACAAGGGGGGATCCTTTGTTTTCAAAAGAGAACACAAACAAGGGGGAAGGAGGAGGGAAAGAGAGAGATTTGTCAAAGGGAAATCTTCGGGGGGGAAAGAGGAAGACGCACGGCCGGGTATGCTAAGGGGAGGGGTGTTCCTGGATTTCGCGTCAAAAAAAGAGGCAGAAAACGCACGGTGGGAGAGGGGGGAATTGTTGAACAGCTAAGAGAGGGAGCGTGAGACCTCTTTCGGAGAAGGGAAGTGCTTCCTAGGAAGAAAGGAGCCGATATGAGCGGGTTACTCTTCAAAAGGGGGGCATCACGGGGGGGAAGGAGAGCGAACTGGCTGTCCTCGTAACAAAAGGGCTTCATTAACCCTAGGTGAACGACCGGCACTTCTACCGCGTCCATACGAAAAAAACCCCTTATAATGAAAAGAACAAACACAAAACCGACCTGGTCAATAGGGAGGAAGGACGTCGGGCGCGCTCGGGGAGGCTTGGGAAAAACCACGGCTTCTGGAATGCCCGACGAAGGGAAGAGGGTATCAACTACAGTGTACAACAAAAGGGGGGGGTATAGGCACAGGAAAGTCACCAAGAAAGAGGGGGACATTTCTTCGCCGCAAGGGAAGAAAAAAGAAAAGTTCACGCAGAGGCCCACCGGCTATTCGAAAAAAGGAAACCTTTTCCAGGGAAAACCTTGAAAGGGGGGAGAATGTACGATCTGTCCAGGGGGAAAAAACTAAATTAAACAAGAAAGAAAAAAAGGGAGTTACTTTTTAACATAGGGGGGAAGGAGGTCCTTTTTGGGGGAAGAAGGTGGAGGAGTGTTCCGTGGGAAGCCTTCCTGGGAGGGGGGTGGCACGTGTGTTTCGGGGGGGGAGAAAGCCCCTCTTATTTAGGGGAAAAATGTGCTCAAAGGGGAGGGCGCCTTCATCCAAGGGAAAGAATAACAATTTCGCGTTTCCGCTCCAAAAGAAAACATTACTTTTGAAAGTGTCCGGGGGAAAAGCGACATCTACTCAGGGGCAGCAGGCCATGTTAAAAAAAGATTATTATCTATGTAAATAAGGAGTCGAAACAAAAAGAACGTCCTTCACCGGCAAAAAAACTACCCACAGAGAGAAAAAAACATAAAAAGGGTCCCCCGTCCACGCAGGAAAGGGGAAAGACATCATCTGCTAAGAGGAAGGAACAGCTTCGTGAAGGGGAAAAAACATCCTCGGAAGAGGGGGGAGAGATGGGTACCATTGAAGAACCTCCCCCGACCGGCCAGGAGACATGGAGCTCAATCAAAAAAAGGGATCCTATAGCGTCGACAGACTCCAACAGAGATAAGGGGGAAGAACCTTTAGCTTCACGCCTTGCAGAGGAAGACCGACAGGAATGTTAAGATCTCCGAAAGAGAGAAAGGGAATCCGGCATCAAAATACCACCAGATCGAAAAAGTCGAAGGGGGGGGGAGACAAATTCGTTGAGTTCCCGAGAGGAGAGAAAAAAAAGACGAATTAAAATCCGTCCTGATCGACGCAATGGGGAAGGGGGGGGACGCCTCACATTAAGGAACCACCGGTTTGGTGGTGGTCACAAGGATCAAACCAACCGCCTCACAGGAAAAAAGGAGAATAGACTGTAACCAACCCTTTTGGGAGAGACGACATCGAGAAAAAGAGAAAACGGTCTTCCCCGGAGAATGCTTCCCGGCTGGGGGAGGAGGAATTGGATAACATCTTGCCCACGAGAAAGAGGAAATCTTCTTTTACGGGGGAAGCGCGATTCGGCCTTAAAAGAAAGAGAGACACCAGGGAGGAAGCTCGATGGTAGATACATCGTTACGACCTCACTGACAACATCGAAAAAGGAAAACTACCTTTACGGTCAGAAGGAGGGGGGCTCTGAACGGAAGAAGGAATGCTCCATGTCCGGGGGAAAAACAAATTACCGGAGGGGAAAAAAAAAAAGCCTGGGGATCCGCGTCTCTCGTTAACAACCACTACGAAAAGGAAAAAAAAAAGACAACAAATGGTGTGGACGCCATCAAGAAAAAGCACCTTTGTCTCAGGGGAAAAGAAAACCAAAGAGGGGAGAAAACCGCGCCATCGGCCGCGAGGAATTCGTCAAAAAGTGAGGAGGGTAGGAACATGGGACTCGAGAAGGAGAAAAGGATCGCCCAAAAGAAAATCGATCGGAAGGGGAGATCTGCAATTCTCTCGAACCGGGAAAGGGATACATCCGGGAAAAGAAAGGGAAAAACAGATAATTACCTCTGAGGAGAAATGGGAGCCCGTTTTTCTTCTCAAGGGGCTCCGGCCGGATGAGGGAGAAGCCTTCACCGGCCTTCTGCCCTCAAGAAGGAAAATCTCGCTGGGGGGATGGGGACAGAAGCCACTTGGCGGAAAAAAAAAAAAGAAAGATCCATCCCGCCAATAGACCGCTCCGCGGGGGGAAGGAGACAGTCCTGACAATGGTTTTGGAGAATCAGTCACGCAGAAAAAGGGAGAGGGAAGGATAACTCAGGAACCCCGTTGCCCGTGCATGGAAAAAGCACGGTCTCCAGAAGGGGCAGGCCCATCAGAGGGGAAAAGAAAGTGCAGGCCAAGATTACAGGCTCGCGGGGGAAGGAGAAGGGAGGCAAGAGACTTTTTACCTCTAGGAAGAGAAGAAGAAAGAAGGGCCTGCAACCCAGTCCCTCGGAGAAGGGAAAGCTAGCGGGAGAGAAGAAGGCAAAGGGCGCTTCCACCACCGGAAAGAGGGAAAAAAGGCACGATTATCAATCAGGGGAGGGGGGGGGGCAAGCAGTCAGGGAAATTCTCTTTTAAACCCGTTTCGAAAGCGGGGAAAAAAAAACTTATTATAGGAAAAGAAAGGGCGCGCGGAACCAGGGGTAACCGAGCATTGCCTCCGCCGGAAAGGGGAAGATTTCTTCCGACAGAGGGGGAAGGCGAGTGTGGAATCGCCCTTGTACTCGAGTGTAGGGAAAAAGGGAGAAGAACCTTCCTCCTTTTCTACCTCGGAAGGGGGGGGGGGAAAGGACTCTTCGAGTTGAGAAGGGGAAGTCACAGGACTAAAAAAGGGGAAGAGCCACACTGCTAAAGACAGGGGGGAGCAAAGTTCAGGGGTAATCTTTTGCGATCTTTGGCGGGAGGGGGATGGTTAAAACCGGAAAGAGGAGGGGAGCGACCGTTAGCGCGACCGGGAGGGAACCACGGGGAAAAAAGGGGGACTTCAGAAGGATCGGTCCTGACGGAGGAAAAAAAAAGGGTTCATGACAGGAAAAGGAGTGGGCAGAAAAGGGGGTGGGAAAGGAGGGGGGAAGGAAACGTTTGCCGAAAAAAGTGGGGGAGGTGTGAGACATCCAATCCGAGCTTGGCCAAAAAATGGGGGGGGGGAAGAGAATTCCGAGAAGGAGAAAGATTCATGAAGAGGGTATCAGCCACCACGGGAGGAAAAATGGCCAGAAGGGCCAGGTAAATCATTGTGAAAGGAAAAAATGAATGAATCTATTTTCATCGGGAGAAGATCTGAAGTCGCAAAGGCGGCGCCTTGAGGACTCAGAGGAAGGGCCATACAGGGAAAAAAAAGGAACAGGGCCGAATTCAAAGTAACCACGACGTGAAACGAAGGGAAAGAGTGTTCTCCTTTTTTCAAAAGGGGTGGTGGTGGGATCCTGCGCCCATGGGGGGTGCGAGACAAATGGGTTCTTCCAACCAAGAAGAGAGGGATTCCTCTTCTTTGAGGGGGGGAAGGGAGAATCGGATAAAGCAAAAGGGGGGGTCGCCGCTGTTAATTTGTTGGAGGGGAGGTCGGATCTCGTCCACATTTATGAATTATTGGGGAAGTGGATTCTCATTATCAGAAAGAAAGGGGGGAAGTAACTGTAGTTTGGAGAGGAAGAAGGAGTTGGTTGGATGTCGTCTAAGGGGGACCTATTCTGTCAAGGGGGGGGAGAAAGAGGTGCAATGAAGTCCCCGTAATCAGAGGAGAGGATAAAAAATACGATTTCTATCAAAGAGATTCATGAAGGGTTTGGGAGGGGGGGTCGACAGGAAAGACTACTCCTTCAGCACAGAAAGGGAGGAGGATCGACTTTGTTAAGCCCTTTGCCGAGGAAAAAAACGTCCTCCGGTGGAAGTCGAGGTGTGGCTCGCCCCGTGTTTTGTCATCGGTTTTGTCCGGGATGAAAAGGGGGGGGGGGGGGGGAGAACTTCTTGTTTAAACCCAAACAAACCGGGGGGAAGCCGAGAAACTTGTGCGGAAGAAGGTCCTGCCTTCGGAACGGGAAGGGGAGTAAGGGTGTGTAGGGCTCTGTCGGACGGCTAAATCCAAGAAGAAGGAAGAAAGAATGCATCAGCGCTTCGAAAGGACGGTGACAGGTAGGCAGCGGAGGGAAGCGGCGATCTTGAAAAAAGGGAGGGGAGGCTTGCATCAAAGGAGAAGGGGGAGGAAATGGGGAACTGAAGGCCATCACTGGGGGGAAGGGGGGGGGGGAGGAAACTCTTCTACTCTCTCGGTGGGGGGGAGGTGATGATAAAGGGGGGGGGTGAAAATGATCGGCGGGGGAGGGAACCTGCGGAATAAGAGTCACCGCAGTCCGATGGAGAGGGGAAACTTTTTCCCGGAAAAAAAGGATGGCCAAGAGGGAGGGGAGCGGGTACGTGGGCCTTGAGGGGGGGGGGAGAGTTTTAGGCGCGCGTCCAAGGAGAAAGGGAAAGATCTGTGTGGGGGGGGGGGAAGGGGGCGCTTTTCCTTAAAGAAGAAGGCGATTTGCCTAACATAAAGGAGGGGGCTTCTGTCCGCGGCGTAGATAAAATGCTCTGGCAAAAAAAGACAAATTCCTGTTTGATTCCAGGGACGGCGCGACGGGGTCGGAGAAGGGAGCCCTGCGCAGCATGTGGAGGAGACCCTCTTGTAGAATCCAGGGGGACCAAGAAACAAAAAAACACGAAAAGTAAGGCAGAAAGGGGGAAACGGATTCCCTCATTAAAAACAAAAACCGAAATCGGTGACCGAGTTAAAAAAGGTCAGGGGATCGGCTTTCGTGTATTTAGTGGGGGGGACTCAGTTCGGGGAGGAAAGAGCGTCGCAGGAAGAGGGGGGGGGGGCTGGCAAACGGGTGGCGCAGAGAAGAGCGTGATCGTTAGGAAAGGGGGGAGGGGGAAAGAAATCCTAACTGCGATTGTTAGGGATGAGGGGGGGGGAAAAAAACACTCTGTGTTGCCACTTCGGGGGGATCTGAGGCATCAAGGAGGGGGGGGAAAAAAAAAAGACGGGTTTCACAAAGCCCGAAAGATCGCGCGAACGAGGGGAGGAAAACGCAGATAGAAGCCTTCGGTGTAGTAGGAGGGAAAGAGAGAGCTATTACTCGTTTCTAGGGACTTCCTTAAGGAAAAAGAGAGCCTTGGTACGCGCAGCAAAAAGGGCGTTATGCGGTGGGAAAAACCTGAGACGGTCTTCTTTTTATGGAAAGAGATAGGGAAGCCGCTCCCTGCCGAGAGAGAACGAGCGAGAAGGGGAAACCCAGTCCCCGATCAAAGAAAAAGGGTGCAGGGGAAGGCAGGGCATGACTGCATTTTTTGGAAAGAAAAAGAACAACAAGAAGCACGAAAATCATAGGCAGGAAGATTTGGAGGGGGGGAAAGGGGAAACCGTGTTTTCCGGAAGAGAAGAACACAACAACGGAGGGGGGGGGAGGGGGGGGGAAAAGGAAGTTCCCACTTAAAAAAAAAAAGGAAACGGACACATCTTCCTTAGAAAGAAAGTCCGGTTATTCGGGAGATGTGTTTTTCCGTGTTTTCCGGAGAAGGAAGTCAGGGAAAAAAGATCAGAAAACGCAAGGGGGGGGGAAGTCATTGGGGGAACCAAGAGAGAGGAAGGAGACCTCGTCTTTCTGCAAAGGCACTAGCTAGGGAAAGTAGAAGGCCGCATTCGGAGTGGAAGAGGGGGAATTTCAAACGCATCAAACCAGAGGAGCTGGAGGGAAGTAACCAAGGCGACATGAAAAAGAGGAACCTACTTCACTCGACAGAGGCGAACGGCAGCCGTTTTCAGGAACATAGGGAAAACGTTCTTCACCTGATTCGTGGAAAGAAAGAGAGGGAAAACCGTCGGGAGGGGGGAACAAGATTTTGGAAAAAAAAAGAGCCTGCAAAGAAAAGTGCAGAAAGGGTACGGGAACCACCGAGTTGTGAAAAAAAAGCTAATCCCTTCACCAGAGGAGAGGCATTTCTGCGCAGCCAAAGAATCACCCGCCGCGGCCCACCGAAGAAGGAAAAGACCCGCACTGCAAAAAAAAAAGATGAGGGGGGGCAGGACAATCTAATCTTGCCGGTAACTGATGGAAAAAAAAGAAAAAAGCCTATCCGTCGGACTTTTAAAGAGGAGAGGAGGTTTGCAGGGGGAGGAGGTAATGAGTGTAATCCGGGGAGGAAGGACTTTTTCCGTGGGGGGGGAGGGTGTGGGAGTGGTTAATCCCGACTGACGAACCAAAAAAGGGAGGTTTCCCCTGTTCTCCAGAAAGAAAAAGGATCCGCGAAGAAACAAGAGGGGGGAGGAAAAGCGCCACATCATCGGCATCAAAAGGAGAAGGGGGGGCCTCCATCGCAAAAGAGAAGACCGGGTACAACAAGTTCCGCATTTGACGGCCCAAGAGGGAAGAGGGAAAGGAAGGGGAATCTCTCCTGTTGAACCCACACCCGACGTACACCGCACCAAAAAAAGCAAACTATTCGTAGAAATCTCCAGTCCACGCTTCCAACGAAAAGGAAAGAAGAAAAGGATCCTTCATTACCATCTTCTTAAAGAGGAAGAAGAGGGCCTGCGGGGGAAAGAAGATCTCCCGAAAAAAGGGGGGGGAAGGGGCAAGTTTAGGGGACCCACATGAGCATCACTCCAAAGAAGGAGGCTTTCTCCGCTTGGGGCCCTCGATGGACTGGTAAAAAATGCGCTCTTGCACGCCTGCAAAAGAAAAAAAGTATTTGAAGAAAGAGCCAGAGGAAGACAGCTAACTTCACCTGAATCATCACGAAGGGAAAAAAAGAGAAGGAGGCATCTCGCTGCGTGAGGGGGGAGGGAGAAGGACGAGCGCGCACTAACATCAAGAAAGGAGAGACGGCCAGGACGAGTCGCTCGACGCCATGGAAAAAAGAAAAATTCTCGTCGGACCAAACAAAAGGGGTTCAACAGATCTACACCAACCTCATCCGGAAAAAAATACCCAGGAAGTCGACCGGGGAAAAAAAAAGGGGCAAAAAGCTTCACGACTACATAGGGGGGGAGGGAAAAGACCACACTCTGCTTCACCCAGAAACGGCTAAGGGGCGGGAGGGCATCCGGCAGCGGCTAACAAAGGGAAAGCCTAATGGGACGCCTGGGGGCGAGTCCTTGCCTTCACATCCTAAAACCGAAAAGGGGAAGGGTCGTTCTACATTACGAAAAGAAAAAAAAAATAGGACGAGCCTGCTGCACGCCGTTAGAGAAAAAGGTTGCTCCTGCGCCGGCCCGAGAAAGGGCTCGGAAGAGAAAAAAACATCACCGAACAAATTAAAAAAAAAAAACGAAAAGACCTGGAACGCTTCTCCGGAAAACAAAAAAGGAAGCCTATCTCATGGTGGAAGACGGGGCGCTCGCCGAAAAGAAAAAAGGGGCGCAGGATTCACCTACAGCGAAAAAGAGTTTCCACCGCGAGACGGCGCCAAGCCTGCCGCGGGATGTGCTATGAAGTTCGATACGCAACGGTAGGGGAAAAAACAAAGGGAAGGCTACGAGATCTGAGTGAATAAGGGGGAAGGGGATCTGCGAATTTCGAAGAGAAAAGTCTCCTAACTGACGAGATTAATTAATCCGGGCCCATAGAAAAATGAGATCCTGCTTACCCGAGAAGGTTCTCCCTGTTGGGTGGGGAGGGCCTAATCTGCTGCCTTCCTGACTCTTCTAAAAGGAAGGTGAAATCCACTATTCGTTTTTACCAAATAAGAATGGATCATCCAACTGGGAGGAAAAGGAGATGCCATCCTCCAATTTCCCCGTGAAAAAGGGGAGGGGGAGGAACCTTCAAGTAAATCGGGGTTGGCCCATCTGGCAGCATTCCGACTCCCGAAGAGGAGGATTCAACCTTTTCCCTTGAAAGGATAACTTGGCGCGAAAAAAAAGAAGGACCCATCTCCGGCGTTCGCGAAAGAAGAAAAAGGATTACAGACAGGAGGGGAGAACTCCTCGCCTGGGGGCTCCTTTGAGTCCGGCGGGAAAGGGGAAAGGGGGGGAAGGACGTCTACCGAACGCTCATTTCCAGAGGAGGGGACAGGCCTGTCCTGGTAACGCGACGGAAAAGAGAAAGTCCAAGGGCTCTTCCACCAAAAAAAAGGAGCGTAATACCGCAATAAACAGAAAAAGGACTGGGGCAGTCTGCGGAGTCCCATGATAGGGTAAAGGGGAGAAAAGAGCCTTTATCTCTCTCAACAGGGGGGGGGAGGAGGAAAAGATATAGATAAAAGGGAGAAAAAAAAAAAGAGCTGAGCATGGGCCTCCGCCGCCTGCAACGCCGGAAAAAAAAGAGGAAGGGAGTCTTCCGCAAGCGTAAAAAAGCGTGGGGGTAATAGGACTCTAGGGATTTCTCCAAGATGAGGGGGAGAGGAAGGGAGACAGCGCCTGGTCTTTAACCGTCCGATTTTCGAAGGAAAGGGGGAAAAGTCCGCCGGCTTCAACGGAGCGGCCAAAAAAAAAGGGCCATTACGGGAGGGGGAAAAAATGTCTTTTGCTTGCGCGAACAGGGAAAGAAGGCGCACCGGTGGAAGAGGGGAAAGCAGTAAAGGGGGTATCTCTACCGCTTTTTAACATGAAGAAAAGGTTAATACTCTTCGCTTAGCTCAGAAGTAGATGGGACCGGGGAGCCAAAACCATTGTCAGGACAAAAAAAAGGGGATCTTAGAATGCGAGGGGGGAGTTGGCATGGGGTCTCTTAACTTGGGAAAAAAGGGGGGGGCATTTTGCATCCAGCCAAAAAGGGAACGATCGTGGCGGGGAAGAAGGTGAAGGCTGACTGGAGAATATGGGAAGAGAAAAGGCGTCAAGAAAAAAAGAAAAAAGAGTCTCAAAATGGGAGAGCCCTAGGTGTCATACAGGAAAAAGAGCGATGGCAAGGGGGGAGAGGTTCAAGGAGGGGGGAGATAATATCTAAATTCAAGGAAAAAAGGGAGTTCTGAGGGGGAGGGTCTATCTTGACTTAGTCCCATGTTTTCCAAGAAAAGACTACGCCCTTTTAAGGCGCGACACACCAGGGGGAAAAGAAAAAGGGGGGGGAAGGGGGGGAGCCGGTTGAGGGGGGGGACCGGTGGGGTAAACTCGTTTGTGGGGAAAAAGGGGTGTAATCCTGCTCAAAAGGGCGGCGAGCGCGGGGGAGAACATGATCTCGGCTGAAAAGGAAAAAAATGGTGGACGGAAAAAGAAGAACAGACCAGGATTTTAGTTGTCGCCGCGGTTTGAATTTGGGGGAGGAGGGTCGAATGCTCGCCGACCAGGAGGGGGCAGTAGGTGCAAAAAAAAAGGAGAACCGCCGCGCGTTGAGGGGGAAGGGACGGCGAGGTTGGGAGATGAGAAAACCAAGGATCCCTAGGTCTTAGCGGGGGGAGGGGTGCATGCCGCTGAAATCGCGGCAGGAGGAAAAGACGAGGGAGGAAAAAGGGTCGCGCTGCAGGATTTAAAGTCCGAAGGAAGGGGAAAAGGGACGAGAAGACTGTGCGGATCGCCTGGGGGGAAAAAGGGGAAAAAGGGGCCACCTCTCGGGCAAAGAAGCGTGTGCGCAGAGGTTGGCCAGTCCGACGGTGCCAGGGTTGGGGTAAAGGGAGGGGTATCTTCTTGTTGAAAAAAAGGGGTTCCTGCCTGATGACGGCGAAAGAAAAGGTACGTGAGAAAAAAGACGACTCGTCTCTTCCGGAAAGTCGTGATGTAGAATCAAAGCTGAGGGGGAAGGAAAAGCATTGTCCTCAGAGTCAGAGGAGGGGACTGGTGGTAAATTATGGAAGGAGGGGGAACTTCAAAAAAAAGCCAGCTCGTGACGGGAGGGGGGGGACACCTTCCGGTCGCGGTAGGAGGCGGGCGACAAAGGTCTACCAGGGGGGGGGGTCACGGGGTGTCTTTTATCACGCGCAGAAAAGAGTCACTCTAGAGTGTCCTGGGGGGGGGAAGGACTCCATGGGGGTCGTGACTTTCTTTGATGAAGATTCACAGGGGCGATATTTCTCGGAAGCCCGCAGGCATGATTCGTTGGAACTTGGGGGGAGAAAAGGGGGTTCATCCTGAGCCTTAGCATAGGAGAGAGGAAAAGTGGACTTGGGTCCTTGGAACATCGTGGGAGGGAGGGGGGGCCAGGAAGGGTGTTGCCTGAGGGGGGAAAGATTTTTTGTTTGGGACGAAGAAAGGGAAAAGAGCAAAGATGGAAATCTATTTGTCCTACAAAAGGGAGAATCTGGGGACGTAGAGGGAGACCTGGGCGGAAAAGAAAAGTCCGGGGGTGGCAGAGATGTTGGCGAGGGGCGAGTGTTCTGAAAGATGCCGGCGGAGGGGGGGAAGAGGGAAAACTCAAATCCCGGCGGATTTAAACACGAAAAAAAGAAACACACAAGGGGAGCCTATTTTGAGACAAAAGCATGAACACGGAGAAAGGGGAGGAAAGACGGAATTAAGAATCGGTCCGAGTTAAAAAGAGAAGGGAGTATTTAGTGGTATTCGGGGGGGGAAAGCATAAAGGGACAAGATCGTTACAGCGCGGGAAAAAAAAAAAGTTTGGTGCATACGGAAGGAAAGTCGCCTATCAGGGGGAGAGGGGCGGGATGAAAGTTGCGGCGCAGAAATGAAGGGGGAAAGTCCGGAGTGGCTTTTCTCAAAAAAGGGGGACGGAGTGCTCACAGGGGGGAGGAAGGGAAAAGGAGGGCATCAGAAAGTGGTTGAAAAACCGAAGTCCGGCGCGCCGAAGCTCAACGAAGAAAAAAGACGTTCTTGTCTTAGAGAGGCGCGAGGAAGAAGGGAAGGGAGGGACCGGTCGGGAAACTTTAAGCCGGGAAGGGAAAGGGGTAAGACAGCCCTCGAGAAGAGGAGGTGAGGCTTTTTGAATCGAGGAAGGGAGGGGATTCCTTGTCGGATAAAGGAGAAAAGAGCAGCCAGCGCGCCGCGGGGGGAAGGTCCGAGCAGCGCGAAGGAAGGTTCACCCAGTCCCGATAAACCACCTGTCATGTAGGGGGGTCGACGACAGGGGGGAAAGACTGCAGTTTTTGAAAACCAGAAGACACGAAAAAAAAAAAAAAGCCGGGGGGCTCGGAAGCATAGGAAGAAAGGGGAACGTGTCATCCTTGTGTTCAGAAGAGGAGAAAACACAACAACGGGAGGGGGGAAAGGAGGAGAGAGATTTGCCCCACAAAAACACGGACAAATAAGGAGCCTGCCCTAGGGAAGGAAAAAAAAGGGTTATTCTGCGTGCTTAGGGGGTGTTTGCGGGGGAAAAAAAGACGTCATGACTCAGCTCGAGGGGGTGATCGGGGAGGGGGGAAACGGCGAGCGTGCTCGACAATCGCTGCGGGGGAAGAGGACTGACACTCTCTCTTTCATAAAAGAGGAGGGGGGACCTCGATTGCAAAGAACGCATCCCAAAGGCGTCGCGCGCGGGCGGGAAGCATTCCCAGGAGTCAAAGAAGCAGTGTCAAGGAGCACTTAGTCACTTCTCGCGCACCGTTTCAGGGAAAGAAAGGCGAAGGAACCTCGAATTGAGCGTCGGGGGGGGAGGGAGTTGGGGAAAAAAGCGTGGGGAAAACTCTTGAATAAGGCGCGGACGCAAAGGACAACGACGTGTACACCACCGGGGGGCCCCCTAAGCTCAAGGAAAAAAAAAAAAAAAAAAGGAGAGGAGCATTTCTGCTCCGACCAAGGGGAAGAAGGGGGAAAGAGACCCACCTGCTAGGCGACTGCGCACCAGGGGGAAGGAAAAAGAGTCGCCTGCTACGCAGATGTAAAAAGGAAGGGAAATGATGTCACCACGAACATACAAAAAGAAGTACTTCTTACTGGTGAAAGGGGAAAAATAAGTGACTGATTTTGTTCATTTTTGGAAGGGTGGGGGGGGGGGGGAAATCCTTGTTCAAAATTCAGAAGGGGACGGTGGGGGGTCGTGTTTTCGGACCGCGCAGGATGGGGAGAGGGGGGACATGGTGGAAACCATGCTTCTCCAGGCATCCCCAGGAGAAAGAGAAAGAGATCCTGTTTTGAGCAAAACATTAATCGATAAAAAAAAATTGAGTCGGGACTGCATCATAGACCCCCCCGCACGGACTCATGTGTAAAAAAAAAAAGAGAGATGATGATCGAAAAGAGCCTTGAAGAAAACACACCGAGACGTCCTTAATACGCGCGACATGAAAAAAAAGGGTCCCATCAATCAAGAAAAAAAAGAAAGGAGGGACGTACTATTCCATCATCTGGGGCGGTCATGACCAGCGGAGTGAAAAGGAACACGCATCCCTCGGCGCTGCGGGGAAGTCCCACAGGTGAAATCCACGCAAAAGAAAGGTTCGTTGACCCCATTGAGAGAAAACATCATGGAGAAGGAGAGGGAAGAGTGCGCGTGTCAAAACGATGCACTGGGAGAAAGGAAATACTGTAACGCCTTCTTGCACTAATACCGAGAAGGAGGGGAGAATCTCCTCCTGGGGATCACTAGAGTAAAGGGGAATCACGCACTCCGCTCGGAGGAGCGCGAATGAGAATGCTTCAGTTATTGGTGAGAAAAAGAGGGAACTACATCACGATCGACATGGAAAAGAACTAGGAGAGAAGACGCCAATTTTTCTTTCAGGTCGGCGGAAAAAAAAAGAAAGGGTGGTGTTTGGTTCCAACAAGGAGAAAAAGAACGGACAACCAGGGCGGCGGCCACCGAAGAACAAACCCGGTGGAAGGGCAAACAGTGAGGAAAAAAAGGGGCCCTCGAGGATGTGCTGCAAAAAAAAGGCGATCACGCACAGGGGGAAAGACGTCCGGCCTGAAGAGAAAAAACCTCCTGCAGAGGGAGGGGGGAAACTTGGACGACCGACGTCTTGGACGGGAGAGGGGGAAGAAGTCCTTCACATCCTCGCCGAGAAAGAGACCGAATAGGGAGCAGGGAGGGTGTCGACTCGACGACCTCCACGCACTCAGGAGGAAAAACAAAACGTACGTCATCACAAAACGAAAAGGGTTGTCAAAGAAACTACGGCCACAGAAGGAAATGTCCTCGGCCGAGCATGAGAAAAAACAAATTAACCGCAGGAGGGGGAAAAAAAAAACGAATAATGGCTGGTATACGCTCTCCGTAAAAACAAAGGAAAAAAAAAAAGAGGACTCCGATCTCAGGGAGGAAGAAAAGAGGTCGCCGCCAATCAAAGGGGGGGGAAAGCAGGATAACACCTACAAAGATTTACAAAAAGGGGGGAGGAAACGGAAGCCAATCGTCCGAAGGAGGAAGTTCGATGAATTCGGCAAAAAGATGTGAACGCCATGGGAAGAAAGATGCTTCCAAAAGAAACCATTTTCGTCGGAGGAAAGGGGAGAAAAAGGCTTCCGAACTTCCTAGGAAAGAGGTGACAATGGCCCTCGCCTGCAAGAGGGGGGGCTCGCCCATTGGGGGAAAACGGGGGAAGGATATGACCGCCCTTCGCCGTAAGAAAAGAAAAGGAAACTGCTTAGGGAAAGAAAAATACTTTTGACCAAGCTCGCGGGGGCGAACAGGGAAGGTGGCCGGAAACGTGAAAAAGAAAGGGACCCCGTGAAGGAGAAAAAGAGGGGCGCTTCGCGTCCTGGGTTTGGGAAGCCGACTTCATTAAGAA
>Ga0179591_1266896_pt1 | contig 16347 bp, 14 predicted proteins | sample CZOMad2_1_08_16f_FD_182891 | JGI IMG/M metagenome (GOLD analysis project Ga0179591, IMG submission 182891) | Vadose zone soil fungal communities from Angelo Coast Range Reserve, California, USA - CZOMad2_1_08_16fungal (PacBio error correction) | ecosystem: Environmental > Terrestrial > Soil >...
AGGTAGACGCGCTGCTGCCTCGCGACGTTATAACAGAGAAGGCAAATAGGGGAGTTGGTAGGGCGGTTTGCCGTCTGAGCTTATGGGAGTAGAGGGCATCTCAGGAATTTCATCCAGGGAGGGGAAAGGGTGATGCCCTCTAGGAGGATAATACCAGAGAAGCGAGAGAAACTGGGACGGGCTGATGGGGGATTGGTACCCGACGATTAGTTTCTAGCAGTACTGTCGCTGATGGAGATACGAGAGGTCGACGACTCTTCTCCCTCTCGGCCCTCTCCTGGGCGGAAGGGAAAGAAGAAAACCGGCCCCACTCGATAACTCCGTCTGCTGGCCTGGAAACCTTCCCTTAAAGAGGAGAACAGCGAGAGAGAGAGCAAAGGAGCAGCCACCTCGTCAGCTACCTGTAAAAAAAAAAAGAGAGAGATCGAGTAAAGTGCAAGAAAAAAAAAAGAGGGAGTAGGCCGCGCGCAGATCTCTCCGTTTCAAGCAGGGTCGCACGGCGCAACATGCTAACGAAAAAAAATAAACAACTGCCCGGGAAGGGGAAGCTCAGTGCAAGGCGGAGGGTAGCGGAGCTTAAAGGAAAATCAAAATAAAAGAAGCGGGGGGATCGACGGTTGGGCCGTCGTTCGTTCCACGGGGGATTTTTACGGGGGCTAGGAGGTGAACTGGCGATTTTAATCTTAGCTCTGGCACGGGGAAGAAGAAAAATTTGCGGGTCCGCAATCACTCAAAGCGAGGCGCCCAGCTCGCATCGTCAATTAACGAAACTGTCCAGGAAGCGGGGAGGAGAGAAGGGGGGGGTGGGGGGGGAGGCGCGATTTAGGCGCACGAGTGTAGGGGAAGGAGGAAGAGAGGACAATATTACGAGATGGAAAGGGGAGAAGATGACTTCACATGAGACATGCAGCAGTAAAGACCAGGAGAGAGCGACGGAACGTAATCAGATCTTTGTTGGGGAGAGGGAGAAGAAATTGACAGGGCTTCTTAAGTCAAAATTTGACTCGTAAGTTGAGAGGGATCCCCCAAGGATAATCGTGATGGGCGTGCAAGAAGGGGGGCGGGCGCGCAAAGCTCCGGAGGGGGCGAGAGAAACGATGTAGTCTTCGCTGAGACCAAGTCTCTAGGGGACGGAAACGCCGAGGCGGGGGAAGAAACCGGTGGGGACAACGAAGGGTCTAAATCTAGCACGGGGGCGGAGGTTCCCATTTAAGGGCTCAGCAGGTACGGTAGGGAGAAGGTTTTAGATAACTTGGTGGCATGATGGTGGAATCGGAGGAAAGAGGCGCTCTGTGTGAGGACCGGGGTGATGATTCCCGTGAAGTCTTACGGTTAAAATCAGGGGCCTGTTGTCGATGTTAGAGAGAGATTATCAGGTTATGGAGAGACCTAACCCAAAGGTCCCCGGCTTCGACTTAGCCGATTTGCCCGGAAGGAAAACGATCCGGTTTCTTGAGGACGGAAGGTGGTAGGAGGAAGGGCAGAAAAAATCCAAAAATACCCTTCATTCCTGCTGCTAATTGTTTGGTAAAGAACCGTGGTAGCGAGGGGGGGTAAAAGGGCACCGGAAAAAGAAAAATGAGGGGGGAGGGAACTGGGAAAAGAATGGACAGGTCATCGTTCGAGCATGGGGAGTTTTGAGGGATGTGAATTATACGCACGGCGGGGATCGGAGGGAGCGCGTATTGGCTCTGGGGGTGCGGCCGTTTGTTGCCTTTTTCGGGAGTTTCAGGGAAGAGGAAGCCGCGGGAAGTCGAGGATCGGCGATCAAAACACGGGAAAGGGAAACGGAAACGATTTTGAGCGGGAAAAAAGAGGGAAAAAAGGGTTTCGCGCAGGCATGAGGAAAGTGTAAAAAACGGTCACTAACTCGGAGTGAGGTAGGGGCTTCGGGGGTCACAAGGCGTAACTGAGGCTCGCGGGCGTTGTGCTCGGAGATTGTCGGGGGGCGAGATATAAAGGACCGTATTCGCAAACCACGTTGAGGGGCTTTGGCGAGAAGAGAGGAAAGGGGTGAGGCATCTGGAGCAGTGCAGAGTGAGGATTCGGGAGGCAACTGCTGGGAAAGGGAAAATCGGGGGAAGGCGCGTCGCACGTAGTCGTCAGAAGGCAATTAAGCGCCAGTGGACAGGGGGGGAGTTCACGCTGAAAAAGGAACGCGGTTCACCTTAAGAAGCGCACTCAAAATCGTTTGAGTGAGAGCAACATAATTGGCAGACATATCGGGGTTATTCAACATTAACGGACTGATTCGAGCGAGTGGGGGAAGGAAGGGGCAAGGAGGAAGGGGGCAAGCTTCATCCCGCGTCGGTTCGGAAAGAGAAGAGTGCAATAGCCAGAAGGGGAGGGGGCAAATTCTTAGACAATCTTTAAGGGAATCGAACAGAAGTGGCTGCGGAAAAAGGGGATGGCAGTAGGCCCATTTGTACTTCAATTGTACAGCATTGCTCCAGTGTAACGAAGGAAAGAGGGGGTCGGGAATTGGCCTCGATTTGGCACTACCTACTTTTTAAGTTAGGGGCGCGATTTTGGAGAGGGGAGGGAGAGGGAGCGCTCACTCGCAACCTGCCAGGGGCGTCCAACTTATATAGACACCTCCACTTCAAAAAAAAAGGTAAACGAGAGCTCGTCCGCAGGGAAGGCTGCCCGAGCTCCCACTTTCTGCGAAAAGAAGGAAGAGTAGAAAACCAGAAGAAAAGGAGGAGGAAAGATAGTGAAGGGTATCATCAAAGTTCTCTACTCGCTCAGCTTGCAGCTTTCAAGGGCGAAAACTTCTATACAACACAATGGAAGAAAAACCGTAACGGGGGAGGGGGGGGTGATCATCCCGAAGTGTGGATGGGGCGAAGGGAGGAGAAGAGATAAAAGGGGAAGAGCTTCCAAAGCGCGCCGACTAAGCCTAACCCGTCCGGCGATGCAGCGGAGGCCAGCCTCGCCACAGAGGGAGAGCTCGAGTGACTTGCCTGTTGGACCAAGAACAAGGAAAAGGGAGGGGAAGCCACGCGAATCACTGTCAGCGCTTGGAAAGCTCTTTCGACCATCAGGGCAAGAGTGAAAGGAAGATCGCGGCATCTGGGGGGCTCGGGAGCTTTCGGGAGCACGAAAAAAAAGGGCGAAGTTAGTTGGGCACCTCCTGCGACCCAGAGGACGCGCGCTAGAGGGGACTGCTCACAATTGGAAATTCAGTAAAACAGAAAAGGGAAAAAAATTAGACACATGGCCAGTCCAGGTCTGAATCCTGGGAGGCTTTCAGGGCCTTCATCCCAGGGGGCAGGAGAAGCGTGGATCTTTAAAAGTCTAGGGGGGCCTCCGTCAGGTAGGAAAAATTTTCGCCCGAAGAAGCTCGGGGAGGCCGCGAAGGGAGATTCCTGACAGTGCGAGAGCAAAGGAAAGAAAAAAAGAAGAAAGGTGACTGCGAAGGAACTGGCCTTGTCGAAGGATGAGCAGCACGGCGAACCCCTCAAGGAAGGGAGGAGGGAGCAGTGTCGCCCTTTCTCAGCGAGCGAGAGCATAAAAATACCTCGGAGGAAGGCCAAGACACTCCGGAGGACGAGAAGCCGATGAGAGGGGGCACAGAGGAATAGGAAGAAGGGGACATTGGGCGTTCTCGTTGTAGGGGCTCGGGCCCAGAGTGTAGTCTAGAAGACTGAACTTTCGACACCGAGACCAGGGCTCACGCGAGTTCAGAAAAAAAATAGAGGAGGAAGGGTAGCGATCTTTCAAGGGGCGCTCAAAACGATCAACGGGGGCTCGAAAAGAGGACTCAGGACTGCTCAAGCCGGTCGAGGCCTTGCAGAAAGGAAGCAAAAAAAACAAAGGGGCGAGGAGGTATCGGAGTTAAAACCTCGCATTCGGAGAACAAACACCAACTTTGGGGGATGGAAATCAGAAAGAAAAAAAAATAGAATGGGAGGGGGGGCTTGGGAGAAGCTTTGGGCGACGCTAAGACACTCAAGAAGAAGAAAGAAAGCTAGAGGGGGGGGGGGGCGCGCCCCTTCAACGTGACTTCCGCAAAATCAAATCTCAAATCCAGTTCAGGAGAGATAAAGAGGCGGGGAACAGGAGGGTTTCACGCCGAATTCGAGCATGAAGAAAAGGATGAGAGTCAGGGTCGGAAGGCGTATCGCCGAGTAAAAAGACAAGGGACAGCTAGAGATCGGGAAGAATGAGGGGAACGCGATCAATAACATCTCGACCTTGAGGAAGGGCAGGGAAGAAGGCGTGCCACGGTTCTACAAGAGGGACTCGGATCTGTTGGGGAAAGGAAGAAGACTGAACGTGGGCTTCAAGACCGACGAACGAAGAAAAGGCCTTGAAGAGAAAAAGATCTGACTTGGCCAAGAGAACTATACGAAATGCACGAGGAAGATACTACTGGAATTGGGCGAATTTCTCGAATGGAGAGAAAAAAATGGGGGGCTCTAACGGGAAGGGGTCTAGGCAGAAAGAGCAACAGAATTTTCGGGAGAAAAGTAGAATGCCGGGGCGATTTCAGAAGTGCAGCCGGGAGGGAGCCATTTCGCTTAAACGTGTTCGAGCTGACAATACTCAATCGAAGAGGGCCGATCAGACGCGGCCCGAACCGGCGTCATCGCTCGACGGACAGCAATAGGAAAAAAAAAACCTGAGGACTGGCGCCGGGGAAGGGGGAGTGAGAAGGAGGGGGGGAAAGCGCGGGTCCCGCCCAACTAAACAGGTGGTTAGTTTCCAGATGGCGTGAAAAAGAGGCGGGCAGAACCGCGCACCTACCGCTGGGAAAAATAAACAAAAGGCGGTAAAAAGCTCTTAAAGGAAGCGAATCAACCGGGGGGTCAATTGTGTGGTTGTTGAACTTGAAAAACGAAGAGAAGAATTCAGGGAGAATGCGGGGTAGTGCAGGTTTTAGGGGGGGGGGGGGGGGACGCCTGAGAAAATGTTGGCGGTCCGGAGGGCTGGCTGACCTAGCTGAGAGTCTGGCGATTTTTGTGGCAGACCCTTCTATCGCGAAGAGAAGCGTTGGACTGGAAAAACTGTCAAGGGACCAGAGGGAAGGGTGGCGACGCTTGAAGAACGAGGGGGTTAAAAGATGGAAGTTAAGCCTTAAAAACCAAACCGGCGTTATCGGTGGGGGGAAGTTTGGGTGGGGGGGCGCGCTAGAAATATGCGAGAAGAAAGGCACGGGCCGAAGATGAACGTGGTGAGGTCGGGAGGACCGCAAAACAGATCTACAACCGAAGGAGGATTGTGACCAAGGAATGCAATCAAAAAGGCACCATCTAGGGCGCTAGAGCGAACGAGCACGTCGCCTGTATATGAGAGGGAATGAGCCAGTCTGTTCAAAGCTGGGGAGGCCAGGAAGGCCGAGATTAAATACTCCCTAGAAACGGACGTGTAACGAACTCCTTTCCGAAAAGAAAGAGAGATTCAGACACAGAGGCGAGCAAGAGATAGAGGGAAGGAGAGATTCGCAACAACAATTAGGATACAATAAGAGGGGGGCTGCGAGATTGAGCGCTTTCACTCTTGATCCGCTCAAGCATCGGAATGGGAGGTGGTCCCGGTCGTTCACTGCGGGATGGAGGAGGAGTAGGTCATAGTCTTCGGGTCCGGGAACAGCTGGACAGCGAACATCCGCTTAGCCAAAGGAAGGGAGAGATTCGATCTGGGGCTATGGGGGCATGTGATGGCCATGCTTTCAAAGGACGAAAGGGGGAGGGGGCGGAGAGCCCTGGTTCGCTGGAAGTCCGGTCCTCCGAAAAGGACAATCTTCGGGAAAGAGGAGTGTCGCCGCCTATTTCTACGAAAAACCTCACCAAACGAAACAACTCTCTAAAACGGCACGATGCGGAGCGGTGCAGCGCTGGACCCGTAAATAGGCTTACCGAGAAGAGGCAGAGAAAAAAGAGATGAACCGATTAAAATTCACGAGAGCGATCAGGGGAAGGGGCCCAAACAAAAGGGCCGAGCGCCGTATCTCTCCGAAGTCGGAAAACAAAAAGGGAGGAGGAAGAACAAAATCCCGCAACAGAATGAAAAGAAAACATCGAAGTTGCCGAGAACAGGAGAGGAGTAAACGAATCCAGATGTCACTTTTTTAGAAAAGGCTGACGTCAGTGGAGAAAGAGGGGGGTTTGGTGAGGTTGCGAGGTGTCAAGGTCACGGCTAATGGCATGTATACGACTAAGGGGGCAGGGCCGAAGAATAAGGTCAAACATCTTGCCTTCAACTCGGGAGTAGAGAGGAGAGAACTGGGGGGGGCTAGAAAGGAGAGGCAAAACCGGTGGCGGTATGTGTCTCGATCAATGTCGCAGTCAAGGAAAACTGAGGAGCGAGAAATGCTCGATCGCAGCAAGAAATGAAGGTCATTCTCGGGAAAGCCGGCGAGCATATTCGATACCCTTGGCTTGGGGAGATATGAAAGGATTGCGGCGCGTCGCGGGAGGACAAAAAGGGGGTCGAGGGAGCGAAAAGACGCAAAGCCGGAGTGGGGGGGGCAGCGGCAAGGCTATTTGGGGAAGTTATGTAAAGGGGGGGGGAAGCGGCCGTCGTGGCGATCCCCTGAATGGCGGGGGGGGGAGGCGCTGAAGAAAACGGACGCTTCCCGGAACGCGCGAGGCGTGGGGGGAAACCGGGGGGGCCACGTGAGGGCAGTCCAAGACGAAGGAAGTTTTAGAGTTTCTGAAAAGAAGAGGGGAGCAGCATTGAGCGACGCGCAAGGTCCGGTGAAGAACTGCGCAGAGGCTTGGAAGAGCGTAAACGGAGGAACGCGACGGGGCCTCGCGGGTACGGAGGAGGACTGGGTGTTAAATCTAAGACGGGAGAGTACTTCGAATGGAACGGAGCTTGACTCGCCCCCGAGTAGAGGGAACCCGGAATGTGCCCGCCGCCAACATAGTGCGGTTCACGGTGAGTGGGTTCGGAGCGGAGGGGGGAAGGGAAAGGGAAAAAAGCAACCTCGAGGGGGGTGCATGGCTAAGTTGGTGTTGTGGGGGGAAAACCGTGATAGCGAGTTTTGTGGCGAAAAACAGACACCGCATAGATCGTTGGGAGGAAGGTATCAGCCGAGAAGGGGCTTGAAAGAGGATCTCGAAATTTCGAGCGGTAACTGAGACGCGACACCGGAAGAGAGGATTGACAACGGTAGGAGGAAAACGTAGCTTTGGTGCTTGGCAAAAGGAACGGAAAAGGAGAAAGAGCGGAACTAGCGGGGCCCAGGCGTAACACTAAGACTTACGTGAGGCTAAGTGACCAGGATCTCCAACTTCGGGGGAACAGGATGTTGGAGTAGTAGAAGGTTGGTAGAGTCGACAGACCTGGGTTCGATTTCGGATAAGGGGGGGTAGGAATGAGAACTACCGGTCGAAAGTGGATGAAACTCTGGAGTAGGGTGAAGAAGTGTTGACTTGGTTAAGAGAAGGGAACCTGCGCAGCCCCCACTTGACTTTCTTTGGGGTGGCAGGAAAGGAACCGCGAGATGCACAGAGGTTTCCAATCTCGACAGTCCTAGTCTGGCTCAACTTGGCGGGGCAGGGACAAATGATTTTGGAAGGGCGTCAGGCAGAGCTTCTATGCCGTCGCAATGTACCAGGGGGAGGCACTTTCGGGCACATAGAAGGAGGAGGGATTGGGGGAGGAGACGCTGCCAGCGCCACCTGCAATCTGTGAAGTCATAAGGGGGGGGGCCCGGGGTGGGGAGGTGAAAATTGGCAAACGCTGTAGCCACAGCCGGGGCAGAGCAGTCTTTCTTTGGAGGATGCCGCAGCCCAGAAAAAAAGGAAAGTATGTCGCTTCTAGAGAGCTAAAGAAGTCGACGTAAAGGGGGAGAGGGGTCAAAAAAGAAAAGGAAAAAGAATTTGGAGGTAAAGGCTTTTAGGCGTTCCAGCCTTTCGGCAAGGGGGTAGGGTAACTCAGCAGACGCTTAGTACGAGATTCGATGGGGGCAAAGGGCCTCGGGCCAGCGCCCCGGGTACGAGAGGAGAGAGGGGCCAAGATAGGTAGAGGGACTGCTACTAGACTCCGGATCCATCAACCCCAACAAAACCAACCCCAACCCCAAACCCAAAAAAACTCGAATGACTCTACCAAAACGTGCACAGTTAACGCGATGGGGTCAGAATGGAAAGGATGAGATCGGGAGCAGAGCTATATCCCTTCAGGACTAAGTCGAGAGCAAAAAAGAAAGGGGAGAGGGAAAGAGAGAAGAGCCGTTCAAGATCACAAGGGGGTCTCAGCTCGCTAGCCAGGTCACTGGCGGGGAAGGAGCTTACGAGCTGACCAGAGTGAAAAAAGTGGGAGGGGAGGGAATTCTACTTTGTCTACGTTTTCTCCGAGCTCAAGCTACCATCTTGAAAGCTCCGCTCCTGGAGAAGCACGGAAAGACCGGGTGCGTGGCCATAAAACGTAGGCCCCGCGCGAATGCTTCTACAGAATGGAGTTGACCGGGGAAGGGAGGCAACTCAACACCGACACTGGTTTGAAGGACAAATGAAGTTGGGGGACTTCGATGCGAGAGAACGTCCTTGCCAGGACGCCTCTGGAAGGGGGCGACTGAGGAGAAAAAGGAAAGCGGCTGAGGGGAGGCCTCAAGACCTTGTGTGAAGCCAGACCATCTGCCAACGCGCCTGGCTCCGGCTAAAGGTGAACGGAGGAGGACCAAAATTTTGAGACCAAAACGATGCAACTAGGAAAGGGGGCCAATGTCTGCAAGAAAGGACGGACTTTCGGTAACAGGGGCATGCACCGTACAGAGGCGAAGAATAGAAGTTACAATTGCAGGACTGCCTAGCAAAAGAATGTGCATCATTCGGTCTAACCAGAGAGAAGGCCGGGTAAGAAGGGAGAGGCCGATTGTCAACGGGCCAGAAAAAAACAGCAGCAACTTTTGAAGGGGAGAAATAAGAAAGCCGTCGTAGAAAACTCTTGGTACGAACCCAGAAAAGAAGAGATTCAGTCAGTTTATCACGGGATCTCTGGAAAAGGCTACCCCTACAGAAGAAAAAGGGGAGGGGATTGAGATACCACAGAGAACTCAAAAAGGGCGGAAACCCTCATGGTATGGACGAGCGAAAATTCCCGACGTTACATTCTGCGAGTGTCCCAGCGGAGGCGCAGGGACTCGCCTGAAGCACTGGGCTAAAGTCCAACAACAACGAGCTGACGAAAAGAATCCGCTGGGAAGCTTAAGGGGGGAGCGTATCATGTAAATACGCTCTGGAAGGCGAGGGAAATGTTCTCTAAGGCCGAGAGGCTACAAAAAGAACGCTGAGAGGGATCAACCAACCCCGAAAACGTGGTAGGCGGTGCTCGTGGGGACTCAAACCATCGGGCGACAACGTTCTACCAACAAATTAAGCAAAAGCACCAATGAAAGGGGGGAAGGCGGGTTTGGGAAGACATTGTCTAAAGCGCGGATACGCAAGCAACATTGAATACCGCCACGGGAGGGAGACTTTACGGGCCCATTCAATTGATGGTACGCTTAGGGAAGGAAAAAAGACAAACCTCAATTCGCGGTCGCTACCAGACGAAACCGACGATTTCAGACGCCTAGGAGGCAGAAGAGGGCGAAACGGGTAAGGGGGAAAGTGGAAGAGGGAAAGCGTGCAGCCTTGTCTCAATCTCAAGAAGAGGGAACTCTGCAGCCGAGAAGGGAACAGAGGAACAAACGTGCGGCGTAGCACTGTCGGTCGGGGGGGGAAAATCAGTCGGAGATTAATGAAGAATGTGGGGGGGTCGTCAGCCGCAGAAAGAATACTGACGGGGGGAAGCAGAACAGAAGCGCAAGCAGAGTAAAGAAAAGAGAAGGACGCTTCAGAAATCTCTTACGGCTGGCTAGGGCTCTAACTTAGAGGGGAGACTCTTTGGGGGGGTTGGTCGCATCTGACGACAGGGAAAAGGGAGAGTAGAGGGCAAAATCACAAACACAGGATTAAAATAAAGGGATCTCAGATGGGACGGTCGGGAAGAAAGTAAACGTGCACGCATAGAGTCTGATAAAATTTAGACGTGGGTCTTTACAAAATGGCGTAACGCGTCGACGGGTGCAAGGAGAGGAGAACAACGGGGACAGAAAAAACAACACTAGGAGCGGAATCTCGACGGAACAGTGGGCTCGAATTATTAAAATGAGAGAGGGCTACGGACCGATGGCTTGAAACTACTGGGGGGGATGGGGACGAGACTCACATAGCAGTCGTCGTGTCAGATGAGTACGTCGAAAGGCACAATCGCCCAGAAAACTCACGCGGAATACAGAACGAAAGCTTAGAAACCAAACCGAGGGGACTAGGAATCAACCACTTGGTGAAGTCATCGTGGGGGGGAGGTAAGGGAGGAAGCTAAACGCCTAGACAGTGGCAAGGGCTGGTACTAGGCAAGGGTTGATTGGGTGGGGGGGTTTCCTCATTCGCATGGGGGGCGGGGGGAAGGCTACAGTGCTTACCAGGCGCAGAGGCGAGAAAATCGAAGAGTGTTGTTGGCGGGCGCCCCTCGATCGGACGTGATCTGGTGAAGAAAAGGGAAGGGGAACTAGAGGGGCAAGGCTCTTTGGCGCGAGCGCGGGACGGGGGGGGTGTCAGAAGGTGACGTGAGGGGAGAACCGGGCCATCAGTAGGGAGTAAGAGAGGTGGGGAAGGGGGGGGGGGGGGGTGAGTGAGGAGGGGAGTCATAGGAGGGACAGGCGACGCGGGCCGAAGGGTCGGTTCCGGAGACGTCGGGGGGTTCGTCAGCGACCAACTTGATCTACAAAAGAAATCTGATGGGGAACACATGGGACATAATCAAGCCCTCGCGGTCTCTAGAGCGAAGGAACGTGAGCTCCAGGGAAGAGAGGGGAGGAAGGGAGGATGATCATCGGTGCTACGAGAAGTCCAGGAAATGATATTAAATACTAGAAGAGTAATCAAGAGAGGAAAGTTCCTTAAAGGGACCACCATCACGTCGCGGGGAAGGAAGAAGTCGTCTAGGCGCTCATCAGCGCATCGGGGCTCTAACCAAAAGGGGGATTATGGAAAAGGAGGAATAGATCGAAAACTGCATTCGACGACGGAGGACAGCGCATCATCGGTTCTGGGATGCGTGGAAGGGAGGAGAGATCGCGAGTATTCATCGTCGCTGGCTCAGTAGGTCGGAAATCGTAGAATACCGCCAGATCGAACAGGAGAGGGAGGAGAGGTTAGGGGATCATATCAGCTTTGGAAAGATGGCCATGGGAGCTGAAACCCGACGAATTTCAGGGTGTCAGGGGGGAAGCCGTGAAGGGGCTGATGGACTAACGAACCCTACCATCCCAACCATGGAACTCGAAGATTGGGGGCAGGAGCCGAGACACCCCGAAGGCATAACAAAAGGGCTCTTTTAAGCCGCAAGTCCAAGAGGAGGATTAAACGGGCGAGCTCGCTCAAATCAGGGAGCCGGGGAAAGAAGAAGACTGAGAAAGAACAAGCCTCTATTCGATGGGGGGCCCTCAAACGAATATCCCGAGCGCGCCTGAGAAAAAGGGTCAGAACTTGGACGACTGCGAAGCGCGAGTCAAAATCAAACTGCACTAAAGAGTACCGGGAAGGGGAAGTTAGGAGGGGCTACTATTTGGAACCATCCACGAGACTCCTACGTGTGGGACTTCGCGAGACGGGAGGGTACCGTCGTTCTAGGCCTTGCTTTGTCAGGGACTTGCTGGGAAAGGAACTGGAAAGGAACGACGACGTTCGGTCCGCCGCGATAAACCAACGGGGTAAATCATCTTCATGAGGAACAGAACTAGGGGAGTGCGGAATTAAGTCCGAGGCCGTCGAGGCGACTGGTAGGCAGGGGCAGGGAGATGAGGGGTCGCAGAGGATTTAAGGCAGGAGGTTAAATGCGGACAAGAACAGAAGAAAATCTCGTGAAGATCAGATGCGTATATAAGGGTCATCCTGAGAAAGGAGAGGTACAGGAGACTGGACTTTACTTCCGAAACTGTACCGGGCGCTTCGGGTCGTAGAAAAAATGTGGGGGAAAAGAGCTCAATTTCTCAATCAAAAAGAAGGGGCTGGAAGGGAGGGGAGATTTGCGAGTGTGTCGTGATTCTCGGACGACTCAGGTCGTGAGACCCCCGAGTTTAGTTCTGGGAGAAGGACGAGACCGGCTAGCCTCGCCTAGGGGGAGGAGGGGGGGGGGAATAAAAAGAGAATGGGGGGTTCCAAAAGGGCGCGGATGGGAGAGAGTTTGTTCCGATAGGCGCAAGCATTTACGAATCGAGGGAACGTTCTTGGAATAGGCATAGGCTTTCCTAGGCTAAAAGAAAGGGGAAGTCGGGCCGGGAGGCTTCCCGGTGAAGTCGCGGGAAAGAGAAGTTGGCGGAAAGGTTCACTTCTGAAGGGGAGAAAAGGGGATGAAGCTATAACAGAGTCAGGTACCCGGATTTCCAAGGCAAGAGAAAGGAGGAACGTTGCAAGTTTATTTCGGGTAGTGACAAGCGGCAAAAAGCCCCAAAAACGCTTTGTTGCTGCTTCTAACTTGTTGGGCACGCCAGGGGACTCTCGTGGGTTGGAAGGGCACACCGGGCCCGCATACAGAACCTTCGGTTGTTCATTGATCCAGGATTGAGAAAGAGATCGGGAGAGAAACGTGGAGGTTCGAATGGGAATGATCTTCGAACAACGGAAAGGTTTGAAGACGGTAGGAGGGAGCGTGAAACGTGTGGGGGGAAGTTTGTATACCAAGCCGAGAGACGTCGAACTCGCGCTTAGGACACGGCCGACTGAATCTGAATGTGCAAGGAGTGAAAATCGGCAAACTGAGTTGTCGACGCAAAGCGGGGAGTCTTCGGGAAACTGACACTAAGCGGGAGGAGTCGGGGATTGGGTAGATCAACCGCTGAAACTTCGAAGCATATAAGGGTATGGTGGATCGCGCGGACTTTTAGATCGAACCGGCCGTATCGCAGCCCAAAAGTGGAGAGCTGAGGTTTTTGGCGCGCCGAGGCACAGGGAAGCAATAGTTCATCTACGGGGAGAAATTCGGGGGGGCGTCGTTCGCAAGGGCCATTGAAACGGGGGGCCCCGGGAGGAAGGGTAAAATAGTCGCTGCGCATTAACTGAAGGGGGTGACACAAGAAAAGACGTCGATTGCGGAGGGGCCGATGCGAAAAAGAACGGTTTAGTTTACGGGAAAAATCGGTTAAGAACCTTCCCGGGGAGCCGGAACAGCCTCGGGACCGAGGTCGCAGGAGGGCGGTGGGGGAAGGAACACCTAACAAAAAAGGGTAAACGGGACGCAAGCGTATCGAATCGACTAAAAGGGAAGGGAAGAGTCAGAGGAGGGACGGTGAGAAAACTCCTTCTAAAGTGTCGTTTGAAGGATTAACGGACCTTGGTCGGAAATTGGCGGTAGAAGGCTACCGTAGTCTGCGTTTGTTCTACTTGTAAGTGAAGAAAGGGGGGGGGAGAGAAGGGCGATGGGGGACTCGAGGTATCCTACCTCGCACCCTCGACCACCATCGGGAAAAACTAGAGTCCGATACCACCTCAAGGAGTTCACGGGGAAAGGCATCTCGACGCTGCTTGGGGGCAGCGCTAAACTGCTAAAGAGAGAAGAGGTAAACTTGGAGGGGGGAGGGAACTCATCTCTCTCGAACAATTATTAAGATAGATGGCGGAAGGAAAGGGGCTCTCGCTGGGAGACAGCTTGGATAACGTCGAGGGCGGACCAGGGTAGCTGACGCGTTTGGGGGCACTGTCGGCCGTACCGCCTCGATGGTGGGGCAGGGGGAAAGACGAGCCGAAGCTAAGATTTTGGCCAGCTAGCAAAGGGGAAGCCTCCTTGAAAAGCGGGTAAGGGACAATAGGGGGGACATCGCCCAATCTAGCTCTACACTTTTCCTTCTAAGAGAGGGGGGAAAGAAAAAAAGGGAGGGGAAGGAAGACAACTCCACAGCACTTGGGTTTAAAACCAGAACTGTATGGGGTCACGGGGACTTCCGACCTCGCACTGGGAAACCTTTTTCCGAGCAGACGCGTCCGAGGTGGGAAGAGAGGGATAACCGGGAAAGATGGCGAAGTAATTACGCGCAACGACCATAACCGATGAAGGGAAGGGGATGATCCAAAAGCTCACAGTGCCATCTTTTCATAAAGGTCATAAGAGTTGGGGGAAGAAAAAAGATGGGGCTTGCGAAGAACGAAGGCATCCTGGTTCTGTGCCCGCCGTCATGACCGGAACCTGGAGAGGAAAGGCCTCGACAAATTAAGGTCGACGCCTGGGACCGCCAAGTAAGTTGCTGCAGAGGTGCGAAAAAGCTCGAGAGAGGAGAGGAAGAATGAATTAAACCTGGGTTGCTGGCGACAAACAGAAGCAAATGGTCTGCAGAAAGAAATTGGGGAAGCGATCTCGAAAACGCACGCTTGGGAGACAAATAAAAAAGGGAGGAGAAGAAAAGTAGACGTCGGTGAGACTCGAAACCCTGATCCGGAGGTCGGGAGAGGGACAAAGAAGATAAAATCTGGAAAAAAAGGCGTGGGGGGGCAAAGAGAGGTGCACGCTCTAAATTCCTCTTCATCTGAAGGGAAGAGGAAAAGAGATGGTCTAAACTGCCGCTGACTGCATGGTAAAAGAAGCACACAAACTGTTACACGAGGGACAAGAAGAAGCGGGGGAGTAAGGTTTCTCGTTCAGTTCAATAACATCAAAACGTCAACGGGGTTCTCGCAATTCCGGAAAGGCTCGCACCGTACGGCTCTGGAGCGGAACACAACCTAAGGCTCAAGGACGGAAGTTGGCGAACGCCTATGCGGAACAACACCAAGGGCATCGAACAACCCCGGAAAGGGGGATTTTAACGCTTGTCAAGAGAACCTCAAAGGAAAATTGAAAGACAAACACGAGATTGAATTTTTCGGGAGGGACAGGCCTGAGAAGGAAGCGGGAGGGGAGCAGCACAGACCTCACCTTTCTACCTTCGACTCCCTGGGACGGGACAAACGAAGACTGTAAACTTTAACGACGTCGCGTTCTGAACCCCCCAACCAGGAGGTCGCTTTCTTGGGACATAGGAAAAGGAGAGATTCTCAGGGAGGGTCAAAAAGCTCGAAAAAAAGCGTCAAGGTAAGAAAGACCGTGACAATCGTACCAACTTTCGAAATTCGGTGGAGAAGTCACTGGGAGTGTTTCATAACAAGACTCCTCGCTCTAGCATCGGCGAGGGGGAAGGGGGTATTACGGAGCAGCACTAGGATGGGGTTGGCAGAAACTACTTGGGTGGAAGTCCGGGTAGAGAAACATACTGACCCACTCTCGAATCACAAGAAGACAGAAAACGATCTAATCGGGATTTCCTAACCAGCTCGTCTCACATGTTGGGGCTACTGATATATAAGAGAAGGTGAACAAGTTTCGGCAGCAGGAAAAAGGAGAGGGAAATTACCTAGCGAGATTAAAATAAGGCGTAGAAGTAGAATGAAAATCAGAGGGTCAAACGGGGGAACGATCGATCAAATTCGCGGGATAAAATAAGTGTTCTTGAATCGAATTACGAAGTCTGACTTGGGGTTCCAAAACAGAGAACGAAAAGAAAAGGAGGCTCTCTCAGACGTCGCTAAGGATAGTTGACCGACCGGAACCTGGCAGGGGGCTTTCGGTTACCAGTCGGGCGGAAAGCAAAAAAGTTCTCTAAATGGGAAGTACAGGCCAAAAAGATCGACATGATCAAGAATCGCCAAAAACCTCACGAAATGGGGAAAAAAACTGGGCGACACCGCGTGCTCGCGATCAACAGAAGTGTGGGATTCATACTACGCTAACGCCACCGGGAGAGGTCGTAGAGGGTGCCGTTTGTATGTTGTTGGGCCCGCTGGCATGTTGCCTGCCGTGCAAAAAAACGACGACTGGGAGCAGGGGAGAAAAAATAAGGGGAGAGAGGACTAGAGGTTGTTGCGCGAAAAAGATCGGAGGGGAAGCGGGGGGGGAGAGGGGAGGAAACAAGGGGGGGGACCTCGAGGTGGCTAGCCTGCACTCTCCTCGCTGGTCAGCGGAAAGGGGAAAGGCAAAGAGTAACAGCGGAGTAGAAGAGTTGGGGGGAGGTTTGGGGGGGGTGAGGGATCCTCGGCCACTTCCCAAGACATGGAGAGGGGGGAAGGGGGGGGAAGAAAAGGAAGAGTCCATAATCTACGGATGCTAACAGGGAGTACTTGGTACAAAGACATGCCATCAGAGAAACAAGCTCGAGGAGGAGGGCAGCCTCTCCCCAAAGGGGAGGGGCAGGTAGATGAAAATCATCATCGACAAGCTTGAAACAAAGAAGACGAATAGGTAGGGGAAGAGGAAGAGAGTGCACTGCGGGCCACCAGCACTCGAGACTTCAGGAAGGAAGTCCGGCAGAAAGAGCGGAAAGAA